>Ga0207789_1000077_pt1 | contig 99128 bp, 92 predicted proteins | sample HigsolmetaGSP12D_FD_184840 | JGI IMG/M metagenome (GOLD analysis project Ga0207789, IMG submission 184840) | High solid enriched microbial communities from the Joint BioEnergy Institute, USA - SP1-2-D (SPAdes) | ecosystem: Engineered > Bioreactor > SSF (Solid state fermentation) > Aerobic >... | reverse complement strand
TACTTTTGTCGATACGCTTCTACGTACGGATTTCGCCGTACGCAGGCATCCAAGCTACGCGGGGGCTTGGCCCCTCCCGCGACCGGACTTACACCGGCTAGAAGATACGTGCTTTGCTGGGCACGCCGCGCAAAAAAAGGGCGCGCCTCCGAATGGAGACGCGCCCGCCGTTGGATAAGTGCCGGAATCAGCAGTCGAAGTAGAGGCCGTATTCGTACGGATGCGTGCGGATGGATACGGCTTTCGCTTCGGCGCGCTTGAACGCAACGTAGTTATCGATGAATTCCTTGGTGAAGACGCCGCCTTCGGTGAGGAATTCGTAGTCGGCTTCCAAGGCGTCCAGCGCTTCGTCGAGCGTGCCCGGAACGCTGCGAATTTCCTTCTTCTCTTCTTCGGACAGCTCATAGATGTTGGTGTCGTACGGGCCGTAGCCGAGCGCGGTCGGATCGATGTTGCGCTTGATGCCGTCCAGGCCGGCCATCAGCATGGCCGCGAACGCCAGGTACGGGTTCGCCGTGGAGTCCGGCGTACGGAACTCGATGCGGCAGCCCTTCGGCGTCACCGCGGCGACCGGAATCCGCACGGCCGCGGAACGGTTGCCCTTCGAGAACACCAGGTTGACCGGAGCTTCGTAACCCGGAACGAGACGCTTGAACGAGTTCGTCGACGGGTTCGTGATGGCGATCAGCGCCGGCGCGTGGTACAGAATGCCGCCGATGTAGTTGAGCGCCAGCTTGCTCAGGTTCGCGTAACCGCCCTTCTCGTAGAACAGCGGCTCGCTTTCTTTGAAGATCGATTGGTGAACGTGCATCCCGCTGCCGTTGTCGCCGAACAACGGCTTCGGCATGAAAGTGGCGACTTTGCCGTATTGGCGAGCCACGTTGTGAACGATGTATTTGTACTTCATCAGGTTGTCGGCCGTCTTCGTCAGCGTATCGAAGCGGAAATTGATTTCCGCCTGGCCGGCCGTCGCCACTTCGTGGTGATGGCGCTCGACGCGAAGGCCGGTTTCTTGCAGCAGACGGACCATTTCGCTGCGGATGTCCTGCTGCGAGTCGACCGGAGCGACCGGAACGTAACCGCCCTTGACGCCGACCTTGAAGCCCAGGTTGCCGCCTTCTTCCTTGCGGTTCGTGTTCCAAGCGGCTTCTTCGGAATCGACGAAGAAGGAGGAGGAATTCATCGTGCTCTCGTAGCGAACGTCGTCGAAGATGAAAAATTCGGATTCCGGAGCGAAGTACGCGGCGGTGCCGACGCCGGAAGCTTGCAAATATTCTTCCGCCTTGTGGGCGATCGAGCGGGGGTCGCGATCGTAGCGCTCGCCGTCCGGCGTATAGATGTTGCTGAGAACGATCAAGGTCGCATGGGCCGTGAACGGATCGACGTAAGCCGTCTCCGCGTCAGGCATCATGACCATATCGGATTCTTCGATACCGCGGAAGCCGGGGATCGACGAGCCGTCGAACGCAACGCCGTTCACGAACGTGTCGCCGTCGACTTCCGAGGCCGGAAGCGTGATGTGATGGCCGCGGCCGGCCAGGTCGGTAAAGCGGAAATCCACGAATTCGATATTTTTCTCCTTGATCAAATCCAAAACCTTTTGAACGGACATCTTCGAATTTCCTCCCCATTTCCGAACATTAAGTTCGCCATTCGTGTTGATCGTTCCATTTTTCACCCAAACTCAATGATGCTATTATAATTCTCGTTATAGAGAGCGTCAATAGTTATGTAAGGTATTTTTTGTGGAAGTGTTAGCTATTCTCACACTTTCAAAAAAGGTTCACAAATGAAGCGCGGCGCCGCTTCGCGGACTTTTTTTCCGTACCGCCGACCGGCTGCCGAATTCGGTACGAACCGCCCGGCGGCCCCTCGTCCGCCAGCGTCAACGCCGGCCGAAGACGATCGTTCGGACGGGCAGCCCAAAGAAGCTTCCCGGCTCCGAATCCGGCAAGCTTCGACACGGCCGATCCCCTTTCAATGGCCAACCGTCGCATCCGTTGCGAGATTTCCCGCGCCATAAGCGCGGCGTACCGGCCCTTCAGCCGATGACCGGCGACGGGTTGGAAGCGAGCCCCAAGCAACGCGCCAGCGGCCCAAGCGTCCGGGCTGCGTCGGGCCGCAACTAGCCGCGCCGGGCCGCAGCCGGGACGCAGAGCGAACGCGTCAGCGGAACAAGGCGGCCAGCCACTCGTAGCTGCGCAGCCGCAGACGGCCGTCCGACATGCTGCAGGCGACCAGCACCTCGTCGACGCCGTAGCTGTCGGCGAAAGCGAGCAGCGCCCGGCGGACGCGATCCGGCCCGCCGACGATCATCCGCTTCCGGTTTTCCGCCATTCTCGCCCGATCCCCCTCCGTGTACGGATAGACCGCCGCTTCCTCCGGCGTCGGGTACGGACGCCGGAACTCGCCCTTTTCGTTGAGCAGCAGGCGCAGGTCGTTCGTCCTCGCTTCCCGCTCCGCCAGCGCGTCGGTGTCCGCGCACAGGACGTAGACGCAGACGCTGAGCCGCGGGCGGGTGCCGAACGGGCCGGGGCGGAAATGCCGCCGGTAATACCGAACCGCGTCGTGCCCGCCGCCGCCGTTGATAAAGTGCGCGAACGAGAAGCCGGCCCCCAGCCGCGCCGCGAGTGCGGCGCTATGGCCGCTGGAGCCGAGCAGCCAGACGTCCGGGGCGGTGTCGACCCGCGGCGTCGCTTCCAGCCCGTACAGCGGGTGGTCCGGAGCGAGCGGCTTCCCCATCTCCAAGTAAGCCGCCAGTTCCAGCAGCGACTCGGGCAGCCGCTCGTCGCTTCCCGGCGGCAGGCCGCTTCGCAGCGCCCGCGAAACGAGCGGCATGCCGCCGGGCGCCCGGCCGATGCCGAGGTCGATCCGCCCCGGATAGAGCCCTTCGAGCACGCGAAAATTTTCCGCCACCTTATACGGGCTGTAATGCGGAAGCAGCACGCCGCCGGAACCGATCCGGATGCGCTTCGTATGCGCGCCCACGGCCGAGAGGAGCACTTCCGGCGAAGCGCCGGCCAAACTTCGCGTATTGTGATGCTCGGACACCCAAAATCTCGTATAGCCGAGACGGTCCGCCAGCCGGGCCAGTTCCACCGTCCGCGCCAGCGCCGCGGCGGCGTTGCCGTCGGGCCCCACCGGCGATTGATCCAGCACCCCGAGCTTCAGCATGTTCCCACCCCCATGCGATAAGTATACGTGGGGCAGGTAAGCCTAAGACGCGGACGGGCGAAGCCGGCCGGAACGGCGGCAACACGGACGGGCTTCCGCCCGCAAAAAAAAAAGAACAACCGGGCGGTTTCGTTCCGCCCGGCATCGGCCGATGGTGGCCGCTTGACGTTATTTCGCCCAAGTCGCGAACGCTTCGGCCGGCTCCTTCGCCGTGTTGAACTTCTTCCCGACAAGCGGGGCGAGCTGCTCCAGATCCTTGAGCAGGTTCGCGAACTGATCCGGGAACAGCGATTGCACGCCGTCGCCCGTCGCCGAGTTGTCCGGATCGGTGTGCATCTCGATGATCAGGCCGTTCGCGCCGGCCGCGACCGCCGCCTTCGTCATCGTCTCGACCAACTCGCGGCGTCCGGTCGCATGGCTCGGGTCAGCGATGACCGGCAAGTGCGAGAGCTGCTGGATGACCGGAATCGCCGTCAGGTCGAACGTGTTGCGGGTATACGTCTCGAACGTGCGGATGCCCCGTTCGCAGAGCATGACGTTCGGGTTGCCGCCGGCGAGAATATACTCGGCCGCGTTCAGCCATTCGTCGTACGTGGCGCTGAAGCCCCGCTTCAGCAGCACCGGATTGCGGATCGTGCCGAGCTTGCGCAGCAAGTCGAAGTTTTGCATGTTCCGCGTGCCCACCTGCATGATGTCCGCATATTCCGCGCAAACCTCGACGTATTCCGGCGTCATGACCTCCGTAATCGTGACGAGGCCGTATTTGTCGCCGGCTTCCTTCATCCATTTCAGCCCTTCGACGCCGATGCCCTGGAAGCTGTACGGGCCGGTGCGGGGCTTGAACGCGCCGCCGCGCAGCACCTGCCCGCCGGCCGCCTTGACCAGACGGGCGATCTCGTCGATCTGCTCCGGCGTTTCCACCGCGCAGGGGCCGCCCATGACGACCAGGTTGTCGCCGCCGATCTTGACGCCCTTCACCTCGATGATCGTATCGTCCGGATGGAAGTCGCGGCTCGCCAACTTGTAAGACTTCGAAATTTTGATGACGTTCTCGACGCCGCTCATCGAGCGGATATGTTCGGCCAGATGCGGGTCGGCCTTGCCGATAATGCCGATGACGGTGCGGTCGACGCCGCGGGAGACATGGGCGGTCACACCGGCCAGCTCGATCTGGCGCACGATCTCGGCAATTCGCTCTTCGGTGATGTTGGGCGATGTAATGGCAATCATGAGTTCACGCTCCTGCACGCAATTTAACGCTTGTTCGCTTCGACGCTTACACGCTTTTAAGCTTTTAATCGTTAAAGTGATTATAAGACATCCTTGAGCCAGCTGTCAACGCATTTGTTCGCCAATGCCGCTTGCCGCCCGCTGCGGCCGGCGCGCTTCCCGGGGCCGACCGAAAAAGGCGAAAACGCCGCCCGAAGTTTTACTCCAGGACGGCGTTCGCCTCCATTTGGGCCCGGTTCAACCGGCGTTTCTCGCGGCGCTTCCGCTTGAACGTCTCGACGCTGAAGCGAATCGGAAAATAGAATAGCAGCCCGAGAATGGCTCCGTCGATAATGCCGCCGATGATCAGCTTCAGGTTGAGCAGCAGCGCGTGGTTGATCCAGTTCGGCAGGAACGGGACTTGCACGACGAAATGCCGCGGCAGCACCCATCCCGCCATCTTCGCATTGACGATCGACATCGGAATGTAGATCGTCTTGCCGAACAAAAAGCCGACCAACGCGGCGGCGAAACTCCCCCTGAGCAGGTAGTTCAACGGAAAAATGAGCAGAAACGAAGTCCCGTAGGTCGGCAAGTTGAACATCTCGACGAACAGTCCGACGGCGAAGCCCATGGCGACGACCGAAGCCCCGCCTTTGTCCCGCAGCAGCTTCACATACTGATATTTGAAAAATCGGCCGATCTTGCGCAATCGATTCATAAGGCGCTCCTTCCTCTCGGGACCAAGGCGCCGTGTCCCCAATCCTAAACCGACTTCTCCCGCACGGTCGGGAGCAGCTTGTTCATGTTGACGGTTCTGCGGATTTCCCAGGTGTCCGGGTTGTTGTGATCGTATTGTTCCAAATATTGCACGACTTCTTTCGTCAGCGGGGTCGGCGTCGACGCGCCCGACGTGACGGCCACCCGCTCGATGCCTTCCAGCCATTCCCGCTTGATCTCGGTCACGTCCGACACCCGATACGACGGAACGCCGGCGATCTGCTCGGCCACCTGCGCGAGCCGGTTCGAGTTGTTGCTGCGCGGATCGCCCACCACGATGCAGAGCTGCGCCTGCCCGGCCTGGCTCGCCACCGCCTCCTGCCGGACCTGGGTGGCCAGACAAATCTCGTTATGGATCTCCGCCTGCGGAAACTTCTCTAGCAGTTTGGCCACCAGGTGCCGAACGTCCCACTGCGACATCGTCGTTTGGTTCGTTATGATTATACGTTCCGAGGCCAGTTGCAGTTCCGAAATATCTTCTTCTTTTTCGACCAGATGAATGCGGTCCGGCGCGATGCCGATCGCTCCTTCCGGCTCGGGATGTCCCTTCTTGCCGATGTAGACGACCTCGTAGCCTTCGCTCAGCTTCCCGCGGATCAGATCGTGCGTCTTCGTCACGTCCGGACACGTGGCGTCGACGATCGTCAGCCCCTTCTCCTTGGCGCGGCGGCGGACTTCGGGCGAAACGCCGTGCGCCGTGAAGATGACGGTTCCCTTGTCGATGCGCTCCAGGATGTCGAGCCGGTTCGGCCCGTCGAGCGTAATGACGCCCTCGTCCTCGAACGCCTGGGTGACGTGGCTGTTATGGACGATCATGCCCAAAATATAAATCGGGCGCGGCAGTTCCAGGTTGCGCGCCGTTTGCAGCGCGAGCACCATGGCATCCACCACGCCGTAGCAGTATCCCCTCGGGGAAATTTTTACGACTTCCATTGTCTAGCGCCTGCTTTCCCGCCCTGTGGTATAGGTCTTCAGTTCTCCCTGCTTGGAAGCTCCGGGCGTGCCGATGCTTCCATTATACCGTATTCGGGAGATGGGGAAAAGTCGATCGGCAGCCAGACGATAAACCGGGTCCCTTCGCCGAGCTTCGTGCGCACTTCGAGCGTCGCGTTGTGCATCTCGGCAATCCACTTGGCGATCGACAGGCCGAGCCCGGTTCCCTGCGTCTGCCCCCGCGAGACGTCCACCCGGTAGAAGCGGTCGAAGATGTGCGGAACTTCTTCCTTGCTCATGCCGATGCCGGTGTCCGCGACCATCAGGCCGATCTTGTCGCCGGCGCGCAGCGCCTCGAGCCGGACTTCGCCGGACGGAGTGTACTTGAACCCGTTCTCGATGAAGATGAACAGCAACTGCAGCAAGTAGTCGCGGTTGCCCTGCACCCATACGCCGTCAAGCGCGTCCAGCGAACCGACCTTCCATTCCGCGGTCCGCGGCAGGAACGCCGCCCGGCGCGCCGCCTCTTCGGCGAGCGGCTTCAGGCACACCGGCTCCTTGTCGACCACGTAGCCCGAGTCCGCCCGCGCCAGCGCCAGCAGGTCGTTGACGAGCCGGCTCATCCGCCGCGCCTCGTCGGCGATGTCGTGCAGCGCCTCGCGCGAGATCGTCTCCCGCTCCTCCGAACTGAGCGTCCGCGCCTCTCCGCCGGCCGGGCCCGACTCCGCATGCTCCGCGCCGGCGTTCTCGGGCTGCGCCCATATTTTCTCCAGAAAGTCGACATTGCCCCGGATCGTCGTCAGCGGCGTTCTCAGCTCGTGCGAGGCGTCCGACACGAAGCGCCGCTGCGCGATGTTCGTCTCCTCCAGCCCTTTGTACGCCCGCTCGATCCGCTCCAGCATATGGTTCAGCGTATTTCTCAGCCTCCCGATCTCGTCCTGGCTGTCGCCCGGAATCCGGATGCTGAGGTCGGACCCGCTCTGGATCTGCTGCGCCGCCTCCGTCACCTGCTCGATCGGCTGCAGCGCCTTGCGGGACAAGAACATGCCCAGTACGAAAGCGACGATGACCCCGATGGACCCGGCCAGCCAGAAAATTTGGCGAAGCTGAGCCAGAAAGCCCTCCTCGCTGCCCATGTAAGCTCCGATCTGAAGCAAACCGACCGTTTCATTGGATCTGCTTGCCGTGACCGGATGTTCGAGCACATAATAAGGCTTGCCGTCAATCATATATTTGATGAACCGGTATTTAAAGTCGATCTTGTCAAAAGCCGGAATCGGAAACGTGAAGCCGTTGCTGTTCGCTAGCGAGGGCGATTGATCGGTAATATACCCTTTTTTGTCGTCTCCGATAAAACTGATGAGCTGCACGCCGATCGACGGATCGAATCGATTGATGGGCGCCATGGCCAGACCCGTAAAAGTGTTTGCAACCTGAATCGATCTGTCCTGATCGACCAGCTTCCCCTTTAAATCCTGCATCGTATTATGCGATACGATGTAATAGACCAAAAACCCGAAGACCACCAGCGTCACGGCGAGAAGTCCCGAATACCACAAGGTGAGGCGAAGCCGGATGGACATGGTGAGTCAGCTTTCTCCCTTCAACACGTACCCGGCGCCGCGAACGGTCGCGATGAGCCGGCTGCCGCCGTGCTCCTCCAGCTTCTGGCGAAGCATGGCTACGTACACTTCCAGCACATTCGATTCGCCGCTATAATCGTAGCCCCAGATTCGCTCCATAATTTGGTCGCGGGACAGCACCCGCTTCGGATTTTGCATGAAGAAGTGCAGCAGGTCGAACTCCTTGGCGGTAAGCTCGATGCGATGATCGCCGCGAATCGCTTCGCGCGCGTCGACGTCCAGCACCAGATCCTCGAAGCGGAGCTGGTTGCTCTCCTCGGCCTGTTCCGGCCGGCGGCGCAGCAGCGCGCGCACCCGCGCCATCAGCTCCTCCAGCGCGAACGGCTTCACCAGATAGTCGTCCGCCCCCAGATCGAGCCCCTTGACCCGGTCCTGCACGTCGTCCTTCGCCGTCAGCATCAGCACGGGCGAATGAATGCCGGCCGCGCGCAGGCGGCGGCATACTTCCCAGCCGTCGAGCATCGGCATCATGACGTCCAGGATGACCAGGTCCGCATGACGGCCCTGCAAAATCCGCAATCCTTCCTGCCCGTTCGGTGCCGTCGTCACCTCGTACCCTTCGAACGCGAGGCTGCGGCGAAGCAGCGAGGTGATCTTTTCGTCGTCGTCGATGACCACAATGTGATTTCGCAAGTTCCAAGCCCCTCTTGATCAAAATAGTGAACGTGCAGTCGTACCATCATTATACCCGCGAACGATTGGCGCGTGTAAGCCGAAAAAGAAAGGACTGTCGAGATTGGCTCAACAGTCCGCGGGAGGCGTCATCTCGACCGCCCCGGTTGGGCGAATTCGTCCGTCGTTCACTGCTGTTGTTGTTGATCGTAGTCGTTCTTGTTGCCGATCTCGACCTTCAGGTCGATCTTCTTGTCGCCGCGCAGAACGTTGAGCGTGACGGTATCGCCGACGTTCTTCTTCTGGATGGCCGCGATCAGGTCTTCGTTCGTGCTGTAGTTCGTTCCGTCCATGCCGAGAATGACGTCGTATTGGCGCAAATCTCCCTTATAGGCCGGCGTGCCGTACAGAACGTCGGTGACGATGGAGCCTTTGGTGTCGGTGTCGATCCCGAGGCGCTTGGCGATATCCGGCGTCAGCGTCGCCAGCGTCGCTCCGATGAACGGCGTCGGCTTCTTCGGAATTTCCTTGTTGTTCTTCAGATCGTCGAGCACCGTCTCGATCGTGCTGGTCGGAATCGCGAAGCCGATGCCTTGCGCTTCCGAGCTGACCGCCGTGTTGATGCCGATGACTTCGCCGTTCAGGTTGAGCAGCGGGCCGCCCGAGTTGCCGGGGTTGATCGACGCGTCGGTCTGCAGCAGATGCTCGTAATTGCGGGTCTGGTTGCCGTCGGAAACCGGAATCGGACGTTCCTTGGCGCTCAGCACGCCGACCGTCAGCGTATGGTCGAAGCCGTACGGGTTGCCGATGGCGATGACCCAGTCGCCGATGTTGGCGGCGTCGGAATCGCCCAGCTTCAGGCTCGGGAAGCCGGTGCCGTCGATCTTCAGCACGGCGAGGTCCAGATCGTAGTCGTGGCCGAGCAGCGTGGCCGTATAGGGTTCGCTGTGGCCGACGACGGTGACTTGAATTCGGTCCGCATCTTCAATCACGTGGTCGTTCGTCAGAATGTAGCCGTTGGAGTCGAAGATGAATCCGGAGCCGAGGCCCGTCTCCGTTTCGCTGTTGCCGCCGTTGCCGCCGTTGTCGCCGCCGAAGTCGTCGCCGAAGAACTGGCGGAAGAACGGATCGTCGAACAGGCTGGACTGCTGCCGCGACGAAGATTTCGCGAACGTCTCGATCTTGACGACGGCGGGATTCGCCGCGTCGAAGATCGCCGAGATCGTGTTCGGGCGGACGACGTCGGCCGCCGTGCTCACCGATCCGCTTGCCGGCTTGGCCGTGGACGCTTGCGGCGTCGCGGCGGCGTCGGCCAGGGCGCGGTCGGTGAACCAGTTGCCCTTATCCGCCGCGTACATGAGCCCGCCGACGACGACAACGCCCGCGAGGAAGGAGGCGAACATCGCGCGGAACGAGCTGCGCCGGCGCGGCGGCTGTTCCCAGCCGCGTCCGCCGCCGGAGACGGTGAACGGCCGGTACTCGCGAGGCGCGGTTACGACGGTCGGCTGCTGCCCGGTCCCGCCGTCCTGGCCTCCGCTTGCGGCGCCGGATGCGGCGCCGGAGCCGATGCTGTACGGGCCGTACGTATACGTGGCCGGCGCCGGCCGGTCGGACTCGGAACCCGCCGTCCGGTACACGGTCTCCTCCGCTTCGCCGCGGGCTTCCTTCTCCTCCGCCTCGCGCTTGCCGTCGGCTTGCTCCTCCCCATATCGGAAACCGAAAAGATCGTCCGGTCTTTTGAACTGATCGTCCATTTGTCATTCCTCCTCAAGTTTTAACGCATCGCCTTTTATTGGCATCAAGTTCATTCGTCATTTGCTTGCCTCTATCTTCTCTCTCCAACCTTAAAGATAGATTAAATCGAAATGAACACCAACTAAAAGATGAACGGAAGATGAACAACCGCTCGAAATTGGAAAATGAAGCAAACCCAAACGCCCTCCGGACGATCCGGAGGGCGTCGGGAGCGGAAGCTCACGCAAGGCAGGCGGACTCGGCTTCCCGCAAGCGCTCGCGGGCGATGTCCAGCCAGTGCGGCTGAATTTCGGCATCCGCGTCGACCGGGTCCTGGAACTGGTCCAGCATCGCCCCCATCGTCCGCGGCTGGGCTTCGGCATCCAGGCCTTCGTTGTACAGGTGTCTCAGCACATAGGGCGATCCGAAGCGGATCTGCACGTCCGCCTTGGGCGCTTCGCTGTCCAGATGGCCGCCGACCACCTCGAAGGGCAGCCGCAGCCACACTTTGTTTTCGTCGTCCAGCGCGCAGTCGAAGGAGCCATTGGCGTAGTCCCAGGACCCGCCGAGCACGAAGCCGCGCTCCGCCAGCGCGTCGCGCGTCGGGATGTAATCGTGAACGCTGGAAGTCAATCGGGAAGCGAGCGAAATCATGCCAATCCCCCTTTTTCCTCCTAGCATTCCCGCTATTTCCTTTTTTTATCCGCCGGCAACGGATTAGCCCGCTCTCACCGCGCCCACCCTTTGCGGTGCGCGTAAATGGCGAGCTGCGTGCGGTCTTCCGCTTCGCATTTCAGGAGCAGGTTGCTGACATGCGTCTTGACCGTCTTGATGCTGATATGAAGCTCGTCGCCGATCTCCTTGTTCGACTTGCCCTCGGCGATGAGCAGCAGCACTTCCCGCTCGCGCTCGGTCAGTCCCTCGCCCTCGCCGCCGGCCGCGCGGCGGCGCAGCCCGCGGGTCAGCGCCTGCGACACCTCGCCGCTCATGACCGGCATGCCGCGCAACGCCCCTTGCATCGCGTAGATCAGCTCTTCGGCGGACACCGTCTTCAGCACGTAGCTGACCGCCCCGGCCTCGATCGCCTCGACGATTTTGTCGTCTTCGAGGAAGCTGGTCAAAATCAAAATTTTCATTCCGGGATAGCGGGCGAGCAGCGCGCGGGTCGTCTCGACCCCGTCCATCTCCGGCATCATCAGGTCCAACAGCACAAGGTCCGGCATCTTCCCGCCGTAGCCTCCGCGCTCCAGCGCGGCCAGCGCCTCGGGGCCGCCGGACGCTTCGCCGATCACTTCGAACGCCGGATCGAGCAGCAAGTACGTTCGCAAACCGGTTCGGACCATTTCGTGATCGTCCACGATAAGAACGCGGCAGGGCGTCGTTGCTTCCGTCATGGATGTTCCGTGCTCCTTTGCTTGGAATCGCGGTTCCGCTCGAAATTCGGGAACCAGATTTTCACCAGCGTGCCCGCTCCGGGCTTGCTCACAATTTCGGCTTCGCCGCCGAGCTTCTGCGCCCGCTCCCGCATCGTCGACAAGCCGAACGAGCCCGGCCGAACCTGTTCGGCGCGGAAGCCTGTCCCGTCATCTTCGATCTGCAGCAAGATCCGGTTGCCCGTCTCTCCGAGCGTCAGCCTCACCTCTCGGGCGCGGGCGTGCTTGACGACGTTGGCCATCGCTTCCTGGATGATCAGGAACATCTGATGCTCCTTCGCTTCGCCGAGCGTTCCTTCCACCCGAACGTCGAGCGTGCCTTGCAAGCCGTTCTGGCGGCAATAGTCGGGAAACCACCGGTCGAGCGCTTCGCACAGCGTCTTCCCTTGCAGCTCCATCGGGCGGAGCTGCGCGATCAGCCCCCGCATCTGCTTCTGCGCGGCGGAAGACATGACGATCAGTTGCTCCATCACCTTCGCCCCCTGCTGCGGATTTTGCTCCATCAGCTTGGGCAGCGACGAGGCGGCCATATGCAGGGCGAACAGCTGCTGGCTGACCGAATCGTGCAGATCGCGCGCCAGCCGGCGCCGCTCTTCCAGCACCGCCGCTTCCTGCGTCGGAGCCTCTTCCATCACCTTCTGCTCGCCCAGCTTCTGCAGCAGCTTCATCCGCGCCTCCAGCGAAGCCGCCATGCGGTTGAACTCGCCGTACGCTTCCGCGAACGCGTCTCCCTTGAGTTCCGGCAGCCGGACTTGCCAGTTGTGCGCCGAAGCCTGCTTCATCGCGAGCTGAAGCTGGTCCAGCCGGCGCTGCATCCGCCGGCCGAGCAGGTAGGCGGACGCCAGATGGAGGAGAAGCAGCGCGGCCGCCCACCCGGCCAGCCATTGCGTTTCCCGGCCCGGCGCCCGCGTCCGGTCGATGTACAGAAGCGCCAGCCAGACGGCGGCGGAAACGGCGGCATAAACGGTCCATTCCCACTTGCTGCTGCGTACCAGCCGCATCACGTCGCTCTCAACCCACTTTCGTCACGCGGACATCGCCGATGAACGAACTGACGACGATGACCACTTGCTTCGCCGAATCCGCATAGCCCGGCGTCTCCACGTTCATTTGGTTGAACAGGCCGCCGCGCTTCCGGTCCAGCACCGTCACGACGCCCATCAGCGTGCTGGAGACGACGCGCACGCCGACGGTGAAGTCGTTCGGGATGAACACATTCACGTCGCCGATAAACGTCGAGATGTAAATTTTCGTCTCCCCCGGAGCGATTTGGGCGCGGGTTAAGTCCAACGTCGTGTCGCCGATAAAATGGGAAATGCTGGTCGGCCGCAGTTCGAAGTAGTCGTGTCCGAGCACGGTGTCACCGATCAATCGGGAATGATGTTCGCGCGCGTCGTAATCGAACCAGGCCCCCTTCCAGGGCGGCTGATGATGTTCCCGCCAGTATTGATGCTTCCAATGTTCGGAGCCTTTCGGCGACACGGTCTCCCGCGGCTGCGCCCCGGAAGCGTCCGGCGGCGGCTCTGCGAAGCCCGGTTCGCGCGGAGGCGCGCCGCGGCCGTCGGCTCCCTTCCCTTCCTCGAATCCGGCCCCGAAGGGCGGCGGCGGGGGAGGCGGAGGCTGCACGTCCCCCAAGGACGAACCGGGCGGCGGAGACGGAGGATCGATCGGGTTCCAGCGGTGATCTTCCGGTTCGTCTCTCCGCCGTGCGCCCCGGAAGATGATCGAAAGCCCCACCAGAATGAGGATGACGGGGACGATCAGCCGGAACAGGTCGGACAGATCCCACTCGAACCAATGCAAGTTCCGCCCGAGAAAGAAGACGCCGAGCAGCACGATCAGCGGGTTCCACCACAGTCGGCCCCTGGGTTGGAACAACAGCCCCTGAATGCCGACCAGAATGAGAAAAACCGGCCAGAACGTCCTGAACAGCTCGCCGACATCCATATTCGTAACGCCCAAATTGTTCAACAGAAAAACGACGCCGATTCCGAGCGGTACGATTCCCCACAAAATGCGGTGCATAACCGATTGTCGCATGGCTTGCCCTCCGATTGACATGGTGAACGCGCTGCGGCGAACGGCGGGCCGCCGCGTCCTCTTGCCTTCATTATACGGAATCTCGCACGCCGGCCCCAGCGGCGCGGGATGGAATCGTCTCTCCATCCCGCGACGGAGGGGTTTCCATTTTTTTCAATATTGACCTTGCATAAATGTAATATTGACTAACATCATTCGTTGACATAGGTAACTTTTGACGATATAATAAGTGCGGTTTTGCTGAAAGTATGTGAGCTTTTCACAAAAAAGCTGGAGTTGAAAGCATGCAGCTAAGCGATCTGTCACAAGGTCTGGACACGATCTGGGTCGTCCTGACCGCGGCGATGATCTTGCTCATGGAAGGCGGCTTCGCCCTGCTCGAAGCCGGATTCGTTCGGCAGAAGAACGCCGTCAGCATCATTATGAAGGTGTTCGTCGACATCTCCTTCGGCGCGCTCGTTTATTATTTGTTCGGCTTCGCGCTCATGTACGGCAAGGACGCGCTCGGCCTGATCGGCGGCAGCGGCTTTGCGATGCGGGGAGATCTGGCGCATTTGCCCGCCAACCTCTCTCACGAAACGTATTGGCTGTTCCAATGCGCGTTCGTCATCGCCGTCATCTCCATCGTTTCCGGCGCCGCGGCGGAGCGCATCCATTTCCGCGCTTACATTGTCTACACGATCGTCATGACGGGAATCCTCTATCCGATCTCGGGGCATTGGATCTGGTCCGGAGACGGTTGGCTGGCTAGGCTCGGCATGGTCGATTTCGCCGGTTCGGCGGCTATCCACGCGCTCGGCGGGTTCGCCGCGCTGGCCGCCGCTCTGTTCCTCGGCCCGCGGCTCGGCCGATACGGACCCGAGGGCAAGATCAACATCGTTCCTCCGTCGAACCTGCCGCTTGCCTCGGTCGGCGCCTTCATTCTCTGGTTCGGCTGGTTCGGCTTCAACTCCGGGAGCACGCTCAGCGCCACGAACCCGGGCATCGGCCATATCGCGGTGACGACGATGCTCGCTTCCGCGGCCGGATGCGCCGCCTGCATCCTGTTCACGATCCTCCGCTACCAGAAGGCCGATCCGCCCATGGTCATCAACGGCGCGCTAGCAGGCCTCGTCGGCATTACCGCCGGGTGCGCCTTCGTATCGGACGCGGCCGCCATGCTGATCGGCGCCTTGTCGGGAGTCGTCATGGTGCTGGCCAGCGAATGGCTCGAAAGCCGCAAAGTGGACGACCCCGTCGGCGCCTTCGCGGTGCATGGCGTCAGCGGCGCGATCGGCACGCTGGCCGTCGGACTGTTCGCGCTGCCCGGCACGACCGCCCACGCCGGCCTCTTCTACGGCGGAGGCTGGCGGCTGCTCGGGGTTCAGGCGCTCGGCCTGGCCGTCGTCGCCGTCTGGGGCTTCGTCCTGACCTGGGTCACGCTCCGGCTCATCAACGGGTGGCGCCCGGTCCGCGTCACGGCGGACGAAGAACGCGTCGGCCTCGACGTGAGCATCCACGGCGTCCCGGCCTACAGCCAGGACCGCGACTTCATCGACATTGAGCAGCTTCGTCAACCGGAGCCTTTTCCTTCCAAGTAACCCGCCAAGCCGCCGGATTGTTCCGGCGGTTATTCGTTTTGGTTTGGGCTGCCCCTTCCTTGCGTCTGAGATCGACCGCCATCCCGTTCGTCCAGGCGGCCACAAAGCCGGGTATCCGCGTTTGCAGCGGGAAGCGCAAGCACAAAAAAACAGCCCCCTTACGACGGAGGCTTGACGATTGCAGAGGGAAAGAGCGGCGCGAATTTAAGCGTCGGTGAACTCCACCGGCGTCGTCCCGTCCAGCATCGCCCGATAGCGGGCGATTTCTTCGCGGAGCGCCTTCGCCTTTTCCAACGGTTTCTTCACATAATGAATATATTCGACGGCGACATGGTGATCGGGCTTCTTGCCGGCCAGCATGCGACGGAGCGGAGACATCGACCGGTAGGCCTGCTCCTCCTTGCGGGCCCGGCGCTCATACCTTTCGACCATCTGCTCGATTTCGGCAATTTCCTGCGTGCGCTTCTCGATAAGCGACTCCAAAAAAGAGATGACTTCGGCGCTTCTGCGAGGCAAGGGAGCGCTTGGCAAAACGGAATCGACCGGATCGTTCATGAAATCTCACCTGTCTGTTCTTGTTAACTTTCGTTACGCACACACATATTGTACAGGAAAAATGCCGTTTTGAGAACGTTCATGTCAGGTATTTTTAGCGAAAAACCACAATATCGATGCCGATGACGCCGATCGGCCGGCCGCCGCTGTCCCGGATCGGCATCGAAACGGTTTGGCAGGGCTGCTTCGTAATCGCCGACAAGTATACCGGCGATACGAACGTCTCGCCGTTCATCGCCCGCCGCCACCATTCTCTTCCCTGGGCGTTGAGCAATCCGGCGGGCGGCTCCGAGAACAGAAACGTGCCGTCGCTCCGGTTGGACCAGATCGCCTCGATGCCTTCCGCCCGGCGCAGCAGGTCGCTCAGCACCATCCGGTGCGTCTGCTCCTCCAGGTCCGCCAGTTCCGGCCGGCCGGCCGCCTCGGCAAGCCACTCGGCCCAGCGCGCCGCGTCCGCTTCCGCAGCATCGCCCCACGCCAGCCCGCCGGCTTGCTGAACGGCCTCGACCAGCTCGTCGGCCGAATGTCTCAGCTCGGCCGACACCCTTCCGAGCTGGTCGATCGCCAGACGCTGGCGCTCGCTTTGCGCCAGCGTGTCGTCGACGCTCCCCGCCATCCGGCCGACGGAATCGACCACTTCGCGCAGCAGACCGTTGGCGGCTGCCGTTCGTTCGGACTGCTCGATTGCCGCTTCCAGCGTTTTGCCCGCCTCGACGTCCACCTTGGCCACTTGACGGAAGATGGCGTCGATCCGCTCCCGGTTGAGCCGCATCTCTTCCACGCCGCGCGTCACCGAATGCTTCTCCTGTTCGACCGACGCCGCGACTTGCCGGATTTCCTCTTCGATGTCGCGAACGATGACGGACGATCGCTTGACCGCGTTGCCGCTCTGCTCCGCCAGCTTGCGAATTTCCTGGGCCACGATCGCGAAGCCCCGCCCGTATTCGCCGGCATGCGCCGCCTCGATCGCCGCGTTGAGCGCCAGCAGCGAAGTTTGGGCGACGATTTCCTGGATCAGCAGATTGATCTCGCCGATCTTGGACGCCTGGGCGATCAGGCCGGCGACTCGCGCCTCGGTCTCGCCGTGGTGCGCCGACAGGTCGTTCATCGCCTCGTCCGTCTGCTGCAGCGAACGAGCCACCGTCACGACGACGTCTCTTGCCTCGCGGCTGCTGTCGCTCATAAGCTCGGAGGCCGCCCGGATCTCCTCCGCGGAAGCGGCCATTTCCTGCAGCGCCGCAAACGCTTGCTCCAGCCGCCCGACGGCCGCGTTGCTCTGCTCGCGAAGCGTCTGCTCCAGAGCGGCGGACCGGTCGGCGTTCACCTTCATCCGCCCCATGCTGGAGTCGACTTCCGCCACGGCGGCCTGCAGGCGGTCGGAGATGACAACCGCCTCTCCGACCATGCGGGCCAGCGCCGGCCGTCCGTTCTCTTCTCCTCCCGGCGTCGGGCGCTCTTCCGGCGCCAGCCGGTCGCCCTCCACCGCTGTTCCTCCGTACCCGCCGGCGGCCGAGCCTCTTGCTCTTCCCAACCATTTTTGCCATGGATTCATCGTTCGCTTCCCCCCGTGCCCCTATCGAGTCTCTGAAAAATATGTAAGATTCTCTCACATTATAAAGCCTGCAACCCCCAAAAAGAAAGAGGGGCCAGCAGCCCCTCATCCGTTATGCGACAAGTTTGATCAATATGTAGGGGGTTGATCTCCCTCTCGGTCCTGTGCTTTGAGCCGTTCCCGCCCTCGGTGAATCCGCGATTTGATCGTGCCGACCGGCATGTCGAGCGCGGCCGCGATTTCGTCGTCGCGAAATCCGTAATAAAACTTGTAAAGCAGAAGCGTTCGAGTGACCGGATCCAGACGGCCCAGCAAATCCGAAAGTTCGGTCAGCAGTTCGGGATCGGACGAGGGGGACGAAATTGAATGGTAATCATTCTCCTCCCCGTCGAATGCGAACTTCAGACGGCGAGCCCGATTGGCGTTCGACGCCAGATTGGAGGCGATCGTCTTGGCCCACGGGATGAGCTTGTCGGATTCTCTTAGCGTGTCGATCTTCTCGAGAATGCGAACCCACGCTTCCTGAACGACATCTCCGACATCGTTCTTGCTGTGCAACTTATGGCGGACCACTCGCGCCATCTGTCTGTATAGCTCATCCAGCTTCTCCTGGTCCATCTCCATCTCCATCCGATTCGATCGTTCCAAATCTCGAAGGAAGTTCGTCATCGCCGTGAGCTCACCCCTCGGAGAGAACATATGAATCTACTGTACATTGTAGCATAACGGCGAGAAAAAGAGAATATTTCCCAATTAACTAGAAATTCCGCGAACCGCACAATGCCTATTCGCGCGCCGGCGGGCTGCTCGCCTGGAATAGAGCCGCGCGGATCGCTTGAAACATCGACTCGGTCACGACCCCCTTCCCTTCGCGGATCACCTTGACTTCGACGGTCCGTTTTCCCCATTCGCGGAACACCTGTTTCCTGGACGGGAAGTACAGGTCGATTTTACGGCCTTTGATCCGCGACCCGATGTCCGCCACGACCCCGTACCCGTAGCCGGGAACGTACAGCACGGTGCCGAGCGGGAACAGCTCGGGGTCGGCCGCGATCGTCGACAGCTTCCCTCTTCTTACCTTGACCCCGGAATAGGTGATGCCGTACTGGGGATGCCCGGGCCGCTTGCCTGTCGACTCCACCCCGGCCGTGTAGCCGGTCGCCACCACGGTGTACGTCTGTCCGGCCCGGGTGAGAAGAGCGTCCGCCGCTTCCCGGCGGGAGCTTCCGCCCTGGAGCCGGCTCGCCGCAAGCGCTTCCCGCACGCTCGCTTCGCCTTTGTTGCCGGCCGGAGCGCTCTGCCGGTCCGCCGTTTTCGCCTTCGCCGCCTTGCGCGCCGGCGCCCGTCCGCCCGGCATCCGCGCCACTGCCGGCTTCCGCGCCGCCGCCGGCTCCCGGACCGGCGTTACCTCCGCCCGCTGCGCCGCAGGGCCGCGGTCGACCGGCCGGCTCGCTTGGACCTGGACCCGGGCTTCGGCCGGCCGGGCCGGCTCGGCGTTCTTCCGCCACGCGTCGCCCGCTTCCGAGGCCGGGACAGCCAGCGCCAACAGCAGCGTCAGGAGCGCTCCGCCGCGTCGCGGGGAACGTCCCTTGCCAAACAAAAAAAAGCTTGCAGACATGGTCGCACACTCCCTTGTAGGGAAGGGTGCCCCGCGTCCGCAAGCATTATGCGGCTTGGGCGGTAGCCGCTTCATCGCCCCGCTCCGGCTCTTAGTCGACCCGCTTCGTCGCGATCTCGCCCGTAATCCGCGCGATAAAGTCGTCCAGCCCCTGCGCGCCCAGGTCGCCTTCGCCGCGCCGGCGTACCGACACCGTGCCGCCGGCCGCTTCCGTCTCGCCGACGATCAGCATGTACGGCACCTTCTCGAGCTGGGCTTCGCGAATCTTGTATCCCATCTTCTCGTTGCGCAGATCGCTCTCCGCGCGGACGCCGGCCGCCAGCAGCCTGTCGGTCACCTGCTTCGCGTAGTCCTCGTAAGCCAGGCTGACCGGAATGACCTTCGCCTGCAGCGGGGACAGCCAAACCGGCAGCGCGCCGGCGAAGTTTTCCAGCAGGAAGGCGGTCATCCGCTCCATCGTGCTGATAATGCCGCGGTGAATGACGACCGGGCGGTGCCGCTTGCCGTCGTCGCCGACGTACTCCAGCTCGAAGCGCTCCGGCAGCAGCACGTCGATCTGCGCCGTCGAGAGCGTCTCTTCCTTGCCGAGCGCCGTCTTCACCTGGACGTCGAGCTTCGGGCCGTAGAACGCCGCTTCGCCTTCGGCCTCGAAGTACGGCAAGCCCATCTCCTCGACGACCTCCCGCAGCATCCGCTGCGTCGTCTCCCACATGTGGTCGTCCGGCCAGTACTTCTCTTTGTCGTTGGGATCGCGGTAGGAAAGCCGGAAACGGTACTCCTTGATGCCGAAGTCTTCGTACACGCGCTGAATGAGCTGCACGACGCGCGCGAACTCGTCCTTGATCTGGTCGAGCCGGCAGAAGATGTGCGAGTCGTTCAGCGTCATCGCCCGCACGCGATGAAGGCCGGTCAGCGCCCCGGACATTTCGTAGCGGTGCATCATGCCGAGCTCGGCGATGCGGATCGGCAGATCGCGGTAGCTGCGCAGCTCGCTTTTGTACACCATCATGTGGTGGGGGCAGTTCATCGGACGCAGCACAAGCTCCTCGTTGTCGAGCTGCATCGGCGGAAACATGTCGTCCTTGTAGTGCTCCCAGTGTCCCGACGTCTTGTACAGGTCGACGTTGGCAAGCACCGGCGTGTAAACGTGCAGGTAGCCGAGCTTCTCCTCCAGATCGACGATGTAGCGCTCCAGCGTGCGGCGCAGTTTCGCGCCGTTCGGCAGCCAGAGCGGAAGCCCCTGGCCGACTTCGCGGGAGAACGCGAACATGCCGAGCTCCTTGCCCAGCTTGCGATGGTCGCGCTTCTTCGCTTCCTCCAGGAAGTGAAGATGTTCGTCCAGTTGCGACTTCTTCGCGAACGCCGTGCCGTAGATGCGCTGCAGCATCTTGTTGCGGCTGTCGCCGCGCCAGTAGGCGCCGGCCACGCTGAGCAGCTTGAACGCTTTGATCTTCCCTGTGGACGGAACGTGCGGACCGCGGCACAGGTCGAAAAATTCGCCTTGATCGTAAATCGTGATGACGGCGTCTTCCGGCAGGCCGTTGATCAGCTCGAGCTTCAGCGGGTCCTGCAGCTCCTCGTAGATGCGCAGCGCCTCCTCGCGGCTGACGACGCGGCGGACGATCGGCAAGTCCTCCTTGACGATCTTCTCCATCTCCCGCTCGATCTTCTCCAGATCGTCCGGCGTAATCGACTGCTCCAGGTCGATATCGTAATAGAAGCCGTCCTCGATGACCGGCCCGATGCCGAGCTTGACCTTGTCGCTGCCGTACAGCCGCTTGATCGCCTGGGCCATCAGGTGGGCCGTGCTGTGCCGCATCACTTCCAGCCCTTCCGGCGCGTCCAGCGTCAAAATTTCCAGCGACGCGTCGTCCGCAAGCGGCGTGGCCAGATCGACGACTTTGCCGTTCACTTTGCCGGCGACGGCGTTTTTGCGCAGGCCCGGACTGATCGAAGCGGCGACGTCCGCCACGGTCGCGCCCGCTTCATACTGCCGCACCGAACCGTCCGGAAGTTTGATTTCGACTGCCATGATTGCTGCCTCCTTGGAAAAGTAACCTTGGTTGTGAAGCCGCTTCGTTCCGAGCCTCGCCCGCAACAGCCCACCGACGGACCACAGACGGACCACCGACGGCCCAACGCAAAAAAGCGCCCGTCCCCGGAAAAGGGACGAGCGCATCGGTTCGCGTCACGTGGTTCCACCCTTGTTCGACCGGCCGCGCCGTGCGCAGAAGCCGATCCTCGGACATGAGGTAACGGTCATGACCCGGCAGCGCGTACTGCCGCCCGAAGCGGGTTCTGCGCTGCGGCTCGAAAGGGGTCAATGCCTGTCGGTACCGGAAGGAACTCGCAGCCGGTGGTTCCTCTCTCTGGGCCGTCCGTGCGGGCATCGCTGGCTTTCTCATCGCCGATCGCCGCGTTGCCGGAGCCTGAAGCGATCCGGCTTCACGCAAGGTTGAATATCGGCATTATACCGCCTGCTCCGGCGGCCGTCAAGTCGGCGCGTTCCTCTCCGGGCACAAGGCCGCCCGTTCGCCGAAGATGCCCATCAGCGTGCGGATGATCTGCGCGTCCGGCTCGGGCGTATGGATGTAGAGCTGCCTCGGCGACGCGGCGAGCAGACGGCTGACCAAGAGGCTCTCCTCCTCCTGCTCGTCCGCATCGCACGGCTGCCGCCCGGACGCGGCGAAATCCGCCAGAGCGTCGTCCTTTTCCAGCGGCCGCATCTGGTCGTCGAGGAGCCGGAAAGCATGTCCTCCCGCATGCATGACGTGCACGGCGGGGACGCGAACTTCCTGCCAGTCGACCATGGATTGCAGCAAGGCGACGAATTCCTCGTATTGGCGCTCCATCGCCCGCTCCTCGGCCGCGGTCTCCGCCGCCTCCCGCAGCTCGGCGCCGTAATCCTTCAGGCGGAAGCGAATGAAGCCTTCCAGGTGAACAAAGCCGTTGTCCCGCAAATGCGCGGCGAACGCCGGCGCCCACTTCCGAATTCGCCGCCGGCGCCCTCTCCCGGTTCCCGCGGCGTCCGGCTCGCCGTCCAGCAGCGCGATCGCTTCGGCGACCGTCTTCTCCGCTTCGGGGCTGTCGCCTCTCATCCCGAACCGGCTCCGCAGCCACTTCCGCAGGCAGGCCGGCTCCCGCACCGCCACCAAATACTCGGCCAGCACGGCGCCCGCCTTCGCGCAGAAGTCGTCCCGGCCCTTCTCGATCGTCAAGCTGCACCGAATGCGCCCGTCCACTTCGGACAGCTGCCACGGGCCGCGCCCGCTGCGGTCCTTCAGTCCGGCGAACGGCTGGTTGAGCATCTCCGCCAGCCGCTCCGACAAGGCCAGTTCCACGCCCGGGTCGATCGTCCACTCGTCCCTTCTCACCAGATCACCCCCGCTATCCCTGTACTAAACGATATGGTGACCGAAAAAGGGATATACGATCGGCGATCCGGCATGGTACATTTTACGAACGGCCTTCACCCGGAAAAAGGCAAACGTTGCGTGCTGGGAGACGGTTCATTCAAGCGGTCAGTTTTGCATGACGAAATCGCGTTCGATCTTCTCGTTCTCGTCGTCGAATACCTTAAGGATTTGATACTGCGTGTTGCGCTGGGCCGGAATTTTGCCCGCTTCGCGGATCAGCTTCAGGCACAGCTCGATGTTGACCTTGTGCGTCGTGCCCGCGGCGGAGACGACGTTCTCCTCCATCATCGTGCTGCCGAAATCGTTGGCGCCGTAGGACAGCGACAGCTTGCCGATCTCCGGCCCCATCGTCACCCACGACGACTGGAAGTTCGGGATGTTGTCGAGCGCGAGGCGGCTGATCGCCAGCGTCTTCAAATACTCTTCCGGCGTCGCCTTTTCCCGTTTCAGATTGGTGTTGTCCGGTTGGAACGTCCACGGAATGAACGCCAGGAAGCCGCGCGAAGGATACCGGTTGCGGATGCATTCGTCCTGGGCGTCGCGGATGCGGACGAGGTGCAGCGCCCGTTCCTCCATCGACTCCCCGAAGCCGATGACCATCGTCCCCGTCGTCGTCATTCCGACCTTGTGCGCGGCCGTCATGACGTCCATCCAGTCGCGCCACGAACCCTTGAGCCGGCTGATCTTCCTGCGTGTGCGGTCGTCCAAAATTTCCGCTCCGCCCCCGGGCAGCGAATCGAGGCCGGCTTCATGAATTTGCCGCACGACTTCCTCCAGCGACAAGCCGCCCGACACTTCCTGCATCTTGCGGATCTCGGCCGGCGAGAAGGAATGCATCGTAATGTTCGGAAAACGGGCTTTGATTTTGCGCAGCAAGTTCGTGTAGTACGAGAACGGCAAGTTCGGATTCGTGCCGCCCTGCATCAAAATTTCCGTGCCGCCGACGTCGACCGTCTCCTGAATTTTTTGCAAAATCGTCTCGTCCGGCAGCACGTAGCCCTGGTCCGACCCCGGCGGGCGGTAAAACGCGCAAAAGCGGCAGTACACGTCGCAAATGTTCGTATAATTGACGTTGCGTCCGACGACGAACGTCGCAATCGGCTCCGGATGATGCTTCAGCATCACCTGGTTGGCCGCCGCTCCGATCTTCTCGACTTCGTCGCTCTCGAACAGCGCCACGATCTCTTCCGTCTCCAGGCGTTCGCCTTGCACCGCCCGGTCCAATATGCGGTCTATTCGACTCATCTCCCGCACTCTCCTCTCCCACAATAAAACATGATGATCTGTCGCGAGTCGCGGCAACTTCTCTTCTCCGCTTTATCGTAGCACAAAAAGACCGCCGCAGTCACCTTTAGGAGGCGGCCTGGCGGCGGTGCTGAATGAGCTCTTTCGTCTGCTTGAAGCCTTCCCGCTCGCTTTCGCGCGGCAGGACGCTCGGCCTGGCGAAGTAGTACCCCTGTCCCATGCCGACGTTGAGCCGGAACAGCACGTCGGCTTCTTCCTCGCGCTCGACGCCTTCGGCGACGACTTCGCAGCTCATCTCGCGGGCGGCGGTCACGATGGCGCGCAGCAGGCTCTCTTTGACCGCGAACCGGTCGACAAACTGGATGACCGAGCGGTCGATCTTGATCAGCTCGGGCGCCAGCTCCCCGATCCATTGCAGGCTCGAATAGCCGGCCCCCATATCGTCGACGGCGAACCGGATGCCGTGGCGGCGGAAGCGATCGAGCACTTCGGCCATCGCTTCGAAATCTTCGATTTCATGCCGCTCCGTAATTTCGAACACGATTTGCGCCGGCGCCAGTTCCGGAAGGCGCTCCAGGCATTCCAGCACGTGCGGCAGAAACAGCGGATGCGCCAGCGTCACCGCCGTCACGTTCAGGAACACCGGCTCGCGGATTTGGCGCGCCGCGATCTCGTCCAGGGCGGTCTTGACGACGAGGAACTCGAGCTTGCACAGCTGCTTGCTCTGCGTGGCGAAGCGGAACAGCTCGTCCGGCCGGTGGAAGACGCTCGCCTCCGGTCCCCGGGTCAAAATTTCCCAGCCGAAAATGTCGCCGTTGTGCAAATTCATAATCGGCTGAGCGAGCACCGTAATGTCGCATTCCTGCAAGATTCGCTCCAATTGGCGCCGCGCGGTCAGCATGTGCGGCGTCAGCTCGCGGGTGGCCAGCGCCAGCGCGAACCGGCACGCTTCCTCGAAGCGGTCGGCCGTCGCGCCGTGCGGCGCCGTCACGCTCTTCAGCGGCACGCAGGCGCCGCCGGCCTGAAGCAGGCGCCGGTACTCCGGCTCCGCCGCCGCACCCTCGTTCAGCGCGCGCTTCAGCTCGTCGAATTTCCGGCTCAGTGAAGCGGGAACCCATTGCTCCGCCTCCGGCTTGTCTCCCGCCACCAGCAGAACGAATTCCTGCGCCGCGATCTGGTTCATGCCGACGATGTCGGCTTCCTCCCACAGCTCCTCGGCAAGCGCGCGCAGCCGGCCCCGCGTATCCTCCTGCAGCTTCGGCAGCAGCTCGGGCCAGACGTCCAGCAAATAGTCCGGACATTCCCAACGGAACAGCATGAGGTAGACTTCATCCCCTCTGCGCAAGCGCCGGTCGAGCAAGGCGAGCACGGGGCGGCGCAGCGTAAAGTCCGGAGGGAAATACTTCAGCGAGCGGTTGCTCCTAAACAGCTTCGCTCCGAAAGCGATCCGCTCGATCCACTTGCGCACGCTCACACCAGATCAGCTCCCTTATTATGGGAAAACGTTTGCGTTAAAGAATGACACTATTTTAACATGAAGTTTGGCGGAATGAACAGACGAGAAGTCGCGGCGGGACGGCAAAATAGTCGCGGCGTCCCGGATCGAATCGTTCTTTCGATCTAGGACGCCGCAAAAAATCAGGACGGCGAACCGCTCTCCAGCCTTGCACCTTCGAGAACGGCTCGCCCGCCCATAAGTCTCTTCAATCTCCGTCCAAAGCTTGGGCCAGATCGCGAATCAGATCGTCCGGGTCTTCCAGCCCGACCGAATACCGCACGAGCCCGTCCGTGATGCCGCGGGCGTGCCGCACCTCGCGCGGCATGGCGGCGTGCGACATCATCGCCGGATACGACAGGATGCTCTCAACGGCGCCCAGGCTGACGGCCACGAGCGGCAGCTTGACCCGGCCGAGCAGGCGGCGCGCCCGTTCCCCGCTGCCGACGTCGAACGACACGACCGCGCCGAAGCCGGACGACTGCTTCGCCTGAATGTCCCGCCCCGGATGATCAGCCAGCCCCGGGTAGTACACCCGCTCGATGCCGGGATGGGCTTTCAGCCACTCGGCCAGCATGGCCGCTCCCCGCTCGCTCGCCTCCATGCGCACCCCGAGCGTCTTCATGCCGCGGATGAGCAGCCAGCTCTCCTGCGCGCTCAGCACCGCCCCGAGCCCGTTCTGAAGCTGCTTGACCCGGCGTCCGAGCGACTCGTCCTTCGTCACGATCAGTCCCGCCAGCACGTCGCTGTGGCCGCCGAGGAACTTGGTCGCGCTATGCACGACGAGGTCGACGCCGAGTTCGATCGGCCGCTGGCGGTACGGCGTCATGAACGTGTTGTCGAGCATCGTCAAGAGATCGTGCTCCTTCGCCCATGCCGCCACCCGGCCGATATCGGTGATCTTGAGCGTCGGATTGGACGGCGTCTCCATGAACACCGCCTTCGTATTCGGCTTCAGCGCCGCCTGCACGCGGTCGAAATCGGTCATGTCGACGAACGTCGATTCTATCTGCAGCCGGTTCAGCACCGTCGTCAGCAGCCGGTACGTTCCGCCGTACACGTCCTCGGTCACGATGACGTGGTCGCCGGCCGACAGCAGCAGGAACGCCGTCGAAATCGCCGCCATGCCGGAGGCGAAGGCGAAGCCGCGAGCCCCTCCTTCGAGCAAGGCGATATACGTCTCCAACGCCTCGCGCGTCGGATTGCCGGAACGGCTGTAATCGTGGACAGGAGGCTCGTCCAGGTCAAAATGGTGGAAGGTCGACGCCTGGAAGATCGGGACGCTGGATGCCCCGGTCGTCTCGTCGATCTCCCGGCCGAAGTGAATGAGCTTCGTGGCGAATCGGGATTCGCTTCGTTCCATCGTCTCAGCCCTCCCCGATCTCTTGCAGCGCCGCTGCAATCGCCCCGCCCAGATCGGCGATGAGGTCGTCAACATGCTCGATGCCGACCGAGAACCTCAGCAGCCGGTCGTCCACGCCGACCTTGCGGCGAATTTCCTCGGGAATGTCGGCGTGCGTCTGCACGGCCGGATACGTCAGCAGCGATTCGACGCCGCCGAGGCTTTCCGCGAACGAGATCAGCTTCAGATGGCGCAAGATCGGCTCGACCGTGCGAGCGTCCTTCATGCGGAACGAGAAGATGCCGGTATTGCCGGACGATTGCCGCTTCTGAATCTCATAGCCCGGATGGTGGGGCAATCCCGGGTAGTAGACGTCCTCCACGGCCGGGTGCTCATACAGCCATTCGGCGATCCGCTGCGCGTTCGCCTCGTGGCGCTCCATGCGGAGCGCCAGCGTCTTCATCCCGCGCATGAGCAGCCAGGAGTCTTGCGGGCCGAGAACCGCGCCCAGCGAGTTGTGCAGCACGCCGATTTTGCGCGACAGCTCCTCGCCCTTCGTCACGATCAGACCGGCGAGCACGTCGTTATGGCCGCCCAAATACTTGGTCGCGCTGTGAATGACGATGTCCGCGCCCAGTTCCAGCGGCCGCTGCAGAAACGGCGTCAGCAGCGTATTGTCGACGATCGTCAGCAGCCGGCGGCGCTTCGCCCAGGCCGACACCTTCTCCAGGTCGGTGACCATCATCAGCGGGTTGGTCGGCGTCTCGATCAGCACTGCCTTTGTGCGATCGGTGCAGTGCGATTCGAGGCCGTCCAGATCGTTCGTATCCACGTAGGAAGCGGAAATGCCGTAGCGGCTGAGCACCTGCTCCAGCAGGCGGTACGTTCCGCCGTACAGGTCGAGCGATACGATCAGATGGTCCCCGTGGCTGAAGAGCGCGAAGATCGTCGTCAGCGCCGCCATGCCGGAGCTGCAGGCGAAGCCGGCGTCGCCGCTCTCCAGGTCGGCGGCCGCCGCTTCAAGCACGGCGCGGGTCGGGCTCTTCGTGCGCGAGTAGTCGAAGCCCGTGCTCTGGCCGAGCCGGGGATGACGGAACGCAGTCGCTTGATAGATCGGGTAGCTCACGGCTCCCGTGACCGGATCTTCCCGGGATCCGATTTGGGCCAAACGGCTCTCGATTTGCATATGGTCAGCTCCTCCCAAAGACTAGGCGTGGAATCGGGCGTCCGGCTGGTCAAATGCCGGCGCCGAGATCGTAAGGCGTCATCTGGTACACGTAGTAGTTCAGCCAGTTCGAGAACAACAGGTTGGCGTGCGCGCGCCAGGTCGAGATCGGCTGCTTCGTCGGGTCATTGCCGGGGAAATAATTGCGCGGCACGTCGATGCGCAGCCCCTTCGCCTTGTCGCGGTCGTATTCCCACTTGAGCGTCAGCGGATCGTATTCGGAATGGCCGGTGACGAAGATTTGCCGCCCGTCCGAAGTCGCCGCGATGTATACGCCCGCCTCTTCCGACTCGGACCAGATTTCCAGTTCCGGCCGGCTCTCGATGTCTTCCCGGTTCACCCCGGTATGGCGCGACTGCGGGACGTAGAACGTCTCGTCGAAACCGCGCAACAGCGGCACGTTCCGCTTCGACACCGTATGCGGAAACACCCCGAACAGCTTGCTCGGCAGATCGATCTTCGGAACGCCGAAGTGGTGGTACAGCCCGGCCTGCGCGCCCCAGCAAATGTGGAACGTCGAGGTGACCCGCCGGGCGCTCCAGTCCATAATGTCCTTCAGTTCATTCCAATAGTTCACCTGCTCGAACGGCAACTGCTCGACCGGCGCTCCTGTAATGATCATGCCGTCGTAGCGCTGGTCGGAAATGTCGTCGAACGTCTTGTAAAAGGTCGCCAGATGCTCGGGGGACGTATTTTTGGACGTATGCGTCTTCGGATGCAGCAGCACGATCTCCACCTGCAGCGGCGTGTTGCCGATCAGCCGCAGCAGCTGCGTCTCCGTCGTTTCCTTCGTCGGCATCAAATTCAAGATCGCAATACGCAGCGGCCGAATATCTTGATGGTAAGCGACGCTTTCGTCCATGACGAAAATGTTCTCCGCGGCCAAAACTTCCTTGGCCGGCAAATGGTCGGGCACTTTGATCGGCATGTTCGATTCCTCCTCCTGAACTTGACTTCGGCGCCGCTTCCGCCGCCCGCGGATCGCATCCTTTCCACGCACATAAAAAGACCCTTTCGCCATTGAGAAAGGGTCGTCGTCGGAACCGATACGAGTGCGCCTCTCTCATCTCTCGGAATCGCGGTTCTCCGCGGTTCCAGCAAGAATTAGCACCGTGCGTCTGCGGCGACGCCGGTTGCCGGGCTTCATCGGGCTAGTCCCTCCGCCTGCTCTTGATAAGATGGCCAACCTATTCAATTGTAACTATCATCGAAAGCTATCCCTAATTTACTGCAAAACAGGCGTTGCGTCAAGCGGATTGCAAAGGGAATCGGCCTCATGCGCAGGCTTGCAAATTGTCCTTGAAAGGGGCCTTGCGGAAGATTATACTTATCACGAATTGCACAAGATTTAACCGTGGGAACGAAAGGGGGGAGCCGGCCATGGAAGGAGATCATCCTGGTCCGAGTCGCAGCTTGACAACCAAATACGCAGGACGAAGCTGCGCCGCCGGAGGGATATCGCGGACCGGCTCCGCCGCCGGTTGAATCCCTTCTCCGCGCGGAATGACGCCCTGCATGATAAACCATGCAAAGGAGCGGATTCCGATGAAAATCCGGCTGGTCAAAAACGGGATTTTCACCAACATCGACGACATCACGGCAGCGCTGGTCCCGCCGGAAGACGGCTTCTACTGGATCGACGCGGACATCGACGATCTGCTGGAGCTGCAGCCGCTGTTCGGCATCCACGATCTGGCGGTCGAGGACTGCATGACCGAAGAGGAGCAGCGCCCCAAGCTGGAAGTGTACGAAACGCATTACTTTATCGTTATCAACAGCATCCGGTTCGACAATGAGGAAATCTTCCTGCGGGCGCTCAACATGTTCCTCGGCCGCCACTTCCTCATCACGGTCACGAAACAGAAGATCAACGAGCTCAGGGCCATCAAGCCGATCCTGTGGGAGGAAGAGGTCAGCCGCCCCGACCGGATGCTCTACCATCTGGTCGACCTGGTCGTCGACAACTACTTCCTGGTCGGCGACCGCATCGAAGCGCGGATCGAAAGCCTCGAGGAAGACATTCTGATCCATACGAAAAAGTCGCACCTGACCGAAATCATCGGGTTGCGAAGCGAAATCCTGTGGCTCAAAAAAGTGCTCGGCCCGCAGCGCGACGTCATCGCCGCCCTGAACAAAAAGGAGCTGCGGTTGCTCGACGTACAGCTGCAAAAGTACTTCGGCGACATCTACGAAAATGCCGTCAAAATTTATGAAACGTTCGAAACGTACCGTGACCTGATGGGCAACTTGCGCGAAGCTTACCAGTCGAGCGTCGCCAACCGCGCGAACGAAATCATGCGCGTGTTCACGGCGCTGACGACGATCTTCATGCCGCTCACGTTCATCACCGGCGTCTACGGGATGAACTTCGACTACATTCCCGGCATGCACGACCGCAGCGGCTCCATCGTCCTGCTCGGCATCATGGCCGTTCTCGGCTTCGGGATGTTCTACTTCTTCCGCAAGAAGGATTGGCTGTGAAGGCGGGTTTGCCCGGCGAACCGCGCGGCCCGGGCCGATCGCCGCTCCGCCGGGGAGCATGCCGCCGCATACCCGAGGGCAGGCCCCCATGCGCCGGCTTCGGCGCGTGAGGGCCTTGCCGTCGTTTTACGGCTGCCGGCCGAGAGAACGCCTCCATCCGCTCATCCGAAGTTCGCCCGCGCAAGCGCGGACGGGACCGCCCCCCGGGTTCAGATCGCCGGCTTGCGGGTGCGGCGGAACCGAATGCGTAGCAGTCTCAGCTTCTCGTAGGAGCGCTCCGTCTCGCCGCTTCCCTTGTCGGCGCCGGCGTACAATCGCTGGTACAGCGGCTTCAAATACTCGTCCCCGAGCTCGCCCATCGCCTTCTCGGCCTCCTCGATCTCCTCGGCCGGCAGGGCCGACAGTTCCCGCTCGATCAGCGGCAGCACGTCGTAGCCTTCCTCGTCCAACCGGTCGACCCGCTCGACGAGCAATCGCCGGTTCAAGCTGAGCTCCTTCTCCAGTTCGGCCAGCGTCCGGCCTTGACGGATGCCGCTCAGCAGACGCTTCTTCTCCTCCAACAGCGACTGTTGCTTGCCGTACTTCTCCTCCTTCTGGCGGAACGCCCAATCGCTGTACGTCTCGGCCGTCACCGCCGAAGCGACCCAGTCAAGCGGAAATTCGTGCTCGCGGGGCAGCCCGGCCACCAGTTGCAGCAGTTCCTTCCCATACCGCTCGACCTTCGTCTTGCCGAAGCCGGGAATTTGCTTCAGTTCCTCCTCCGTTCTCGGCACGAACACCGCGAGCATCTGCAGTTCCCGGTTGGTCGCCACCAGGTAGGCGGACCGCTTCTCCTCGACGGACTTGGCCCGTCTCCAGGACCGCAGCGGCGCCAGCGCCGCCTCCACGTCAAATTGATCCGCGTAGCATTGCAGCAGCGTCGGCAGCGGCGGGCGGCGCTCCCAGAACGGCTCATCTTCCAGCATGCCGTCCAAGAGCGGCCGGTAGCCTTCCCTCATCTTGCGGGCGATGCCGAAGCGGAAGGCGGCCAGCAGCTCCTCCCAGCTCATCCCTTCGTACCACGGTTCCTCGGCCGTCTCCCCCTGCTCGGACAGCCGGTGCCAACCGGCCGTCCACAAGCCCTGCTCCTCGCCGATGAACACTTGCCCCCGCTCCGTATCGGCAGGTCCGGCGGCACGCTCGAAGCGGTTCAGAAATACGATCTCCATTCCCGATCTCCTCCTTGATGCGCGCGCGGCGCGATTGCGAACATCCGGGCGCTTCGCCGGGCGGAGACCAAAACCAAAAAAGCACCCTCCGCATTCAGCGAAGAGGTGCTTCCTCATTCAGCGACCCGAACATACAATCCCATTTTAGCAGATCATCCGGCTCTTGACAAGCGTCACAAAGTCGCCTTTTGCGCCGCTTCGTCCTCTTATGGTACTGTAAGAAAAAAAACGGTGCGATCGGCTGAGACGCGCCATCCGGAGGGGAAGAGAGAATCATGCCCGGGACGAAACCTTGCTTGCGGGCAGCCGGCGCCGCATCCGTTCGGGAAGCGGAGGCGTTCCTGCGGGAATGCCACCGCGAGTTGGGAACGGCGGCGGAGGACGCTCGCCTTCGCGTGCTCCAGGCGACCCGGCAGTTGCAGGAGGACGGAACTTACGACCTATCGTTCGAGGAGCTTGCGCACGGAGCCCGAATGGCGTGGCGCAACGCCAACCGCTGCATCGGCCGCCTGTTCTGGAATCGGCTGGCCGTGCTGGACGCGCGCTCTTGCGAGACAGCCGATGAAGTGTACGAGGCGCTGCTCCGGCATCTCGCGTATGCGACGAACGGCGGCGAGATTCGGCCCGCGATCACCGTCTTCAAGCCGGCTTCCCCTTCCGGCGGGGAGCCGGTCCGCATCTGGAACCACCAGCTCGTACGGTACGCGGGATACGAGACGGCGGACGGCGTCGTCGGGGACCCGGCATCGGTCGCCTTCACGCGCGCCTGTCTGGAGCTGGGCTGGCGCGGCGAAGGCACGCCGTTCGACGTGCTCCCCCTCGTCATCCAGATCGCCGGAGGCTCGCCGCGTTGGTATCCGATCCCTCCGTCATACGTGATGGAGGTGCCGCTTCGCCATCCTGAGCTCGACCTGTTCGGCAACTTCGAAGCCAAGTGGTATGCCGTCCCGATCATTTCCGACATGGCGCTGGAGATCGGCGGCCTCCGCTTTCCGGCAGCGCCGTTCAACGGTTGGTATATGGGCACGGAGATCGGCGCCCGCAATCTCGCCGACAAGGGACGCTACAACCTGCTCCCGCTCGCCGCCGAACGGATGGGGCTGGACCGCAGCCATGCGTCCACCCTGTGGAAGGATCGGGCGCTCGTGGAGCTGAACGTGGCGGTCCTTCACTCGTTTCGGGCGGCCGGGGTGACGATCGTCGACCATCATACCGCCTCGCAGCAGTTCAAGATGTTCGTCCGCAACGAGGAGAAGGAAGGACGGCGGACGACCGGACGCTGGTCGTGGCTCATCCCTCCACTGTCTCCCGCAACGACCGACATTTTCCACAGCAGCTACGAGGATGTTGAGGTCATGCCCGGCTTTCGTTACCAGGATCGCCCGTATTCGTAACATCGGGAAGGAGATGTGCCGTGGAGCTGAAAGATTTCGACTTCCTGTCCGACAGCACGGAGCAGACGTCGACCCGTTACGTGACGTTCCTTACGCCCGGGCTGAAGCGCTTCGATCTGGCCGTGACGACGACGGACCGCTTCTACGGGAAGAAGCTCGTCGTCGACCTGCAGACGCGGCTAGCCGCCGTGCTCGGAGCCGACGACCTTCGGGAGGAAGGCGTGCTGGAAGCGGCGTTCCGTCTGTCCGCGGAGGAAGCTCGCGACCTGGCGCAGTTTCTCGCGTTTGTGTTGGACGAACCGCAGTTTACGGACTAATCCGCTCGCAAATGTCCGGGGCCCGCTCTCCAGCGCGGGGGCGAAGCCGGGCGGGTAAAGTAACGGGATCGGGGCACCCTAGAAGGAAATCCGCCGGAAGGAGGAGCTTTCGTGCCCCGGTTTTACTTCGATCAGCGCGAGCCTACGCCCGACCTGTCCACCGTCGAATCCCGCCGCAACGACCTGACCGCCGAGGAGTTCCCCGAAGGACCGTACGGCTCGGATCTCGAGGCCGCGACGCTCGGCAAGAGCACGCCGTGGCGGCCCGAGCAGCGCCCGCCGCGCACGTACGCGTACGAGAACCGCCGGCTGCATGCCGGACTTGAGCGCGACTATCCGGGCGACCATCCTCTCCACGACGAGACCGAAGACGAGATGAAGTAGCGCGGCGGCTTCCGCCCCAGGAAGGCAAGCCCCTCCCGCGCGGGAGGGGCCGGTCCGGTTGCTTGCGGTCGCCTGCCGGTTACCCGATCATCTTCAGCAGCGAATGCAGCCTGAACTTCTCGAACACCGGATGCGCCTCCTCGCTCGAAGCGCGCCAGACGCATTCGCCCAACGGGCATTCGATCGGCACGTCTAGGCGGATTTGCGCCAGCGTCCGGGACAGGTGCAGCATGTCCAGATCGCTCTCGATCTTCGCCCGCACGCTCGCGCTCAGCGCGGGCAAGTTCTCGAGAATGCCGTCCACGCTTCCGTATTCCGTAAGCAGCTTGATCGCGGTCTTTTCGCCGATGCCTTTGACGCCGGGGTAGTTGTCGCTCGCATCGCCCGTCAATCCTTTGAGCTCCACGATCTGGTGCGGCGCGAGGCCCTTCTCGGTTCGCAGCGACTCCGGGTCGTAGACGCGGTAATGGGACCGCCCCTTCTTCATAAGAACGACATGGATTCGATCGTCCATCAGTTGCAGCAAATCCTGGTCCGCGGACAATATGTACACGCGACCTTCCTCGCTCAGCTTGCGGGACAGCGTGCCGATGCAATCGTCCGCCTCGAAGCCGGGCACGCCGACGTTCGGAATGCCCAGGGCGGCCACGAGATCTTTGACGAGGCCGAATTGCGGCACGAGGTCGGCCGGCGCGTCGGGCCGATTCGCCTTGTACCCTTCGTACAGTTCCGACCGAAACGTCTTGCTACCCATGTCCCAACAGGCGACCACGTGGGTCGGACCGAACGTGCCGACGGCGTCGAACAGATATTGCATGAAGCCGAATATCGCGTTCGTCGGCGTCCCGTCCGGCAGCCGCCGCGGATACGCCTGCGCGTAGTACCCCCGGAACAGCAGCGCCATCCCGTCCACGATCAAAATTTTGTTGCTTCGGTCAAGCATCGTTCCCCGTCTCCCTTCTTGCGGCCCCGCATAGAGTTCCCGGCCCCGACTGGGCGCGCCCCGCTCCCGCCGCTCAAGCCGGGCGGTGTTCGCGCAGAAACCGCCCGATCCGCCGCGCCGCTTCGAGTAGCCGTTCCTCGGGCTCGACCAGCGCCAGCCGCACGTAACCTTCGCCCCGCTCGCCGAACGCGCCGCCCGGAAGAAGCGACACTCCTTCGGCCGCCAGCAGCGCCTTGGCGAAACCGGCGGACGTCCAGCCGGCAGGCACGCGCGTCCAGACGAACATCGTCGCCTTCGGCAGCGGCACGTCCCAGCCTTCCTCCCGCAGCGCCCGCACGAACCGGTCGCGCCGCCCCTCATAGACGTCCGACGCCGGCCGGGGATCGGCCATATCCCGCTCCAGCGCGGCGGCCGCGGCCTCCTGCACCGCCAGAAATACGCCGAAGTCGATATTGCCCTTGAGCGCCCGCAGCGCCCCGATCGCCTCGGCATTGCCGACGGCGAAGCCGATGCGGGCGCCGGCCAGATGGAACGACTTCGACAGCGAATGGAACTCGACGGCGACGTCCCGGGCGCCCGGAACTTCCAACACGCTCGGCGGCCGGAAGCCGTCGAACGCCAGCTCGCTGTAGGCGTTGTCGTGGACGAGCAGCACGCCGCGCCGGCGGGCGACGTCCACCGCCTCGGCGAAGAAAGCCAGGTCCGCCACCGCGGACAGCGGGTTGCTCGGATAGTTCAGCACGACGAACCGGGTCCGCTCCCAGACCGCTTCCGGAACGACGTCGAAATCCGGCAGGTAGCCGTTCGCCTCAAGCAGCGGCAGCGGAATCGGCTCCACTCCGGCGACGGCCAGTCCCGCCCGGTATACCGGGTAGCCCGGGTCCGGCAGCAGCGCCGCGTCGCCCGGATCGGTGACGGCCAGCGCCAGATGGGCGAGGCCGTCCTGGGTTCCCATGAGCGACAGCACCTCGCGCTCGGGATCGAGCTCGACGCCGAAGCGCCGGCGGAACCAGCGGACGACCGTTTCGCGGAAGCGCGGCGAGCCGTGCGACCCCGGATAGCGATAGGCGTCCGGCTGGAGACAGGCGGCGGCCAGCGCGGCCCGCACTTCCTGCTCCGGCGGAACGGCCGGCGAGCCGATGTCGAGCGGGATGACGTCCAGTCCGCGGAGCCGCGCCTCCTCCTTCCAGACCGCGACATCCGCAAAAATCGACGAGCCGAGCCGGTCCAGCCGCCCGGACCTCCACTTGCCGCCAACCATCGTCTTGCTCCTCTCCGCTTGCATTTTTCACAACCGCATCCAACGTTCCGGCGGCGGATCGGCCCGCCGCATCGGGCCGCCTACAGATCAAGGCCCCATTGACCGATCCACCACATCATCGCAAGCAGCCCCGCCGCCAGCCCTCCGTACCCGATGCCGAACAGCCATCGGGCCGCAGCCGGCACCTCGTAATAATTTTCCGGCTCGTGCGTCAGCGCGTCGGCCCGGACCCGAAGCGGCAACAGGCCGTCGGCGTTCGGCTCTCCGATCGCGACGATGCGGACACCCTTGATCGTGCAGGGCTGAACGAATTCCAGCCGCCCGCGGAACGACAGCGGCTCCCACCAAAACTCCGCCACGTGCAGGCCGTCCATGCGGCAGTAGGCGGTGAACGGAAGCTCGCGCCGGTGCGTCTGCCCGGACAAGTACCAGGCCGGCAAATCCGGGTCCGGACGGGCCAGGAACACCCCTTCCGCGAAGTGAGGCCGGCCGGGACGCCGGTCGCCGAAAAACCGCCGGAACATCTCCCACAGAAACCAAAACCATAAAATCGCGAACAGATAACTGCCCGTGTACCAGATCGCGATCGGCACCAGCACGACGCCGGCCACCCACAGCCAGCGGCTGACGGCGACGGCGATCCGGCCCCCGTCGAGCGGGTGAATCGGCAGCAGGTTGATCAGATTGACGAAGGCGCCCACGTACGCGAGGGCGTTCCACACGGCGCTCCCGGTCCAGAGCGCGATGGCGAGGCACGCGAGCGACCCGGCGAAGCCGAGCGCCGGTCCGCCGAGGGCGACCGAAGCTTCCGTGCGGGCGTCCTTGGGATGCCGCTTTAGCAGAATCATCGCCCCCAGAAAAGGGATGAAGATGGGGGCGCTGACGGGCAGGCCCTTGCGCCTGGCGACCCACACATGGCCCAGCTCGTGGATGAAGAGAAGGGCGACGAACCCGAGCGCGAACGTCCAGGGAAAAAACAGCGCGTACGTCCCGACGGTGATCGCCAGCGAGAGCAGCGGCTTGCCGAACTTCAGCAACAGCAGCAAGACGCCCTTCCCTTTGGACAGCAGGAGGAGCAGCCCCGTTCCCCATGCCAGGGAGCCTCTGCCTCTGCTCCTGCGGCGTCCGGTTTCCCCTTCGCGCATTTCCCGTGCCATCGGTTCGCCTCCTTCGCCCCATCGAGTGTTCCAATAGCGCCATCCCCCCACCGGCGCCGGGCGAAAGCCGGGCGCAACCGGCCCCCCCATTAGTCTTTGCCGCCGGCCCAAACCATCTTCGCGTCGTCGCGGAAGCCGACGGTGGCGCGCTTGCCGTCCGTGACGACCGGCCGCTTGATCAGCCTGCCGTTCGAAGCGAGCAGCCGGATCTTCTCCTCGTCCGTCATCGTCCGCAGCCGGTCTTTGAGCCCAAGCTCCCGGTACGCTTCCCCCGCGACATTGAACCACTTGTCAACCGGCAGACCGCTCTGCGCAATGAGCCGGGCCAGCTCCGCTTCCGACGGGGGCGTCTCCATGATCGGCAGCAGTTCCAGTTCGCGGCCTTGCTCCTTCAGCCATTTGACAGCTCGCCGGCACGTGTCGCAATTGGCATATTGGTAGACCCGAAGCTTGTTGCTCATGCTTGCGTAACTCCTCCTTCCAAAGCCTGCGGCCGCCTGGCCTCCGGCGGCCCCGCGGGCGGCAAAGCCGCGAGCTTCTCCTCCAGCGCCAGCAGATCGCCGGGAAGCGGCGCCGTCAGCGTCAGCGGCTCGCCGGTCACCGGGTGGCGGAACGCCAGCAGCCCGGCGTGCAGCGCCTGCCGGCCGATGACGCCGGCCAGTTCCCGCGCGAGCGGCGACGCCGCCGAAGAGGGATCGGCGTAGTCGGCGTCGCCGATCAGCGGGCAGCCGATGTGCAGCAGGTGCACGCGGATTTGGTGCGTGCGGCCGGTGAGGAGGCGCACATCCAGCGCCGCCGCGCCGCACGGGTACAACCGCGCCGCCTCGTAGGCGGTCTGCGACGGCGCGCCGTCCGGCAGCACCGCGCGCCGGTGCGGATCGCCCGGCAGCCGGCCGATCGGCGCGTCCACTTCCCCGCGCGCCGCGGGCGGCCGCCCGAACACGTAGGCGCGGTATTTTTTCTCGACGGCGCTTGCGGCCATCTGCACGGACAGCTGCTGGTGCGCGTACGGGTGCTTGGCGACGATGACGAGCCCGGACGTGTTCTCGTCCAGCCGGTGCACCGGCCGGAAGCGGCAGCGCTCGCCCTTCTCGCGCCAATAGTGGACGACGCCGTTCGCCAGCGTGTTCACGTAGTGGCCCGTCGTCGGATGCACGATGAGGCCCGCCGGCTTGTTCAGCACGAGCAGGTGATCGTCCTCCCAGACGATGTCCAGCGGCATCGGCTGCGGCAGAATGTCGCCTGGGCCTTCCTCCGCCATTCGCAGCTCCACCACGTCCCCCGCCGCCAGCCGGCGGCCCGGGTATGCCCTTTCCCCGTTGACGGTCAGCCCGCCGTCCGTTCGCTTCAGCCGGACGAACAGCCGCCGCGAGAGCCGGAGCCGGTCGCGCAGAACGTCCCGCAGCATCCGGCCTTCGTCGGCCTCGCCGGCCACCAGGACGAGCGGCTTGTAATCGAGCCCGGTCATTCCGTCTTGCCCCGGCGCGGCGCGAATACGCGGGCCCCCCGCTCGTATTCGACGTTCGGAACGCCCAGCAGCGCGTTGGCCGCCCGGGCGGCATTGAAGAAATAGTCCGACAGCCGGTTCAGGTAGCGCAGCGTCTCCTCCGGGCACGGCCGGCCGGAAGCGGCCAGCGCCACGGCGCGGCGCTCCGCGCGGCGGCACACCGTGCGGCAGACGTGCAGCAGGGCGGCCGCCTCGCTGCCGCCCGGCAGAATGAAGCGCACAAGCGGCGGCGCTTCCTGCTCGTGCCGGTCGATCCACGCCTCCAGCCTGGACGTCATCTCCGCCGTCACCTTGAGCTGCTCCGGCTTCGGGTCCGCATGCGCCAGGTCCGAGCCGCAATCGAACAGTTCCTGCTGAATGACCGCCAGCTCCTCCCGCAGCCGCTCCCATCCTTCGCCGGTGTGCGCCGCGATCCGCGCGGCGGCCTGGCCGACGAACGCGTTCAGTTCGTCCACCGTGCCGTAAGCCTCGACGCGGGCGTCGTCCTTGGACACCCGGCCGCCGATGACCGAGGTCGATCCTTTATCGCCGCTCCGGGTATATATTTTCATCGCTTGTGTTCCCCCGTTTCGTTCGCACGCCTTTCCATTCCAGCGCCATGCCGGAGACGAGCAGATGCATGCCGTCGCACCGCTCGACAAGCGTCCGGTTCGCTTCGGCCAGCGCCCGGACGAACCACCGCTCCCACGGATCGGCGGCGAGTCCGGCGCTTGCCTGCTCCGTCACCACGATGCGGCGCCCCTGGAAATCGAGCAGCGCCTGCAGCAGCCGGCCGACCGAAGCTTCCAGCCGCCCCTGCCGCCGCCGGAAATCGCTCCCGCCCGCGTCCAAGTCTTCGCCTTCGCGGCGGGCGTCCGCCACCTCGCGCCTCAGCCACCCCGACAGGCTGTCCAGCAGCACGACCTTGCGGTCCGCGCGGAACGGGTTCGTCTGCAGGTTGATCCGGTTGAGCCGGTCGGTCAGCAGGCGGTCGGCGGGGAACGTCGTCCACGTCACGGCTTCCCCGCCGTGCGGCTGCGGCCGTTCCTTCGGCTCGCGGAAGCGGTGCGGCGCCTCGTCCGGCGCTTGTTCATCGGAAGGCCAGGGAGGGCAGATCAGCCGGATCGCTTCCCGACCGTGCGCGGCGGCCCAGCGCTCGGCGAACGCCGATTTGCCGCAGCCGACGCCGCCGGTGACGATCCAGAGCATGACCGATCCCTCCTTCAGCCCTTTGCGTTCTTATCTACTATACCATAAAGAACGAACGCCCCAAAAGAACGGCGGATCGCCGCCGCGCAAACAAAAACCCGATCGCGCATGCGGCTCGGGTCTAGCGATGAACGAAATTCCGTCTCATATATTCATTGATTTTACGGTCCAGCCGCCGGCTGATTTCCATAACGGACTCTGAAGTGAACGACTCTTCCTTCAGGAACTCCTCCGTCATCCGCCGTCTCAATTCGTCGATTTCGTCCGCCAATTTGCGTTTGTCGCCGTAGCGGGACGAATGGGGGTGATCGGTTTCGGACGAGACAGGTGGAATGACGGCATGATGTCCCAGGGTCTGCGATTGATGTTCCGCCGTCTCCATGCTCTCTCCCCTTTCACATGACGATACCATCATCAAAGCGGGTTGAAAAACAAGGGTAATTATAGCAGAACATGCAGTAAAAACAAAATAAAAATGGGGACTTTTTGTTAAAATAATCGAATTTTGTTCAAAAATGTTCCAATTCTATCCAAGGCTTCCGTCAATTGCGCAACGGATGTAGCGTAGGAGCACCGCAAGAAGCCTTCTCCGCCCTTGCCGAACACGTGCCCGGGAACAGCCGCCACCTTCGCTTCGTGCAGCAGCCGGGAGGCGAACTCCTCCGATGTCAGCCCGGTCGATCGGATCGACGGGAACGCGTAAAACGCGCCCTGCGGCTCGTGGCAATCGAGCCCGATCTCCCGGAAGCCCTGCACGACGAGGCGCCTGCGCTGATTATAGGACTCAATCATCTTGTGCATTTCTTCCATGCCGTTGGCGAGCGCTTCAAGCGCGGCGACCTGCCCCATGATGGGAGCGCACATGACCGTGTACTGGTGGATCTTGAGCATCGCGCCGATCAGATCGGGGTGGCCGCAGGCGTAGCCCATGCGCCAGCCGGTCATCGCGAACGCCTTGGAAAAGCCGCTGACGACGATCGTCCTGTCCCTCATGCCCGGCAGCGAAGCGAAGCTGACATGGCGCGGACCGTAGGTCAGCTCGGCGTAAATCTCGTCGGACAGCACGATCAGGTCGTGCTCCTCCACCACCTTGGCGATCGGCAGCAAATCTTCGTACGTCATGATCGCGCCGGTCGGATTGCTCGGATAGCACAGGATGAGCAGCTTCGACCGCGGCGTAATGGCCGCCCGCAAGCTTTCGGCGGTCAGCTTGAAGCCGTTCTCGGCGAACGTCTCGATGCCGACCGGAACGCCGCCGCCGAGCGTCGTGATCGGACTGTAGGAGATGTAGCACGGCTCGGGAATGAGCATCTCGTCCCCCGGTTCGATCAGCGCGCGAATGGCGAGGTCGATCGCTTCGCTGCCGCCGACGGTGACGAGAATTTGGCCGGCCGGGTCGTACGAGAGCCGGAACCGCTCTTCCAGGTAGCGCGCGATCGCCTCGCGCAGCTCCGGCATGCCCGCGTTGGACGTATATTGCGTCTTGCCCTTCTCCAGCGCGTAGACGGCTGCGTCCCGATACCGCCAGGGCGTCACGAAATCCGGCTCCCCGACTCCGAGCGAGATGATGCTGCTGTCCTTGCTGGCGCTGACCAGGTCGAAAAAACGCCGGATGCCCGAAGGAGGAATCGCGCGGGCGCCCGCGGTCAAGTACTTCTTCATGCCGCCGCCCGTTTCCCGAACTTTGGCTTCGGGCTGTTTTTCCACATCTTTGATCATGGAGACTCGTTCCTTCTTTCCGATGGATTACGGCGAGATCAGGAGTCGATGATCGTCCTCGAATTCCTCGAAAATGATGCCGTCCTGTTTGTATTTTTTAAGGATGAAAAACGTTTTGGTGGAAATGACGGATTCGATGGTGGACAGTTTGTTGGAGACGAACGAAGCGACTTCCTTCAAGTTCTTCCCGTCGATCTCCACGCACAGATCGTACGCGCCGGACATGAGGTACACCGACTTCACTTCGGGGTACAAATAAATGCGCTCCGCGATGCTCTCGAAGCCGCGGCCGCGTTCGGGCGAGCACTCCACCTCGATCAGCGCGGTCACCTTCTCGTCGTCCACCTTGCTCCAGTTGACGACCGCCGCGTATTTGACGATGACGTGCTCCTTCTCCATCTCGTCGATCGCGGCGGACACCGCCGCTTCCTCCGCGCCAAGCATCGTCGCGATCTTGGCCGGGGACAGGCGCGCGTCTTCCTTGAGCAAATCCAATATTTTCGATTTGAATTCGTTCATGGGGATCCCTCCTGAATACCTCTCATATTACATCAAATACAGGCTGGATGGAAAGCGACATTTCTGCGGGAAAAAAAGAAGCATCCCCCGCGCGGACGCCGGTTCGGCGGCTGCGGGGGGATGCAGCGATGAGGGCCGTCGGAACGGTTACATCAGATGGCCCGGTTGTTGCGGATGCGCGGCGCTCTGAGGCGCCATGTGCGCCGGCTGTTGCCATTGCGGCGCTTGCTGCCATTGCGGGTGGCCCCAGTTGGCGTACGGCGCCTGTTGGCCTTGCATGTCATGGCGCCGCTGCTGCACGAACTGGTTCGTTTTCTGTTGCGTGCTTTGATACTGCTTGAGCTGCTTGTCGATCTCCTGGCGCAGCGCCGGCGAGGAAGCGTTGTACATCTTCTGCTGCTTCATGGCTTCGAACAGCTCGCCTTGCATCGCCAGCGTCGTGTTCAGAAGTTGCGTGAAATGCTGGCGGACGGAAGGGCAGACGGACTCGGTCGCGGCGGTCGCGTACTCCCTCGTCACTCTTTTGAGATCGAACAGCACGGCGGACGCCAGATCTTCTTCGGGCAAATAAGATGTTGCGGATGCGAACATCGGTCGTTTCAGCCTCCTTTGTTTGGGAATGTCGCCGGCGCTTCAGCCTTGCGGCTGGGTCGGCGCGAGCGCTTGATGCGACTGCAGACATTGGACCAGCGACTGAAATTGCTGCGTATGTACCTGCGCCTGGTGCTCCAGCACCTGCCGCAGCTGCACATTGGTGCAGCCGGCCGCCGCCGCGGTGCATTGCTTGATCAGCAAATCCTCGTTGGACATGGAGTCCGCGATGTACTCAAGCTCCTTGGCCGTCAATGGTTGAAGGTTCAATGCCTTGCACCTCCTTTTTCCAGTCATTTGCAACGAACGTAGTTTGTCCCGGGGACCGTCCGCCTATGCATCGTTTTGTCCGGGCGGCAGGCGGCTTACGGGATGAAGCGGGTCCTCCTTGTCGCCGGACACGATACGGAGCCGGACAAGCAAAAAGCGCCGCCCGTCCGGAATCGCAATTCCGAAGATGGCGGCGCATGCTTGGCGTCGTTGCCCGACCCGGGTTCCATGATTCCTTGTCCCGGCCGAGGACCGGCGGCGCATCTCGCCATCCCGGCCTAAAAAATGCCCATGCTCAAGTACCGTTCGCCGGTATCCGGAGCCATGCAGAGCACCCGCTTGCCCGGTCCGAGGCGGCGGGCGACCCGGAGCGCGGCCCACACCGACGCGCCGGAGGACGGGCCGACGAGCAGGCCTTCCTTGCGGGCGAGCAGCCGCGTCGTCTCCAACGCGTCGTCATCCTTGACGCGGATGATCTCGTCGTAGACGCCCGTATTCAAGATCGGCGGAACGAAGCCCGGGCTCGTCCCGACCAGCTTGTGCGGACCGGGCTTGCCGCCGCTCAGCACCGGCGAGCCGTCGGGCTCGACGACCGCGATGTGCAAGTTCGGCAGCTTCTCCCGCAGCGTCTCGCCCGTGCCCGTAATCGTGCCGCCGGTGCCCGCGGTGGCGACGAAGGCGTCGAGACGCCCCTCCGTCTGCCGCCAAATTTCCAGGGCGGTCGTCCGCCGGTGAATGTTCGGGTTCGCCTCGTTCTCGAACTGATTGGGCATGTAGCTGCCGGGAATTTCGGCGAGAAGCCGGCGGGCCTCGGCGATGGCGCCAGGCATCCGCTCGGCCGCCGGCGTCAGCACGACCTCGGCGCCGTACCCGCGCAGCAGCGCAATGCGCTCCTGCGTCATGTTGTCGGGCATGACGAGGATGAGGCGGTAGCCTTTGGCCGCGGCGATCATCGCCAGGCCGATGCCGGTGTTGCCGCTCGTCGGTTCGATGATGACCGAGCCGGGGCCGATCAGGCCGCGCTCTTCCGCGTCCGTGATCAGTCCGTAAGCCGCCCGGTCCTTGACGCTTCCGCTCGGGTTCATCTTTTCCAACTTGACCAGCACTTCCGCATCCTGCGCCGACACGAGCCGGTTCAACCGCACCGCCGGCGTGTCCCCGACGAGCTCGAGGACCGAACGGCAAATCTTGCTCATCTTCCTTCCTCCGCCGCCCGGCTCAGCTTCCCGGCCAGCCGGTTCCGGCCGTCCTCGTCCAGCGCGTGCTGCACCGCGAAGCAGGACGGGCACACGTACACCTTCAGCGCGAACGGCGCGTCCAGCACCGCCTCGCCGAGCGCTGCCGGGACGCGGGGCCGGAACGACTCCCCGCCGACTTGCACCTCGCCCGCTTCCAACATATATTCGCGGCACTGCGGGCACTCCGGAACGATCTCCTGCTCGTCCAACAGCTTCTCGACCGCCTCCTCGTACAGCAGCAGCGACTCGTTCTTTTCCCTTAATTCGTCGTCCTCGACCCAGCCCGCCTCCGCGCCGCCGTCCGGCTCTTCCTCTTCCTCCTTCTCGTCGCCGCTCACATCGATTCTGAGCGTCCGATAACCGCCCAACTCGTTGTCGCAAACCGGGCAGTAGCGGTCCGGCTCCTGTCCTTCCTCCACCGGAACTTCGCTTTGGCACCAGGGGCACACGATGACCGCCATGTTAGCCCTCCCTCATCATATAAATAATCCCGATCGCGAAAAAAACGAGCGCAAAGGCGAACAAAGTCCCCCACAAATATTTCATGAACAGCCCTCCGCAGCCTGCAAGTGCATGGTTATCCGTACGCCACCGCCGCGCCGATCAGGTAGGAGAGCGACACCGACAGCAGCATGGCGATCAGGCCGACCGCTCGGTTGTCGCGCTCGATTTCCTCGTCGATGCGAAAGACGGGGGTGAAAAATTCAAACAGAAAATAGCCGACGAGCAGCAGCAAAAAACCGACGGACGCCCACAGCAGACTCTCGTAAATCGAGTCCTGAGCCTGAATGGAGTAGCGGAAAATGTTGCAGATGCCGAAAATTTTCCCGCCCGTCGCCATCGCGACGGCCACGTTGCCCTTGCGGATCTCGCCCCAGCAGTCGTACTTGGTCACCCATTCGAAGCAGGCGAGGCAGACGACGAGCATCAGCACGCCGACCGAGAAGTACGCCAGCATCGCCGCAAGCGGATGGGCCATCAAGGTATCGACCGCCCCGGAATTGTCCACGTTGCCTGCACCTCCCGCCCGTCAGACCAACTCGGCCACGGTCACGCCTGCGCCGCCTTCGCCGTGGTTGCCCAGCCGATAGCTTTTGACATGCTTGTGCTTGCGCAGAAATTCCTGAATGCCCGCCCTCAGCGCTCCCGTCCCCTTGCCGTGGATGAGATAAACCGTGTGCAGATTGGCCAAAAAAGCTTCGTCGAGAAACCGGTCCGCTTCCAGCAGCGCCTCGTCCAGCGTCGCGCCTCTCAGGTCGAGCTCGGTCGGAACGCGGTCGTCGCGCGTCCGCTTGACGGTGGCCGCCGGTCCGGCCGGCCTGGCCGCAGCGGCGGGCGGCCTGTTCTGCACGAGCTCCAGGTCGGCGACGGACACCTTCGTCTTCAGGATCCCCAGCTGCACGAGCGCCTCTCCGCCCGCCAGTTCGAGCACGTGGCCTTTCTGCCCGCCGAGGCTGAGCACCTTCACTTCGTCGCCCGGCTCGATCTTGGCCGGCTTGCCCGCAGCCGGCCGGCGCGGCTTCTCCACGGGATCGGGCACCGCTTCATCCAGCTTCCGCCGCGCCTCGATCAGCTTGTGCTCCTTGACCGACGCCCCTTCCTCCATGGCCAGCTTGCGCAGCTCGGAGATGATCTGCTCCGCCTCGCGCTTCGCCCTGGCGACCGTCTGCCGCGCTTCCTCGCGCGCCTCCTCGAGCAGCTTCGCCTTCTGCTCCTGGAACCGGAAGCGCTCCTCCTCGAGCCGCCGGCTCAGCTCGTCGGCATCCCGCCGCATCCGCTCCGCCGCCTGCCGCTCCGATTCGGCGCTGCGCCGGTCGCGTTCGAGCGAGGCGATCATCGAGTCGACCTTGAGTTCTTCCTCGCCCACTTCCCCGCGGGCATGGTCGATGATTTCCTTCGGCAGTCCGAGCCGCTCGGCGATGGCGAACGCGTTGCTGCGTCCCGGCACGCCGACGAGCAGCCGATACGTCGGGCGCAGCGTCGCCACGTCGAACTCCATGCTCGCGTTGATCAGGCCGGCGCGGTTGTAGGCGTACGCTTTCAACTCGCTGTAGTGCGTCGTCGCGACGATGCGGCAGCCGATCCGGTGCAAGTGCTCGAGAATGGCGATCGCCAGCGCCGACCCTTCCGCCGGGTCCGTGCCGGCGCCGAGCTCGTCGAGCAGAACGAGGCTTCGCGGCGACACCTGGCTAAGCATGCCGATCAGGTTCGTCATGTGGCTGGAGAAGGTGCTCAAATTTTGCTCAATGCTCTGCTCGTCTCCGATGTCCGCGAACACGCCGTCGAACACGCACAGCGAGCTGCCGTCGTCCGCCGGCACGAACAGGCCCGACATCGCCATCAGGCTGAGCAGGCCGACCGTCTTGAGCGACACCGTCTTGCCGCCGGTGTTCGGCCCGGTGACGATGACGGCCGTATAAGGGCCGCCCAGCTCCAGATCGATCGGCACCACCTGCCTGGGATCGATCAGCGGATGGCGCGCGCGCTTGAGCCTCAGCCGGCCCTCGTCGTTCATCTCCGGCAGCGTGGCGAACATCGCATCGGCCAAAGACGCTTTGGCGAAAATAAAGTCGAGGTAGCCGAGCGTCTCCGCATCGGCCGCCAGCAGTTCGGCCTGGACGCCGACCAGCTCGCTGAGGCGGCGCAAGATCTTCTCGATCTCCTTCTTCTCCCTCAGCTTCAGCTCGCGCAGCTTGTTGTTCATCTGCACGATCGCTTCCGGTTCGATGAACAGCGTCGCGCCGCTTCCGGACTGGTCGTGGACGATGCCGCCGAAGTGCGAGCGGTATTCCTGCTTGACCGGAATGACGTAGCGGTCGCCCCGGATCGTAATGAGCACGTCCTGCAGCATCTTCTGCACCGAAGACGAACGGATCATCGCGTCCAGCTTCTCCCGCACCCGGCTCTCGCCGATGCGGATTTCCCGCCGGACGGCCGCAAGCTCCGGGCTGGCCGCGTCGACCACGTCTCCTTGCTCGTCGATGCAGCGGCGGATTTCGTCCTCGAGCGGCCTGGCGTCGATCAGCGGCTCACACAGGTCGGCGAGCAGCGGGATGTCGATCTCCTCCGCCGCTTGGGCGGCATATTTGCGAATTCGCCGGGAGCCTGTGATCAGTCCGGCGATATCGAGCAGTTCCGAAGGTCCGAGCACGCCGCCCAGCCGGGCCCTGGTCAGGGAAGGTCGAACGTCCGTAACGCCGCCGAACGGAGGGCTGCCCTTCAGCGCCACCGACCGGACGGCTTCGTCCGTCGCCTGAAGATGCCGTTTGACTTCCGCGAGATCGGACGAGGGGCGCAGCTTCTCCGCCTCCTCCTTGCCGAGGGAAGTGGCGGCCCGTTCCTTCAGACGCGAAATGATTTTGTCATATTCCAGCGTATAGAGCGCCTTGTCGTTCACGGCGGGGTCCAACTCCTCTCAACACACATTATAGCTTACCCGCCGCCGCTTGCGAAACCTTCCACTCATAGCCGGACGCCAAGAGGTTACACTATGCTTATGACCGGTGCAAACCGGAACGCCAACTCGGTACTGGAGGAGAGAATATTATGAATTTCCTCGGACATGTGGTTCGTTTTGTCGTATCGGCAATCGTGCTGATGATTATCGGTTACATCGTCCCCGACTTCTCGGTGGGCGGTTTCTGGAGCGCCCTGCTGCTGGCGATCGTCATCGCCGTGCTGGGGTGGATCATCGAGGGCATCTTCGGCAAAAAGGTCACCCCGTTCGGCAGAGGAATCGTCGGCTTCATCGTCAGCGCGGTGATCATCTGGCTGGCCCAATTCGTCGTCGGCCACGTTCACGCCACCTGGCTCGGAGCGATTCTGGCCGCGCTGGTCATCGGGATCGTCGATCTGTTCATCCCGATCGCCAACCCGTTCCGCGCCGCTCACGGCAACAACCGCGACTGACCGACCGGCCAGCGGCGCTTTAGACCTCCCGATCCGCCGGGAGGTCTCGCGCTTTGGGTCCAAGGTAAACATTCCCTCTTCGGTATGGTATGATAAACCATGATCGGAACAGGCTCCGATCGGGACAGATCAACCGGAGGGGGAAACGAAATGACGAAGCGGAAAAAGATCGCCGGCATGCTCTCGGCCGGGGCGCTTATGCTCGCACTGACGGCTTGCGGAAGCGGCGGCGGTTCGTCCGATGATTCGTCGGCGGCGGAATCGCCGGCGGCCAGCGCAGCCGAGCAGCTCGTCGTCAAGGCGACGAACTGGCAGTTCGACAAGACCGAGTATACGATTCCGAAGGATACGCCGGTCGAAATCAAGCTGGTCAACGAGCAAGGGGCTCACGGATTGCAAATCAAGGACGCCGGCGTCAAGCTGGACAACGGCAAGCCTTCGCAAGTGGTGACGCTCAAAGCCGGCACTTACGAAATGAAGTGCAGCGTCATCTGCGGAAGCGGCCACCTGAACATGACAGCCAAGCTCATCGTGCAATAAAAGTGAAGCGGCAGGCATCCCCTTCCTTCAGGGGGATGCCTGCCGCTGCGTTCGGCGCCGCCGTTCGGTCGGGGTCCGCCCGGACGGGTCAAGTCTCCTCTTCCAACATGTCGATCCATTCGTTGAACTCGCTCTGCAGCTTGGCGTACTCTTCCTGCAGCGCTTCGTAGTCGCGGCGCACAGTCATAAGCTCCGTCTCCAGCCGGTCGGCGCGCTCCGCCTGGTCTTCCAGCCGCCGCTGCAGTTCTTCCGTCTTCGCTTCCAACTCGCGCCTGAGCGTCTCGAGCTCGCCGACGCGCTCCGCTTCTCCGGAAGCGACGGCCGCCACTTGCGCCCGCGTCTCCGCCAGCTCCCGCTCCGCCGCTTCCGCGGCTGCCCGCCGGCGCTCGGCCTGCTCGCTCAACTCCGCCACGCGGGCCGCCAGCTCGGCCGCCTTCGCTTCCAGCTCCGCCGCCCGGTTCAGCGCTTCGCCGCGCTCCCGCTCCAATTGCTCCAGCCGGCTTCGCCATTGCTCGGCCGCCGCCGCCGCGGCGCGCTCCTGCTCGGCCAGCTCGTCCAGCAGGCGGCTGAGCTCGTCCCGCTCCCGTTCCGCCCGCTCCCTCGCGGCTCTCTCCGCCTGGCAGCGGCTCTCGGCCTCGCTTTCGGCTTCCTGCCGCACCCGGCCTTGCTCCTCCAGCTCGACCCGCAACCGCTCGGCGATCTCCGCCAGGCGGGCGTGCTCGCCTTCGAGCTTCTCCCGGGCGGAACGCCATTGCCGCTCCTTCGCTTCCCAATCGGCCAGCTCCGACTCCCGCCGCTCGCGCTCCTCCGCAAGCTCTCCGAGCGCCGCCTCGCGGGCCGCCCGCAGCTGCCGCAGTTCCTCCCGGTGCTTCTCCTCCAGTTCCGCCCGCTCGCGGTCGCGCTGCGCCCGCGACGCCTTCAGCTCGGCTTCGAGCTTGCGCATCTCCTCTTCGAACGAAGCGGTCCACTCGTCGAGCTCGTCGCGATGCTGCGTCCGCAGCGCTTCGAGCGCGGCTTCGTGCTCGGCGCGCAGCGCCGCAAGCCGCTCCTCGTGCTCCGCCTGCCTCTTCTCGAGCAGGTTCGAATACTCGCCGATCAGCGCTTCCGAACGCGAAGCGAGCAGCGTCCGCTCCTCGTTCAACGCGGATTCGTGCGCTTCCTTCAAACCGCGAATTTTTTGCTCATACGCTTCGATCTCTTCCGCATGAGAGGTCTGGAGCCGCTGCACGAAATCGTCATGCTCCTTCCGCAGCGAGCGCATCTCGTCGTCGTGCCGGGCGGCCAGCTCCGCCAGCCGGGCGTCGCGGTCAGAGGCCAGTTCGGCGAGCCGCGCATCGCGGTCCGCGGCCAGTTCCGCGAGCTTCGCGTCGCGGTCCGCGGCCAGCCGCGCCAGATCCTCCGCCTGCTGCGCCGCCAGCCGCTCGATCTCGGCCTGGTGCTTGGAGGCGAGCGCCCGAAGCTCCTCCTCCCGCGCCCGCTTCAACCGCTCGATCTCGCTTAAGTACCGGCTCTCCGCCTCGCCGAACTTCGCCCGGGACGCCTCCAGCTCGCTGCGCAGCGCATCCGCGGCGGCCTGCAAGGACGAGATCCGCTCGCCGAGCTCGGCGCGCACCGCCTGGACCTCGTTCTCGCCTTTGGCGCGGAGCGCCTCGAGCTTGGAAATCTGCTCGGCCGCCAGCTCCTCGAGCTGCGACTCGCTCGCTTCCTCCAGCGCCTTCAGCTCGCTCGCGTGCGAGGCGATCAGGTCTTCGACTTCCCGCGCGTGGCGGACTCCCGCTTCGGCGAACGCCGCCTTGGCCTGCTCCAGTTCGGCCAAGACCGAAGCCAGCCGCGCCTCGGCTTCCCGCTTCGTCTTCTCAAGCTCGGCGTCCCGTTCGGACCGCAGCGCCTCCAGCTCCTCGCGCCGCCTTCTCTCCTCCGCCTGCAGGCGCTCTTCGCAGGAGAGGAGCAGCGCTTCCTTCTCCTCCTCGTGCTTCCGCCGGCGGTCTTCCGCTTCCGCAGCGTGCCGCCGCTCCGCCTCCTCCCGCTCGGCGAGCAGCCGGCTGCGCTCCGCGTCCCATTCCTCGCGCCTGGCGGCGAGCTCGTCGGCCAGGCGGCGGCGTTCCGACTCCTCTTGCAGCAGCCGCTCGTTTTCCCGGCGCAGCCGCAGCAGTTCGTCCGCCATGTTGACCGAAGCGAGCACGCCCAGCTTCGACAGGTCCAGCCGGGGGGAACTGGCGGCGATCTTGGTCATCTGCTCGTGCACCATCGCGGCGACCCGCTTCATCTGTTCGGCGGTGGAATGGCCCGCAAGCGTATATTGCGTTCCGTATATGTCAACCGTCACCCGTGTCCGATCGTCTCCACTCAACGGTTCCCGCCTCCATTCCCCAAAAAAAGGAAAAAATCGCAGCGAATCCATCGCGCGCCCCGATCAGGCCGGTCTTCTCGCCCGGAGGGGGCAATAGCGGCAATGGTTAGCGTCATGATGTATTCGCTGCGGTTTGCGCCGTTTCCTGCTTATTTCCGCAGTTCGGCTCCGAAAGATTGTTCCAGTTCTGTAAGCGCCGATTGGTGCGCCGCCGCCACCTCTTCGTCGGTCAGCGTCCGCTCCGCATGCCGGTAAACGAGCGCGAGCGCCACGCTCTTCTTGTCCGCCCCGAGCCGCTCGCCGGTGTAGACGTCGAACACGCGGGCCGACTCGAGCAGCTCGCCCGCCGCCCGGCGGACGGCGGCGACGAGCGCTTCGCCCGCCACGTCGCGGCCGACGACGACGGCCAGATCCCGTTCGACCGCCGGATAGCGCGGCAGCGGCCGGTAGACGATAGACCCGTTCGCACAGGCGTACAGCTCGGTCAATTCGATCTCGGCCGCGAACGTGTCGCCCACGTCGAGCTCCTTCTGCAAATCGGGATGAAGCTGGCCGACATAGCCGATCGTCACGAGTCCATCTTCGGTCTCAAGCCGCACGGCCGCCGTCCTTCCCGGATGGAAGCCGTCGGGCCGGGCCGCTTCATAGACGATCCGGTCGGTCAGGCCGAGCCGTTCGAACACGAGCTCGAGCACGCCCTTCGCGTCGTAAAAATCCGCCGGCGCAGCCGCGCGGTTCCAAGCGGCCGGAACGCGGTTGCCCTCCAGCAGGAAGGCGAGCCGCGGCTTCTCCCGGGGCAGTTCGGTCAGCGTCGTCTCCGTCGTATGGAAGACGCTGGCAATCTCGAACAGGGCCACATCGCCCGATTTGCGGGACCGGTTGTAAACCGCCGCTTCGAGCAGGCTCGGCAACAGCGACGTCCGCAGCAGGCTGCGCTCCTCGCTCATCGGCATCGCCAGCGGAATCGCCCGAACCCCTTCCGCCGCTCCGCCGAGCGCCGGAAACAGGCGCACGCGGTCGGGCGACGTCACGTTGTAGCAGATCGCTTCATGCAGCCCGGCGCCGGCCAGCAGGCTGCGCAGCTCGCGGCGAATCGCCTGCGGCTTCGTCAGCCGGCCCGGCGTCGTCGGCCCTTCGATCGGCGTCGTCGGAATTTCGTCGTAGCCGTGCAGCCGCGCCACTTCCTCGATCAGATCGACGTCGAGGGCGATGCCGCCGCGCCGGGTCGGCACCGTCACGCGCCAGGCCGCTTCGGCGGTCTCCTGCGCTTCGAAACCGAGCCGCGACCAGATGGAGCGAACCTCGTCCGCCGAGAGCGCGGTGCCGAGGAACCGGTTGATGCGCGCGAGCGACACGTCGATGACGGCCGGCTCGGGGCTTGCGACGAGCGCCTGCGCGACGCCTTCGGCCGCCGTCCCGCCGGCGAGCGCGACCATGAGGCCGGCCGCGCGGTCGAGCGCTTCCAGCACCCGCGCGGGATCGACTTCCTTCTCGAAGCGGGCGGAAGCTTCGGAGCGGAGGCCGAGCTGCCGCGACGTGCGGCGGACCGAGCCGCCGTCGAAGCGCGCCGACTCGAGGATGATGTCGACGGTGTCCGCCGTCACCTCCGAGTTCAGCCCGCCCATGACGCCGGCGAGCGCGATCGCCTTCTCCGCGTCGGCGATGACGAGCATGTGCGGCTCCAGCTTGCGCTCCTGGCCGTCGAGCGTCGTCAGCGTCTCGCCGGCGCGGGCGAGCCGCACCTCGATCCGGCCGCCGGCCACCTTCGCCGCGTCGAACGCGTGCAGCGGCTGCCCGTATTCGAGCATGACGTAGTTGGTGATGTCGACGATGTTGCTGATCGGCCGCACGCCTGCAGCGATGAGCCGGTTTTGCATCCAGAGCGGCGACGGCCCGATCTTCACGCCCTGAATGTAGCGAACCGAATAGTGGGAGCACAGCTCGGGACTTGCGATCGCCACTTGCAAGCGGTCGCTCGTCTTGCCCGCGCCGGCCGGACCGGCCAGATCGCGAGCCGGATCGGGCAGCTTCACCGGACGCCCGGTCAGCGCCGAAGCTTCGTAGGCGACGCCGAGCATGCTCAGGCAGTCGGAGCGGTTCGGCGTCAGATCCAGTTCCAGCACGGTGTCGTCCAGCGCCAGCACGTCCACGATGTCGCGCCCGATCTCCGTCTCCGGCGGCAAGACGTACAGCCCCTCCTGCTGCTCCTTCGGCAGCAGCTTGTCGTTGATGCCCAGCTCGCGCGCCGAGCAGAGCATCCCTTGCGACTCGACGCCTCTCAGCTTCGCGCGCTTGATCTGCACGCCGCCCGGCAGCTTCGCTCCGGCCAGCGCGACGGGAACCTTGATGCCGGCGGCCGCGTTCGGCGCGCCGCACACGATCTGCAGATCCTCGCCCGTTCCGGCGTCCACCGTGCAGACGCTCAGCTTGTCCGCGTCGGGATGCTTTTCGCGCGTTTTCACATAGCCGACGACGACCCCGCTCACGCCCAGGTTGCGCGACGGCGCGGAGTCGATCTCGATGCCGCCGCGCGTCATCAGCTCGGCCAGCTTGTGCGGCTCGATGCCGTCAAGGTCGATGTATTCGTTCAGCCAACGGTAAGATACGTTCATGGAATTCGGCCGCTCCCTTCGTCACATTCGGGCGAACTGCCCGAGGAACCGCAAATCGTTGTTGTAAAAATGGCGGATGTCGTCGATGTCGTACTTGAGAATCGCGATCCGCTCGACGCCCATGCCGAAGGCGAAGCCCGTCACTTCCTTCGGATCGTAGCCGCCGTACTCGAGCACCTTCGGGTGCACCATGCCGCAGCCCAGAATCTCGATCCAGCCGGTATGCTTGCACATCCGGCATCCTCCGCCGCCGCAGCGCGAGCACGTCACGTCGACCTCGGCGCTCGGCTCGGTGAAGGGGAAGAAGCTCGGCCGCAAGCGAATCTGCGTCTTCGATCCGTACATCGCCTGCACGAACTGGAGCAAGGTTCCCTTCAGGTCGCTCATCCGAATGTTCGGGCCGACGACGATGCCTTCGATCTGATGGAACATGAACGAGTGCGTGGCGTCGTCGTCGTCGCGGCGGTACACCTTGCCCGGGCAGATGACCTTGAGCGGCGTTTGGCCGCCGGCGGCGCGCATGGCGCGGATCTGCACCGGCGACGTGTGCGTGCGCAGCAAGATTTCGTCCGTCAGGTAGAAGGAGTCCTGCATGTCCCGCGCCGGATGGTTCTTCGGCAGGTTGAGCGCCTCGAAGTTGTAGAAGTCCGTCTCCACCTCGGGCCCTTCCGCGATCCGGTATCCCATGCCGAGGAAAATGTCCTCGATCTCCTGCGTCACCTTCGTCAGCGGATGAACGCCTCCGCGCGCCGGCGCCTTGCCCGGCAGCGTCACGTCGATCGTCTCCGCCTGCAGCCGGCGGGCCGTCTCGGCGCGGTCGAACTGCTCCTGCTTCTCGGCGACGACCGCCTCGATCGCGGCGCGCACCTCGTTCGCCACTTGCCCGATCACCGGGCGCTCTTCGGCGCTCAAGCCGCCCATGCCGCGCAAAATTTCGGTGAGCTGCCCCTTCTTGCCCAAGTATTGCACCCGCAGCTCGCCGAGCTGCCCCGGGTCGGCGACGCCGCGCAGCCGCTCAAGCGCCTCGCGCCGCAGCTCTTCCAATCTCTCTCTCACTTCAGCTCTCTCCTTTTTCCGGAAAAATAAAAAAGGCCCTCTCCCCGTAACAGAAGGGACGAAAGGACCGCGGTACCACCCTTGTTGGAGCTTGAGCCTCGCCGCCCATAGCGGCCTTCCGCCCGTCAAGCTCCCGCTTGCATGCGGCGTAACGGGCCGCTGCCGTTCGCCTCTACTGCCGGCCGGCGCTGGGTCGCTCGCCGCCGGGTTCAAGGGACCGCTCGGGAGGGAATTTCGGCAGCCTGGTTTCCTAGGAACGCTTCCAGTCCCGGCGTTCCCTCCCTGAGAGGAAGGCGCTGCGTACTTGTCTCCGTCGTCGCATTTGGCGAATGTCAGCTATCATTATAGGGGATGCGAAGCCCGGCTGCAAGTGCGGCCGCCCTCCCTTCGGCGCCCCTCCGCGCATGGAAGGGGACGGGGTTGCCGGCCCATGCCCGTTCGGGCTCCCTTCACTGGAAAGTCGGCCGAACTTCCCCCTCCCCTTCCGGTTGCGTCCCGGCTCCGCGTCCTTACGCCTTGCGGCGGCGGAGCAACGAGACGACGAGCGCCAGCACGCCGGCGGCGGCGCCGACGATCGCGAGCGTCAGCGTGAGCGGATCGCGGTCGGAAGCGCCGGCCGCGGAGCCGGAATCCGCGCCGGCCGCAGCGGTCACGGTCGTCACCGAAGCCGGCGTGTCGGCGTCGGGCGCGCCCGTCCATTCGACGACGCTGCCGTCGGAATACGTCTGGTACGCCTTCCAGCTGAGCGAAGTCGCGTCGTCGGCCACCTTGCCCTGGAATTGGAACTGGCCGAATTCATTTTCGCCCAGCCCTTGGCCGTCCGCCTTCCAGGTGAACGACGCAATGTTTCCGTCCGCGTCCTTCTCGGTTTCATACGTCCAGCCCGGTTTCGGCTCGAAGCCGGTGATGTTCACCCCGGCCGGAACGATCACCTTGATCTGGGTCGTGTACGCCTCCTTCTCGGTCGGAACGCGCAACGTGAACACCTGGTACGACCCGGCCGCCACCATGCCCGGCTGCACCGTCACGTGGGCGCTGGCGACGCCCGCGAAGCCGAGGGCGAGCAACAGGGCGAGCAGCATCGAAACGCTTTTTTTCATTCGGAACATCCCGCCTTTCTCCTGCGTTCGGATGCTCCCAGTATAGCCGACGGTCCCGCCGGGCGGATGACCAGAAAGGGCTAGGCGTTCGTCCGGACGGTGACAAATTTGTTGCCGCTTCTAGCGCATCCCCGCACCGGGCTTTGGCGGCGCGCTTGCCGGCGGCAAGCCCCGCGGTCCCGCCGTCCGGGACGGCGGCAGGCCGCTAGAGCGTTGTCCGCTTCAGGAACGGTCGACCAGGCCGCTCTCGTATGCGTAGCGGGTCAGTTGCACGCGGTTTTCCAGATGCAGCTTCTGCAAAATGTTTTTGAGATGGTTTTTGACCGTATGCTCGGACAGGCCGAGTTCGGCCGCGATGTCGCGGTTCGTTCGCCCCCGCGCGACTTCCTGCAGGATTTCCGTCTCCCGCGGCGTCAAGCCTTCCCGCAAACCGTCGCTCCGCGCACGGGCGTCCGCCGCCTTGGAGCGGCTCGCGAATTCGCGCAGAATCGACAGGGCCAGATCCGGATTCAGCGGCGCCTCGTCCAGGGCGATCGCCCGCAAATATTCGCGCCAGGCGGAAGGATTCAAATTTTTGAGCAAATAGCCCTGCGCGCCCTTCTTCAGCGCTTCGAACAGATGGGCCGGTTCGTCGGAGACGGTGACCATGACGATCTTCACTTCGGGATAGCGGCTCTTGATCGCCTTCGCCGCCTCCAGGCCGCCCATGCCCGGCATCGAGATGTCCATCAGCACCAGCTCCGGCGTGGCGCGGTCCATCATCGCCAGCGCCTCCTCGCCGCTCGCCGCCTCCCCGACGACGAGAAACTGCTCGTCCTCGGCCAAGATCTCGCGCATCCCTTGCCGGGCATGCTTATGGTCGTCCACGAGCAGCACCCGAAACGGCTGCATCCGGCCTCTCCCCTTCCTTCGTCAGTTCGGCCACGGTCCATTCGCCGCGGCGCTCCGCTTTAAACGTCCAGCCTATCCGCCGGGCGCGGCTCTCCACCATGCGCAAGCCGAACCGGCCGTGACCGGCCCACGGGTCGCCGCGGAAGCCGACGCCGTCGTCCTCGACGGCGCAACGGAAGCCGCCGCGCCCGTCCGTCTCGCCGGCGACGATCACCGAACGCGCCCGCGCATGCTTGCGCACGTTGACAAGCGCCTCGCGCAGGCAGGCGTGCAGCTCCACCTTTTCCCGGTCCGTCAGACTGTCGTCCGGAATCGTCCAGCGGAACTGCGCCTTCGCCTCCAGAATGCCCGCCGTCTCTTCCAGCAGCTCCCGCAGCGGCCGCACCCAGGCCGCATCCTCGGCGGACGGCGGCTGCCGCAAGCCGGCGATCGCCTGCCGCACGTCGTCGTTGACGTCGCGGACCGTCTCCCGCAGCTGCTCGGCCAGCCGGCGCACCGGCTCCTCCGTCGCCACGCGGTCGAGCTGGTCCAGCTTCACCGCCAGCAGAAACAGCGACTGCGCGATGCCGTCGTGGAGCACGCCGGCCAGCCGCTCCCGCTCCTCCAGCGACGCGTTCGACGCCTTTTCCCGCTGCAGCGCCAACTGCGACTCCTCGAGCCGCCGAAACAGTCTCGCCGCCACCGTCAGCGTCACCGTAAGCACGATGAAGGGAGCGAGGAAGTTGCCGAGCCCCATCGACAGGTAGGGCAGCAAAAACGCGTGGCGCACGTACTCCCACAGCCCGACGGTTACCGTCGGCATCAGCAGAATGAGCCATTTGATCTTGCGGTCGCTCGGCTTCACGCCCTCGCCTCCCCGTCAGTAGATGCGGAACGTCGTCTCCCGCACGATCTCGTTGTCGGCGGCGTCCGTCACCCGAATTTGCGCCGTCCACTTCCCCGCGAAGGGCAAATACGGACCATGCGCGCGGTACAGCTGCTTGACGAAGCCGGGAAAATCGTCGATGTCGCTCGCGTCGTCGTACGCTTCCAGCGGCACGTCGAGGAAGCCGACGTCGCTGCGGTCCGCGGGCTGCAGCCTCAGCACCGTCTTCTTCGGCAAGCCGATCCGCTCGGGGAGCCACACCTTCAGCAAGATATCGTTGTCCCCCGGCGCGTTCGGCGTGATCTGCAGGGTCACGTGCATGTCGCTTCCCATATCGTGATAATGCAGCGGCTCGTTGGCCGGCAGCGGATTCTGGTACGTCAAAATGCCGACGGTCAGCACGATCGCGCCCAGCAGCCCGACGTCGGCGCGGAGCAGGCCGGACGGCGGCAGACGCCCTTTGCGCAGGCGCAGCCGAATGAAGAAGGCGATCGCGACGACCACGAGCGACAGCGCCGCCTTGAGCAGCAGCCACTTGCCCCAGCTCGTGTACAGCAAATAGCCCAGCGACGGCAAAAAGGCGAGCGTGCCTAACACGCCCGTCGCCCACAGCAGCAGGAACGAGAGCAGCGCCCATCGGGAGAACAGCAGCGCGAACCGCCCCGCCTCGGTCCGTTCCTTGCGCCAGACGAACAAGAGCAGGACAAGCCCGCCGCCCCACAGCGACGCGGCGGCCAGATGGACGAAATCGAGCCCGACGCTGTAGGCGGCCCGGCCGACGGCGGCGGCGTGGCCGCTCCACGCTTCCGCGAGCAGGGCCATGGCGCCCCAGACCAGCCGCGCGTAGACGCCCGCCCTGCCCAGCAGCGGCGCCGCCAGGGCGAGCAGCAGCTCGGCGGCGTACAGCTTGCCGACCGTCGTCCGGGTCAAGATCCGTCCCCATTCGGACAGCGGTTCGCCGATCGCCAATTGGTTGAGGCTGAACACGACGTAGGCGAGCGTCGCGCACAGCGCGTATTTGCCGGCCAGGCCGATCGCCTGCTCGCGGGCTTCCCGCACCGCGGGAGCGGCGGCCCGCTGCAGGCTCCACAGCAGCAGGCCGGCAAGGACGAGCAGGCCGGCGTAGTATGCGATCCGGGCGGCGTAAAAAATGAAATCGCGCGTCGTCAGCTCGTCTCCGCTTCCGTGCACATGCCCTTCGTGCCCGACCTGCACGTGGGGATCGAGGTCGCTCGAGTCGGGCGACGGCGGCGGATTGCCGACCGTAAATACGTAAGCGCCGGACACCGGGTGCCCGTCGGCGGAGATGACGTCGTACGTGACGGTGTAATGATCTTCCTTGAGCTTCGGCAGCGCCAGCCGCAGCCCCTTCCCCTCCTGCGTCCGTTCCGGCTTCGCGTCGGTGACCGGACGGGAAGAGCTGTTCAGCACGATCAGCTTGTTCTCGGGCGAATTGTCGAGCCGCTCGTTGAACAATAGCTCCACGTAAGCCGGCCCCGCGTCGAGTTTGGCGTCCTGCTCCGGGGTCGAACGTTCCAGGACGGCGTGGGCGTCGGCGGACTTCGGCAGCCAGGCCGCCGCCAGCGCCATCACGGCGATCAGCAGCGCGCACATCCGGGCGGCCGGTCGCCCCCTCCGCCGGCGGCCGGCGAGTCGGCGGGCGTCAAACAGATTGAACATCGGATTATAAGCCTCCTTGATCGGAAAACGGCCGGCGCTTGCGCGGCGCCGTTCGGACCGGGGCGCGAGACTCGGCCGTCCGCACCTTCATCGTACCCCGTTCCGGGCGGGCGATCAACCGGCCCTTTCGCGCTATGCCGACCGGCCGGCCGGCCGCGCTTCGGCACGCCGTTCGGCCGTTGGCGGGGACGCGGGGGACAGGGCTGCGGCGAGGCGAAGTATGACGATTTGGTGACAAGGGAAAAAGCTTCTCGCCGCCGCGATCGAGGCTGGCGGCTGCCGGTTCGTCCGGCGGGAGGGGAACGAGCGGGCGGTTTGGGAGGCTCACATGGGACATGGCGGGCCGGACGCGGGCGTGACGGGAAGCCGGCCGGGGGGCGCCGGCGTAATCGCCACGATCCGTTCGTCGCGTTCGGCGAGCTCGATCAGGGCGCTGCCGAACACCTCCGTGTACATCGGCGGGCCGACTGGATGCTACCGGGACGATGCGGCCGATCCGTCCGGCGCGGCAGCGGCGCATCCGGCCGTTCGTCGCCGGAGCGCGGAGGCGATCCGGGACCTTGCGGCGCCGGACTTGCGCCCGGTGGCGGATCGGGACGTTCGGCGACAGACCGCGCCGCCCGGCGGCGGATCGGGACGTTCGTCGCCGGAGCGTGCGCGGATGATGCCCCGATCCGCCCGGCCGCCGTCAGCCGTCCGCGCCGGTCGCGGGCCGGCGGCCGCGGACGATGCCGGGCCACCAGTCGCCTGGGGCGAACGGGCGGCCCCGGGTGCCGCTCCAGGCGTAAATCCAGCCTTGCACCGCGCCGTTGTCGGCGTCGGCAATCCAGATCCGCTCGTAGTCGTTGTTTTCCTCGACGCCGTAAAACGCCTCATAGGCGTCCGCGGCAGCCAGCCCCTCCCGTTCGATGTCGAACCACAGCCCTCGGACCGTGCCGCAACCGAGCGCTCGCCTGGCAGCAGGGCCCGACGGCGCGGAACCGGCAACCGGCACGGTGCCGGACGAGGGCATGGGGCCGAGGGAAGGCACGGCGCCGGATGAGGGCATTGAGCCGGGAGAAGGCGACGCGCCGGGAGACCGGGCGCTTGCGGAAGGCGGTTCGGCCTCTGCGAAGCGCAAACCGATGGCCGCCGCCTCCCGCCGAGCGACGCGCTCCGGCACGAACGCCGGGTAAGCGCCGGCATCGATCAGCCGCCCCCTCACCCGGCCCGGCGCGGCCTTGGACGCGATATACGGCCGAATCAGCTCGTGCTGCGGGAACTCCGGCAGCAGCGTGCCGTAAACGAACAGCTTCATCTTGTCCTCCTTCCGGCTTCCGCGCCCGGAGCTCAGAGCCGGCCGCGCATCGGCCGCCGGCGACCCGGAACCGGCCGGCGATGACGCCTCCAGCGGCGAGTCCGGCTGCGGCTCCCGGCAGAGGCGACCGGCGGAACGCCCGGCCGGCGCCGCCGCTGCGACGCCGGACTGCGACACCAGGCTGCGACGCCAGGCTGCGACGCCGGACTGCGACACCAGGCTGCGACGCCTGGCCGCAGCGGCGGCAGCGTCATGCGGCGCCGCGTTCCTCCGCGGCTCTTCATCCGGGGCACATCCTCATGAACTGACTTTTCCCTTCGCTCGTTTGCCAACCCGTCCGATTCCGGCTACAATCGACAGCAGCGGCGCCTGCCGCCGAAGCGCGGGCCGTCCGCCGTCCGGAACCGGCCGCGCCGCCATTTGCCGAGAACGGGCCGAAGCCGGTCTTCGCCGTTCGTCTCAAGGGAGAGAGAATGATCGTGGAACATTACGATTTGGCCGTGGTTCGCCTGTCCCAGCCGGACGCCCGCTGGTCGCTCGGCTTCGAGCGGGCCAGGCTGACCGTCATTCACGAATACGGAACCCGCTCCTGGTACATCGACATCGACGGCATCGCCGACCGACCGCTGCTTGAGCGGTTCGCCGGCTCCGAGGACATCGGCGTCGCCGTCGAAGCCGTCACCATCGGCGGCCGCACGCTCAAGGGCGACGGCTTCTTCCATCCGAACCTGCGGCACGCGGCCGCCGCCATCCGCGGCGTCGGCGAGCTGGAAGGCTATTCGCCGACGCGCTAACCATCGCGTCTGCGGGGGGCCGTCTCGGCGATAAACGGGCGGAAAGCGAAGCGCAGCGCGCTAGCCGTCGCCGTCTCGGCTTGTCGGCGAGCGGCAACTTCAGACCCGTCGGAGAGCCGGGACGGCGGTCCCGGACGGTCGGCAGCCTCGTCGTGCGCCTCCGCTTACCCGCCCGATTCATGGCGCTGTTCCTCGGGTCGGCCGTCCAGGCGGAGCAGACCGTTCAGATAGCGCATGAGGCATTGCCATTCCAGATGCTGCAGCCGCTCCAGCAAGCGGCGGGACTCGTCGTCGCCGTCGCCGCTTTCCTGCATCGAGACCGCGTCGACGAACAGGTAGCCGTTCCATTCTCCCTGCGTGCGGATTTTGTCCAGCGCGGTCGCGAGCGAGCCGGATGCCGCCTTAGGCACTCCTTCCTCGTCCAGCAGGCGCGTCGCCCTGGCCTGCAAGCCGTGATAAGCCGGGTGGGCCCCCACGCGGCGAACCCAATACTTCGAATTCGAATAGTCCCCCTCCCGGCGGTGAACGATCGCATGCACCCAATCGCATGTCGGATGCCCTTCATGCGTCTGAACGAGCTTGTGGGCGAGGTCCAGGTTGTCGTTCGCCAAGTAAAGCGCCGCCGTCAGCGCGTGCCCTTCCGCCGAGGACCGGAACTTAAGATCCAAGCCGTCATGGTACGCCGCGATGTCGCGGTCCACCGCATGGCTGTACAGCCGTTTCGGCGACAGCGGGGGCAGGCCGGGCCGGTCCTGCAGCGCAGCGAGCAGCTTCTCCACCTGTTGCGGATTTGCCGCCATCGATTTTCGCCTCCAGTTCTTTTTTACCATCACCTTAGCCGATCCGCCGGATTTTGTCGAGACGGAAGCGGTCCCCGGCGGCCGGGAGCCGAACAATCGGCAAACCCGAACAACGACTTCGCAAACTCCGCCAACCGTCCCCGGTGCACAAGTCCCGTTGCGATAAGCTTTTCCGAACACTCGCCTTGAAAAAATTTCCCAAGACTGCACCATCGGCGAACAGAATTCCCGCATGAGCATTGTTAGTGCCTGGCGCCGGCCCGCCGGCGAAGGAGCGCCTGATGCGATGGTTTTCATCGCATGGGCGCCGGCTGGCGGGTAAAGCACGGTGAACGGGGAACGCATGTCCCGCAAACCTTCGTTAGTCGATAATGCCGCAGTACAAAAAAACCGCCGCGCATCGCAACGCGGCGGTTCTCCCGCTGGCCTGCCCGGGGCGCTCCTCAGCCCTTCGGGAACGTCTCCGGCGTCGTCATCTTGTCGTAAAACTTCACGTACTCGTCCCGTTCCGCAGAAGCGCGCCAAGCCATGCCCGAGCGCGGATGCTCGTCCAGCACGCCGGTCACCATGTACGGGATGAGATAGCCCCATTCCTCGCGCCGGCGCAGATCGACCATATGGCGCTCGATCATGCCGAGCAGCGGGCGCAGGTTGTATTCGGCCTTGGCCAGCTTCGCCAGCAGCAGTTCGGTATGGCAGTTGCCGGCCGCGCGGCCCATGCCGTAGACGGAGGCGTCCAGCAGCTCGACGCCCATCTCCGCGGCGACGAGCGTGTTGGCCAGGGCGAGCTGCATGTTGTTGTGCGTATGCACGCCGAGCCGCTTATGCTTGAGCGAACGGCGGAACTTCTCGACGAGATAGCGGAAGTCGTCCGGATCGAGGCTGCCGTAAGAGTCGACGATGTAGACGACGTCGACCGGGCACTCGCTGATCATCGCCAGCGCTTCGGTCAGCTCGTTGTCCATGACGTTGGACAGCGCCATAATGTTGATCGTCGTCTCGTATCCGCGTTCGTGGAACAAGGAGACGAGCTCGATCGCCTTGGCGGTGTCGCGCGCATAGCAGGCGACGCGGATCAGGTCGAGCAAAGACTCGCTGCGCGGCAGGATGTCGCTCTCCTCGACGCGGCCGACGTCGACGAGCGCCGACAGCTTCGTCCTCTTCTTCTCCGGAATCACCTTGCGCAGAAAGTCGTCGTTGAGGAACCGCCACGGTCCGGCGTTGTCCGACCCCTTAAGCAGGCGCGGCGAGTTTTTGTAACCGATCTCCATGTATTCGACGCCCGCTTCGTTAAGCGATTCGTACAAGTCTTGGACGAACTCGACGCTGAAATCCCAATTGTTGACGAGACCGCCGTCGCGGACCGTGCAGTCGACGATCTTGCAGTGTGCCGTCTTGCTGTGAACGGACATGATTTGCTGACTCCTTTGCCATGTAACGTGCGATTGATAAGGAACATGTCATCTAGTATAACGAAAACGGCCGATTTCACAAGCCTGGAAACCCCGTCCGGGCAGCGAAAACCCGAATCGCGGCAGGCCCCCGGCCTTAAGCCTTGAGCTCCTCCAGCAGCTGCCGTACGGAATCGTCCAGCCGCCGCGCGATCTCCTCGTCGATGACGGCCGTGCCGTCCTCCTGGCGCTGCACCTGCGAATCGAGTACGAACACGCCGGCCAGAATGTTGCGCGGCGCCATGGTGGACAGCACCGGCTTCATCGCGAAGTCGATCGAGAGCAGGTGCGCAATCGTGCCGCCGATGGCAATCGGAAGCACGACTTTTTTGCTGAAGCCTTTCTGGGGGAGCAGGTCGAGATAGGCTTTGAGAACGCCGGGAAAAGAAGCCTTGAACACCGGAGTGGCGACGATGACGCCGTCCGCTTCCTCCACCAGGCGGTTCGCGGCCGCAATCGGCTCGCTGTCGAAGCGGACGTGCAGCAAATCTTCGGCGGGCAAGTCGCGGACGGAGACGACGGAAACGTCTACCCCGGCTTCCCGAACGGCCGCCAGCACGCGGTCCACCACGAAGTGAAGGCGCGATTTTTCCATGGGGCTGCCCATCAACACTGCGATTTTTGCCATTTGCATCACGATCCTTTTCTGCCGGGCCTTTATATCCGATTTATAGGCTTGGAATTCTTTCCATTATAAGCTTTTGCGGTCGGGAGCGTCAATGTTGCTGCGCGCTCTTGCTTTCTTTTGGTTTGCAACGATATCTTTTTTGTGCCAAAATTGGCTTACCGGTAAAATATTCAGGAGTGAGGAGGGTACGCCGAAGCTCTGCGGGAATTAGGCGGAAACGATGAATTCGATCGAACTTTTGCAATGGGATTTTCCGCTCGGCGAACGCGTGATGACCGTGCACACCGCTCTGTTCTCCGACGGGGACGGCTTCGTTCTCGTGGATACGGGCATGCCCGGGCAGCTTGCGGTCATTCGCGAATCGCTGGCAAGGCTCGGCCTGGCGCCGGACCGGCTGAACGCCGTCATTCTGACCCATCAGGACATCGACCATATCGGCAGCCTCCCGCAAATCGCCGCGGAGCGGGCGGTCGACGTTTACGCCCATCCGCTGGACAAGCCGTACATCGAATGCGAGAAGACGTTCATCAAGCTGCCGCCGGAAAGAAGGGAAATGATGCTCGCCGCCCTGCCGGCCGCCGAGCGCGAGCGGTTCAACCGCTACTACTCGGCGTCTTCGCCCGAGATCGTCACGCGCCTGCTTCAGGACGGAGAGCGGCTGCCGTTCGGGGGCGGCGTTACCGCCATCCATACGCCCGGCCACACTCCCGGCCATACGAGCCTTTATCACCACGCCTCCAAGACGCTGATCGCCGGCGACGCCATGACCGTATCCGACGGGGAGCTGAAAGGGCCGAATCCGCCGGCGACCCCGGACCTGGATGCCGCGCTCGCCTCGCTGCGCAAGCTGGCGGCCTACGACATCGAGACGGTCGTCTGCTACCACGGCGGCATCTACCGGGACCGGCCGAACGAGCGGATCGCCCGGATCGCAGCCGGCGAAGCTTGAGCGCCAGGCCCGTGGCGCCTCAATGGGCGGATGTCGTGCGGTCGATGTGCTTCAGGTGGCGGCGGCGCATCCACAGGAAGACGATGCCGACGACGACCATGAACGCTCCGAAGTAGAACGGCGTATCGTCCCGGTACCATTCGGCCAGCTTGCCGGCGAGCCAGGGCGAGATGCCGCCGCCGAGGAAGCGGACGAAGCTGTACGCGGCCGATGCGGTCGAACGCTCCACCGGAGCGGCCTGCATGACCGCCGTTGTCACGAGCGTGTTGTTGATGCCAAGGAACAGGCCGGCGACAATGACCGCAACGATGACGGTGTCCGGCGAACCGCTATGGGCTCCGACCGCCATCGCCGCCAGATCGAGCGCGAACAGGGCGAACATGACGCCCATCGCGGCGACGAGCGAAAACCGTTTTTGCACCCAGGGAGCGACGAACACCGAAGCGACGGCCAGCAGAACGCCCCAGCCGAAAAACACGTACCCGAGCCCGTGCTCGTCCAGGTTCATCACGTAAGGCGAGTAAGCCAACAGCGTGAAAAAGCCGAAGTTGTACAGGAAGGCGACGATCCCCAGCGTCAGCAGCGCCGGAAATCCGAGCGCCTTGAACGGGTCTGCGAGCGACGTCTTGTTGACCGGCCTCGGCAGCTTCGGCAGCATGAAGAGGATGAACAGGAACGCGATCAGCATCAGGCCGCTGACGCCGAAGAACGGTCCCTTCCACGAGATCGAGCCCAGTTCGCCGCCGAGCAGCGGGCCGACCGAGATGCCGAGTCCGAGCGCGGCTTCGTACAGAATGATCGCCTTGGCCGTGCCGGACTTCGACAGCCCGACGATGGCCGACAGCGCCGTCGCAATGAACAGCGCGTTGCCGAGCCCCCAGCCGGCCCGGTAGCCGACGATGCCGCCGATGCTGCCGGCGGAACCGGCGAGCGCCGAGAAGACGATGATGAACAAGATTCCCGTAAGCAACGTCCACTTGACGCCGAGCCGGCTCGATACCGTGCCGGTAATCAGCATGGCCACGCCGGTGACGAGGTTGTAGCTCGTGAACAGCAGCGACACCTGGCTTTTCGAAGCGTGCAGGTCCGATGCGATCGCCGGCAAGATCGGGTCGACCAGGCCGAGCCCCATAAACGAGATGACGCAGGCGAAGGCCACCGCCCAAACGGCTTTCGGCTGCCGGAGCAACCCCTCTCCGCCGCTTTGCGCCGCCAAGTTCCGATGGTCCGTATCCATATGGCAACAAGCCTCCCGAGAAGTCATTTTCATATCGCCATAAAAAAGAGCCCCGGCGGGCATACTGCGAAAAAGCGCCCTTACGGCGCTTCGCTTTCGTTCTCTGTCAGCGCAGCGATTCCAAACGGGTGCGAATCCGCTCCCGCAATTCCTCGAACTCGCTTTTGAGCGCCTGAATGTTTTTCAACTTCGTCTCGATCAATTCCAACTGCTTCACCAGCATCCCGTCCATTTCGAGGAGCATTTCCTTGCGCTGCTGCTCCGTCATCGAATCGGTCAGCTCCCTGTAGTGCTGCCGCTTCTCCTCCAGCATGTCGGAGGTGGTCATATACAGTTGAAGGTCCTGCAGGGAAAAGCCGAGGGCGTCCCGCGCCCGAACGAGCTTGCCCAGTATATCGATATGCTGGCGCGTATACAGCCGCATTCCCCCTTCGCTGCGCCGGGGAGCGGGAAGAAGGCCGATCTCTTCGTAGTACCGGATCGTCCGCTTCGTCAGGCCGCTCACTTTCGCGACCTCGTCGATTTTGTAATATTCCATGTCATCCCCCCGGTTCGATTCTCACTAGAAGCATTGTAGTCTTTTTGAACGTTAACGTCAACGTTAAATTTACGGTTTAAAAAAAGACAGTCCGTTCGGCGGACTGCCTTCGTTTGCTTGCCGCGATGACGCCGGGGCCGTGCGGCCGGCCGGCGAGCTTCGGTCAGGACACGGCTTTGCAGCCTTCCTCCCGCGCCTTGAGCTCCTTCGCCTTGCACTCCTTGCACACGCCCTGAAAATCGAGGCGGTGATCCAGCACCGTAAAGCCGAATTCCCGCGCGATCCGGCTCTCCATCGGCATCAGCCAATCTTCCTTGATCTCCTCGACCGAGCCGCAGCGGGTACAGATCAAATGGTGGTGCATGTGCGGCTGGTCCTCGCTGCGCAGATCGAAGCGGGCGCCGCCGTCGCCGAAGTTGATCTTCTCCACGATGTGCAGCTCGCTCAGCAGTTCCAGAGAGCGGTACACCGTCGCAAGGCCGATGTTGGGATATTTCTCCTTGACGAGCAGAAACACTTCTTCCGCGTTCAGATGGTCCCGCTCGTTCTCCAGCAGCACCCGGAGCGTCGCTTCGCGCTGCGGGGTCAATTTATAGCCTTTATTCAGCAACTGACGGTTTATTTTGCCGATATGCTCGTCAATCGTCATGGTAACGCCCGCCTTTCCCGCTTTACAAATCGGCCTTCGCAGCCGTATCGTTGACTGATGGGCACTCTCTCGGTGGCTTAGGCTTCGATTGTTGTTGCTTATTTAGAATAATTCTAATTTGATTGTAACCGATTCGGCCGGATCTGGCAAACCCTTTTGCAAAAAAACGATGCTTCCGGCCGAAGACGGCAACTGCGGAGGTGCTTGGAGCAACATGGACGATCAATCGGGCGTGCTCGTCATGACGGCCGTCGAGGCGGAAAAGGAAGCCGCATTGCGCGGCATCGGGCCGTCCCCCGGGTACGAGGTGCTTCTCGCGGGCGTCGGCCCGGCCGCGGCGGCGGCCCGCACGGCGGCGGCGCTGGCGGCGGGCCGCTACCGCCTCGTCGTCAGCGCCGGCATCGGCGGGGGCTTCCCCGGCCGGGCGGACGCCGGCGCGCTGGTCGTCGCAAGCGAGATCGTCGCCGCCGATCTCGGCGCGGAAACGGCCGACGGCTTCGCCAGCGTGGACGAGCTCGGCTTCGGCTCGTCCCGGTTTGCGGCGGACGCCGCTCTGGCCCCGCGCTGGGCGGAGGCGATCGAGGCGGCGGGAAGGCCGGTCACGCTCGGGCCGATCCTGACCGTCTCCACCGCCACCGGAACGGCGGAGACGGCGGCTTCGCGGGCCGCGCGGGTCCCCGGAGCCGCGGCCGAGGGCATGGAGGGCGCCGGCGTCGCCGCGGCCGCCGCGTTGTTCGGCGTGCCCGTGCTGGAACTGCGCGCCGTCTCCAACGCCGTCGGCCCGCGGAACCGGGCCGCCTGGAAAATTCCCGAGGCGCTGCAGGCTTTGGAAGCCGGCATGGCCATTTTAACGGAGGTATTACGATGAACATCGCCTTTTCCCCTTGTCCGAACGACACGTTCGTCTTCCACGCCTGGGTGCACGGGCTCGTCCCCGGGGCACCGGCGCTGAACGTCACGTACGCCGACATCGACAAGACGAACCATTGGGCGGCGGACCGGACCGGACCGGAAGTGTTGAAAATTTCGTACGCCGCCCTGCCCTGGGTGCTGAAGGACTACGCGCTCATTCCGTGCGGAGGCGCGCTCGGGCGCGGCTGCGGCCCGCTCGTGCTGACGCTGTCCGGCGAGTCCGACCCCGCCTTCTTGTCCGGCAAGCGCGTCGCCGTGCCGAGCGACCGTTCCACCGCTTATTTGCTGTTCCGGCTGTGGGCGGCCCGGAACGTTCCCGGCGGCGTCGGCGAAATCGTGGTCCTGCCGTTCCACGAGATCATGCCGGCCGTGCGCCGCGGCGACATCGACGCGGGCCTGGTCATTCACGAAGCCCGCTTCACCTACCCCCAATACGGCCTCAGCCTGATGGCCGACATGGGCAACTGGTGGGAGGAAGACACCGGGCTGCCGATCCCGCTCGGCGCCATTATCGCGCGCCGCGGTCTGGACACCCCCGCCATCGCGGAATGGACGCGCGCTTCCGTGCGCTACGCCTGGGCCCACCCCCGGGAATCGCGGGATTACGTCATGAGCCACGCCCAAGAGATGTCCTCCGACGTCGCCAACCAGCACATCGCCCTGTACGTCAACGAATTTACCGCCGACCTGGGCGAGAGCGGCTTCGCCGCCGTCGAATCCCTGCTCGGCCGGGCAGCCGGCGAAGGCCTCGTCCCCTCCTTCGACCTTGCGCTGCTTCGCAACTGAACCCGACTGTTGCGCTCGGCCCTTTCTCCGCCGGCCGGACGCGGCCCGCAAGCCGACGGCGTGACCGCGCCCTCGGTTGCGTGCCGCGCAGGCCGACGGCTTATCCGCGCCCTCGGCTGGCGTGCCGCGCAGGCCGACGGCTTGTACGCCCCCTTTGCCGCGAGCCGCCGGGCGCCGGATGGTCTGCACCCCCGGCTGCGACCCCAGCTGCGACCCGCAGGCCGACGGTTTGTCCGAATTTTCGACCCGACCTGGCGTGCGTACGCCGTAATCCCCTTCCGTCCGGAGCGGTCCGGTTGCCAGCCGCAAGCAACGAACTGGCCGGGAACCGACCGGGGTCCCCTTTTCCCTGACTTGCTCTTTTTCCCTTTGCATCGAAATCCCGTTTGCTCAGGTCACGAAGCAAGTCCGCAGGCAGAACCTGAGCGACGGGGATTTCGGCGAAAAGCGAAAAATCGTGCGGACACCGTTCGGTTTTACTGCGGGATGGAGCGGAAGAGAGTCAGCCGAGCCGAGCGCATATGAAAACGCTTGCCGGCGACTTCACGCCGATCCTATGGAAACGATTTCACCAATATTGCAGTAGAATCCGAGAGCAGCCATTAAGAAGGCGCGTGTGAAAAACCAACTGCCCGTGAAGAAAAAGGATGCCGCAGTGCCAGCGGTAAGCGCGCGATCCAACGAGGACACCATCTCCTGCGGAGCCGACAGGGTGCTTCCGAACACCGCTTACCGCCGTTCGTCCGCTTGCTCTTGAGCAACCGAAACCAATACTGCAAAAAAATCCCTGCAGCCGAACCGACTAAGGCCGGCTGCAAGGATTCCGTCGGCGAATCGTTCCGGCGCGGCCGGGGATCGCCCCGTTTGGCGCGGCCTGACGATCAGCGGCCGTCCGGGCCGTAGGCGATCAGCGTCAGGCCGCCGTCGACGCCGATCACCTGCCCGGTAATGAAGCCGGCGGCTTCGCTGGCCAGGAACAGCGCGACGCCCGCCACGTCCTCGGGCTGGGTCAGACGGCCCATCGGCGTGCGGCTGATGACGTTCGCTTTGAACGTCGCGAACGCGTCCTTGGCGTAGAAGCGAACGGAATCGGTCTCCACGACCCCGGGGGAGATGACGTTGCACGTAATGCCCTTCGGTCCGAGTTCGGCCGCCAAGTAGCGGGTCAGCGACTCGAGAGCCGCCTTGGCGGAGCCGATGTTCGAGTAGTTCGGAAGCGCGAACTGGCTGCCGAGGCTCGAGACGGTCAGAATGCGGCCGGCGCGGCCTTCCATCAGCGGAACGGCGCGCTGAACGCCGTGCAGAACGCTCTTGATGACGACGGCGTACGTTCTGTCGATATGGTAACCTTTCGTCTCCAACACCGGCTTGAACGCGGTCGCGGCGGCGTTGGCCATAAACACGTCGAGCGCGCCCCATTCCTCCGCCACCTTGTCGAACATCGCGTCGATCTCTTCCGGGGATTCCAGTTCGGCCTTGCAGACGATCGCCTGCACGCCGAGCGCCCGCACTTCTTCGGCCGCCGACAGCGCCGCCTCTTCGTCGCGGCGATAGTGAATCGCCACGTCCGCGCCCTCCCGGGCGAACGCCAGGGCGGTGGCGCGGCCGATGCCGCGCGAGCTGCCGGTAATGAGCACTTTCTTGCCTTTCATCGAGGAAGACATTCCACTTCTCATCCTTTCGGAAAATAGTCGATCCAAGCTCGTCCGCATAAGCGGCTTCCATCCGCTCCGGTTCACGCGCACCGGGCGGCGGTCAAAGCCGGACAGCCGCCTCGTAACCTTGGCGAATCGCCCGGGCCGCGTTCAGCTCGGCCGCGTCGACCGCGCCGCCGACCCAAGCCGCCGAACGCAGATCGGCGGCGAAGCCGTCCTCCGGCGCCAGCCGCGGCTTCTGGCCGGTGCAGAGCACCACCTGGTCGGCCGGCAGAAACTGCCGGTCCGAATCGCTCTCGACCCAGACGCCTTCCGCGGTAATGGCGGAGCAGCGATAGCCCTTCATCACGTGGACGCCGCGCCGCTTCAGCTCGCCCAGCAGCACCCAGCGGGAGGTCGGGCCGACGCCCTTGGCGACCTTCTCCGAGCGGGAAACGAGCGTGATCCGGCTCTCGGCGGGACGCTGCGCCTCGTATCCCCGCTCCGCGAAAAACGTCTCGACTTCCGGGCGCAGGCGGATTTTCTCGGCCAAATAATGGGCCACGTCGCTGCCGATGCCGCCGCCGCCGACCACGACGATTTGCCGCCCGAACGGGCGCGCCCCCGCCAGCAGGTCGGCGTATGTGCACACATGGGGCAGATCGGCGCCTTCCAGCGTTTCCGGGACGTAGGGCATCACGCCGGTCGCCATGACGACCTTGTCGAACGCCTTCAGTTCGTCGGCGGACGGCTTCGCGTTCAGGCGCACGTCGACGCCTAGCCGCCGCAGGGAAACCTGGAAGTAGCGGATCGTCTCGCGAAATGTCTCCTTGCCGGGAATGCGGGACGCGAGCAGGAATTGCCCGCCCAGGCGGTTCGACGCCTCGAACAGCGTGACCTTGTGGCCGCGCTCGGCGGCCGTCTTCGCCGCCTGCATGCCCGCCACGCCGCCGCCGACGACGGCTACGGCGAGCGGCTTGTCCGCCGGCGGAACGTCCTCCGCCTCGCGGCCGGCGCGCGGGTTGACCAGGCAGCCGACCGGCTTGGGCGGACGGCCCAACGTATGGTCAAGGCAAGCCTGGTTGCAGGAGACGCATGGGTTCAGCGCCTCGCGGTCCGCCTCCATGATCTTGCGCGCGAACGCCGGGTCCGCAAGCCACGGCCGGGCGGGCGCGACGAAGTCGAGATCGCCCCGGACAAGCAGTTCCTCCGCCACTTCAGGCGTATGGATGCGGTTCGCGCCGATGACCGGAACGTTCACCGCCGCCCGGACGGCCCCGGCGATCGAAGCGAACGCTCCGGGCGGAACGATGGCGCCCACCGTCGGGACCGGCGACTCGTGCCAGCCGATGCCGACGTTGAGCGCGTCGACGCCGCTTCGCTCCAGCTCGCGCGCGAACGTCAGCGTCTCCTCGCGGGTCGTGCTTCCTTCCATGCAGTCGTCGCCGGACATGCGGTAGATGACCGGGAACTGCGGGCCGAGCCGCCGGCGGATGCCCGACACGATGTCCAGGCACAGCTTCATCCGGCCGGCGTGGCCTTGCCCGTACTCGTCGGTCCGCTTGTTCGTCAGCGGCGACACGAATTCGTTCAGCAGATAGCCTTCCGAACCCATAATTTCGATCGCGGCGAAGCCGGCGGAAGCGGCGAACGCCGCGCCGTCGATGAACGCCTCCTTCAGCCTGGCGATGTCCGCGGCGGTCATCTCCTTGGGCGTCTCCTTCGTCAGCCGCGAGGCGATCGGGCTCGGCGCCCATGGCGTAAGCCCGGTCTCCGCGCTGGTCGCGTACCGCCCGCGATGGGCGAGCTGGAGCGCCAGCAGCCCGCCGGCCTCGCGGATCGCCGCGGCCAGTTCGGCCAGCTGCCGGCGATGGTCCGGCTCGGCCAGGCAGAACATGCCGTGCCCGCCGCCTTCGGGCAGCACGGCGACGTTGCCGGTGACGATCAGCGCCGCCCCGCCGCGGACGCGTTCCCGGTAGAAGGCGATCAGCTGGGGAAGCGAGTCGCGCCGCCCCTCGATCTCGAGATGCATCGCCCCCATCAGGATGCGGTGCTTCAGCTCAAGCGAACCGATCCGGCCAGGCTTCAGCAGCAGGGACGGTTCCATGGCGCGATCACTCTCCCGCCAGCACGTGCTTGGCGATGACCGCTTTTTGAATTTCCGCCGTGCCTTCCTCGAACTTCTGCGCACGGGCGTCGCGATAGATGCGCTCGATCTCGTAGCCCTTGAAATAGCCGATGCCGCCCCAAATTTGCTGCGCCTTGTCGGTGACGCGCTGCAGCATCTCGAGCGCGTACAGCTTCGCCATCGAAGCCGGCGGCGGCGTCAGGGCGCCCTCGTCCTTCAGCCGTCCCGCGTACAGGACGAGCTGGCGGGCCGCCTCGATGTCGGTCGCCATCTCGGCGATCCACGTCTGCACGACTTGGCGCTGGCTGAGCGGCTTGCCGAACGTCACGCGCTCGCGGCTGCGCTCCACGGCCAGGTCGAAGGCGCGCTGCGCGAGCCCGACGCAGGTCATGCCGACGCAGACGCGGCTCGGATCGAGGAAGCCGTTCAGCGCGCCGGCCAGCCCCTGGCCGACTTCGCCGAGCAGATGGTCGGCCGGCACGCGGGCGTTCTTCAGCACGATGTGCGCGTGTCCCGTGCCCGTCAGGCCGAGCGTCGGCGGCATCTCGCGGATCTCGACGCCTTCGGCCGTCCGCGGCACGAGCAGCGCGAGCGTGCCGTCATAGCCGCGCGTTCCTTCCATTCTCGCATACAGCAGCAGGTAGTCGGTCGTGTCGCCGAACGTGATCAGCCATTTTTCCCCGTTCAGAACGAACGTGTCGCCCTCCTTGCGCGCCGACGTCTGAATGTCCGCGCCCGAGCCCGCGTTCGGCTCGGTCAGGGCGAACGCCGCCGTAATTTCGCCGCGCACGAGCGGCTTCACGAACCGTTCGCGCTGGCTCTCGCTCGCCAGGAAGTCGACCGGCCGCCAGATGCCGTTGATGACGTGCACGATCATCCGCAAGGAGCCGTGCGATTGGGAGAACAGCTCAAGCAGCTGCAAATACTGAGTGAAGCTGAGGCCGTAGCCGCCGTACTCCTCCGGAGCGGCCAGGCGCAGGTAGCCGCGCTCGCGCAGCTCCGCCCAGATGTCCGGGCCGCACTTGCCGGTCTCTTCGATCTGCACGGACAGCTCGCGCAGCCGTCCGTTCACGTAAGCTTTCACTTCTTCTTTGAGCTTCTGAAAAGCGACGTCGTTCATCTCGATTTCTCCTCTGCTATGGGGAATGAATGGTCACTCGGGCTTTTCGGCCTTCAGCTTGTCCGCGATCATCTGCCTCAGCACGTACTTCTGGATCTTGCCCGTCGTCGTGCGCGGCATCTCCCGGATCAGCTCCAGACGTTCCGGCCAGTAAATCTTCGTGACGCCTTGCGACTGCAAGTAGGCGGTGATGTCCTCCAGCCGGATCGAAGCGTCGGGGTCGATCATCGTCACGTAGACGCAGATGCGCTCGTTCAGCCGCGGATCGGGCATGCCGACGACCGCGACGTCCTTCAGGCCTTCCATCCGGTACAGCAGGTTCTCGATTTCGGCCACCGGGATTTTGACGCCTCCGCGGTTGATGACGTCCTTGACCCGGCCGGTCAGGCGCAGATTGCCCTGCTCGTCGATGACGGCGAGGTCGCCGGTGTTGAAGAAGCCGTCCGCGTCGACCGCCGCCTCGTACCATTCCGGATGGTCCAAATAGGCGGTGAACATCGCCGGCGTCTTCACCTTGAACAGCCCTTCCTGGCCGGGCGGCAGCGTGCGTCCTTCCTCGTCGACGACCTTCATCTCGCGCCCGGCGATGACTTGTCCGTCCGAATTCCAGGACGATTCCGAATAGTTGAGCACCGAGCCGACGCTGATCATGCAAGATTCGGTCGACCCCCAGCCGCCGGCGACCTTGCAGTTCAGCCGGCCGACCGCTTCCTGCGCCAGCTTGCGCGGCACGGGAGCGCCGGTCGCAATGAAGATGCGCAGCCCTTGCGGCGGGCGCTCCTCGCGGGTCAAGTCCGCCAGGAACGGCATGGCCGCCTGCACGAACGTGGCGCCGTGCTGCTCGATCGCGAGGCGCGCCGTCCCGACGTCCCAGGAAGCCTGGCACACCTGCTTGGCGCCGACGTAGAAGGCCATCCCCATGCCGTACAGGAAACCGGTCTGATGAGCCATCGGAGACGGCACCCAGATCGTGTCCTCCGCGGTGAGCCCGAGCCCTTCGGCGTGGGCGGAAACGCCGTGTCCGAGCGTGCCGTGCGTATGGATGACGCCCTTCGGCTCCCCGGTCGTGCCCGAGGTGAACAGCAGCTGCGCCGGCGATTCCGGTCCCGGACGCCGCCGCGCGATTTCCGCCAAATCCGGTTCGTTCGCCGCCAGCCCGCCCAAACAATGGGCCAGGTCGCTCGGCTCCCTCGCGTCGATCGTAATCAAATGCTGCAGGCCCGGCATTTCGGAGCGGATCTTCTCGATCAGCGGCTCGTACTGGAAGCGGCGGTACTCCTTCGGAATGATGAGCACCCGGCTCTTCGATTTGCCCATGATGAACGGAATTTCCCGTTCACGCAGCGCCGGCAGCATAGGGCAGGCGACGGCGCCGATCTTCCAAATGGCGACCGTCAGGACGACGAACTCCCAACCGTTCGGGAGCAAGTAGGCGACGTTCTCGCCCTCCTTGACGCCTCTGTCGATCAGCCCTTGGGCGGCGCGGTTCGACAGGTTGTCCAGTTCGGCGTGGGTGAGCACGAAGCGCGAAGAGCCCTCGCCCAAGTCCACAACCGCGATCCGCGTCGGATCGGTGCGATCCAGCCGGCTCAAAAACAGCCGTTCGTTGTCCATCTGTTTCTCGGTGATCATGCTTGTACGAGCCTCCTCTGTCCGCAGCCGTTATGCTGCCCGCGTCCTGCCGCGAAAGCAGGCCGGAACGGCGCGGGATGGTCAAGATTCCGGATTATGAGTGGAAAAAATACAGCGTCCGGGACGATCCGCGTCGGGACCGTCGTTTTGAGGTTTGCCACCATCATCGTCGCCCGTACGTATGTAATTGCGACCGATGCGGGTTCTTCCATCCGCTCTGCTACCTAATCTATCCTATTCGATCGCAACGATAGAACAGACAAGCCCAAAAAAAGAACGGACAATTTCTTCGCACCAGACTTCCGGAGCAAACCGCAAGGCGCGGCCGCGGGCGTCAGCCGCCGCGAAGCCGCGAAACCCCTGCTGCCGCTACGGAAAAGGCGCCTCGGGAAGAAAACGTGCAACATGCAACACAATCGGCAGCTTCCTGTCCCTCCTTCCGTCAGCCGCAGCCGGCTCCGTTCAGCTTTAATCATTTCGACCTCGCATCGCGAAATTCCTGTGCCGCTGCGGCTTTGGGCGAACAAAAAATAGCCCTGGCGGGCGGTCGGCAACGACCGGAACCCGTCTCGAAGCTCCGGATGCCGGTCGTTATCCAACCCAAACGGTCCAGGGGGGGCAAATGTCATTTGCAACCATGTTTAGCATTTTAGCTTCTAATCACCTTAACGTCAACGTCAGATAGACGATGCGAGGCGCCGATTTCCGACTTGTCGGATCGACATGGAACCGTTTCGGCGCGACGAGCGGCAACGGGCCGCCTTGCCGCCGCGGCTTCTCCGCGCGCTGCCGCGCCACAACCTGTCCGCGCCACAACCTGTCCGCGCCACAACCTGTCCGCGCCGACCGGCTTCCGGCGTCACGTACGGCCGGCTCCGCGCGATTCCGCCGCTTCCTCCTGGCACTCTTCGCAGATGCCGTAAATCTCGAACCGGTGGTTCATAATTTTATAGCGGCCGGGCAAATCCAGCGCTTCCTTCATCGGGCAAAAATCGAACGTCAGCGTCTTCTCGCAATTCATGCAGATGAGGTGATGGTGGTGATGGTCGAGGCAGGACGCCCGGAACTTGAGCCCGCCCTCCAGAAAATAAAACTGCTCCAGCACGCCCATCTCGCTCAGCATCCGCAAGTTGCGGTAGACGGTGTCGAAGCTGACGCTCGGGTGTTTGACGGTCAATTGATCGTAGACGTCCTTCGGGGACAAGTACCCTTCCGCCCTCGCGAAGATTTGCGCCAGCATCCGGCGCTGATCCGTGATTCTCCAGCCGTTGCGGGCCATCATCGTCAGCATTTCCTGCGCTTTGTCGCTCTCCGTCATGCGGCGGCACCTCCTTCCTCCGCGCCCGCGCCGCCGTTGCCGACGAGGCGGCGCGGCCAAGCCGCGCGGGCGGCGTTGGCTGCTTCCATCATACCAGCATTCTTTCCGCTTCGACAAGGGCGGGGCCGCCGCGGCCGGCTCCGGGAAGGCGGAAGCGCCCTGACCGGCCGTTCCGTGCTCCCCGTATGCGGCTGAGCGGCAGCAGGAACGACTATTCTGACACGTCCTATCTTTTCCGGATTTTCAAAAAATTCGGCTCGCCGCCCGCGGCCGCCTCTCGGACTTGTCGCAGCGGTTTGCCTGGACATCGCCCGGCCATGACCAAGAAGACCGCCGCATCAGCTTCGCGGCGGTCTTCGAAGGTTGCTTTGCCCGTCGGAACAGATCTGTCCGGCCGGCTCGCTGGCTTCCGCCCTATTCGCGGCGGCGCAGCCGGCCGGTCAGCCAGGCGAGAAAACCGAGCAGCAGCGCGCCGCCGCCCGCCCAGCAGACGCCTGTCCAGCCCCAATGGCGCCAACTGTAGCTGCCCAGGGAGGAGCCGATCGCTCCGCCGAGGAACGTCGTCACCATCTGCACCGTGTTCAGACGGCTGCGGGAAGGCGGGTCCAGCGCGTAAATACGCGTCATGTTCGCCACCTGCGTCCCTTGCACGCCGAGGTCCAGCAACACGACGCCGGCGATCAGCGCCGCCAGGCAGACGCCCAGCGCGCCGAACAGCGCGTACGCCAGCAGATTGAGGCCGAGGAGCGCGCCGATGAGCCATTCGGGCTTCCAGCGGTCCGCCAGACGGCCGACGATCGGCGCCCCGAGCGCGCCGGCGGCGCCGATCAGGCCGAACAGGCCGGCGACCTGGCTGCTGTAGCGATAAGGCTCGCCCTCCAGAAAGAACGACAGCGCCGTCCAGAACGCGCTGAACGCCGCGAAGTTCGCCGCGCCGATCGCCGCGGCTTCGCGCAGCACGGCGTAGCGGCGAATCAGCCCCGCCATCGAAGCGAGCAGCGCGCCGTAGCGCATGTCCGACTGCGGCCGGTTGGCCGGCAGCTTCGCCCGCAGCACGGCGAGCAGAACGAGCATGAGGACGGCGGCGATCCCGTACATGACGCGCCAGCCCCAGGTGCCGCCGATCAGGCCCGACACCGTCCGCGTGAACAGAATGCCGAGCAGCAGGCCGCTCATGACCGTGCCGACCGCCCTTCCCTGCTGTTCGGGAGCGGCCAGCGAAGCGGCCATCGGCACCATGATCTGGGGCACGACGGTCGTCAGGCCGACGGCGAAGCTGGCGGCGTAGATCCAGGCGAGGCTCTGCGCCGCGGCGACGCCGACGAGCGAGAGCGCGACCAGCACGAGCAGCGCCGACACCAGCCCGCGCCGTTCGCGGACGTCGCCGAGCGGCACGAACAGGAACATGCCGAGCGCATAGCCGATCTGCGTGCAGGTCGAGACGATGCCGGCCGCGTCGGCGCTGACGCCGAACGAACGTCCGATGTCGGCCAGCAGCGGCTGGTTGTAATACAGGTTGGCCACGGTCGCTCCCGACGCGCCGGCCATCAGCAGCAGCAAGCCCGAAGACACTCCCCGGACCGGCGCCTGCGGCGACGGTATTGCGGATAAAGCCATGTTCGCTTCCTTTCCCGATGCCGAAGTCCGTCGGCCATCTCGATTCCGATTGCGATTCCAGTCCGAAACAAAAGGACAGTCCCGCGCGGCGACTGTCCGCTTCCCGTCCCGCTGACGGGCATCATCGGCGCCAAGTACGGCTTAAGGTCCGACTTTCGCATCCTGCTTCCGGTGCAAACGCGACGCCGGCAGGCGGATCACGCGTACCGGATCGTCGCCGTCTGCAACTCCGCTTGCGGCGGATACCAGGCCGGCGGGCCGTATTTGGGCAAGTAGCTGAGGCGATTGACGTAAGGGGCGACCGAGCTTTCCTCGTTCAGCTTCCGGAGCAGCTCCCAGCACCCTTCCACGTCCGCGAGCGCCCGATGGGCGTCGCTCAGGTCGATGCCGTACCGCTTGCACATCTCGGCCAGGTTGTGCGGATACGGCTGGCGGTCCCGGCAGATCGTCAGCGTGTCGAGAAACCGGTTGCTGAAGCTGCGCCCCGCATGGCGCATCAGCGCATGGTGCAGAAAGCCGAGGTCGAACGCCGCGTTGTGCGCGACGATCACGTTGCTGCCGATAAAGCGGTTCAAGATGCGCAGCGCCGTCTCCTCGTCGAGGCCGTTCTCCAGATCGGCCGCCACAAGCCCCGTCAGCTCCGTCACCTTGGCCGGCAGCGGGCCGTCGAACCGCACGAGCGTGCTGAAGCGGCTGACGATCCGCCCTTCGTGGCAGCGGACGGCCGCAATCTCGATGATCCGGTCGCGCGCGGGATTCAGCCCCGACGTCTCGAAGTCAAGCACCGTAATGTCAGATAAGTCCATTCGTATGTACCCCCAGCCTCTTCCGCCGTTCGGAACGACCGGCCGCCGTTGGCGCGGCGAATCCCGTTTGTCCGCATACGACATTTTAGCAGAAACAGCCAAGGAACAAAATGCCATATTCAAAAACAGGCGCTTTACGCATCGGTCGGGCGGCCCCGAAGGGAGAGCCGTCCGGGCAAAGCCCCGTTAGGCGGAGAAGCGCGTCGCCCAGGGACGAACGTTGCGCAGCGTCTACTCTCTGTCTTCTACGAGCGGCAAATAGATTTTGAATTCCGTCCCCTCGCCGAGCTTGCTGTCCACCTGGATCGTTCCCCCGTGGTTGCGGATGATCCGGTAGCTGACCGACAGGCCGAGTCCGGTTCCTTCTTCCTTCGTCGTGAAGAACGGGTCGAACAGCCGGTTCAGCGTCGTCCGATCCATCCCCTTGCCGTTGTCGCGAATGCTGATGACCGCGAACCTTCCTTCCCGCCGCGAGGAAATTTCGATCAGCCCTTTGCGCCGGTCTCTCGCTTCGTGAATGGCGTCCATCGCATTTTTGACGATGTTGAGCAGCACCTGCTTGATCTGCTTGACGTCGATGGCGACCGCGATGCCCGGATCGTTGTGCTCCGTGATCAGCTCGCAGCCCTTCATGTGCGCTTCGCTCTCGGTCAGCAGAATCGTCTCCTTGACGAGCGACGAAACTTTCAGTTTCTGCTTCATCGGCGCGGTCGGCTTGGAGGAGTTGAGGAACTCGTAGATGATATCGTTGGCGCGGTCGATCTCCGACAAAATAATCCGGGCGTACTCCTGCTTGCCGATCGATTCCAGGTACGGCTTCAGCAATTGGATGAATCCGCGGATCGATGTAAGCGGATTCCGAATTTCGTGCGCGATGGCCGCCGCGATCTTGCCGAGCATGGCCAGCTTGTCGTTCTGAAGCGCCGTCTGCTCGATCTGCTTGTAGTCGGAAACGTCCTTCACGCTGACCAGATAGTCGCCGTCCAGCTCCTCGATGCGGGTGATGCTGATGAGCAGAAACTTGCCGTTCGAATCTTGAAATTCCGCGTGGTATCTGCGATAGCAAACCATATCCCGGTACATCTTGACGAACAGCCGCCGAATCGATTTCCGCAGAAAAGGATGAAACATCAATTGGCGGACCGAGTTGCCGACGAGCATCCTCCGCGGCGTCTGCAGCATGCGCGACATCTGCACGTTCAGGAACCGAAGCTGCCCTTCCGAATCGAACAGCGCGACGCCGCTGTCCATATGCTGCAGCACCGTCTCGAACTTGCTCGGCCGCTCCTCTTCGATCGGCAGCGAATCGACGGCCGCCTCCTTCAGGCGCTCCTTGTCGATCCCGTCTTCCAGCGCCGTCTGGCGCAGGCGCAACAGAGCGAGAATTTCCATGAGAAACAAAAGAGACCGGTGCATGATGGTCATCCGGTCTTCGGGTTCGGCGTTCGAGAGCAGGAAGCGGACGCTCTCTTCATGATGCGCAAGCAGATCTTCGGTGGAAACGCCGGGAAGAATCGACCGCAATGACGCCATTTCCCGGCCCGGACTTACGTCGACGCTGAGGGCGAATTCCGCCAAAGCCGGGAAGTAGCGGGTTTTCCACCTTTCCATGTAAAGGTCCTCCCAAGAACTTGGGGTCCGTTGACGGATTCCCGACACTTATCACCTTCATCATAGTCGCGGAAATCGAAGCCTGTCAATGAGAGATCTTGTCGACGGCCGCCGCCGGCGGTGTCGAATCGCGGCGACAGCGCGGGCTTGGATTACGGGCTTTTCCCGCCCGCTTCCCCGCTGCCGCCGCCATTCGACGGAACGCCGCCGCGCCGGATGCCGCCGTCTCCGCCGCTGTTCTTCCGCGCGCCGCCCGCGTTCGTTCCGCCCGCCGACTTCGCTCCGCCGCCCGCGCTTGCTCCGCCAGCCGACTTCGCTCCACCGGCCGCGTTTGCTCCGCCAGCCGACTTCGCTCCGCCGCCAGCGTTCGCTCCGCCAGCCCACTTCGCTCCGCCGCCCGCGTTTGCTCCGCCAACCGACTTCGCTCCGCCGCCCGCGTTTGCTCCGCCAACCGACTTCGCTCCGCCGCCCGCGTTTGCTCCGCCAACCGACTTCGCTCCGCCGCCCGCGCTTGCTCCGCCAGCCGACTTCGCTCCGCCGCCCGCGCCGTTCCGGCCGTCCATCGCGTTGTTCGCGCCCGCGCCGGGGTTCCGGCTTTGCCGGTCGCCCTTGCCGCCCTTCTCGTCCGTTCCGCGGCTTCGGCCGGAGCTGTCGCCGCCGCTCTTCCCGCCCGATGCGCGGCTCAAGCTTCCGCCCGCCCCGCCGCCGTTCCCCGGCAAATAGCCCGCCCGGGCCGCTCCCGGGCTCTTGTCCTCGTCCTGGCTGCGGCCCGGGCCGATTCGGCTGCCGGGAAGCTTGCCGGCCCAACTGGGAATCAGCCATCGCTCCAAGCCGCCTCCGGCGGTTCCGGGCGCCCGCAAGCCGCTCCGTCCCGCATCGCCGGAGACGCTCCGCCCGGCGACGCCGACCTGGCGCCAAGGCGAGCCGTCGCCGGACGACGGCAGCCGGATCGCAGGCGGCTTGGCGGACGGCAAGCGGATCTCAGGCGGCTTGGCAAGCGGCGCGCCCGCCCGCTTGCGCCCGCCCGGGCCGGCGGACGCAGAGCCGGCCTTCCGGCCCCCCGCGCGGCCGGCCGCGCCCGATGGGTTGACCGATGCCGGCTCGCTCTTCGCCAGCCCGCTGGCCTTCGGCTCGCTGGTCGCCGGCTGCGCGAGCGATTGCGCAAGCAGCCGCATCCACTCGTCGCCCGAAGTGCCGTCGGAAGTCCCGCTCCCGCCGCCTTCGAGCACCTGCCCGACGCCCCCCCAGGATGCGGCGATCTTTTTCAGCGACTCCTTCTTGAGCGTATCCAATGCAACATCGTGTCCCTCGCTCTCGGCTTTCAGCCAGAACGCCATCTTGCCCGCGGACACCCCGTTTTGGCGGGCCGCCTCACGCACCTCCTTGGGCACCGACACCGTCGTCACCTTCGGCGCCGAGCCGGCCGCATGGCTTCCCGCCGCCGCAGCCGTCCGCTCTCCCTCTCCCGCTTCCGGCGAGCCCGCGCCGGCTTGTCCGGACGCCTCTCCGGCGGCGCCGGGCGTTCCTTGCGCGGCAGCGGGCCCCGTTCCCGTCGCCGGAGCATCCGCGCCGCCCGTTTCCGCGGCGTCCGCGGGGGCCGTCGCCGTCGGCGGCTCCGTACCGGCCGCCTCGATGGCCCGTTTCAGCTTGCCGGTCACTTCCGCCTCCCATTGCTTGCTCACGTCCCGCATCGGGACGCTGGCGAGCACGACCTCGCTGTCCGGGCCGCTCAGCAAGTGCCGGGACGCAAGCTCGGCCGCCAGCTCCGCGGCGACTGTCTCCACGTCCTTGCCCTTGAAGGAGACGCTCTCGACGATCGGCTCGGCGTCGGCGTTGAGCGCCTCCAGCGACCGGACCTTCTCCTTGCCGTCGATGCCGAGCTCCAGGCTCGGATTGATGTCCATCGTAACGTAAGCAACGACCGGCGGCGTCCGGAACGTCCAAACGGAAGCAATCAGCATGACCGCCGCCGCGCAGCTTGCCGCCGCAACCAGGAAGGTGCGCCGCCGCACGATCGTCCTGCGCCGGCCGGGAGCAGCTTCCTCGGGCTCCAGCTCGATCTCGTCGCCGACTTCGTACTGGGGCTGGCGCGGAACGCGGAGAAACCGCCCTCCTTCGGCGAGGACGATCGCCCGGGACCCTTCCAGCGACATGATGACTGCCCGATTCATGACGATTCTCCTTCCTGCTGCGCGGCCGGCACGCGAATATATTCCCGCAATATCGGATACGGACCGCCCGCAATCAGCGCGACGGCGATAATATACTTGCGGTGACGCTCCAGCGTCTTCCGGGAAACGCGCTCCTGCTCCGCCAGCTCCTTGAGCGGAAGCTGACGCTTTTTTTGGAGCATGCCAAATAAGACGGGATCTTGCGCCAGTCTCGTTCCGATCATAAGCAGCGTCTCCCGCGAATCGTGATGCTTCGGGGACTGCTCGGTCAAGTCGAAGAACGAGACGCCGTACGGCTTCAATTCCGCCTCGAGCATCGCTATCTCCTCTTTGCGCTCCTCCGCCGTCCGTTCCCGCGCGAAGGCGGTCATCGACTCCTCCGCCTCGATCATCGCCAGCACGGAGCCGTCGTCCTCCGCCTGCTGCAGCGAGCTGTACGGCACGGCCGACAGGTGGCGCCGCTCCTTGCGCGCGTAGTCGATCAGCCGCCGCTGGATGACCTGGGCGGCGAAACCGAGAAAGCTGCTGCCTCCCTCCGGCGAGTAGCGGGTAATCGCCTCGTCGAAGGCGGACAGTGCGATGCTGAACTCCTCGTCGCGGAGCGGATCGATATAACGCTTGCCGAACCGGCTCGCCGTCTTCGCGATAAACGGCTGATATTGTCGAATCCAGTCGTTGCGAAGCGCTTCGTCTCCTTGCTGAATGGCCGCCACGGCCTCCTCCGGAGTGCGAACGTCGGGGTCCGCAGCCGGGGCGGCGCTGCCCTGGCCTGTCCATTTTCTCCACAATAAGAGTAGCAAAAGCTCACCCCACATCCATAGCATTCGCCGTTCCCGTTCCCGATGAGGGGGTGTGGCTGGAAAAAATCGCCCGTCCGCCCAGGAGAAAAAACAGCAGCATGATGGACGAACAAAGGTTTGTGGGACATGCATGACCCATTCACCGCGCTTTACACACCGCCGCCGCCCATGCGATGAAAACCATCGCATCGGGCGATCCTTCGCCGACGGGCCGGCGCCCATGCGATGAAAATCATCGCATCAGGCGATCCTTCGCCGACGAGCCGCCGCCCATGCGATGAAAACCATCGCATCGGGCGATCCTTCGCCCGCGGACCGGCGCCGGACGCTTGCGATGCTTATGTAGGAATTCTGTTCGCCAATTATGCTGTCGCAGAAAAAAATCCCCGCTCCCCGCGGCCGCCAAGCTCCGCCCGCGCCTGGCGAGGCGCAGAGCGGCCTTGGATTCGCCGCAGGGGGAGGGGGATGCTTATCCGTGAAAAAGCTTGCCCAAGTCCTTCCCGCCGGAGCCCGGGGACGAGCGCCAAGCCGCCGGCCGAACCGGCCGCAGGTCCCCGGCTCGCCTATCCGGTCAATGCGCGCCGCCGGTCGTACGCTTCGCCTTCAGCTTATGCCGGCGCTGCGCCAGCACGCCGAGCCGCCGCTTGAGCTGCTGCTCCCATTCGGCGTCGCCGAGCTGCTTGCTGAACGACAGCAGATCGAGCGCCATGTCGATCTGGTTCTGCACGATCGTCATCGGGTCCTCGTCCTCGTGGTTGACGCAGTTCTCGTGGAGGGCTTTGTCCGACTCGTCTACGTAATCGTGGAAGTCGACTTCCGACGCTCCGTCGCCGTGGGCATATTCCGCCAGGATCTCGTATTCGTTCTCCACCAGATAGTGCACTTCCACCCGGTGGCAAACCGGACAGAACAGGATCGGCACGTTGTGAATCCGCGTCCGGTAATGCTTCAGCGTTCCCTTCGTTCCGATCATGCTGGCTCCGCAGCAAAAGCTCATCGTCTTCCCCTCCCCTGGAACAAGCCCTCCAACAGCGCGCGATGCCGATGCCGCTTCCTTCCTGGATGGACCCCCGGTTACCGAAAAAGATTGCGTTATTCACTATATTCTCTCTTATCGGACGGAATTCCTGCCGGAAAAGTTTTACGGAAGCCCGGGAAAAAAGCAAGGACGCATGCTCATCAGGCATGCGTCCCGGGCCGAACCCCAAGCGACGGCTTACTTGGCCACGAGGTGCTTGTCTCCCGGCTTCCAGTTGACCGGGCACAGCCCGCCGGATTGGAGCGCCTGCAGCACGCGCAGCGTTTCGTCCACGCTGCGGCCGACGTCGTTGTGGTTGACGACTTGATATTTGAGTTCGCCGTCCGGATCGATGATGAACAGGCCGCGCAGCGCGACGCCTTCTTCTTCGATCAGGACGCCGTAGTCTCTCGCCGTTTGCTTCGTGATGTCGGAAGCGAGCGGGAAGTTCAGCTTGCCGAGCCCGTTCTCGCTCTTCGGCGTATTGATCCAGGCGCGATGGCTATGGATGCTGTCGACGCTGACGCCGAGAATTTCCGCGTTCAGCGCCCGGAATTGATCCGCAGCTTCGGACAGCGCGACGATCTCGGTCGGACATACGAAGGTGAAGTCCAGCGGGTAGAAGAAGAAGATCAGCCATTTCCCCTTGTAATCCGACAGAGAAGCCTTGCCGAAGCTTTGGCCGTCGCCGAGCGCGGTCTCGAGGCTGAAATTCGGAGCCGGACGGCCCACCAAACGTTCTGCCATTGTCATAACCTCCTGTGTAGCCGACCTTTTGAGCCGGGCTTGGTTTTTCACCTATGATCCTATCATCATTGAGAAACAAAATCAATATGGAATGACTACTTGTTTAGAATTACTCCAAACAAGTGGATTCCTTAGCGGCTCATCGCGGCCACGATCCGGTCGCCCATCGCCGACGTGCCGATCACCTTGCTCTTGTCCACGGCGATATCGGCCGTGCGGTAGCCGGCGTCCAGCACGCTCTTGACGGCGCGCTCGATGACCTGCCCCGCTTCAGCATATCCGAAAGTCAGCTGGAACATGAGCGCCACCGACAGAATCGTCGCGATCGGGTTGGCGATGCCCTGGCCCGCGATGTCCGGCGCCGAGCCGTGCACCGGCTCGTACAGGCCGAAGCTGCCTTCGCCGAGCGACGCCGACGACAGCATGCCGATCGACCCGGTCAGCATCGCCGCTTCGTCGCTCAGAATGTCGCCGAACATGTTCTCGGTGACGATGACGTCGAAGCTGGACGGACGGCGCAGCAGCTGCATCGCACAGTTGTCGACGAGCACGTGCTCGAGCTCGACGTCCGGGTAGTCGGGAGCGATGCGGTTCACCGTCTCGCGCCACAGGCGGGACGTCTCCAGCACGTTCGCCTTGTCGACGGAGGCGAGCTTCTTGCGGCGCTTCTGCGCGATCTCGAACGCCTGGCGCACGATGCGCTCCACTTCCGGCACGCTGTAGACGCAAGTGTCGACCGCTTCCTGGCCGTTCGCCCCTTCGCGGCGGAACTTCTCGCCGAAGTAGATGCCGCCCGTCAGCTCGCGCACGACGATCAGGTCGGTGCCTTCGAGCACTTCCGGCTTCAGCGTGGAAGCGTCCTTCAGGCAGTCGAACACGACGGCCGGGCGAATGTTGGAGAACAGCCCGAGCGCCTTGCGGATGCCGAGCAGGCCGGTCTCCGGACGCAGTTCCTTCGGATTGTTGTCCCACTTCGGACCGCCGACCGCGCCGAGCAGCACCGCGTCCGCCCGCTTGCAAATGGCGAGCGTTTCCTCGGGGAGCGGCGTTCCCTTCTCGTCGATGGCGATGCCGCCGAACAGGCCGTGCTCGAGCTCGAATGTATAACCGAACAGCTCTTCTGTTTTCTTCAGCACTTTGATCGCTTCGGCCACCACCTCGGGGCCGATGCCGTCGCCGGCGATGACGGCGATCTTCTTCACTTCTGCCATGGTGAGTTCACTCCCGTTAACGATTGTCCCAATCAGGCACTATATCAGTTGTAGCACACTTCGGCCCGGGTGGCAAAATAGTTGAAATCTATCGTTTTCATAGCTTCATCCTATGGGCGTCGATCGTAGGGGCGTCGATGTAGGGACGTCGTCGCCAGGGGCGTCGTTGCATGGGGGCCGTCACACGGATGGAGGCACGCGTCCGCGCGTCCGCCCATGTCCGGCCGAAGCCCCGCCTCCCGCGCCTCTTGCCCTCCGCAGCAGGTAGACGAAATAAGGGGCGCCGATCACAGCGCTCACGACGCCGACCGGGACTTCACGGGGCACGATGAGGATGCGGCCCAGGACGTCGCCGAGCAATAGCAGGTCGGCGCCGAGCAGCGCGGCCAGCGGGATCAGCCATTGGTGGCGGCTTCCGACGAGACGGCGGGCTATGTGCGGAGCTACCAGCCCGACGAAGCTGATCGCGCCGACGGCCGCCACCGCACTGCCCGCCAGCGCGACCGCCAACAAGGTGAGCCCGAGGCGCTCGCGGACGATGCGCAGGCCGAGCGAAACGCCGACTTCGTCCGCGAGCTGGAGCAGGTTCAGCCTGGCGAAGCCGGCCCAGGCGAGCGGCAGCAGCGCGGCGATCCACGGCAGCAGCAGCAGAACATGGTTCCAGCCGCGGCCCCACAGGCTGCCGGTCAGCCAGAGCAGCGCCAGGTTGAGGTCTGTCGGATGGCGGACGATCAAATATTGCGTGCCGGCCTGGAACACCGCCCCCACGGCGACCCCGACGAGTGCGAGCGCGGCCGGGCCGAGGCTCAGCTTCCGGCTGAGCAGCAGCAGGAAGGCGCAGGCGGCGAACGCGCCCGCGATGGCGGCGGCCGGAAGCGCGGACGCCGGCGCGCGCGGATACAGGAACAGCACCGCCGCCGCGGCGAAGCCGGCCCCCTTGCTGACGCCGACGACGTCGGGGCTGGCGAGCGGGTTGCGCAGCAGGCTCTGCAACAGGACGCCGGAGACGGCGAGCCCGAATCCGGCCAGGACCGCCGTCGCGATGCGGGGCAGGCGGACATTGACGACGATATAAGCGGACGGATTGGGCCGGCCGAGCAGCGACTCCCCGATATGGCGCCACGGCACGGCGACGGCCCCGAACCGGAGGGAAGCCGCCGCCAACAGCAGCATCAGCAGGAAGGCGGCCGCCAGCAGGGTCATTCTTCTCATCGCAGGGTCCCTCCTCTCCGGCGAGCCAGATACAGGAAAAGAGGAGCGCCGAGCGCGGACGTGACGATGCCGACCGGCGACTCGTAAGGGAACGCGATGAAGCGGCCGGCCAGATCGGCGCAGACGAGCAGCGCTCCTCCGAGCAGCGCGGTCAACGGCACCAGTGCGCCGAGCCTGCCGCCGATGAGCGCCCGCGCGATATGCGGCACGATCAGGCAAAGGAAGCCGATCGGCCCGCACAGCGCGACCGCGGAGCCGGCCAGCAGCAGAACAAGAACGAACGCGGCCGTCCGCACCGCCGCCACCCGCTGGCCGAGTCCGGCGGCGACCTCGTCATCGACGACGAGCAGGCGCAGCGACGGCAGCAGCGCGAGCAGGGCGAGCAGGCTCAGCCCGAGAACGGGGGACAGCAGGCGGACGTCCCGCCACGAAGCCTGGCTCACAGAGCCGACGAGCCAGAAGACCATGCTGTCCGCAGACTGCTGGTTCAGCACGATCATCCCTTCCGTCAGCGCGGATAGCAGGAAGTGGACCGTAATGCCGGCCAGCGCCAGCTGAACCGGACTGAAGCGGCCGCCGCCGGCCAGCGACCAGACGAGCAGCGCTCCGGCGCCCGCCCCCGCGAAGGCCAGCGCGACGGCCAGCGGAGCCGAAAAGCCGGGAAACGCCGCCAAGCCGACGACGACAAAAAACGCAGCCCCGGCGTTCACGCCGAACAGGTGCGGAGAGGCGAGCGGGTTCTTCGTCGCGAGCTGGGTCAACAGGCCGGCCAGCGCCAGCTGCGCTCCGGCCATGCAGGCCGTCAGCGCGCGGGGAAGCCGCAGCAGCCGGATGTACAATTCCGTCTTGCCGTCGCCGCGGCCGGTCAACGCCCCGAGCAGTTCGCGCCAGGAGATGTGCGCCGGCCCCCACTTCAGACTGCCGGCGATGCCGAGCAGAAGCAACAGCGCAGATAACGAAAAGAGGAGGAGCGGTCGCCCGGTTCGGGACCGCTTCTCCGTCCGAAATTCGCCGGTCACTTGCATCAGGCTCCCAGGTTGTCGACGAGATCGGCCGCCATCTTCTCCGAGCCGAGCAGCCCCCGGGACAGCGACCAGTCCCGCCGTTCCACGGTGAACACCTTGCCGTCGGCCACCGCGTCGATCCGCAGCCACAGCGGATTTCCCTCCCATTGGTCGACGATCGTCTTCCGGTCGGTCGGGAGCAGGAACAGCGCCTGCGGATTCGTCTCGACAAGTTGCTCCAGCGACAGTTGCGGGTAGGACGCCTCATCCTTGACCGGATCGTCAAGGCCCATCATCGCCAGGAACGATCCGGAGAACGAATGGTCCGAGTGGGCAAAGAAGCCGGTCGGATTGACGACCGCCGGCAGCACGCTCAGCTTGACGCCGCTCAGCTTCGCCTTGGCCGCATCGATGATCGCCCGATGCTCGGCCAGACGCTTCTCGCCTTCCGCTTCCTTGCCGACGGCCTTGGCGATGATCCGATAGTTGCGGATCATCTGGTCGTAATCGGCCTCGTAATCGTCGAGGACGAGCAGCGGCGCAACGCCTTGAAGCTGCTGCAGCGCGTTCTTGTGCTTATTGATGTCCGCGATGATCAAATCCGGCTGCAGCGCGCTGATCCGCTCGATGTTCGGCTCGTAGCGCGAACCCACGGACTGGTAGGTCGTCAGCTTGCTTTTGACGGCATCCATGAACAAGCTCGGGTCGTCGTCGTCCGCGATGCCGACCGGCTGCACCCCGAGCGTCACCAGCGCATCGGTAAAGCTGAAATCCATGGCGACGATCCGCTCGGGCGCCTTCGGCAGCTTCACCGTTCCGACGGCATCCTCCACGGTGATCGATCCGTCCCCGGCTTCGGCGGACGCCTGCCCGGAAACGGCGCCCGTCGGCGAAGCGGACGGCGCCGCTTGCTCCGGTGCGCCATTCGAACGGTCCAGTGTCCCGCACGCCGCCAAAATGACAGACCATACACCAACAAGCGCGATCGCGAGCGCTTTTCGGACTCCCCAACGCATGATGACTCCTCCTGCAAATGATTATTATTATCATCGAGAATGATAACGGGAAGTCGCCGCTCGCGCCATGCTTGTTTGCAAGATCGGACATGTTATATTTTTAGATTTCGACCGCCCTCCTGCCGCTGCCTGTAAGCGATGGGAGACAGGCCGGCCTCCTGCTTGAACACCCGGCTGAAGTGGAAGTAATCGGCGAACCCGACCCGCTGCGCGATCTCCTTGGCGGACAGCTGCGTCTCCTCGAACATCCGCTTGGCCTTCTCGATCCGCAGCGAACGCAAATAACCGGTCATGGTCTTGCCGGTCATCCGTTTGAACAGCACCGTGAAATGGCCTTCGCTTATCCCCGCGCGCTTGGCAAGCATCGGCAGCGTCAGCTTCAGCATATAATGTTCGCTCAAGTACGACAGCGTCTCGGCCAGCGCGTCCTTCGGCCGGGCGCCCGCCGGCTTCAAGGCGGTCTCGTACAAATAAATGTACAGCACCCGCTCCAGCATCATCCGCCGCTTGTAACGAAACGCCGCTTCCCGCTCCGCTCCGGCGCCGTCGCCGGCCGGCTCCCTCATCCGCAAAAGTTCGTCCAGCATGTAGCGGATCTTCGTCTCGCTTACCGTCTGCAACGGCCCTTCCAGCGTCCAAGAGCCGCCGGCGGGCAGCATGCGGTAATAGAGCAGAACATAGTCGGTTTCCTTCGTTCTCGGCGCTTCGATCTGATAAGGGCCGCGGCCGGGATGGCAGGCGTAGCCTTGCGCGCAAACGAGCGGCTCCGCGCCCGCGGGGCGAATCCGGACATGGCCCCGGCGGACGGTGAGCAGCGCGTGAATGCCGTCCGGCTCGTCGATCGTTCGCGAGCGTTGTCCCGCCTCGACCCGGACCAGCTCGGGGATCAAGTCGGCAAGCTGTTGAAAACTCATGGAGAGACAGCCCCCCCTTTCCCATACGAAACGGTAAACTTACTGTACAACAGGCCGCTTCCCCCGGCAACGGTCGCGCCGGGCGAGCCGAACGCGTCGGCCGCGCCGGCCCGGCGATCGTCCGCCGGCCGATTTCCCGCGCCGTCCGTCGGGCGACCGATTTCATGCGGACCGGAAAAGGGATCGATCTCAAAAGCGACTCGCAAGACATGCGAAAGAACCTCAACTTCCCACCGGAACGTGGGGGCTGAGGTTCCTGTTGCCCGAGACGGGCCGGCGGAACGGCCCTTAGGGGAACTTTCGGCAAGCCGCGCGTCGGCGGGAACGGGCTTCTTACACCAGCACTCCGGACAACGCCCGGCCCAGACGCTCCATGCCCCGTTCCATCACCTGGGCGTCGTTGTAGGAGAAGTTCATGCGCATCGCGTTGCGCTTCGGGTTGTCGGCGAAAAACGTCACGCCCGGCACGAAGGCGACGCCCTGTTCGACGGCCCGCTTCAGCAGCTCGGCCGTATCGATCCGCTCCGGCAGCTCGATCCAGAAGAACATGCCGCCCTTCGGCTCCTCCCAGACGGCGCCCGGCCAGTTGTGGCGGCGCAGCAGATCGGCCATCCGGCGCATCCGGCTCTCGTACTCCTTGCGGACCTTCTCGATATGTTCGTCCAGGTCGAAATGCTCCAGCAGCTGATGCAGCGTCTGCTGGTCAAGCGAGCTCGACTGCAGGTCCGCCGCCTGCTTCGCGCGGGCCATCTGACGAATCAGCTCGGGATCGCCGAGCGCCCAGCCCGTGCGCAGCCCCGGGGCAACCGTCTTGGAGAAGGTGCTCGTATAGACGACGCACGAGCCCTGCGGATGCGAATCCAGCGAGAAGATCGAAGGGTACGTCCGGGACGCGTCGCCGAACTTCAGCTCCCCGTACGGATCGTCCTCCAGAATGAGCGTGTCGGCGCGGCGGCACAATTCCAGCGCGCCGCGGCGGCGCTCTTCGCTCCACACCCGGCCGGTCGGATTCGAGAACGTCGGGATGACGTACAGCATTTTCGGATGGTACGCTTGCAGCTTCGCTTCCAGATCGGCCAGATCGATGCCGTCCTTGTCGCCGGCGACCGATACCGGCACCGCTCCGTAGGAGCGGAACACTTGGAGCGCCGACAGGTACGTCGGCCGCTCGACCAGAATGACGTCGCCGGGGTCGATGTAGATGCGGTTGATCAGGTCGATCGCCTGCTGCGAGCCCGTCGTGATCAGCATGTCATCCGGCGTGACGTTCATCCCTTTGCGCGCCATTCTGCGGCACAGCGCTTCGCGCAGCGGGAGATAGCCTTCGGTCAGCCCGTACTGCAGCGCCTTCGTGCCGAGCTGCATGACCCTCTGGAACGCTTCGGAGATCGCCGCCACCGGGAAATGCTCCTCAGCCGGCAGCCCTCCCGCGAACGAAATGATCGAGCCGCCCTGCGTCAACTTCAAGATTTCGCGAACCGCCGACGAGGAGAAACTTCCCAGCCGCGCGGAAAACCGATAGTTCATCCGGATTTCCCCATTCCTTCGCGGGGCCCGCACCGAGCCGAACCCCGCCATCGTAATGCCGTCGTCCGATCGGGCGGCGGTGAGCGTTTTCCCAAACGGAAATATGGAAAAGCTGCTCCGGAAGAGCAGTCGCCTGCTTCCCGGAACAGCCGGTGTGCGAACCGTACGGTTTACTTCTTGATCCAGTGCATCAGGCCGCGGAGTTGCGCGCCGACCACTTCGATCGGATGCTCGGCCTCGTTGCGGCGGGTTGCCGTCAGAACGGGGCGTCCGGCCTGGTTCTCGAGAATGAAGTCGCGGGCGAAGCGGCCGGACTGGATGTCCGACAGCACGGCCTTCATCGCCTTCTTCGTCTCTTCGGTTACAATGCGCGGGCCGGAGACGTAGTCGCCGTATTCCGCCGTGTTGGAGATGGAATGGCGCATGGCGGCCAGACCGCCTTCATACATCAGGTCGACGATCAGCTTCAGCTCGTGCAGGCACTCGAAGTAAGCCATTTCCGGCGCGTAGCCGGCTTCCACCAGCGTCTCGAAGCCCGCTTTGACGAGCGCGCTCGCGCCGCCGCAAAGGACGGCTTGTTCGCCGAACAGGTCGGTTTCCGTCTCTTCGCGGAACGTCGTCTCGATGACCCCGGCGCGCGTGCAGCCGATGCCCTTGGCGTACGCCATGCCGATTTCGAACGCCTTGCCCGAGCCGTTCTGGTGGACGGCGATCAAGCCGGGAACGCCGAACCCTTCGACGTACGTGCGGCGAACCATATGGCCCGGCGATTTCGGAGCGACGAGCAGCACGTCGGCGTCCGGCGGCGCGACGATCTGGCCGAAATGAACGTTGAAGCCGTGGGAGAACATGAGCGCGGCGCCCTTCTTCAGATTCGGCTCGATCTCGTTCTTATAGACGGCCGCCTGGGTTTCGTCGGGCATCAGAATTTGCACGACGTCGGCCCTGCGCGTCGCGTCGGCGACGGACAGCACCTCAAAGCCGTCATTCCTGGCCGCCTCCGCCGACTTGCCTTCGCGCAAGCCGATGATGACGGACACGCCGCTGTCGCGCAAGTTTTGCGCTTGCGCGTGGCCTTGGCTGCCGTAGCCGATGACGGCGATCGTTTTGCCTTTGAGCGCGCCGAGATCGGCGTCTTTTTCGTAGTACAGTTTGACTGCCATGGAATGTGTGCCTCCTTAGAATAGAAAAAACTTTATGGCAACCCTCATGGAACGGGCGTCCCAAGGGAGAAACGGCGGCGACAAGGCCGGTGGACAAGCCCCGCCCGCGCTTCTCCCCTCGAACACCCGCTCCGTCGGGAAGCGGATGAATGAAGCGGGATCAAGCCGTCAGCGGCTGCCGCGAATCATGGCGGTCACGCCGGTGCGGGACATCTCGCGAATGCCGTACGGCTTCAGCAGTTCGACCATCGCGTCCAGCTTGTCGGGGTCGCCGACGACCTGCACGATCATGCTGTTCGCGCCGATGTCGACGACCGAAGCGCGGAACGTCTCGACGATGCCGAGAATTTCGGGCCGGGCCGCGGGCTCGGCATTGACCTTGATCAGGCCGAGCTCGCGGGCGACCATCGGACTCGATCCGACGTCGATCACTTTGATGACGTCGATAATTTTGTACAGTTGCTTCTGAATTTGCTCCTGCGTGCGATCGTCGCCGCTCGTGACGATGACCATCCGGGACAGTCCGGGCTCCTCGGAGGCTCCGACCGTAATGCTCTCGATGTTGAAGCCTCTCCGCCCGAACAACCCCGACACCCGCTGCAGAACGCCCGGTTGGTCGTTCACGAGAATGGCGATCGTATGTTTGCGGTTCATTCGGAATCCCCCATGAGCATTTGATCGATCGTGCTGCCTTGCGGCACCATCGGAAAGACGTTCTCCTCCTTGCGGACGACGAACTCCACGACCGCCGGGCCCGGATGCTTCAGCGCCTCTTCCCAGGCGCGGCGGGCTTCCTCCTTGTTCGTCGCGCGGAAGCCCTTGACGCCGTAAGCTTCAGCCAGCTTGACGAAATCCGGACTGCCCGCCAGGTCGATATGGCTGTAGCGGTTGTCGTAGATGAGCTCCTGCCATTGCCGGACCATCCCGAGCACCTGGTTGTTCAGAATCGCAACCTTGACCGGAATGTTGTTGATCGCGCAGACGGCCAGCTCCTGCGCGCACATCTGCATGCCGCCGTCGCCGTTGATCGAGACGACGGTGCGGTCCGGGTTGCCCATCTGGGCGCCGATCGCCGACGGGAAGCCGAAGCCCATCGTGCCGAGGCCGCCGGAGGTGACGAACGAACGCGGCTTGTTGAACGGATAAAATTGCGCGGCCCACATCTGATGCTGACCGACGTCCGTTGTGACGATCGCGTCGCCCTTCGTCGTCTCGTGAATCATGGAGATGACCCACTGCGGCTTGAGCTCCGTATCCGAATCGGTGTACGAGAACGGCTTGCTCTCCTTCCACTGCCGAATTTGCGCGCGCCAGGCATCGGCCTTGTCGGCCCGCTTCGCCAGCGTGTTCGCGACTTGCAGCACGGCCTTGGCGTCTCCGACGATCGGAATTTCCGTCGGGACGTTCTTGCCGATTTCGGCCGGATCGATGTCGACGTGCACGACCTTGGCCTGCGGCGCGAAGCCGGACAGCTTGCCCGTCACGCGGTCGTCGAACCGGGCCCCGATGTTGATCAGCAGGTCCGCGTTCTGGATCGCCGTGTTGGCCGTCCACGTTCCGTGCATGCCGGGGAAGCCCATGTGCAGCTCGTGGCCCGTCGGGAAGACGCCGAGCCCGAGCAGCGTCGTCGTAATCGGAATTTCCGTCTTCGTCACGAACTCGAACAGCTCTTCGTGCGCCCCGGAATAGATGGCGCCGCCGCCGACGAGCAGCACCGGACGCTCCGCCTGCTCGATCGCGCGGATCATCTTCTCGACCTGATTGCGGTTCGGCTGAACGGTCGGATTGTACCCGCGCAGATGAACTTCCTTCACCGGCTCGAACAGCGCCTTCGCGGCCGACACGTCCTTCGGAATGTCGATGAGGACCGGCCCTTTGCGCCCGGTATTGGCGATATGGAACGCCTCGTGAACGATGCGCGGCAAATCCTTGACGTCGCGCACCAGGTAGCTGTGCTTCGTGATCGGCATCGTGATGCCGACGATGTCCGCCTCCTGGAACGCGTCGCTTCCGATCAGCGTCGTCGCCACGTTGCCGGTGATGACGACGAGCGGCACCGAATCCATATAGGCCGTGGCGATGCCGGTCACCAGGTTCGTCGCCCCCGGGCCGGAAGTGGCGATGCACACCCCGACCTTGCCCGTACTGCGGGCGTAGCCGTCCGCCGCATGAATCGCTCCTTGCTCGTGGCGGGTGAGCAGGTGGTTAAAGTCGGAGAAGCCGTACATGGCGTCGTAGATGTAGAGCACCGCGCCGCCCGGGTATCCGAAGACGCAATCGACGCCTTCGAGCAGCAAGCTGCGCAGCAGCATTTCCGACCCTGTAATGACTTCCGGTTTGCTCCATTTCTCAATCAGTTCTTCTTTGGACTTCAGCGTGGCACTTTGCGCGCTCATCCGTCATCCTCCTTTCAAAATGTTGATCCGCGTGATGTGATGTCGGGCCCGAAATCAAAAAAGCCTCTCGTCCGAACATCGTATCATACGACATTCGGGACGAAAGGCTGATCCTTCCGCGGTACCACCCGGATTCACCGTGCGCCTCGCGGCGACGGTCTCATAAAGTACGGCCGGATCGCTTGAGCGCTCAAGCGCCGACTTCATACTCGGACGCGATAACGTGCGTCACTCCGTTTCCCCCTACAGCGAAGGCCCGCGGCCTACGGTTCAGGCGAACGGCTCCGAGGAGACCCGGCGTACAGGGATTAAGGCATCGGTCTCAGCAAATCCGACGCTCTCTGAGCTTAAGAGCCCTCCCGCTTCTTCCTCTTCACGGCCGTTGCAATGTTCGATCGATTAGCTCCATTATATGCTTCGCCAAAGCATCCGTCAACAATACGCGGGAAATTCGCGGAGAACCATCGGCCGGACTTGGTCATACGATACAGCAAAACGGCCAGTCGCGGAACCGAGCCGTTAGCATCCCGCCGACCGATTCGCCGGTCTTCAGCCGCAGGGGACGGCAGCGGGGAGGAGGAATGGCCGTGATCCGTTGGAAAAATCCGCGCGACACGCCGGGCATCGTCCGGCTCGTCCGCACGCAGCTCGTCCCGCTCTCGCCCTGGCATCACCCCGGCGACAGCAGGCTGTACGGCGAGGTCGTCCGCCGGCTTCGCGAGGGCGAGACGCTGGTCGTCTCCCAGGGCCGCCGCAGCCAGCCGTTAGCGTTCCTGCACCTGATCGTCCGCGGTACGACCCTGTTCATCGACCTGCTCGCCGTCGATCCGGCCTATCAGAACCGGCATTGGGGAACGGCGCTAATGCGGCGGGCCGAGGAATACGGCCTGTCCAAAGGCTGCACCGGCGCCATGCTCTACGTCGACGAAGACAACGACAGGGCGCACGGCTTCTACCGCCGGCTCGGGTATCGAACCGTCCGCCACATCAAGGAGCTGCGCTGCTACCAACTGGAAAAGCCGCTTTACCCGGCTTCCGGCGGCTGGCCGATGGGATGGTAAGCGGCCCTGCCGGAAGCAAATCTTCTCTTGCTCGCAAGGAGCCGGCCCGAAAGCGGCCGGCTCCTTGAAACGGGCAAGAGAAGGCCGTCGGGGCGCGCCGGTAGCGCCTTCCGCCGCCGCGCCGTCGTACGGCCGCAGCCGGCGAAATCGCCGCTCAAATCACCACCAGCCCCAACCGCCTCCCCCGTCCCAACCGCCGCCCCAGCCGTAGTATCCTCCGTAGGCGTAAGGCGCCGTCCCGATGGCGAGCAAATCGAACAGCACGAGCGGGATGATCGCTTTGACGCCGACTTTCCCTTTCGGCCTCTCCAGCACGAGGCGGTTGCCGCTTACGCGCAGAAGCCGGCCGCTCACCACCGAGCCGTCCTTGCGAACGGCATAGATCTGTTTTCCGACCAATTTGAGGGCTTGCTCACGAGTAACGCGGGACATTCGAACCCCTCCTTTCCGCCGGGGGCCTTCCCGGACCCGCATCCGGCGCTCCAGGACCGGGTCCGGAAGAGAAGCTCCCCGTTGTCCTGCATTGTATGCCCGCGGGGAGGGTCCCGCTTGTACCTCTGTCCTTCCGGAGGAAAACAGGCGAGGCCGGCAACGCAAAAAAACGCCGGCCGCTCCAAAGCAGGAGCGAACGGCGGTACCGATCAAAGCTTGCTTACGGGTTGATTTTGGCTTTCGCCGTGCCGGCCAGCGTGTTGAACGCGTTGATGTCGTTCACGGCCAGGTCGGCGAGAATCTTGCGGTTTACCTCGATGCCGGCCAGCTTGAGGCCGTGCATCAGCTTGCTGTAGGTCAAGCCGTTCTGACGGGCGGCCGCGTTGATGCGCACGATCCACAGCTTGCGGAAGTTGCGCTTCGTCTGGCGACGGTCGCGGTACGCGTACATCAGCGACTTCATCACCTGCTCGTTGGCTTTCTTGAACAGGCGGTGCTTGGCGCCCCAGTAACCTTTGGCCAGCTTCAGGACTCTATTGCGACGGCGGCGAGTGACGAATCCGCCTTTGACTCTTGCCATGACTCATTACCTCCTGCGAAAATGTTCGTCGCTTGCGCGACCGGATGACTCGATTATTTGAGGTTGGCCAATTGCTGCTGCAGACGGCGAACGTCTCCCTTGGACATCAACGGCTGCGTTTCGAGAACGCGCTTCTGGCGCGCCGACTTGTGGGACAGCAGATGGTTCTTGTACGCTTTGAAGCGTTTCACTTTGCCCGTGCCGGTAATTTTGAACCGGTCCTTCAGGCTGCTGTGCGTCTTCATCTTAGGCATTCGTATATCCTCCTGTCATCGTTGGTTCTTGGGGGCCAGGATCATGATCATGCTGCGGCCTTCCAGCTTCGGAACCCGCTCCACGACGCAGATGTCGGCCACTTCGCTGGCCACGCGCTCCAGAATCTTCTGGCCGATGTTGGCATGGGCAATCTCACGGCCGCGGAACCGCACGGAACATTTGACCTTGTCGCCCTCGCCCAGAAACTTCACGACGTTGCGGAATTTCGTCTGGTAGTCATGCTCCTCGATATTCGAACGAAACCAAACTTCCTTCAGGTCCACAATCTTCTGATTCTTCCGGGCTTCCTTCTCTTTCTTCTGCTGCTCGTAGCGGAATTTGCCGTAGTCCATGATGCGGCAAACCGGCGGCTTCGCCTGCGGCGCGATGTTGACCAGGTCCATGTTCGCGTCGATCGCCATCTGCAACGCTTCGCGCAGCGGCTTGATGCCGATCTGTTCCCCGTCCGCTCCGATCAAACGGACTTCCTTCGCCCGGATTTCCTCATTGATTTGATGATCCTTGCTGATAGTGTTCCACCTCCACAAAGGGCTGAGTTGCCTTCCGACACAAACAAAAAAAAGCGGGCCCGAAGCCCCGCATTCCGTCGCTAACGTGGATTGGCCTGCGGCAGGTTGAACCCGTCGCCGCCTGAACGAAAGCTACGCCAACCAGCCGACCGGCGCCGGACAGGTGAGAAGCGGGTGCTTCTGCTTAAAGCGTGCTGATTCATACAGTCACTTCATGAATATAGCACGGCCTGACAGACGTGTCAACGGCCCGCAATCACTCAGCTAAAATGTTACCGAAGAGGCATCGGATCACTCACATCGAAATGTTACCGAGGGGATGTGAGTTGAAATTGAGCATGAAAACACGACGTGAAGTGATCCATGCCTTGGCTGATCAGTACAAGAGAGCGAAAACGCGTAATGAGAAATCTGCAAT
>Ga0207789_1000076_pt1 | contig 101189 bp, 87 predicted proteins | sample HigsolmetaGSP12D_FD_184840 | JGI IMG/M metagenome (GOLD analysis project Ga0207789, IMG submission 184840) | High solid enriched microbial communities from the Joint BioEnergy Institute, USA - SP1-2-D (SPAdes) | ecosystem: Engineered > Bioreactor > SSF (Solid state fermentation) > Aerobic >... | reverse complement strand
ATCGAAGCGAGGTGATTCACCTGACAGGAGACAGCTACCGGCTCAAGCACCGCCAAACCATATTTGGAAATTTCTAGTTGTTGAAAATTAATTCGCGAAATTTGTTCAAAGGTACTTGACGGTTACAGCATAGGGCAGATTCCGCACCTCCGGACGGGCGGATCGATGACGCTGAAACGAAGAATTCTTCTCCTTTTTTTGACCGGCACCCTGCTTCCGTTGGTTTTCGTCTTTTTCATCTCCTATCAAACGATCAATTCGATTCTGACCCACAAAATCCAGGACAGCCTGCAGAGCAACCTGAAGCAGGTGCGGCTGTCCCTCGAGAACGTGATCGGCAACTTGAACTCGGTCTCGCAGCAGCTCTCCTTCAACGGGACGATCGGCCGGGAGCTGGAGACGCTGCTGACGTCGGACAACCCTTACGAGCGGTCGCAGATGACGACGCAGATCAGCAGCGAGATCAACCAGATCACGTTCACCAATCCGAACGTCGGCCTGACGATGTACTATTTCAAAGACGACGGAACGTACCAGTTCCAGAATTCGGGCGTGAAGCCGAATTTCGACCCCGATTCCCTGCCGCTGCTGGCCGCCTACTACGGCATTACCTATTACGGCCCGCACGTCAGCCTCGACCGCTTCAACAACCAGTACGTGCTGTCGGCGCTGCGGAAGGTCGATCTGCCGAGCCGGGACGACGTGTACGTCTACATCGAGAGCAACTTCAAGCTGGCGCAGACGATTCTGGACAACGGGGACAACGTCCAGCACGCCTATTACCTTTTCCTCGACAACAACCGGAAAATTACGTACACCGAGCTGCCCGACGCTTTTCCGCTCAATGCTAAGTTCGGCGGCGACACGTCGGCCCGTTCCCGCGGATTGCTGCAGGACTATTACTGGTTCAGCGAACAGAGCAACCAGGGGTGGAGCATCGTGTCGGTTGTAGCCAAAGCCGACTACGACAAGGAGAAGAACGGATGGTTCTGGCGGGTCGCCCTTTTGTCGCTGTTTTTCCTGTGCGCGAGCCTTTTCTTGGCATGGCTGCTGTGGAAAATGGTGTACCGGCCGCTGTCGAATTTCAACCGCGAGATCAAGTCGCTGACGAGCAACAAAACGCCCGCTCCGCTGGTCCGCACCCGCATCCCGGAATTCGACCAGCTGCTGGACCAGTTCCGCGCCATGAAGGCGCAAATCTGGGACCTGATCGCGGAAGTGCAGCGGAAGGAGAAGCGGAGGGCGGACCTGGAAGTGGAGAAGCTGCTGTACCAGATCAATCCGCACTTTCTGATGAACACGCTGGACACGGTGCACTGGCTGAGCGTCATGAACGGGCAGCAGGACATCGACCGCATCGTCACGTCGCTGAACAAGCTGCTGCACTATAACCTCGGCAAGCTCGGCGAGTCCTCAACGATTCGCGACGAGATCGAGGCGCTTCGCCAATATTTGACGCTGCAGAAAGTGCGCTACGATTTCGAATTCCAGGTCGAGATCGAGGCGGACCCGAGCGTGCTGGACCGGCCGATTCCCCGGTTCATTCTGCAGCCGTTGGTGGAAAACGCGCTGTATCACGGGTTCAGCGACGACGGCCGAATCGAGGTGCGGGTCGCGGCGCGGCAGATGATCGAGATTACGATCCGGGACAACGGAGCGGGCATGACCCGCGAGGAAATCCGCCGGCTGCTGGACAGCGAGCAGATCGGACGCGAGAAAGTCGGGATGGGCATCGGCATGAATTACGTGAAACGGATGTTGGAAGTGTACTATAACGGCCGCGCCTGGCTGGACATCGACAGCGAGCCCGGCCAAGGGACGTGCGTCCGGTTGATGCTGCCGCTTGCGAAGGAGGGGGTTTCATGATCCGGGTGCTGGTCGTGGACGACGAGAAGGTGGTGCGGCAAGGCCTGATCACGTCGCTGCCGTGGGAGCGGTTCGGCATGCGGGTGGTGGGGGAAGCGAAAAACGGAGAGAAAGCGATCGAGTTTCTGCAGGAGCGCGAAGTCGACCTGATGCTGACCGATCTCGCCATGCCGGTCATGTCCGGCATCGAGCTGATGCGGGTCGTGCGCGGCCGCTGGCCGGACGTCCGGTTCGTCGTGCTGACGATGCATCAGGATTTCGAGTATATCCAGGAAGCGCTGCGGCTCGGCGCGATCGATTATATCGCGAAGGTGGAATTGAAGAAGGACCAGTTCGAGACGATTCTGGCGCGCATCGCAAGCCGAATGGCGGAGCGGCGGGCAAGCGGCGGCGGCGCTTTGGAAGCGGGAAGGACGCCATCGGAAAGCTATGCCGCGGACGAGAGCTACGCATTGGTCCGTCTGGACCGCGGCGGCGGAGAGTCCGGCGCGGATTCCGATTCGGTGCATCGGCTTCCGCAGCAGGGCGCCGGGCTCGGGCTGGAGGAGGCCGGGCCCGGACTGTGGCTGTGCCTGCCGGATGCCGTCGCCTCCGCCGGGGAGAGGCTGCTGGAGCTGGCTGCGGGCGAGCCCGGCTTCGCGCTCATGCATCTGCGCGGCTTGCGGGGGATGCGAATCAAGGAAGCGAAGCGGCGGCTGCAGGCGTATGCGGACCGCGGCTTCTTTTACGATTACGACCCGAACGAGCCGGTCTGCTCCGTCTGCCTCGGGGAAACGTCCCTGCCCGACGAAACCGGATCGGAAGACCAATTGGCGGACCTCAGAAAAAAGTGGACGTCCCACGAATGGGTCTACGACTCGGGGCAATTTGAGGCGCTGCTTGGGCGGCTCAAGCGGCTGCGTCTGCCGCAAGTCCGGCTGATCGGGCTTCTCTATTCGCTGGCGGACGAATGGAACCGGCTGTTCGCGGCGGTGGAAGGCGTGGCCGTCGGCCTGCCCGGCCGGCTGGCTTATTGGTACGAGGCGGAAGCATGGCTCCATCGCACCCGCGAAGCGATCGGACGGATTGTGGGCCGCCAGCCGTATTCGCCGGAGGTCGTCCGGTGCATCATGAAGGCGGTTGCCCTGATCCGGGAAGAGATCGACCGGCCGATCACGGCGGGGGAGACGGCGCAACGGGTCAACATGAGCCGCAGTTATTTCAACCAATGCTTCAAGGAGATTACGGGCCGCACTTTCAGCGACTTCGTGCGGGACGCCCGCATCGAGAAGGCGAAGGAACTGCTGCTCTATTCGAACAAACCGGTGCAATGGATCGCCGAACATACCGGGTACCGGGACGAAAAATATTTCAGCCGGCTGTTCCGCGACCAGATCGGACTGCTGCCGAGCGAATACCGTCAGGCCGGCCGCAAGTGGGAAAAAAGTCCGGAAGGTAGAGAACCGGCCGCAAGAGAGGGGGAGATTTGAACAGAAAACGGGGCCCGTCCGGATCCGCTTCGCCTGCATCAGCAGCCATTGACCCCACCGTCCTGAGAACGGCTGTCTATCCCGGTACGCGCGAACACCGTGTTAAATTAGGGATCGCAGCACATCACACGAGAAAGAGGGGCAAGAGCGATGCGACATGTAAAGCTGGGCACTGCCATCGTCACGGCTGCGCTGCTGGTTTTTGCGAGCGCTTGCGGCAGCGGCGGCGGCGGATCTTCCGCAAGCGGCTCGCAAGGCGGCGCCGAAGAGAGCTCTCCCGCCGGTTCCGCGACTTCGGAGCAGCAGGCGAGCGGCGGTCAGCAGGCCGATCCGTTCGGCAAGTACGACCAGACGGTCACGATCCGCATCGGGCAAGCCGTCGATCCCACCGACAAAAGCTTGCCGGCCGGCGACACGCCTGGCAACAATCAGTACACCCGCTACATCAAGGATACGCTGAACATCGACACCCAGATCGCGTGGCAGGCCGCGTCGGGCACCAACTACGACCAGAAAGTGAACCTGTCGATCGCCAGCAACGATCTGCCGGACGCGATGGTCGTGAACGACGCGCAGTTCCGGCAGATGGTGAAGGCCGGCGAGCTGGCCGACCTGACCGAAGTCTACAACCAGTACGCTTCGGACGCGCTGAAAAAAATCATCGAATCGACAAACGGCGTGGCGCTCAAGTCGGTGACGTTCGACGGCAAAATGCTGGCGCTGCCGAACGTGACGGTGCAGGCCGACGGCATTCACGAGATGTGGATCCGCAAAGACTGGCTGGACAAGCTGCACCTGGAGCCGCCGAAAACGATGGACGATCTGGAGAAGGTGGCGAAAGCGTTCGTCGAGCAGGACCCGGACGGCAACGGCAAGGCGGATACGATCGGCATCGTCGGTCCGCAAAGCGGCGGCCATCTGTACGCGACGTTCCTGCTGTCGACGAACAACCTGTACGGCTTCGACCCGATTTTCGCGGCCTACAACGCCTATCCGGGCTTCTGGCTGAAAGGCGGCGACGGCAAGCCGGTGTACGGTTCCATTCTGCCCGAGACGAAGGAAGCGCTGGCGAAGCTGCGCGATCTGTACGCCAAAGGGCTGATCGACAAGCAGATCGGCGTGCGCAAAGATTCCTCCGAGCCGATCGTCGGCGGCAAGGCGGGCATTTTCTTCGGCCCGTGGTGGATGGGCTACGGCCCGCTCGTGAACGCCATCAAGAACGATCCGAAAGCGAACTGGCAAGCCTACGCGCTTCCGCTCGACAAAAACGGGCAATTCAGCCCGCACGTCGGCACCCCGTCCAACTCGTTCCTCGTCGTCCGCAAAGGCTACGAGCATCCGGAAGCGGCGATCAAGATGGAGAATCTGCTGCTGCGCGACGAGTCCAAGTTCGACGTCAGCGTGGCGATCGGCAACTATCCGCTGCGCATCGTCTACGCGCCGATGGACGAAACGGAATATACGGTCAAGGCGCTGCGGGAAGTGCTGGCCGGCACGAAGAGTCCGGACGACTTCGCCGACAGCCCGGAATACAAGTTGCTCAAAAACGACGTTAATACGGTGAAAAAAGTAAAGCTGGAGCCGTACGACAAGATGGACATCCAGTACTGGAACCCGTCGGCCGACTGGGGCGTCTGGAGCCGGATGTACTCGCTGCTCGTCGGAGACGCGCCCATCGTCGACCAGCCGATGAACAAGGTGCCGAGCCTCACCTATTCCCAGACGAAAACGATGGAGAGCCGGTGGACGAACCTGCAGAAGATGGAAGACGAGACGTTCCTGAAAATCATCATGGGCGTCGCTCCGCTGGACGACTTCGACAAGTTCGTGAAAGACTGGAAGGCGCAGGGCGGCGACAAAATCACGGACGAAGTCGCCGAAGCGGCAAGCATGTAAGAGGCGAAGGGGCCGGCTCTCCAATGCCGGCCTGGACAGGGCAGCAATCGGCGCCGGGTCCCCGGCGCCTTTCCCGCCCGCCCGGGAAAAGGACGAAGGGAAGAGGAAGGCATGAACAACCGGAGATTTGCGAAGCATTATTGCGTCATGCTGCTGCCGGGGCTGATCTGGCTGTTTTTTTTCAGCGTCGTGCCGATGTTCGGCCTGGTGATCGCGTTCCAGGACTTCAATCCGGGCGCCGGCGTTCTGCATTCCGACTGGGTCGGACTGGACAATTTCGAGTACATGTTCGCGCTGGGCGACAGCCGGACGATTTTCTTCAACACCATTTTCATCGCCGTCCTGAAAATCGTCGCCAACCTGATCGTGCCGCTCGTCTTCGCGCTGATGCTGAACGAGGTGCGGCTTAAGGTATTCAAGCGATGGGTGCAGACGATCGTCTACTTGCCGCACTTCATGTCCTGGGTCATCTTGTCCGGCATTCTGCTCGACATTTTCGCCTATACGGGACCGGTCAACCAGATTTTGTCCGTCTTCGGCGTCAAGCCGGTGCTGTTTTTCGCCAGAGCCGACCTGTTTCCCGCCATCGTCGTCGGCAGCGATGTGTGGAAGGAGTTCGGCTTCAACACGATCATCTACCTGGCCGCCTTGACCGGCATCAATCCGTCGCTCTACGAGGCCGCCGCGGTCGACGGCGCCACCCGGCTTAAGCGGCTTTGGCACGTCACGCTGCCGGGCATCGGCTCGACCGTCGTGCTGCTCGCCGCGCTCAGCCTCGGCAACGTGCTGAATGCCAACTTCGACCAGATTTTCAACCTGTACAATCCGCTCGTCTACTCCACCGGCGACATTATCGACACGTGGGTGTACCGGACGGGGCTGCTCGACCTGCAATACGGGCTGGCGACGGCGGTGGGGCTGCTGAAATCGGTCATCAGCTTCATTCTGATCGCGCTGTCCTATTTGCTGGCTTCCAAGTTCGCCAACTACCGAATCTTTTAACCCGGAGGAGCATCCGCTATGGTACGCGAAACGACGTTCGGCTCCAGGGCGTTCGACCTGCTGCTGGTTGTCGTGTTGGCGCTGATCGCGCTGGCCTGCATCCTGCCGATCTGGTACACGCTGGCGGTGTCGCTGAGCCAGAAATCGGCCGCCGCCGCCGGGCTGGTCCATCTGTGGCCGGTGGGGTTCAATTTCAATTCGTACAAGGAAATCATGGGGGACCACAAGTTTTTTCACGCTTTCGGCATTTCCGTCGAGCGGGTCCTGTTGGGAGCTTCGCTGTCCTTCGCCGTCACCGTCCTGATGGCGTACCCGCTGTCCCGGAACCCGCGCGATTTCCGGATGCGCAACGCGATCATGTGGACGCTCGTGTTCTGCATGATTTTCAACGGCGGGCTCATCCCGTGGTACGAAACGGTAAAAACGCTCGGGCTGATCAACAACATCTGGGGGCTCGTGCTCGGTAATTCCGTGCCGTTCTTCAACGTCATCCTGGTCGTCAACTATTTCCGCAATTTGCCGAAAGAGCTGGAGGAAGCGGCGCTCGTCGACGGAGCGGGACCCTGGTACATTCTGTTCCGGCTGTTCGTCCCGCTGTCCGTGCCGGTGCTGGCCACCGTCACGCTGTTCATGATCGTCTACCACTGGAACGAGTTTTTCAACGGGCTGGTGCTGACGTCCACCGTCGACCATTATCCGCTGCAGACGTACATTCAGCAGCTCGTCGTCGTCATCGACACGCAGAATATGACCGAGGACCAGCTCAAGAAACTGACCGAGCTGTCCAACCAGACGCTGAACGCGGCCAAAATTTTCATCGCCATGATTCCGGTTCTCGTCGTGTATCCGTTTTTGCAGCGCTTTTTCATCCACGGCATTACGCTCGGCTCGGTCAAAGAATAGGCGTCGGACTTCGCGAAACCCTTGCTCGTTCCTCCAGTTTTTGGTATGCTTCTCGTAAAATGACCAACGGCCGCGAAGCACGCGCCGTCTGTTCTCTCTCTATACGGGAACAGGCGGCGCGTTGCCGTTTCGACGGGGGAGAGGGCTCGGGTGAGCGGACAGGAAAATCAGGCGAAGCGGGAGGCAAGGCCCCAGCCGCCGCACGATGAAGCGTTCAAGAAGCTGCTGCAGACGTTCTTCGCGGAATTTCTCGAACTGTTTTTCCCTTCCTTGAATGCGCTGCTTGATCACAGCCGCACGAGGCTGCTCATGCAGGAGCTGCTCGTCGACATCGTCGGCGAGGAGGCGCGCACCCTCGACTTGCTGCTGGAGACGCGGTACAAAACGCTGGACGCCTGCATTCTGGTGCATCTGGAACCGCAGTCCTATCGCCAGGAAGATTTTCACGAACGGATGTTCATTTACTTCAGCCGTCTGTTCGAGCGGCACCGCAAGGAGCACAGGCTGATCATTCCGATCGCCATCTTCACGTCCGACGATGCGCGGGACGAGCCGGACATGTTCGTTATGGAAATCCCCGAACACGAAATCGCCATATTCAAGTTTCTGAAGGTGGAACTGCGCCGGCAGAATTGGCGGAAGTTCGCCGAATCGGACAATCCGGTGGCTGCTGCGCTGCTGGCGAAAATGGGATATAATGAAAGAGAGAAAAGAGAGGTTCGGCTGGCATTTTTACGGATGATGTTGCGGCTGCGGGAGAAGCTGGACGATGCGCGACTGGCGCTGACGATGTCCGTCGCGGATTTGTATTTCAAGCCCGACCCGGAGCAAGACGCGGAAATATTGCGCGAGTTGGGCGAACAAGATGAGGAAGGAGGAAGGACGCTGATGGAATTGATGCCGGCATGGAAACGATGGGGCTACGAAGAAGGAATTGCGGAAGGATTGGAGAAGGGACGGGCAGAAGGGATGCAGAAAGGCCGGCTGGAGATTATCCGCAAGCTGCTGGATAAAGGTTTCCTGCCCGAAGAGGTTGCGGCAACGCTGGAACTGCCGATGGATGAAGTGCGCAAAGCATTGTGAGAAATGAGGATCGGTTGAACCCTTCGGTTGCGTTCGTATCGACGGCGCCGAAGGGTATTCTTTTATGCAAGCCATACATTTCGCGGAGGCGAGGTTTCGGCCCCTTCGGCGGCACGATAGCCTTGCCGAGCCGGTGCAGGCAGCCCCTCTTTCAGTACAAAGGTCTTTCGCCCGGCCCGCCGGGGTCGGCATGCCGTCCGTTTTCGCCGGGCCATCCTCCCCCAGGCCCCCCTATCCGGGGATTCCCGCGAACGTCGCCTTCCATGAACGCCTCCCCAGTTCTAACGACAAAAGCCGATTCGACCATTAGCCGGATGCGGCTTTTGTTCCCGTCCTTGGAATCCTGCGCGGTTTAAACACAAATAAATATATTAACATTAAATAATAAATAAACTTAAAATTAAAATCGAAATTAAACGCTTTACAAGGAAAATGAAAGCGTTTATATTTTAATTATTATTAAAAATAATAATATTAATAATTATATTAATAAAACAGCAGAATTCGTGCGCATACGCCAGCCGACGTGCGCATGAAAGCTGTTTTCATACAAGCTGGACCAAGGGAGGAAAAAGACATGAAGAAGCTATGGAGCGCTGTGTTTGCCGTCTGCCTGGGAGGTGCGCTATTGTCCGGCTGCACCGGAGGAGGGGGCGACGCCGGCGGAAGCGCGGACGGAGGCGCCGCGTCGGCAAGCGGCGGCAGCGGCGGCGGAAGCGCCGGCAAAGTGAAGCTGACCGCCATTATTACGAAGCATCCGCTGACCCAGGAACTGTCCAAAATGAAATGGCTGCAGGAAGCGGAAGACCGCGCCGGGGTGGACATTCAATGGCAGGAGGTCACGGCCGACTGGGATCAGAAGAAAGGGGCGCTGCTGGCGGGAGGCGACATTCCGGATCTGATCGTCGGACCGAACGCCATCACCGATGCCGACTACGCGCAGTTCCCCGGCCTGTTCCAGGATTTGACCGACTTGATCGCCAAAGATGCGCCGAACGTGCAGGCGATGTTCGACGAGAAGCCGGAGACGAAAATCATCGCCACCCAGACGGACGGCAAAATTTACGGCCTGCCGAAGTACCAGAGATTTTGGCCGGCCACGGCGACGCGGCAGTACATCAACAAGCAATGGCTGGACAATCTGGGCCTCAAGATGCCGACAACCTGGGACGAATTGTTCGACGTGCTGACGGCGTTCAAGGAAAAGGACGCGAACGGCGACGGCGACCCGAACGACGAAATCCCGATGGACTTCGCCCCCGTCGGCACGCTCGGCTTCGGCTACTTCCAGCCGACGGTGCTGCTGGGCAGCGAAGGGATCACGCTGACCGACGGCAGCGGACAGGGGTACTTCGTGGAAGACGGCCAAATCAAAAATTTTCTCGTCGACGAGCGCTACAAAAAAATGGTCGAGTTTCTGAACAAGTGCTTTGCGGCCGGCCTCATCAATCCGGAAGTATTCACGCAGGACTACACGAAGTTCCAGTCCGTCGCGCGCGGCACCGGCGACAAGGCGAAAGTCGGATTCTCGTGGGGCTGGGAAGTGACCGACCGGTTCGGCAACACGCTGGCACCGCAGTACGCTTCGATGGCGCCGCTCAAAGTGTCGGCCGATTCCACCGTACCGCTGTCCTGGGACTATGACTACAACTCGCTGAACTACGGCGTCAACATGGTCACGATGTCGGCCAAGACGAAGGACAAGGATGCGGCGATGCGGTTCATCAACGAGCTGTACGACCCGAAAGTGAGCATGCAGGTGCTGTTCGGGTCGCTCGGAACGAACATCGCGGACAATGGAGACGGCAGCTACAAAGTTTTGCCGCCTGCCGATCCTTCGATGGACCCGGGCACCTGGAAATGGACTTCGACCTGGGCGGACAACGGTCCGATGTACATCGCCGATTCACTGAAGCTGACGCTCGGCACCGACATGCAGTCCGTCGGCCAGCAGACGGAGCCGCTGATGGACGCGATCAACAGTATCGACAAAAACAACGACGTGCTGCCGGGCATGTTCATCAAGTACAGCAAGGAAGACAACAGCGCGATGAGCCTTGTCAATACGAACATGATGAATCTGGCGATGGCGAAATTCTCGCAATGGGTGACCAAGGGCGGCATCGACAAGGAATGGGACGCCTACGTGGACAACATGAACAAGGCCGGTTTGCCGCAAAATCTGAAAATCATGCAGAAATACTATGACGACTACAAGAGCAAGAACAAGATGTAATTCCGCATGCAGACGGAAGAAGAAGGCGGGCTTGGCCCCGCCGCTTCTTCCTCCGAAGGAGGCTGCCTATGACCACGCCGACCGTTAAAGCCGGAGCCGGCAAGCCGAATCCGTTTCGGAGCTTCAGGCGCCATTCCCAGCTGTGGCTGATGGTGCTTCCGGCCATCGTTGTCATTTTCGTGTTCAACTACGTGCCGATGTACGGCATCCAGCTCGCTTTTCGCGAGTACGACTTCGCCAAAGGGCTCACCGGGGGGAGCTGGCAGGGCCTGCATTATTTCGCGCAATTCATCCATAGCTACATGTTCGCGGATTTGATGAAGAACACGGCCTTCATCAGCCTGGCGACGATCGTGCTGGGCTTCCCGGCCCCGATCATCCTTGCGCTCATCCTGAACCAGGTTCGGTGGCAGCGGGGCAAAAAAGCGCTGCAGACGGTCGTGTACATGCCGCACTTCATCTCCATCGTCGTCATGGTCGGCCTGCTGAACGTGCTGCTGTCGCCCAACACCGGCATCGTCGGGCATATCCTGCAGTCGCTCGGATACGGAGACGTCAACTTGCTGGCGTCGACCCGGGCTTTCGTCCCGGTGTATGTCCTCTCCGACATCTGGCAGCATTGCGGCTGGAACAGCATCATCTATTTGGCCGCGCTGTCCACCGTGGACCCGCAGCTTTACGATTCCGCCAAAATCGACGGGGCCAGCAAATGGCAGACGATCGGCTATATCGACTTTCCGGCCCTGGTCCCGACGATTATCATCCTGTTCATCCTGAGCATGGGCAACGTGCTGAGCACCGGGTTCGAGAAGGTATTCCTCATGCAGAACACGCTCAATCTGCCGGTCTCGGAAGTGATCTCGACGTACGTGTACAAAATCGGCATCCTGTCGAACCAGTTCAGTTATTCGGCAGCCATCGGCCTGTTCAATACGCTGATCAACTTCATTTTCCTGTTCGCGATGAATGCGATCGCGCGGAGAGTGTCGAGCATCAGCCTTTGGTAACCTGTGTGCCGGGAATTCGGGGAGGTGCCTTATGAACGCATTTGCCGGAAAGCGCGCAAACGGCGAGATCGGATTCCACCTGTTCATCGCCCTGCTGTGCGCGCTCATTTTCTTGATCGTCGCTTACCCGCTCTATTTCGTCGTCATCGCTTCGGTCAGCGATTCCGCCCTGGTCTCGACCGGGCAGGTCACGCTGTTTCCGAAAGGGTTCAGCACGTTCGGCTACGAGGAAATTTTCAAGGACGCGCGGATTTGGACCGGCTACCGCAACACGATGGTGTACACGCTGCTGGGGACGTTTGTCAATTTGCTGTTTACGCTGCCCGCGGCCTATGCGTTGTCCCGTCCGGAGTTCCGGGCCCGCCGCCTGCTGATGTTCATTTTCGTGGTGACGATGTTTTTCAACGGCGGCCTGATCCCGACCTACCTGCTCATGAAAGGCCTGCATTTGACCAATACGATGTGGGTGTTCATTCTGCCGTTTTCGGTCAACGTGTTCAATCTGATCATCACCCGCACGTTTTTCGAAACGTCGTTGCCCAGAGAATTGTACGAGGCTGCCGCCATCGACGGCTGCTCGCATTTCAAGTTTTTCACGAAAGTGGCCCTGCCGCTGTCCAAAGCGATCGTCTCGGTCATCGGCCTCTACTATTTGGTCGCGCATTGGAACGATTTTTTCACCGGCCTGATCTACATCCGTTCCAACAGCTTGCAGCCGCTGCAAATCGTGCTGCGCGACATTCTGCTGTCCAACCAGGTGTTCTCGCAAGGGGCGGGCGTCGGCGGCGACGCGGGCGGCTACGCGCAGAGATATGCCGACCAGATCAAGTACGGGGTGATCATCGTGTCGACGCTTCCGATTTTGCTCGTCTACCCGTTTATTCAGAAATATTTCGAGAAAGGGGTGCTGATCGGTTCGGTCAAAGGCTGACAGAGTAGAAGTCCACGAACCGGATCAAATGCTGAAGGTGCAAGCGCATCAGGATCAGAAAGGGAGCGGGAGAGACCAGAGCATGAACAACGCGAAAGCCGGCTTCAAGCCGCTGATTGAGCATAGAGCCGATCCGTATGTCTGCAGGCATTCGGACGGCTGGTATTACTTCACCGCCTCCGTGCCGGATTACGATCGCATCGAACTCAGAAAATCCCGTACGATTCAGGGATTGGCCGCAGCCCGGCCCGTTGCGGTATGGAGGAAGCGCGACAGCGGCCCGATGAGCGCGCACGTCTGGGCGCCGGAGCTGCATCATCTGGACGGCCGATGGTACCTTTACTTTGCGGCGGGGGAGAAGGAGGACCCGTGGAAAATCCGGCCGTATGTCCTGATGTGCGACGGCCAGGATCCGCTGGCGGACGAATGGGTGGAACTGGGGATGCTGCAGCCGGCGGACGGGGACTTTTTTTCTTTCTCGGACTTTTCCCTGGACGCTACGATTTTCGAGCACGACGGACGAAGATACTGCATCTGGGCCCAGAAGGTAAGGGAGCAGGGAGGAGTCTCGAATCTGTACATCGCCGAGATGGCATCCCCGATCAGGCTGAAGACGAAACCGGTTCTGCTCAGCACGCCGGAATACCGATGGGAGCGGATAGGATTTGTAGTGAACGAGGGCCCTGCCGTATTGAAGCGAAACGGGAACCTCTATGTCTTCTATTCGGCAAGCTCGACGGGAGCCTGCTATTGCGTCGGTCTGCTGACCGCTTCGGAGGACGCGAATCCGCTGGATCCGGGAGCATGGACGAAACGGCCGCTTCCGGTGCTGTCCACAGATCGGGACCAGGGCATCTACGGTCCGGGGCACAACAGCTTTACCGTATCGGAGAACGGCGAGGATTTGATCGTTTTTCATGCCCGGCCCAGCGAGACGATCGCCGGCGATCCGCTTTACGACCCGAGCCGCCATACCCTGGTCGCGAAGCTGACTTGGAATGCGGACGGAACTCCGCGTTTCCTGCCGCTGACGTCATAGGGCGATTGATCTATGGCCCCGGATGTCCTATATTCTAATAGAAAAGATTCGGGGACGGCAGAAGGCTGTGGAGGGAACCTATGAAACTCGATACGTCGGAAAAGTCGCTGGCTTTCTACGAGGCGATGGCGAGCGGCGTGCGGCTGCAGGTGATCCGGCTGTTGGCGCAAAGGCCGATGAACGTTCGCGAGCTGGCAGAGGCGGTCGGCCTGAGCAGCGCGATCATGACGATGCACGTCCGGAAGCTGGAGCAGGCCGGCATCATTCGTACGGAAATGCTTCCCGGAAGGGGCGGGCTGCAGAAAGTGTGCGATCTGGCCGTAGAGCAGGCCGAAATTATTTTCCCGAACAAAATGGAGCACATCCGCGAATACCATCAGACCTCCATTCCGATCGGCCATTATACCGATTTCTCGGTGGAGCCGACGTGCGGCCTCGCCACGAGCGAGAAGTTCATCGGCGAGCTGGACGACCCCCGCTATTTTCTGGACAACGAGCGGTATCAGGCGCAAATCCTGTGGTTCCGCGAAGGCTATGTGGAGTACAAAATTCCGAATTTTCTGCTTTCGACCGAGAACCCGCTCGAGCTGGTCATTTCGATGGAGATCGCGTCGGAAGCCCCGCTGACGAACAATCATTGGCCTTCCGACATTACCTTCTATCTCAATCAGGTCAAATTGGGCACGTGGACCAGTCCCGGCGACTTCGGCGAGCGGAGAGGGAAGTACAACCCTTCGTGGTGGCCTGAAGACATCAACCAGTACGGCCTGCTCAAGCATCTGACGATCACGAACCACGGCACGCGCATGGACGGCAAACCGCTGTCGGACGTGACGCTGGAGCAGGTCAACGTGCGGGACAAGCAATGGACGTTCCGCATCGCCTGCGAGAAAGATTCCCGCCACGTCGGCGGGGTGACGCTGTTCGGCAGAAGCTTCGGCAACTACAACCAGGACATCGTGCTTCGCCTGTACTACGACAAAATCGTGCCGGCGGAGGAAAACCGCGGCTGAACGGACCAAGCCCGCGGACCGGCGTGGCGGACGGCGTCCGCCAAAACGTCGTCGACGGGCATTTGCGCCGCTCGGCCCGTTCATGCCGTTTTTCTGCTGCGCATCGCCGGCGCAAATCGGGGAAACCGAACGGACGCTTGACGATATTCGGAACGGCTATGGTAACATGTTCGATAACGGGGCGACCGGGTGCCGGTGCAGTACCTGAATTTCGCCGCATCGGCGGACGGACGGACCGACGTCTCCTGGACGGCGGATGCCCGCCGCAGGACATTGGAGATGCGGGCGGCGCAATCCGCCGGCGGCAAGCGTCCGCGTCCGACGGCCGAAAGGCTGTGCGGGAGACGGTGCGGGGAAGGATCAACGATGAGGAAGCGGAGGTCCTGAAGTTGGAAGCGAATTTTTGTCTGGCGTGCGGCCACGAGCTGGAAACGCGGGAGATCGACGGCACGCCGAGAAGAGCCTGCCCGCGGTGCAGCTTCGTGCATTGGGGGAATTACAGCGTTGGCGTCGGCGCGCTCGTCCTGAAGGACGGAGGCGTGCTGCTGGTCCGCCGGGCGCAGGAACCCGGGAAAGGCTTCTGGACCAACCCCGGCGGCTATATCGAGCAGCTCGAGCCGATCGCGGAGACGGTGCAGCGGGAAGTGCTGGAGGAGACCGGCGTCCGGGCCGTCCCGACCGCCATCGTCGCGGTGCGGGATCAGCCCCGCAGCGTGCACAACGTCTACGTCGCCTTCGCGATGGATTACGTCGGAGGAGATCCGGTGCCGGACGGGTTCGAAGTCGACGCCGCCGGGTTTTACCGGCCGGAGGAGATGGAGGCGATGAACGTCGCGCCGTTTACGCGCTGGCTGGTCGACGTCGCGCTGCACGGCCGTTCCGCCGGGCTGGCGGCCGACGAACGGCCGGTCGTGCCGCTCGACGGGTACGGCCTGTTCCGGGTCTAGAAGCCGTTCTACCGCCGCAAGACCAAAACCCCGAGGGGTTAAAACCTGCCCGACCGGAAAATCGAGAACAGCAGCCACAGGAACATGAGGGCGGCCGCGCTGAATCCGATTTCGATTACGGGAAAATCGAGCAGCGGCGTCGTCCGCCGGCCGAGCGACGAGCCGATGATCAGCCCGGCCATGATGATGCTGAAGGCGAGCAGCACGATGCTGAACGACAGCCGGTTGCCGATGCGGTCCATTTTGCGCATGAGCGCGTTCAAATCGGAGACGGAGAGGTCGAGGCGCACCTTGCCTTTCCGCAGCAGGCGGAACAGCTCGCGCAACCTCGCCGGCATCTCGGCCAGCAGCTCCGCGTATTCGCCGGCCTGATGCCGGGCGCTGCGCGCCAGGTTCCGGGGATGGAAGCGCAGGGCGAACAGCTTCCGGCCGAACGGCTCCGCGATACGGATGACGCTGAACGTCGGATCGAGCATGGCGACGACGCCTTCCAGCGTCAGCAGCGTCTTGCCGAGCAGCGTCAGGTCCGCCGGAATGCGGATCCGGTGCGCATAGGCGACGCCGAGCAGATCGCCGACCGCCTCCTGCAGGCTGATGCTGGCCAGCGGAACGTCGTAATACTTGTCGCGCAGCCTGTCCACGTCGCTCCGCAGCGCGTCCAGGTCGGCGTCCGGCGGAATGGCGCCGATGCCGTCGATGGCGCGCAGGACGCCGTCGGTGCTGGCCTGCCGGAGCGCGATGACGAGCGAGCCGAAATGGTGCCGCATCGCCGGCGTCAGCCGGCCGACCATGCCGAAGTCGATCAGCCCGATCGCTCCGCCGGGAAGCGCGATCAGGTTGCCGGGATGCGGGTCGGCGTGGAAGAAGCCGTCGATGAAAATTTGCCGGAAAACGGCGCGGGCGATCCGCTCGGCGAGCTTGCTCCGGTCGTAGCCGAGCTCGTCCAGCCGGTCGGTGTCGGTCATTTTCACCCCGTCGAGGTACTCCATCGTCAGCACGCGGCGGGTCGAGTATGACCAATGGATCGCCGGAATGCGCACGTCGGCGGCGTGCCGGAGCGGCCCCGCCATCCGTTCCGCGTTGCGGGCTTCGTTCGTGTAGTCGAGTTCGGCGCGCAGCGTCCGGGCCAGTTCGGACACGATGCCGCGCACTTCGTACCGGGCCGCCCACTCGAGGCGCCGCTCGGCGATGCGGGCGAGGTTGTCCAGAATTTCCAGGTCCGTCTCGATGACGGCGCGAATGTCCGGCCGTTGGACTTTCACCGCCACCTTCTCCCCCGAATGCAGGCGGGCGAGATGGACCTGGCCGATGGAAGCGGCGGCCATCGGCGTTTCGCCGAACTCCGCGAACAGTTCGGGCAGCGGCGCGCCCAGCTCGCGTCGGATGACCTCCCGCACTTGTTCGAACGGAAACGGGGCCACCTGATCCTGCAGCTTCGACAGCTCGCCGATCATATAGCCCGGCAGCAAGTCCGCGCGGGTGCTGGCGATCTGGCCGATTTTCACGAACGTCGGGCCGAGCTCCTCCAGAAGCATCCGGACCCGCTCGCCGATCGTCCGCGACCGGGCGCCCCGCCGTTCCGCCAGGCTGCCGCGTGGAATGGCCAGCAGCACGTTTAGCCCCAATTCCTGAACGAGAAAGCCCAGGCCGTTGCGCACAAAAGCTTTGGCGATGTCGCGGTATCGCTGAAGGTGCCGGATTTGGCGCCCGATGCTCATGATCCGGCAGGCGGCGGCGTTCCATCCGACGGGGCTTGCCGGCCTTCCAGCTCGGCAACCCGGCGTTCGAGCTGCTCCACGCGTTGCGCGAGCCCGGCGTAATCGTCCCGCGTCGTCAGCCGCATGTCGGCGAGCGCTTGGCGCACGCAGCCGCGCACCTTCTCCTCGAGCGACGCCTGCGCTTCGCGGCCTTTGCGCATCAGCTCCTCGACCGCCGGCTGCGACTCCGCTTTCGTCAGCTCGCCCCGGCGTACCAACTCGTCGACGAATTTCTCGGCCTGTTCCTTGCCGACCGCCGCGAGGCCGAATCCGACGGCAATCGCCTTTTCCAGAACGTCCTTCATGTTACAACCCTCCCTCATCGATCCTCTTCATCTTTTTGAATGCGCCCCCGTGCCCCGTGCAATCGACAGGAAGCCATGCCGAGCATAACGCCCGCCGTCGATGAAGACGGCGAAGCCGTTTATGCTCGGGGCGTCCGGCTAAAGCAGGACGGCGTAAAGACGTCCGCCCGCGGCAAAGGAAATGTTGCCGGTCTCCTCCGATACGACGAGCACGATGGCGTCGCACTTCTCCGACAGGCCGACGGCCGCCCGGTGACGGGTCCCCATGGTCCGATGGACCGGCGCGGAGGACAGCGGCAGAACGTAGGCCGCGCTGACGATCGTATCGTTGCGCACCAGCACCGCGCCGTCGTGCAGCGGACCGCCGCGCTGGAAAATCGATTCGATCAGGAAGTGGGATACCGTAGCGCCGATGGGAACGCCGTTGTGGAGCAGCTCGTCGAGCGGATCATCCCGCTGCACGACAATAAGCGCTCCGTATTTTCGGTCGGCCAGATGGCGCAGGCTGACCGACAGCTCGGCATACTTGCCGGTAAAAGGGGACAGGTAGCAGTTCAGATAGAAATTGGCGGCTGTCGAGCGGATGCGCTGGAACTGGCTCTGCGTCTGTTCGAGCTGGTCAAGCAGGCATCGATCTTCGCGGTCGAGCTGAACGGAAATCTCCTTCAACCGGTCGATCAAATCGCCCAATTGACGCTTGACCAGTTCCTTCATCGGAGCGAAATCGCAATCCGCATCGGCGCCGATTCCCATGCGCACTTCCCTCCTTCCGGCCGGCCCGTTATTTAGAAATGCTGTCCTTGGAAAGAGGGAATTATACGGCAATATTCCCGGAAGGCTGCCGGCGCGCCATGCCAGGCTTTCGGCCGGCCGCCGCCGCGCGCCGCTTGCGGAACAGCCGAATTGTGATACACTTTTGTACGGATCATGATCCTTTGGGAGAAGAGCGAGGGAAGCGGATGGACAAAGTCAAAGTCGGCATTATCGGAACCGGCAATATCAGCGGCATCTATTTGCAGAACGGCAAGCGTTTCGAATCGATGGAAGTGGTCGCCTGCGCCGACCTGGACGTCGAGCGGGCCAAAGCCAAAGCGGCGGAGTACGGCGTGCGCGGAGACACGGTGGAGGAACTGCTGGCCGACCCCGACATCGAGATGATCGTCAACCTGACGGTTCCGCAGGCGCACGGCCCGGTCTGCCTGCAGGCGCTGGAAGCCGGCAAGCACGTCTATGTGGAGAAGCCGCTGTCGGCGACTCGCGAGGAAGCCCGGCAAGTGCTGGAGCTGGCCGAACGGAAAGGGCTGCGCGTCGGCGGAGCGCCGGACACGTTTCTCGGCGGCGGCATCCAGACGTGCGTCAAGCTGATCGAGGACGGCTGGATCGGCACGCCGATCGGCGCGACCGCTTTCATGGTCGGGGGCGGTCCCGAGAGCTGGCACCCGTCGCCGGAATTTTTCTATCAGAAGGGCGGCGGCCCGATGTTCGACATGGGGCCTTATTATTTGACCGCTTTGATCGCCCTGCTGGGCCCGATCGCCCGGGTGACGGGCTCGGCCGGAATTTCGTTTCCCGAGCGGCTCATTACGAGCCAGCCGAAGTTCGGACAGAAGGTGCGGGTGGAGACGCCGACGCACGTCGCCGGCGTGCTCGACTTCGCGGCGGGGCCGATCGGCACGATTCTGACCAGCTTCGATGTGAAGGGAGGCTCGCTGCTCCCGCGGATCGAGGTGTACGGGAGCGAGGGCACGCTGCAGGTGCCGGACCCGAACACGTTCGGCGGTCCGGTGCGCGTGTGGCGGGCCGGAGCCAAGGAGTGGTCGGAAATCCCGCTGACGCACGGCAAAACCGAGAACGCCCGCGGGGTCGGCGCGGCCGACATGGCCAAGGCGATCCGCGCCGGACGCGAGCACCGGGCGAGCGGGGAGCTGGCCTACCACGTGCTGGAGGCGATGTTCGGCATCCACGATGCTTCCGCCCAAGGCGCGCACTACGCCATGAAGAGCACATGCCGCAAGCCGGCGCCGCTTCCGCTCGGCTTGGCCGATTTCGCGCTGGACTGAAAGCACAGGGCCGGACAAGGAGATCTTTGTCAGGCCCTTTTCGCGTTGCCTGCAAACGGCTTAGTTTGCGCGCCGTTCAAATCTGAATCAACAGCAAAATAATCGAAGACAGGCAGAAGCACGTGCTGAGCAGGCACAGCACCATGACCACCTGCTTGTGGTTCAGGCCGGAACGCAGCAGCCGGTAATGGGCCTGGCTCGCATCCGCCTGGTAGATCGGCTTGCCCTGCAGAAGCCGCCGGAAGACGACGAACAGGTTGTCGAAGATCGGCACGCCGAGCGCCAGAATCGGAATGAACAGCGACAGCACTGTCGCCTGCTTGAAAGCGCCGTCCAGGGCGATGACCGCCAGAATGAACCCGATGAACGTCGCGCCGGCGTCGCCCATGAACACTTTCGCGGGCGGCTTGTTGTACCTTAAATAAGCGATCGCGACGCCGACCAGAATGATCGCCATCATCGCCGAATTGTTCTGCCCTTTGGCCAGCGCCACGACGAACAGCGTCAGCGCGGAGATGCCGGACAGCCCGCCGGCGAGCCCGTCCATGCCGTCGGAGAAATTGATGACGGTCGTGACGCCGAAGATCCACAGCACGGTCAGCATGAATTGCAGCCAGACCGGCAACAGCAAGTATTGCTCGGTCAGCGGGTTGTAAAACCCGGTGAAGGCGATGCCCGACGCGTAGACGAGAACGGCCGACGAGATCTGAACGACGAGCTTCGGCAGCGCGGGGAAATCTTTGCCCCGCGTCTTGTACCAGTCATCGATCGTGCCGATCGCGATGAGCAGCAGCCCGCCTCCCAAAAGAGCCGCCGTCTCCCAGGTCAGTTCGCGGGAAAACAGCAGGTACGACGTGAAAAATCCGACAAATATGGCGTAGCTGGCCGTAAGCGGAATCGGCTCCCGATGAATTTTGCGCTCGACGTCTTGCCTGGGCTTGTCCACGAAATCAAGGCGGAACGCCAGCTTGCGGAGCGGCGGAATGAGAATCCACACGATCAGCAAGGACAGCATTCCGGAGAGTGCGTACAGAATGACGAATCACCACCGCAGATTAATCAGGAAAACGCTAAACGTAAACGTCTCTATTATATCGAATGTTTCGAAAAAATGTCGACGAATCGCGGAAAAATCGAGATAAAAATTGTTTAATGCGCGTTCCGGACGAAAGCGCGAGTCCCGCGAAGCCTTGCTGCGTCGGCGCGGCAAAGCGGCATAAAAGTGGTATAATCGAAACAAACGAGCGGCGGGAGGAGTGGAAGTGGCGGACCATTCGACAAGCGCGTGGACGATCCGGTCGATTCTGGTCGGGAAGCCGGAACCGATGCCGCACCAAGGCAGGGAGATCGTCACCGCCATCCGCAAGCGGCCGGTGGAGGGGCCGCTTTATTTGGGCGCGCTCAACTTCGAAGGGGACGGGCAGGCGGACCTTGTCAACCACGGCGGACGCGACAAAGCCGTGTGCGTATACAGCGGCAAGCACTACCCCTATTGGGAGAAGGAGCTCGGCCGCGCGCTCGGTTGCGGGGCGTTCGGGGAAAATCTGACCGTAGACGACATGACGGAAGAGGACGTGTGCATCGGCGACATTTTCCAGCTCGGCGAAGCGGTCGTGCAAGTCAGCCAGCCGAGGCAGCCCTGCTACAAGCTGGCGGCCAGGCACGGCATTCCCGATCTGCCGCTGCGAGTGGAGCGGACCGGGTTCACCGGCTTCTACTTCCGGGTGCTCCGGGAAGGGCGGGTGTCGCGGGACAGCGGCCTGATCCGGCTCGCGCGCGCGGCGCCGGGCATCACGGTCATGGAAGCGAACCGGATCATGCACCGGGGCAAAAGCGATGCGGAAGGCATCCGCCGCCTGCTCGGCGTTCCGGAGCTGTCCGACAGCTGGAGAACGACGCTGGCCAAGCGGCTTGGGCGGCTTGAGGGGCCCGGCGGTTCGGGCGAGCGAACGCCGGACCGGTGACGGCCGCCCCTGAGCGAAAGGAGGCACGGATGCATAAGGATCCGACGCAATATCTCAAGCAGTATTTCGGTTACGATTCGTTCAGAACGGGACAGCGGGAATTGGTCGACGGCATTCTGGCCGGACGGGACGTGCTCGGCATCATGCCGACCGGCGCCGGCAAATCGGTCTGCTACCAGCTGCCGGCCGCCATGCTGGAAGGGGTGACGCTCGTTCTGTCGCCGCTCATCTCGCTGATGAAGGACCAGGTCGACGCGCTGAACCAGCTCGGCATTCCGACCGTGGCGCTGAACAGTTCCCTGACGCCGAAAGAATACGGCGAGCGCATCCGCGAGATCCGGCAAGGCCGCTGCAAGATCGTCTACGCCGCTCCGGAGCGGCTCGAGTCCGAAGCTTTCTTGGAGCTGGTGCGGGAGCTCCGGATTCCGCTGGTCGCCGTGGACGAAGCCCATTGCATTTCGCAATGGGGACACGACTTCCGGCCGAGCTACCTGTCGATCCGGCGGCTGATCTCCCGGATCGAACCGCGGCCGGTCGTGGCGGCCTTCACGGCGACCGCCACCGACAAGGTCAAGGAAGACATCGCGAAGCACCTGGATTTGCGCGATCCGGTGCGCGTCATGACGGGCTACCGCCGGCCGAACCTCGCATTCTCCGTCGTCAAAGGCGCCGACAAAAGGCGGTTTCTGGCCGACTTCATCCGGGCCCGGAGCGGGAGCGCCGGAATCGTCTATACGTCGACCCGCAAGGAAGCGGAGGCGTGCCATCAATTTCTGCTCAAGCAAGGCATCCGGGCGGGGCGCTACCATGCGGGGCTGAGCGAAGAGGAGCGCGCGTCGGGCCAGGAGCGCTTCCTGTACGACGACCTTCAGGTGATGGTCGCCACCAACGCGTTCGGCATGGGCATCGACAAATCCAACGTCCGGTTCGTGGTTCACTACAATCTGCCGAAGAACGTGGAGTCGTATTACCAGGAGGCGGGGCGCGCCGGACGCGACGGCGAACCGGGCGAATGCGCGCTGCTGTACGCGCCGCAGGACGTCATGACGCAGAAGTATTTGATCGAGCAGTCCGAGGCGGACGACGCGCGCAAGCAGATCGAATACGCGAACTTGCGGAAAATGGTCGACTACTGCCATACTTCCGATTGCCTGCAAAATTATATCGTCCGGTATTTCGGAGGCCGGGAGGAAGAGCCGTGCGGCCTGTGCCTCAACTGCCGGGACGACCGGGAGCGCGTCGAGATGACGACGGAGGCGCTGCAGATTTTCTCCTGCGTCGCGCGGATGAGGCAGCGCTTCGGCATCGCGCTGACGGCCAAAGTGCTGCGGGGCTCGGCCGACGCCAAAGTCCGCCGGCTCGGTTTCGACCGGTTGTCCACGTACGGCGTCATGAGCCGGTACAAAGAGAACGACATCGTCCAGCTCATCCAAGCGCTGGTCGCCGACGGCTTCTTGAACATTTCCGACGGACCTTATCCGGTCGTCATGCTGGCGCCGCGGGCGCGGCGCGTGCTGGAGAACGGCGAGAAGGTGTACCGCAAAGCGTTTGCGCCGGCCGGCCGCCCGCAAGCGGCCGGGTCGGATGCGGAGGAGGCGCTGTTCGAGCGGCTGCGGCGGCTGCGCAAGGCGATCGCCGACCGGGAGCGGGTGCCCCCGTTCGCCGTGTTCCACGATGCGACGCTGCGCGACATGTGCGCGCGCATGCCCCGGACCGGCGAGGAGCTGCTGGCGGTCAAAGGCGTCGGCCGCGCGAAATTCGACAAATACGGATCGCTGTTTTTGAACGAGATCCGGCAATTCGCCGAGACCCCCGAAGCTTAGTTCGGGGGTCTTTTTCGCGTTCGGATTGATACAATTTGTATCATACAGTATCGGCGTTGCGGACGAGCGGCGCCAGCTCCTTGCTGCTGTGGGAAGCGATCCGGTTCGCATTGCAGGTGGCGGAACGCTTCGATTTCGAGGGGAGCATGTTCGAGCCGATCGAACGGTTTTTCCGCGGGTTCGGCGCCGTGCAGAAGCCGTATTTCCAAATCTCGAAAGTGGACGGCAAATGGCTGAAGCTGGCGTACGGTCTGAAAGAAGCCTTGAAATAAGCTGGCGCATTCCGCCCCAGCGCGATTTTCAGACCGAAATGGGTAACATCAAAATCCAATTGTTCGCCAAAAGTTTATACTTTTCGGTAAAAATTTCTGTTACATATTTTTTGAGTACGGTAAGATGATAAGGAATATTTTTATCCAACCGTAAAGGAAGGTATGCGATGGCAAACTCGAACGGTCCGGAAACGGAAAATCTGAATCCTTTCGCCATTGTACAGAAGCAGATCGATACCGCCGCGGCCTATCTCGACTTGCCGGCCTACGCCGTGGACATCTTGAAGAAGCCCCGGCGCGTTCTCGTCGTGAACTTCCCGGTCCGCATGGACGACGGATCCGTTCGGGTATTCGAAGGGTATCGGTCTCAGCACAACGACGCGATCGGCCCGACCAAGGGCGGCATCCGTTTCCACCCCGGCGTAACGCTGGACGAGGTCAAAGCGCTCTCGATGTGGATGACGTTCAAGTGCGGGGTGGCCGGCCTGCCGTACGGCGGCGGCAAAGGCGGCGTCGTCTGCGACCCGCGCGCGATGAGCAAGGGAGAACTGGAGCGTCTCAGCCGCGCTTTCATGGAGGCGATCGCGGACATCGTCGGACCGGAGAAGGACATTCCCGCGCCCGATGTCTACACGACGCCGCAAATCATGGGCTGGATGATGGATACTTACAGCAAGCTCAACCGGCGCTACACGCCCGGCGTCATTACCGGCAAGCCGCCGATTATCGGCGGCTCGAAGGGACGACACGAGGCGACGGCGCAAGGGTGCGTCTATACGATTCTGTCCGCGCTGCGGGACATCGGCCGGTCGCCGGAAGGGGCCACGGCCGCCATTCAAGGGTTCGGCAACGCCGGACGCATCGCCGCGAGGCTGCTGTCCCGCGTCGGATGCAAAATCGTGGCGGTCAGCGACTCCAAAGGCGCGATCTATCAGCCGGAAGGGTTGGACCTGCAGTCCGTTGAGCGTCTGAAAGACGCCTCGGGAATTTTGGACTACGGGAGGAAGTACGGGATCCCGCCGGAGCAGCTTCTGGAACTGGACGTGGACATTCTGGTTCCCGCCGCGCTGGAGAACGTGATCACGTCCGCCAACGCGCACCGCATCCGAGCCCGAATCGTCGCGGAAGCGGCCAACGGGCCGACGACACCGGAAGCCGACCGCGTGCTGAAGGCGAACGGCGTGCTCGTCATCCCCGACATCCTGGCGAATGCGGGCGGGGTGACCGTCTCCTATTTCGAATGGGTGCAAAATTTGATGAATTATTATTGGTCCGAAGAAGAAGTGCTGGACAAGCTCGAGCGGAACATGAACGCGGCCTACGCTTCGGTTCGCGATATGGCCCGCCTGCACGATACGGATATGCGCACGGCGGCGTACATCATTTCGCTGCAGCGAATTGCGGATGCCATGAAAGCGAGAGGCTGGTTCTAAGGGCGAGCGTACAAGCCGGCGAAGTCAGACAGGAGGAAACGTATGAGCATTCGAATAGGCATTGTCGGTTACGGAAATTTGGGACGCGGCGTGGAGCGCGAAACAGGACAAGCGCGAAACAAGTGAAATCCCGGCGCGAAAGTGATATGCTTGACTTGCGCATGCGATGCCTTAAGTGCAAATACGGCTTCAGCCTGTCGGGAGGACCGGGATTGGGCGCTTTTTTATTCGGATTGCTGGAGATCGTTTTCATCAACATCGTGCTGAGCGGCGACAACGCGGTGGTCATTGCCCTGGCTTGCCGGAATCTGCCGGCGGACCAGCGCAGAATAGCGGTGTTCTGGGGCAGCTTCGGGGCCATTCTGCTGCGGGTGGCGCTGACTTTCGTCGCCGTATGGGCGCTCGAAATTCCGTTTGTGCAAGTGGCGGGCGGGCTGCTGCTGATCTGGATCGCGCTGAAGCTGCTTGGCAAAGAGCAGGACGGGAAACGAACGAGAGCCGGTTCGGGCGTGGGAGAAGCCGTCCGCACGATCGTGATCGCCGACCTGGTGATGAGCCTGGACAACGTCATCGCCGTCGCCGGCGTCGCCGGCGGGAACTATGGGCTGATCGGGGTGGGGCTGGCCGCCAGCATTCCGCTGATCGTCTGGGGAAGCCAGCTGCTGATGAGCCTGATGCGCCGTTTTCCCGTCATCGTCTGGGCCGGCGCCGGGCTGCTCGGCTATACGGCCGGCGAGATGATCGTCAAGGACGAAGTGCTGGGCGAGTGGATGGAATCGATCGTTCCGCCCATCGAATACGTGCTTCCCATCGGTCTCGGCCTTCTGATCATGCTGATCGGATTTTGGAAAAACCGCAGACAGCACGCAAACCGCTTCGGAGAAACTTGAGACAAAGCGTGCATGGACCGCTTCCGCGTTCATCCGCTTGCAAAAACTAATACGATTAGTTATAATAAAACTAACGACATTAGTTTTTGCGGACAGACGTTCTTCGGGCGCTTCGCAAAGCGCCGAAGCCGTTTTTTCGCGGAAAAGGGAGGAAAAAAGATGCGCATCGCCCGGGAAGGTACGATTTATCAGCTGGCCTTTCTGCCCAACGCGTTTCCGGTCAACGCCTATTTCGCGGAAGAAGAGGACGGCCTCACCCTGATCGACGCCGCGCTGCCCTACAGCGCCCAAGCCATCGAGCGGGCCGCCCGCCATATCGGCAAGCCGATCGCAAGGATCGTATTGACCCACGCCCACGGGGATCATATCGGGTCGCTCGACGCCCTGAAGCGGAGGATGCCGGATGTGCCGGTCTGCATCTCCGCCCGGGACGCCCGGCTGCTGGCCGGAGACCGGTCGCTCGACCCGGGAGAGCCGGATACGCCGATCCGCGGCGGCGTGCCGAAGCCGGGGGCGGTCGCGACCCGCCCGGACGTGCTGCTCAAAGACGGGGACCGGATCGGCTCGCTGGAGGTCGTCGCCGCGCCCGGGCACACGCCGGGATCGATCGCGCTTCTCGATACGAGAAGCCGCGCGCTCGTCGTCGGCGACGCCTTCCAGACTCGGGGCGGATTCGCCGTCGCCGGCCAGCTCCGCTGGCGGTTCCCGTTTCCCGCCCTTGCCACCTGGAACAAGCGGGCCGCGCTGGATACGGCGCGCAGGCTGCGCGAACTGCGGCCCTCGCTGATCGCCGCCGGACACGGCCCGATGATCGCCGGTCCCGGGCGCCTGCTGGACGCCGCGATTGCCGAGGCCGAGCGCCGCCTGAACGGCGCCGGCGCAAAGGGGTGAGCGCGGTGTCGCCAAGAATCGGGCTCGATCTGCCGGCGCTGGTGCGGGCCGCCGCCGAAATCGCCGACCGCGACGGGCTGGAAGCGGTGACGCTGGCTTCGGTCGCGCACAAGCTGAACGTCCGCCCGCCCTCCCTGTACAACCATGTCGACGGGCTGGCCGGCCTGCGGCGGAAGCTCGCGGTGACGGGGCTGGAGCGGCTGGCCGACCGGCTGGAGAGCGCCGGCGCGAACCTTGCGGGCGATGCGGCCATTTACGCCTTCGCCGAAGCGTACATCGGCTTCGCCCGGGAGCATCCCGGCCTGTACGAAGCGACGCTGGCCGCGCCGAATCCCGGCGATGAAGAGCTGAACCGGGCTGCGGACCGGCTGCTGGGCCAGCTGGTGCGGGCGCTGTCGTTCTACGGCCTGCGCGGGGACGCTTCCCTGCACGCGGTTCGGGGACTCCGCAGCCTTCTGCACGGCTTTGCGGAATTGGAACGCAAAGGCGCCTTCGGGCTGCCGCTCGACCTGGACGAGACGCTGCGGCTATTGATCGGCGCCTATCTGGCCGGTCTGCCGGTCATCCGCGGCGGGAACGGGCAGGGGACGCCGAACCGTTCCTTGTGAACTTGCCGGCGTCATCGCGAGGTTGCCCGCTTCCGTTGACCGAAAGAAAGGTACGTACAAGTGTCGAAGCGGAATATGGTATAATGGGTCGAACCCAATACCGAAGCTCGAGGTGACGAAGGTGAGCGCGCAGCCGCCGAAATATTTGCGGTTGAAAGAAGAGATCGTATCCTGGATCGCCGGAGGCCGGTACCTTCCGGGAGACAAGCTGCCGTCGGAGAACGAGCTGGCGGCGCAGTTCCGGATCAGCCGCCAGACGGTGCGGCAGTCGATCGGCGAACTGGTCAAGGAAGGGTGGCTGACGCGCGAGCAAGGCAAGGGGACGTTCGTGTCCCGGCTGTCGGGCGAGCATCGCGCCGCGTTCGGAAACCGCACGATCGGCCTTGTCACGACGTACATCTCGGACTATATTTTTCCTTCGATCGTCCGGGGGGTGGAGGCGGAGCTGAAAGCGCGCGGATACCGCCTGCTGCTGTCGAGCACCGACAACGACAAGGCGCGGGAGCGGGAGAGCCTGGAGACGATGCTGGCCCAGGCAGTGAGCGGCCTGATCGTGGAGCCGACGCGCAGCGCCGAAGGCAACCCCAATTTCGATCAGTACATGGCGCTTGCGTACCACGGCGTTCCGATCGTCATGATTAACGAGCGCTATCCCGATCTGGACGTTCCCTGCGTCCGCATGGACGACGAGGAGGGCGGCCGTCTGGCCGCGCTGCACCTGCTGAAGGGAGGCCATCGGCGGATCGCCGGCTTCTTCAAGACGGACGACCTGCAAGGCGTTCACCGGCTGAAAGGATTTCTGAAAGCCCATCGGGAGCATCGTCTGCCGGTGGCGCCGGAGCGGCTCGTCCGGTACAGTACGGAGCAGCGGGAGCGGCTGCCGCTGGAGGCGCTGCGCCGCATGCTGCGGCAGCCGGAAGCGGAGCGGCCGACGGCGATCGTCTGCTACAACGACCAGTTGGCCGTGGCGCTGCTGGACGTCATCCGCGATGAAGGGCTGCGCGTGCCGGAAGATTTGTCCGTCGTCGGCTATGACGATTCGTACTTGGCGACAGCGACGGAGACGAAGCTGACCACGGTCGCCCATCCAAAGGCGGAACTCGGCATCACGGCGGCCAAGGCGCTGCTGGCGCTGCTGGAGAAGGAGGCGGCGCCGGAGCGGGAGAGCCTCGTCTTCCCTCCGCAGCTGATCGTACGGCAGTCGACCGCTCCGCGCGGCGCCGAACCGGAGTGACGGCTTCAGGTTTTGCTCGACATACATGTACGTACAAGTGTATAATGGAGCCGTCGAAGAGCGGGCACGGCGCCGCGGCGCCCCGCCCGAACAGGAGAAAGGATGTGGGACGCGTGCTCGAACGGTTGAAGGAGCAGGTATGCGAAGCGAACGCCGCTTTGCCGGCATACGGACTGGTTACTTTTACGTGGGGGAACGTCAGCGGCTTTGACCGGGACCGGCAGCTGATGGTCATCAAGCCGAGCGGGGTCGCTTATGAGAAGCTGAAACCGGAGCATATGGTGGTGGTCGATCTGGACGGCAACGTCGTGGAAGGCGAACTCCGTCCGTCGTCGGATACGCCGACCCATCTGGTGCTGTACCGGTCTTTTCCCGACATCGGCGGCATCGTGCACACCCACTCGCCGTGGGCGACGGTCTGGTCGCAAGCGGGACAGGGCATTCCGGCGCTGGGCACGACTCATGCCGATTATTTCTACGGCACGATTCCTTGCACCCGCCCGATGACCCGCGAGGAGATCGAGCGGGCGTATGAAGAGGAGACCGGCAACGTCATCGTCGAGACGTTCCGCGGCCGCGACCCGATCGCCGTGCCGGGCGTGCTCGTGTACAGCCACGCCCCGTTCGCCTGGGGCAAGGACGTCATGAACGCGCTGCACAACGCCGTCGTGCTGGAAGAAGTGGCCAGAATGGCCTACCATACCCGCCAGCTCAACGCCGGCATTCCGAGCATGCAGCAGGAGCTGCTCGACAAGCACTATTTGCGCAAGCACGGAGCAGGCGCCTATTACGGTCAACCGGGCGACAAAGCCGGCCCTGACCGCATAGCCGCGCGCAGCGCTGCGGAGCAACGCGGGGCGGATGCGCGAAAGGGGGATCACGCATGAGCGCGAAATACGCGATCGGCATCGACTACGGGACCCAGTCGGGGCGCGCCGTTCTGGTGGACTTGGCCAACGGGGACGAGATTGCGGACCATGTCACGCCTTACCCGCACGGCGTCATCGACGAGAAGCTGCCCGGTTCGGGAACGCCGCTCGGCCACGACTGGGCGCTGCAGCATCCGGACGACTATCTCGAAGTGCTGCGCCGCTCGATTCCGGCCGTACTGCGGGAATCCGGGGTGAGCGCCGACGATGTCATCGGCATCGGCATCGATTTTACGGCATGCACAATGCTGCCTATCGACGCCAGCGGAACGCCGCTCTGCTTCCTGAGCGAGTGGAAGGACAACCCGCACAGCTGGGTGAAGCTGTGGAAACACCACGCGGCCCAGGACGAGGCCGACCGCCTCAACGCGATCGCCGCGGAGCGGGGAGAGAAATTTCTGCCCCGGTACGGCGGGAAAATCTCGTCGGAATGGATGGTCGCGAAAATATGGCAGATTCTGAACGAAGCGCCGGAAGTGTATGCGGCGACCGACCGGTTCACCGAGGCGACGGACTGGGTCGTCATGCAGATGACCGGCGCGCTGGTCCGCAACAGCTGCACGGCCGGCTACAAGTCGATCTGGCATAAGCGGGAAGGGTATCCGAGCCGGGATTTCTTCAAGGCGCTCGATCCGCGGCTCGAAAACCTGACCGATACGAAGCTCCGTGGCGACATCAAGCCGCTCGGCACGAAAGCCGGCGAACTGACGCCGGAGATGGCCGCCATGACCGGCCTCAAAGCGGGCACCGCCGTCGCCGTCGGCAACGTCGACGCGCACGCCGCCGTTCCAGGCGTCGGGGTCGTCACCCCGGGCAAGCTGGTGATGGCGATGGGCACGTCGATCTGCCACATGCTGCTCGGCACGAAGGAAGTCGCCGTCGAAGGGATGTGCGGCGTCGTCGAGGACGGCATCATTCCGGGCTACCTGGGCTATGAGGCCGGACAGTCGGCGGTCGGCGACATTTTCGAATGGTTCGTCGAAGAAGCGGTTCCGGCGTATGTGAAAGAAGCGGCGGCCCAGGAAGGCGTTGGCGTCCATCAATGGCTGACCGAACGCGCGTCCGCTTATAAGCCGGGGCAAACTGGGCTGCTGGCGCTGGACTGGTGGAACGGCAACCGCTCCGTCCTGGTCGACACGAACCTGACCGGCGTGATGGTCGGATATACACTGCTGACCAAGCCGGAGGAAGTGTACCGCGCCTTGCTCGAAGCGACGGCGTTCGGCACGCGCAAAATCATCGACGCCTTCCACCACAGCGGCGTGCCGGTCGACGAAGTGTACGCGTGCGGCGGCTTGCCGCAGCGGAACCGGCTCTTGATGCAGATCTACGCCGACGTGACGAACCGGGAGATCAAGGTGGCGGACTCCCGGCAGACGCCCGCGGTCGGCGCGGCGATGTTCGGCGCGGTCGCGGCCGGCAGCGCCAAAGGCGGGTACGACAGCATCGTCGACGCCGCCAAGGCGATGGCCAAAGTGCGCGACGAATCGTTCAAGCCGATTCCCGAGCATGTCGCCGTGTACGAGAAGCTGTACCGCGAGTACAACGAGCTGCACGACTATTTCGGCCGCGGCGCGAACGACGTCATGAAGCGGCTGAAGGCGCTGAAGGACGAAGCTTCGCGCGCCTGACCGGCCCGGCCGGGGCGGGCCGCAGTTAAAAAAACGAAAAAAATGTTCGGAAATTTGAAAAGACGCCGGTTCCCGCAGCTTCTATCATGAGAGTAGCGCAGCATCTCATAGGCGGGAGGAGATCCGGCGTCTTTGCGTTTCGTCGAGAAGGGGCAGGGGCGGGAAGCGAATCCGGCGGACTTGGGCGCCGCTGCGATATGCTTATGCTCTGTTTACGTCCCGGGACATTCCGGAGAGAGGGGGTCAAGCCGTGAAAAGACCGCTGCTGTTTACGGTGTACGGCATTTTCACGCTGCTGTTCCTGCTGTTTTTCTGGTATTATGGCATCCGCGGAAGCGGACAGGACGATTGGAACGAGTCTCCGTCCGGCTTGAGCGGGGACATCGAGGAGAAGTACGTCATGGTCACGTTCCAGTCCGGCATCGATTACTGGCGCAGCATTATGAAAGGGTTCGAAGACGCCGCCCAGGAGCTCAACGTCTCGGTCGATTTCCGCGGCGCGACCCAGTACGATCCGGACGAAGAAATCACCGTGCTGGAGCAGGCGATCGCCCGCAAGCCGGCGGGGATCGCGGTCACGGCGATCAATCCGCGGGCCCTGAACGGCGCGATCGACAAGGCGGTCCAGGCCGGCATCCCGATCGTGCTGTTCGATTCCGGCGCGCCCGAGAGCAGCGCGTTCGCTTTTCTCGGCACGGACAATGTCAAAGCCGGCGCCCAGGCCGCCCGGGAGATGGGGCGCCTGCTGAACGGAAGCGGAGAAGTGGCCGTCATTACGCAGCCGAACCAGCTGAACCACCAGGAGCGGACGAAAGGTTTTCAAGACATGATTGCGAAAGCGTTTCCGAACATCCGCATCGTCGAAGTGGCGGACGGCAAAGGCGATATCGACGCGTCCGCGCAAGCGGCCAAGCGCATTGTGGAGCAGCATCCGGAAGTGGACGGCTTTTTCGCCACCCAGGCCAACGGGGGCGTCGGCATCGGACAGGCGATGAAGGAGCTGGGCCTGGCGGGGAAAAAGGTCATCATCGGCTTCGACACGGACAAAGGGACGCTCGATCTGGTGAAGGACGGCACCATCAACGCCACCCTCGCGCAGGGAACGTGGAACATGGGCTACTGGTCGCTGATGGACTTGTTCCATCTGCATCACGGCATCGTTCAGCCGAACAGCCGGGGCCCGAACGGCTCTCCTCCGGTTCCCCCGTATACCGATACCGGAATCACCGTCGTATCGCGCGTCAACGTGGACCAGTATTACGCCAGGTAGCGGGGAGGAGGCGAAACGGGATGGCGCAGACGGAACCACGAAGAAGCGCCCTGCTCCGCCGCATGAAATTCGGCAACCAGCCGATCCGCTACAAGCTGCTGTTCCATTTTCTCATGGTCGCCATCATTCCTTCCCTGGTGCTCGGCGTGATGACGGACTGGGTCGTCAACCGGATCATCGAGCGGCAGATGAACGAGAATACGCTGCAGCTCATCGCCAAAGTGAACAAGTCGCTGGAATTTTACGTCGGCAGCGTGCAGAACACGACTTACCTGCTCGCCTACAATCCGCAGGTTCGCGCCTTTTTGACGGAAAGCCGGCCTTCCGCGCAAACCCGCGGCGAAGCGCTGGCGTTCATGCGGGGATTCTCGACGCTGCAGACGGAAATCGCAGGCATGATGATCGTCAAGGCCAACGGCGATTACTTGAGCAACGATATGTATGCGCGGGCTTCGGGCGATTTGACGCTTGAGACGTGGTACCAGGAGGCGGTGCGGGGCAAAGGCATTTTCCGCGTCCTCGGCCACCCGAGCAAGCGCAACGTGACGACGCACGCGAACTACAAGGACAGCGAAGTGGTGTCGGCCGTCCGCGCCATCCTCGATCCGGACACGCAGAAGGTGCTCGGCGTCGTGCTGATCGACCTGAAGCTGCGCGTCATCGTCGAAACGTCGCAAGACGTGCGCCTCGGCAAAACCGGCGTGCTGATGGTCATGGACGAGAAGGGCGAGCCGATCTACGTGCCCCGTCAGCTCGGATTTCAGAAAATCCCGCTGAATTGGCTGGCCAACCAGCCGTCCGGCGAGTTCGTGGAAACGGTGAACGGCAGGAAGCTGCAGTTTATTTTCCGGAAAACGTCGTTCAGCGACTGGGCGACGATCGGCGTGTTCCCGACCGATCGGTCCGCCCCCGAGGTGCGGCAAATCCGGCTGTATGTCGGGACGTTCGTGTTCATCGTCGGATTGCTGGGCATTACCGCCTCCTTCGCGCTGTCCCACTCCATTTCCCGGCCGATCTACCGGCTGATGGCGTTCATGCAGCGGGCCGAGTCCGGCGATCTGCAGACCCGCTATTGGGGCGGCGGCATGGACGAGATCGGCATGCTGGGCCGCAGCTACAACCGCATGCTGGCGAAAATCGCCGAGCTGCTGCAGCTCGCCGAGAAGCAGGAGCGGCAGAAGCGGGAGGCCGAGCTGCGCATTCTGCAGGCGCAGATCAAGCCGCATTTTCTGTACAATACGCTGGACACGATCCAATGGATGGCCCGCAAGCAGGGAGCGGCCGATGTGGCCGAAATGGCGGAGGCGCTTGCCCGGCTGTTCCGCATCGGCCTGAGCAAGGGGAACGAGTTCATCCCGCTCGCCGAGGAATTCGACCACGTCCGCAGCTACTTGCAGATCCAGAAGCAGCGCTATCAGGACAAGCTTCGGTTCACGCTCGACCTCGATCCGTCCATCGCCCATCTGCCCGTGCTGAAAGTGGTGCTGCAGCCGATCGTGGAAAACGCGATCTACCACGGCATCAAGGAACGGCGCGGCCCGGGGCGGATCGCGGTGACCGGCCGGCGGCAGGCCGGCCGCGTCGTGCTCCAGGTGGCGGACGACGGGGCGGGAATGGACGAGCGGACGCTGGCGCGGCTGCGCGCCCGGCTGGACGCTCCTTCGCGGGAAGCGCGGACGGAGGCGGCCGGGATGGCCGAAACGGTCGAGCCGGCCGAGACAGCCGAGGCGGTCGGGCCGGGGTACGGGCTGTCCAATATTCAGGCGCGGCTGCAGCTGACCTACGGCGCGGAGAACAGCGGAATCGCCATCGAGAGCCGGAAAGGCGAAGGGACGGTCGTCACCCTCGCTTATCCGGCGCGGGAGGAGGAACAACCATGGCCGCATGGAAAGTGATCATTGCCGACGACGAGCCGATCATTCGGGAAGGCATCCGCGAGGCGGTCGACTGGCCGGCGCTGGACATGGAAGTGGTCGCCGAAGCCGAAGACGGCGAGGAAGCGCTGGAACAGGCCGGCGTCCTGCGTCCCGACCTGATGCTTGTCGATCTGAACATGCCGATCGTAAGCGGCATCGCCGTCATCGAGGAATTGCGGCGAAGCTTGCCGGACTGCCGGGTCGTCATCGTCACCGGGCACGACGAGTTCGGATACGCGCAGCAAGCGATCCGGCTCGGCGTCGACGAATACATCCTGAAGCCGGCCAATCCGCATCAGCTCGCCGAAGTGCTCAGCCGGATCAAAGCCGAACTGGAACAGTCGAGGGAGAAGGAAAAGCATTTGAAGATGGCCTCGCAGCAGATCAGCAAAAACATTCCGCTGCTTCGCGAGCGGTTCTGCAACGAATGGATCGAAGGCGCGATCGGCCGGGAAGAGGCGCTGGAGCAGCTTCGGTTTCTCGGCCTGCCGGAGCGGACGCCTTCGCTGGTCGGCATTCTCCGCTGGCCGGAAGCCGACCTGGGCCGGACCGTCCGGCCGGAACGGGAGCGGCAGCTCATGCTGTTCGCCATGGAAAACATCGCCATGGAACTGCTGTCGCCCTCTCCGGCGGTGCTGTTCCGCGATCCGGCCGGCTTTCTGTGCGCCTTCGTGTGGGATATGCGCGATCCGGGCCCGTTCGTCTCGATCGAGGAGGCTGTCGACCGGTATTTGAAGCTGCGCGTCGTCGCTTACGCGGAACCGGTCGCAGGAGGCGAGGGCGGCGTGGCGTCCGCTTACCGAAAGGCCCGCGAGGCGGTGTACAAGGAGGCTTCCGTCTCGCCGCTCGTGCGCCGGGCCCGCCGGCATATCCGGGAGCACTACTCCGACCCGCAGCTGTCGCTGGAAGGGACGGCGCGCGCCATCGGCGTGTCGCCCGTCTATTTGAGCCGCCTGATCAAGCAGGAACTCGGCACGACGTTCGTCGCCTTGCTGACGCAGACCCGCATCGCCGAGGCGATCCGGCTGCTGAACGCCACCGACCGCAGCATCGCGGACATCGCGGAAGCGGTCGGCTACGAGTCCCAGCACTATTTCAGCACGGCGTTCAAAAAAGCGGTCGGCGTACCGCCGATCCGTTTCCGCAAGGGAGCGGCCGCCGAAGAGGACGGCTGACTCCCTTGCGGCGAGGACCGGAAGATTGGAATTAACGCAGGGTTTCATCTCGTTGTCGTTCTGGCCGTTTTATACTATCAATAAGTTCTTGTGTAATTAGTTTTCTTGAATCGACAGAATCAAGGAGTTCATCATGGGGAGGATTATTTGGGGAATAGAACAATGTGATTTGAACTCCCTCAGATTGAGCAATTTCAACTGCCGGAATATAATCACTGTCTCCCGTTACCAATACCGCATGCGTAATTAATCTTTTTGTCGCATGCATGACGAGATCGGTGGCTAGAGCGACGTCAATCCTTTTTTGCTCAAAAACAGGACGACCTGTCTCATCCGTTCCGCGGTAAGCCAATTTGCCTCTTCGTACTGTGAAACGTAACCGATTAATACTTGATCCAAGTAACCGCCGTCAATGAATATTGCACCTCGGAAATTACTCATTCCAAGATTTCCTCCTGAAATGCGAAACGGAAGGGTATTGCCCTTCCGCTCCGTCTCTTGTCCTGCCATCCCAACGGAACAGCAGCGTTTAAATCTCTTTACATAGTATACCCAAAGGAAAATAAAATGCAACACGCGTTTTCCCCAAATTGGAACACCCGTTTATAGAGAAGTTTAAGAATTTAAAAAAAGTGTTCGCTTTGGTCGAAAGACACTCCCCCGCCCCCGGTGCTATTTTGTAGACACCAAAGATGAAAGGGGAGTATCCGCAAATGAAAAAAACGATGGTTCTGCTGTCTGCGCTGCTCGTTCTCGCGCTCGCGCTTGCGGCTTGCGGCAACGGCGGCGGAGGAAGCGAGGGCGCTGCGCCGCCGTCGGCGGCGGCATCCGGTTCCGCCGGCCCGACCGGCTCGCCTTCCGGATCCGCGGGCGGAGGCAAAGGGGTAATCGGCATCGCCATGCCGACCAAATCGTCGGAACGCTGGGTGAACGACGGCGCCAACATGGTGAAAGAGTTCGAGAAGCTCGGCTACAAGACCGACCTGCAATACGGGGAAGACGTCATCGAAAACCAGGTGTCCCAAATCGAAAACATGATTACGAAAAACGTCAAGCTGCTCGTCATCGCTTCCATTGACGGCGGGGCGCTGACCGACGTGCTGCAGAAAGCGAAAGACGCCGGCATCCCGGTCATCGCGTACGACCGGCTGATCACCAAAACCCCGAACGTGGACTATTACGCCACCTTCGACAATTTCAAAGTCGGCGTGCTGCAAGGGTCCTACATCGAGGAGAAGCTGGGGCTGAAGGAAGGCAAAGGCCCGTTCAACATCGAGCTGTTCGCCGGGTCTCCCGACGACAACAACGCCTACTTCTTCTTCGACGGCGCCATGAGCGTTCTCAAGCCCTACATCGACAGCGGCAAGCTGGTCGTCCGCAGCGGCCAGACGAAGTTCGACCAGATCGCCACCCTCCGCTGGGACGGCGGCGTCGCCCAATCCCGGATGGACAACCTGCTGAGTTCCAACTACACGACGGAGCACCTGGACGCGGTGCTGTCCCCGTACGACGGCATTTCGATCGGCGTGCTGTCCTCGCTGAAAGGCGTCGGATACGGCACTCCCGACAAGCCGCTGCCGATCATCACCGGACAGGATGCCGAGCTGGCGTCGGTGAAATCGATCATTGCCGGCGAGCAGACGCAGACGGTGTTCAAGGATACGCGCGAGCTGGCCAAAGTCGCCGTGAAGATGGCCGACGACATTCTGAACGGCCGCAAGCCGGAAGTCAACGACGAGAAAACGTACAACAACGGCGTCAAAGTGGTGCCGTCCTACCTGCTCCAGCCGGTATCCGTCGACAAGTCGAATTACAAGCAGGCTTTGGTCGACACCGGCTACTACACCGAAGACCAGCTGAAATGATGGAAGACGGAAGTGGCGGCTGGCATCCGGCCGTCACTCCTTGTTATCCGAATATCCGAATATCGGAAAAGGCGGGTGAACCGCATGTCGGCGGCCATTTTGGAAATGCGGAACATTACGAAGACGTTCCCCGGCGTCAAAGCGCTGGAGAACGTCAATCTGGTCGTCCGGGAAGGCGAGACGCACGCGCTGTGCGGCGAGAACGGCGCCGGCAAGTCGACGCTGATGAAGGTGCTGAGCGGCGTCTACCCGTACGGCTCCTACGAAGGGGAGATCCGGTTCAAAGGCCAAAGGTGCGAATTCAAAGACGTCAAGCAGAGCGAAAGCCGGGGCATCGTCATTATTCATCAGGAACTGGCGCTCATTCCGTACCTGTCGATCGCCGAAAACATTTTTCTCGGCAACGAGCGGGCCCGCCGGGGCATCGTCGACTGGAACGAAACGTATGTCCGCACGAAAGAGCTGCTTAAGACGGTCGGGCTGGACGAAAATCCGAACACGCCGGTCGGAACGCTCGGGGTTGGCAAGCAGCAGCTTGTCGAAATCGCCAAGGCGCTGTCCAAGAAAGTGCAGCTGCTCATTCTCGACGAGCCGACCGCCGCGCTGAACGAAGAGGACAGCGACAATCTGCTGCGGCTGATCGTGCGGTTCAAGCAGCAGGGCATCTCGTCGATCCTCATCTCCCACAAGCTGAACGAGATCGCCCGCGTCGCGGATTCCATCACCATACTGCGGGACGGCAAAACGATCGAGACGCTCGATATGCGGACCGATGAAGTCACCGAAGACCGGATTATCAAAGGAATGGTCGGCCGCGACCTGACGCACCGGTATCCGGAACGGAAGCCGAACATCGGCGGCACCCTTTTCGAAGTGCGGCGCTGGACGGTCCACCATCCGCAGCAGCCCGGCCGGAAAGTGGTGGACGGCGTCGACCTGTACGTTCGCCGCGGCGAGATCGTCGGCATCGCCGGACTGATAGGCGCCGGACGGACGGAGCTGGCGATGAGCATCTTCGGCCGGTCTTACGGAAGCGGCATCAGCGGGCAATTGTTCAAGGACGGCCGGGAGATCCGGCTGCGCACGGTCAGCGACGCGATCCGCCACGGCATCGCTTATGTGACCGAGGACCGCAAGCAGTACGGGCTCAACCTGATCGACGATGTCAAGCGGAACCTTTCGCTGGCCAATCTGAAGAAGCTGTCGCGCAGAGGGGTCGTCAACGAGAACGAAGAGATCGTAACGGCCGAGACGTTCCGGCGCCGGATGAACATCAAGACGCCGTCGGTGAGGCAGAAGACCGGCAACCTGAGCGGCGGCAACCAGCAGAAAGTCGTGCTCGGCAAGTGGATTTTCGCCGAGCCGGACCTGCTCATCCTGGACGAACCGACGCGCGGCATCGACGTCGGCGCGAAATACGAAATCTACACGATCATTCAAGAGCTGGCCTCGGAAGGCAAGGGCATCCTGCTCATCTCCTCGGAGTTGCCGGAAATTCTCGGCATGTGCGACCGGATTTACGTCATGAGCGAAGGGCGGATCACCGGGGAAGTGCCGCGCGGGGAAGCGACGCAGGAGACGCTGATGCGCTATATGACCGGAAGCGGAGGGAAATAACCGATGGGCATCGTCAAAAATCTGTTTCGCACTAACGTCCGGCAGTACGGGATGATCATCGCCCTGGTGGTCATCACGCTGCTGTTTCAATGGTTGTCCGGCGGCATTCTGCTGAAGCCCCTGAACATCACCAATCTGATTCAGCAGAACAGCTACATTCTGGTCCTCGCCATCGGCATGGTTCTCGTCATCATTACCGGACACATCGACCTGTCGGTCGGGTCCGTCGCGGCGTTCGTGGGGGCGGTGTCGGCGATCCTGATGGTCGATCATCATATGCCGTTCTGGCTGGCGCTCGTTCTGACGCTGCTGCTCGGCGCCATCGTCGGCGCCTGGCAAGGCTTCTGGGTCGCTTACGTGCGCATCCCTTCCTTTATCGTCACGCTGGCGGGCATGCTGCTGTTTCGCGGGCTGACGATGATCGTGCTGAACGGCCAATCGATCGCGCCTTTTCCGAAAGCGTTCCAGAATATGAGCGCCGGTTTTTTGCCGGACTTCGGTTCCTTCCGGGTTCATATGCTGACGATCGTGCTCGGCATTCTGCTGTCGGCGGCGACGGTCGTTCAGGAATTCCGCAGCCGGCGCACCCAGCGGAAGTACGGCTTCGACGCGCTGCCGATCCCCTGGTTTGCGGCCAAGCTGGCCGCCGTCGTCGCGGTCGTCAACGTCTTCACCTGGGTGCTGGCGCAATACAAAGGCATTCCGAACATTCTCGTCATCCTGTTTATCCTCGTTGTCGCCTACACGTTCGTAACGAACCGGACCGTAGCCGGCCGGCACATTTACGCGCTCGGCGGCAACGAGAAAGCGGCCGGCCTGTCCGGCGTCAAGACGAAGCGCGTGACGTTCTGGGTGTTCGTCAACATGGGCGCGCTGGCCGCTCTGTCCGGGCTGATCTACGCCGCCCGCCTGAACGCCGCGACCCCGAAGGCGGGGGTCAACTTCGAGCTGGACGCGATCGCGGCCTGCTTCATCGGAGGCGCTTCCGCTTCCGGCGGCATCGGCACGGTCGTGGGCGCCATCGTCGGCGGCCTCGTCATGGGCGTCATGAACAACGGGATGTCCCTCATCGGTCTCGGCATCGACTGGCAGCAGGGGATCAAAGGGCTGGTGCTGCTGCTCGCCGTCGGCTTCGACATCTACAACAAAAACAAGACGGCATAAAAAACGGAGCTTGCCTGGGTCTTGGCGAGCTCCTTTTCCCTTTTTACGGACCGGTACGATTTGCGGAGTCGTTCAGGAACCGGCCGGCGCTGCGGCCTGGTGAAGCCGCACTTTTTCCCCGCGCTTGCGGCTTTTTCGGCGGCTTGCCGCGGCTTTCGTCCGGAGTTTGGCGCCTTTGCGTCCTGCTGTCGGAATCCCTACCGCAAAAGGAGCGATCAGCGGACGGCCGGAGGCGGGGGACCCTTTCGTTGTCGGCATCGGAAAACCTCCTTTTCGTGCCTCGCACCGCAATGCCCGCATGGCTTTCTGCGGTCGCGCGGTTTTCATGCAGGGCAATCGTCCATATTGCAACATATGCGTCCGCGGGTCCCGGAGTGCGGAAAATCCGCCGGCTGCAGCGCGGGGCAAAAAAAGCGGGCTTGCGTCGCCGCAAGCCCGTCAAAGTGAAGCTATATAAATGAAAAGGGGGGTCATGTTCGTATTGTAGCGGAGGAAGATGAAAGGAACATGAAAGAAGTATTACAGTTTGGTTACGAATAAGAAAGCGGTTCACCGGTCAGATCGGCATTTCAACCATCGCTTTGATCACGTTCGATTCCGGCTTCATCCAGTCGCCAAACCGTTCGATCATGTCCGCGAGCCCGGCGCGGTGCGTCACGTAGCGGCCGATATCGACGCCGCCGGCCGCAATCGCATCCGCCGCTTCGGCGAAGTCTTCCCGGGTGGCGTTGCGGCTTCCCATCAGCGTCAGCTCCCGCTTGTGGAATTCCGGGTCGCTGAACGCGACGTCCGCCTTGACGAGCCCGACGAACACCACCGTGCCGCCATGGGCGGCGTATGCAAACGAATCGGCCATCGACCGGGCGCTGCCCGTCGCATCGAATACGACCGTCGGGCATTCGCCGCCGTTCAGGGCCGCGATCCGCTCTATCGGTTCCGGCTCCCGCAGCGGGTTGACGAGCCCGTCCGCCTTCGCCCATCGGCCGCAGAAAGCCAGCCGGTCGTCGCTTACGTCCATGGCGATGACCTTTGCGCCCTTTCTCTTCGCGAAGGCGGCCACGCCGAGCCCGATCGGACCGGCGCCGATGACGAGAGCGGTCTCGCCCGCCCGAAGCCCGGACCGGCGCACCGCGTGCGCGCCGATGGCCAGCGGCTCGATCGCCGCTGTCTCATCCGGCGTCAGGTTGGGGGTCGCCATCAGATGGGAGACCGGAACCGAGATCCGCTCCCGCAGGCCGCCGTCGACATGCACGCCCAGCACTTTCAGGTTCGTGCAGCAGTTCGTCTTGCCGCTGCGGCAAGCGATGCAGGTTCCGCAATGCAGGTAGGGGATGACGCTGACCGGATCGCCGGCGCGCAAGCCTTGCCCGTTGGGACCGACTTCTGCGATGACGCCGGCCAGCTCGTGCCCCAATATTCTCGGATACGCGAAGTAGGGCTGATGGCCCCGGTAAGCGTGGTAGTCGGTGCCGCAAATCCCGACGCGCCGAACGGCCACAACCGCATGGCCGGCCTGGGGGACCGGCTCCGGAAGATCGTCGACAAGCTCGAAACGGCCGATCTCGGCGCAGACGATTCCTCTCATCTTATAACGCTCCGATCTGTTCGTTATATTCGGGACGGCCGCTCGCCCATGTCCGGTTATGAACGGGCCGAAGCAGCGCCTGCACTTCCGAGAGCAGCTCCCGGTCGATCGGCTCCTCCGTCCAGGCCGCATTGCGGCGGATATTGCGCGGATTGGCCGTGCTGACGAGGGTCGTCGGGATCCGTTCGTTCGAGGTGGAAAATTGCACGGCCAGCTTGGCGATGTCCGCTCCCCGACGCGCGCATAATTCCGCCGCTTTCAGGCAGGCGGCTTTCAGTTCCGGATCGGCCGGATGCCAATCCGGCGTTCCCCGCAGGCTGAGCAGTCCCATCGACAGCGGGGAAGCATTGACGAGCCCGATTCCTTTCTCTTCCAGCCTGGGAAGCAGGTTCAACAGCGCCGTATCGTTCAGCGAATAATGGCAGTACGAGAGCACGACGTCGACGTCCACCCGGGGAAGGAGCGTCTCGAACAGTTGCAGCGGAAGGCCGCTGATTCCGTAAAAGCGGATTTTGCCGTCTTTCTTCAGCTGCTGCAGCGCGGGGACGGCCTCCTCCACAATGACGCCGGCCGGCGCGAACTCGACATCGTGCAGAAACAGAATGTCCGTGTAGTCGGTGTTCAGCCGCCGCAGACTTTCGTCCAGGCTGCGCACAATTCGCCCGCGCGTAAAATCGAAGTCGTTCAGGCCGTAGCGGCCCGCTTTGGTGGACAGCAGAAACCTGTCCCGCGGAAGATCGCGGATCGCTTTGCCGAGCAGCGTCTCCGCGCGGGTCCGCCCGTAGTAAGGGGACACATCGATATAATTGATGCCGGCGTCGATCGCTTCGTGCACCGTTCGGATGCCTTCGGACTCGTCGATGTCCCGGAACACGGAGCCCAGGGAAGACGCGCCGAAGCTGAGGACCGACACCTCCAGTCCCGTTCGCCCGAGCTTGCGGGTTTTCATGGCGGCGAACCCCTCCTCGCGCTCTTTTCTATCTTCAATTTAGCAGCATTTTCGAACGATAAAAGTGCGGATTTTGGCGGAAATATACCTCTTTTTGATATGGACGGCCCAGGCCGGGGGAAAAGCAAGGTGGTTCATTTGCGCAATTCGGAAGGAGGCACGTTCTTGTACTTTTTGAACGTTTTGCTGAAGTAGTACAGGTCGTTGAACCCGGTCGCCGCCGCGATCTCGGAGACGGTGAGCGCCGTGCCGAGAAGGAGCGCCTCCGCTTTGTTGATCCGCGTCAGGTTGACGTATTCCATGATCGTCCGGCCCGTCAACTGCTTGAACAGCCGGCTGAAATGGTAGCGGCTCAGCCCCGTCTGGCGGGCGAGCAAGTCGACGGACAGCGGCTCTCCGTAATGGGTTTCGATATAGGCAAGCACCGGCGAGAGCCGTTCCAGGCCGGCCGTGCGGGCCTCGTAGTCATGCGCCGTCAGCACGTTGGCGACGTGCCCCCGCACCAGGATGGCGAGCAGCCGGTACAGGCACGACTTGATCGACAGCTCGTAGCCGAACTCGCGCCGCTCCATCTCCTCGATCAGGGAGCGCATGCAGCTTTGAACCGCCTCGTCGCTCTCGATCTTGCTGCGGAACAGCAGCCGGTTCTGGGTGATCGGCGCCATGAACTTCGTCTGCACGGCGTCCGCGCTCTGGCTGTACAGCAGCGAAATGTCGGCAATGACGGCATAATACAACAAATCGTCCGACAGGCTGACGCCGCTGTGCAGCTCGTTGCTGTTCACGACGATCAGGTCGCCGGCCTTGACCGGGATGGCCGACGAGCTGCAGGAGATGGACGCTTCTCCCCGCTGGAAAAACAGAAATTCCATATGCTCGTGCCAATGGGGAGGGAACAGCGACGCGCCGCTGCGGCTGCAGTGAATGCGGTGAACTTTGATCGGAAAATGCGGGTCGGGCATATCCATCGGTTCCTTCAGCGAAGCCGGTCTTTCCAAACGCTTCCCTCCTGTCCGCACGATTGAACAAATATACAGCACACCATTCCATGGCGGCTTCCGACGCTTCCATTATAATACGAAGTGACAAGGAAGCGAAGGAAGAGGTGAAGCGCATGGCAGCCGTCAACATCGGCGTGATCGGCGCCGGTTCGATTTCGGGCGCCCACTTGCAGGCTTACGCCGGCAATCCGCAGGCGAAGCTGGTCGCGGTGTGCGACCTGAATTCGGACAGGGCCCGGCAAGCCGCGGAAAAATACGGGTGCGCCAAGGTGTACGCCGATTACCGGGAGCTTCTGCGCGACCCGGACATCGACGCGGTCAGCATCTGCACCTGGAACAACACGCACGCGGAGATCAGCATCGCCGCGCTGCAGGCGGGCAAGCACGTGCTGGTGGAGAAGCCGCTGTGCCGCACGGTCGAGGAAGCGCTGCGGGTGCAGGAAGCCGTCCGTGCGAGCGGCCGGATTTTGCAGGTCGGCTTCGTGCGCCGCTACGATCCGAATGCGCAGATCGTGAAGACGTTCGCCGACAACGGGGAGTTCGGGACGTTTTATTACGGCAAAGCGTCCACCATCCGCCGGCTCGGCAATCCGGGCGGCTGGTTCGCCGACATCGAACGGTCCGGCGGCGGGCCGCTGATCGACATCGGCGTGCACGTCATCGACCTCGTCTGGTATTTGATGGGCCGCCCGAAGCCGGTCACGGTCAGCGGCAACACGTATCGCCGGCTCGGCAACCGCGCCAATATCCGGAATCTGTCCTTCTACAAGGCGGCCGATTACGACGCCGGGCGCAATACGGTGGAGGACCTGGCGAACGCGCTGATCCGCTTCGACAACGGCGCGTCGCTGTCCGTCGAAGTCAGCTACACGCTGCATGCGAAAGAAGACCGGACGACGGTGGAGCTGTACGGGGACAAGGGCGGGGCCGTCATCGAGCCGGAGCTGGCGATCGTGACGGAGAAGCACGACACGATTCTAAACGCGTTTCCGCAAACCGACCATCGCGGTTTTCAGTTCGACGCCGCCTTCGGGCGGGAAATCGCCCATTTTCTGGACTGCATCGCGAACGGAACCGAGCCGATCAGCCCGGTGGAAGATGGAGTGACGATGATGAAGATGCTGTGCGGCATTTACGAGTCGGCGGCCAAAGGGGAGGAGATCCGGCTATGAAGCTGGGCGTGAGCACGTACAGCCTGTCGCGGGCCATCCGGGCGGGCGAGATGACGCCGATGGACGCCATCGGCGCCATTGCGGAGATGGGCGGCGAGCATGCCGAGATCGTGCCGATCGGCTTCAACTTGCACGAGAATCCCGAGTTGATCGAGGCGATCCGGGGCAAAGCGGCGGAGGTCGGCATCGAGCTGTCGGGGTACGCGGTCGGCGCGAATTTCGCCGATCTCGACGACGAGGCGTTCGAGCGGGAAATCGAGCGGGTCAAAGGCGAGGTCGACATTGCGCGGGCGCTCGGCGTAAAGCGGATGCGGCACGACGTCGCGTCTTCCGCCGACCGGTCGATGCGGAATTTCCTGGCGCAGCTGCCGAGGCTGGCGGAAGCGTGCCGGCGCATCGCCGATTATGCGGCGCCGTTCGGCATCGTGACGAGCGTGGAGAATCACGGCTATTTCGTGCAGTCGAGCGACCGCGTGCAGGCCGTCGTCGACTCGGTCGGCCGGGACAACTTCCGGACGACGGTGGACACGGGCAATTTTCTGTGCGTCGACGAAGATCCGGTGGCGGCGGTTCGGCGCAATCTGCCGTTTGCGTCGATGGTCCACCTGAAGGACTTCTACGTTCGTCCGGCATCCTTTGGCCCCTGCGAAGGATGGTTCCCGACGGCCGGCGGATGCTGGCTGCGCGGCGCGATCGTCGGCCACGGCGACATCGACGTGCGGGAAGTGCTGCGGGCGATCCGGCAGTCGGGATACGACGGCTTCGTCTCGATCGAATTCGAAGGGATGGAGGATTGCCGGACCGGGGTGCGGCTCGGACTGGAATACGCCCGCAAAGTATGGTCCGAACTTGAGGAAAGGAGCGCGACTTAATCGATGAACAACAAAATCGGCGTCATCGTCGACAGCTTCCGCGTCGGCGTCCGCGAAGGACTGGTCAAAGCGAAGCAGGTCGGGGCGGACGGCGTGCAGATGTACGCGGTGTCCGGGGAGCTGGACCCGGCCAACCTGACGGCCGCGGCGCGCAAGGAACTGAAAGCGTACATTGAGTCCCTCGGGCTGGAAATCTCCGCGCTGGTCGGCGACCTGGGCGGGCACGGTTTTCAGGATCCGGAGGCGAATCCGGCGAAAATCGAAAAGTCCAAGCGCATCCTCGATCTGGCGGTGGAGCTGGGCACGAACATCGTGACGACCCACATCGGCATCGTGCCGGAAGACCGAAGCAGCCGGACGTACGAGACGATGCGCAACGCCTGCGCGGAGCTGAGCGCCTACGCCAAGAGCATGGGCGCGTATTTCGCGATCGAGACGGGGCCGGAGACGGCGTCCCGCCTGCGGACGTTTCTGGACGATCTCGGCTCGAACGGCGTCTCGGTCAATTTCGATCCGGCCAACATGGTGATGGTGACCGGCGACGATCCGGTGCAGGGCGTGCGCATCCTGAAGGATTACATCGTGCATACGCACGCGAAGGACGGCATCCGGCTGCGCGAAGTCGACCCGCGGCTCGTCTACGGCGCCTACGGGTTCGATCCGATGGACCATGCGCACATCGCCGAGCAGGCGGAGTCGGGTGACGCTTTCCGCGAAGTGCCGCTCGGCGAGGGCAGCGTCGATTGGCCGGCCTATTTGCAGGCGCTGCAGGAAATCGGCTACACCGGCTACCTGACGATCGAGCGCGAGGTCGGGGCGAACCCCGAGGAAGACATCGCCAAAGCGGTGCGGTTTCTGCAGCAGTTCCGCACGGCTTAGAGCCTATCCGAAAACTATTATGAGCAAGTAGGAAAATGGTGGAAAATGTCGAATTCCTTCAAGAGAAGCGCTTGGAGGAGATCGTCATGGCAACCGCACCGAAGTAATCTTTTTCAATTCCCGATGAGTTGTGGAACAAAAATCTGACAAAATCCAACCCTTGTTACCGGTGATTCGCGAATGAATGATCGTCAGGCGATGACAGCGATCTTTTACGTGCTCCGCACGGGCATCCAATGGAAAGCGTTGCCTCGTCAGATGGGGGCCGCCAGTACGGTGCATGATCGTTTTCAATACTGGCAAAAGCAAGGCGTTTTCAAACGCATGTGGGAAGCGGGGTTACAGGCGTATGATGAAGCCAAAGGCATGGAATGGACCTGGCAAGCGGTGGACGGAGCCATGACCAAGGCTCCGCTTGGGGGAAAAAGGAACGGGACCTAACCCGACGGATCGCGGCAAGCGTGGCACGAAACGGAGTCTGTGGACGGATGGACGGGGCATGCCCTTGGGCGTCGTCGTCGACGGGGCGAATCGCCACGATATGAAACTGCTGGGGCCCACGTTGTCTGAGCCGGTTGCATCACGACCGGAACCGGACGAAAAGAACCCGCAGCATTTGTGCCTGGATAAGGGATACGACTATCCGATCATTCGGGAACAAGTGGCCGAACTGGGATACGTCCTTCATTTGCGTTCGCGCGGTGAAGAGAAAGAAGAGAAGGCAACGATTCCGGGATACCGGGCACGGCGATGGGTGGTCGAACGAACCCACTCCTGGATCAACCGTTTTCGCCGCCTGCTCGTTCGTTGGGAGAAGAAAGTGGAGAACTACGAAGCGATGCTCCACTTTGCTTGCGCCTGGATTTGTTTCCGCCGTGCAGAGGTTTTCGGATAGGTTCTTAGAGCCGGCCTGCGACGAAGTTCGTTGCTCCCCGCCGCGGCCCGTCCGCGGCGGGTTTCATTTACCAGACGCCGCGCGAACATTTTGGTGAAATAGAGGAACGCAGTTCCCTTAATTGTGCGCGTCGCGGCCGTTTTGGCGAAATAGAGGAACGCAGTTCCCTTAATTGTGCGCGTCGCGGCCGTTTTGGCGAAATAGAGGAACGCAGTTCCCTTAATTGTGCGCGTCGCGGCCGTTTTGGTGAAATAGAGGAACGCAGTTCCCTTAATTGTGCGCGTCGCGGCCGTTTTGGCGAAATAGAGGAACGCAGTTCCCTTAATTGTGCGCGTCGCGGCCATTGTGGCGAAATAAAGGAACGCAGTTCCCTTATTTCGCCACACCGCTGCTGGGTCTGAAAATTCGTGCTGCCGGTGCCCTGTTCGCGGCATCGTGGTCCCTACAGGGACCACGATGCCGCTTTACTTGTCCTGCTCGCGCATCCGGGTCATCTGCTGCCACACCGAACCGGCCGCTTCCTCGCCGCGGCGGATGCGGGCCGCGGCCATTTCCGCCTGCAGGCGCACCTCGAATTCCGGCTCGCTTGCGGCTAGCCGGTCCAGCGCCTCCAGCGCCGACTCGTCCCCCGCTTCGTACAGGAAGCGGGCGGCCCGCCAGCGCACCAGCTTGTGGCTGTCGCCGAGCGCCTCGATCATCGGGCCGATCGCGGCCGGGTCGCCGAGATCGGACAGCGTGTCGCCGGCGGTCCGCCGGACGGCGGGGGCGGGATCCTTCAGCGCGGCGAACAGGTACGGCAGCGCCTCGGGCGAACGCAGGTCGCCGAGCAGCACGACGGCCAGCCGCCGCACCGACAGGTGCTCGTCGCGGGCCGCCTGCGCGAGCAGCGGCAAGTGCGCCGGCTCCGCCTTCACCCGCGACAGCGCCTCGTAGCGCGTCTTCCAGTCCGGCGACCGCAGGCGCTCGGCCAGCTCCTCCGGCGTTAGCGGCGCCGGCGGCTGCGGCGCGGGCGCTTCCGGCCCGGCGGCCTTCGCCTGCTCCACCAGCTGCCGCAGCCGCTCATCCGGATAGGCCGCGTCCAGCTCGCGCGCGATCTCCGCCAGAATCTCCTCCGGCTCGCCGTAGCGGACGCCGAGCTCCTCCAGCTTGCGCTCCCGGATCATCGTCGCGCCCGCGGCTTCGTTCACCGCCTGCGCGAACCGCTCGGGCAGCGCCGCCCGCGCCTCCTGGCCGCCGGCGCGCACCCGGATCTGCATCGGAATGCCCCGATACATCTGCACGAGCACGCGCGCCTCGCCGAAAGCGCCGGCTTCCGCGTTCGCCGCCGCACCGCCCGCGGCGCCGTCCGCTTCGCCGAACGCCTCGCGCACGGCGGCCAGAATCGCCGCCCAATCGGCGCCCGGCCGGCGGTCGACGGCGATGAAGTCGGCGGTGCGGAACACGCCCCGAACGCCGGGAATGGCTAGCAGGCGCCGCATCACGCCCGGCGGCGCCTCCTCCGGCTCGCGCCAGGCGTACCGCTCGCCCGGCTTCAGCATCTCGTCGACGTTCAGCTTCATCGAGTTCGGGCTCGGCGTCGGTTCTATGGAGAGCAGTTTCATGGGATGCAAGCACCTCCTGTAGAGCGTTCGCTGATTCTACATTACCGCAACCCGCTTCTTTTTCCAAATGGAACCCGGGTCCGGCTCAGTCGGCTTCAGCGAATTTGAAAGAAGGAGGCGCCATCCGCGTCATATCGCGTCATATGCTGAGCTGATAATCGGCGCGGTACTCTTTGTACACCGGATTTTCCCCGCAGATCATCAGTCCTTGCCCCCAGTTGACGTGGACGTTCTCGGTCGGCGGGTCGGCGGGGTCCCGGTACTGGAACAGCACGTTGCGCCGGTTCCGGGAACTGCGGTTGACGTCGGAGCCGTGGATCGTCAAATAGTTGAAAAACAGCACGTCGCCGGCGCGCGCCGGGCAAGGCACGCCCATCGACAGCGGATACTCGCGGTGGTCCAGGTAGTAGCGGCCGACGTGGGGCAGCAGGCCCCGCTTGTGCGATCCGGGTACGACGCACAGGCACCCGTTCTCCATATCGGCGTCGTCCAGATGGACGCTGGCGGCCAGCATCGTGTGCTTGGCGTGCGGGAAATAAGGCGCGTCCTGGTGCATCGGGAACGCCGCGCCGTTCTCCGGCGGCTTCACCAGCATTTTGCTGTGGTGGAGCTGCACGTTCGGGCCGATGAGCTGCGACAGAATCGCCGCCATGTTCGGATGGACGGCCGCGCGCGTGAACGACGCGTCGTGGTAATGGACGTCGTGGAACCCTTTCAGCACCAGCTTCTTGAGCTGCTCCGGCGGCAAATAGTCGCCCTGCCAAGCCGCGTTGCGGTCGTACTTCGACTTAGCCGCCCGGTCGATGATGCGGTCCACGGCGCCGCGCATTTCCGCCACTTCTTCCGGCGAGAAAACCCCCCGCACGAGCAGATAGCCGTTTTCCTTGTAAAATTGCGCATCCTCTGGTTTAATCATGATTAAACAACCTCCCGTAAAAGCAGGTTTGGAATCGCTTTCGTTCCGCTTCCAGTTTAGTTTGCCGCGACCGAAACGTATTTGCAGGACCGTATCCTTTTTTTGCAAAATCGCGCCTGGAGCTGGAGGTGAAGCGCATGCACGAGTCCGGACTGGCCGCGGCCGAGCGCCGGCTGGCGGAGACCGTCCCGGTCTGTTCGGAAGGCGGCCTTTCGTTTCGGATTATGCACTGGGGGATGAGGTGGAAGCATTACGACAACCCGGTTCACCGGCACTCGTTCTACGAAGCCTGCTACGTCCTGGCGGGAACGGGCGAGTACGACGACGAAGGGGAGACGTTCATGCTGAAGCCGGGCGTCCAGTTTCTGTCCTTGCCCGGACATTGGCACCAAATTCGCAGCGCGGAAGGGCTTCGGCTGTTCTATGTCGGTTACGAGGCAACGGCCGGAGAGCGGGATGGGGAGCGGACGAGCGAGGCGCTGGCCGGCTACGAGAAAGCGCTGTTCCATCAAAGGGTTCCGATCGCGGAAGACCCGGAGAACGTGTCGGCGCTGCTGTGGCGGGCGCTGTACCGCCAGGCCGAATTCGAGTCGGCCGAGCGGCTGCGCCAACTGGCCGGCATGCTGCTGGTCTCGTTCGCCGACGTGTACGGTCCGAAGACGCGGCCGGAACCCGCGGAGCGAGCGCCGGCTTCGTCGTCCTCGTCCCAGCTGGTCGAGCGGGCCCGGCGGTTCATCCGCGACAATCTGTCCCAGCCGCTTCGGCTGGCGGACGTGGCGTCGTATTTGCACGTGTCCGACCGGCACTTGTCGAGGATGTTCCGCAAGCACGGCGGGGAGACGTTCGGCCAATGCCTGACGCGGGAGCGGATGAGCGCCGCGGAGCGCAGCCTGAAGACGACCGTCCGGTCGGTCAAAGAGATCGCGGAAGAAACCGGCTATCCGTCCGTGCATTACTTTACGCGCGTGTTCGCCGGCTATTACGGGGTGTCGCCGGCCCGCTACCGCAGCCGGTGCATGGAGCGCTTCACTGCCGGCGGGGAAGGCGGGAGCGGCGCCGCGGATCAGGATTCGGACACAGGCGCGGGACACCCGCACAACTTCCGGCCGGGCGCGGGGGCCATTGGTACATTCCCCCGATTCCTGCTATAGTATGAATGAGTACTCGACTCGGAGGGGTTTCATGCGCAAACACCGCTTCAGCAACCTGGACTTCGCCACGGCCGGCAACGCCACGTTGCACCAGTTTTCCCGCTGGCGGCAGGAGCGGCTGCACAAGTTCCGGACGAAAGACTATTCCGAGGGCATTCCCAACGTGAAGCCGGATCTTTACTTTCTGCATCGCAACCGAACCGAGCCTTCCATAACGTGGATCGGGCACTCGACGTTTCTCATTCAGCTCGGCGGACTCAATATCGTAACCGACCCGGTGTGGGCGCGCAGAATGGCGCTGCAGAAGCGGCTGTCTCCTCCCGGAATCGAGCTCGCGGACATGCCGCCGGTCGACATCGTGCTCATCTCCCATTCCCATTACGACCATCTGCATGTCGCCTCGCTGCGCCGCCTGCGGGGGCTGAAGAAGCTGATCGTGCCGGCCGGCCTGAGGAAAAAGCTGCAATTGAAAGGGTTCCGCCATGTGGAGGAGCTTTATTGGTGGCAGAACGTATCGTTCCACGGCGTGAAGTTCACGTTCGTGCCCGCCCAGCACTGGACCCGGCGCAACCCTTGGGATATGAACGCCTCGCACTGGGGCGGCTGGGTGATGGAGACGGACGGCGGCCCGACGATTTATTTTGCCGGGGATACCGGCTATTTCCGCGGGTTCGTCGACATCGGCCGAAGCTTCGACATCGACGTGGCGCTGATGCCGATCGGCGCCTACGATCCGGAGTGGTTCATGGGGCCCCAGCACGTCTGTCCGGAAGAAGCGCTGCAAGCTTTTCTGGATGTCCGGGCGGATTATTTCATTCCGATGCATTACGGCGCCTTCAAACTGGCCGACGACACCCCGCGCGAGGCGCTGGAACGGCTGGAGAAAGAGCGGGCCCGGCGCGGCATCGACCCGAAGCGTCTGTTTCTGCTGAAGCACGGGGAGACGATGCGTTTCGACAAGCAGGAGCATGCGGCGGATGATTCCGCGCAAGCGGAGGCCGCGGGGCATGCGGAAGCCAAAGAAAAGGATGGATGACAAACATGATTACCGTAACCGGCGTCAGCCTTCGTTTCGGCAAGCGCTCTTTGTTCGAGGACGTCAACATCAAATTCACGCCCGGCAACTGCTACGGCTTGATCGGGGCGAACGGAGCCGGCAAGTCGACGTTTCTGAAAATTTTGTCCGGCGAAATCGAGCCCACCACCGGCGAAGTGAGCATTACGCCCGGCGAGCGGGTGGCCGTGCTGAAGCAGAACCATTTCGAATACGACGAGTTCGGCGTGCTGGAGACGGTCATCATGGGCCATGAGCGGCTGTATGCCGTGATGAAGGAGAAGGACGCGATCTACGCCAAGCCCGACTTCAGCGACGAAGACGGCATGCGGGCGGGCGAGCTGGAGGCGGAATTCGCCGAGATGAACGGCTGGGAGGCCGAGAGCGAAGCCGCCGGGCTGCTGAACGGCCTCGGCGTTCCGACCGAGCTGCACGGCAAGAAAATGGCGGAGCTGGACGGCAACGAGAAAGTCCGCGTGCTGCTCGCCCAGGCGCTGTTCGGCAACCCGAACATTTTGCTGCTCGACGAGCCGACCAACCATTTGGACATCGAATCGATCAACTGGCTGGAAGAGTTTCTGGCCCGGTTCGAAGGCACCGTCATCGTCGTCTCCCACGATCGCCACTTTCTGAACCAGGTGTGCACGCACATTGCGGATATCGACTTCGGCAAAATCCAGCTGTACGTCGGCAACTACGACTTCTGGTACGAGTCGAGCCAGCTCGCGCTCAAGCTGGCGCGGGAGCAGAACAAGAAGAAGGAAGACAAGATCAAGGAGCTGCAGGAGTTCATCCAGCGGTTCTCGGCCAACAAGTCCAAAGCGAAGCAGGCGACGAGCCGGCGGAAGCTGCTGGAGAAAATTACGCTGGACGACATCAAGCCGTCCAACCGCAAGTATCCGTTCATCAACTTCAAGCCGGAGCGCGAGGCGGGCAAGCAGATTTTGACCGTCGACAACCTGTCGGCGACGGTGGACGGCCGGAAAGTGCTGGACGGCGTCTCCTTCGTCGTCAACAAAGGGGACAAAATCGCCTTCGTCGGCCCGGACGGCCTGGCCAAATCGGTGCTGTTCGAGATCATCGCGGGCGAGCGCGAGCCGGATTCGGGAACGTACGCGTGGGGCGTGACGACGACCCGGGCGTATTTCCCGAAGGACAACGCCCGCTACTTCGACGGCGTCGAGCTGTCGCTGGTCGACTGGCTGCGGCAGTATTCCAAAGACCAGGACGAGTCGTTCATCCGCGGCTTCCTCGGCCGCATGCTGTTCTCGGGAGACGAGGCGCTGAAGAAGGCGTCGGTGCTGTCCGGGGGCGAGAGGGTGCGCTGCATGCTGGCCAAAATGATGCTGTCCGGCGCCAACGTGCTCATTTTCGACGAGCCGACCAACCACCTGGACCTGGAATCGATCACCGCGCTGAACAACGGGCTGATCGAGACGGGCGAGACGATTCTGTTCACGTCGCACGACCATCAGTTCGTGCAGACGATCGCCAACCGGATTATCGAGATTACGCCGAACGGCCTGATCGACCGGATGACGACGTACGACGAATATTTGGAAAATCCGGATATCCGGGAGCTGCGGCTGCGCATGATGCCGGCCTGACGGGGAGAAGGGGCGCGCCCTTCTCCCGCGGCGGCCGCTTCCGAGCGCGAGCCGCGCGAACCGCCGCCCTTCGGGGCGGCTTTTTGCCGTTCGGATGGTGCTTGAAGGGGGGACGGGGCGGGAGCGGAGCGTCTTCGGCCGCTTCTACTCCAGCAAGGCGAGAACGGCTTCCGAGCATTTGGCGGGATCGTACTTGGCGTCGCGCAGGGCGATCAGCGCGTTCCGGCGCTGGTCGGCGGCGTACGGCTCCTGGATGAGCCGGAACCAGCGGTCGATCGTGTCGGTGGACGTCAGCGGCTCGCCGAAGCCTTCCTTGACGAAATACTCGAGGTTCTCCTCCTCCTGTCCGGGAATCGGCTCGTAGAACAGCATCGGAATGCCTTTGGCCATTCCTTCGGTGCACGTCATGCCGCCCGGCTTCGTCACGAGCAGCTCCGAGATGTCCATCAGCTTGCTGACTTCCTTCGTGTAGCCGAGGATCTTGATGTTCGGATGCTGGAACTTCGGATCGGCCAGCAGCTTCTCCCGGGCTTTGTCGTTGCTGCCCATGCACAGGATAAGCTGCACGCGGTCGGCGTATGTCGTCATATATTCCACCATTTTCTCGTCGTACAGAAGACCCCATCCGCCTCCCATAATCATGACCGTGGGCAGGTCCTGCAGATCGAACTGGTTCAAAATTTCCGACCGGTTGTGCGGATGCCAGAAGTTCGGATGCACCGGTATGCCGGTCACTTCGATCTTGGAAGGCGGCACGCCCCGGGCGATCAACCCGCTGCGGACGGCCGGCGTGCTGACCAGGTACAGGTTGACTTCCCGGCTGGTCCAGCTGGAATTGGCGTCGTAGTCGGTAATCAGCGTCAGCAGAGGGATGTCCAGGCCCAGCCGCTTCAGGCGGCTGACGACGGCGTTCGGAAACGGGTGCGTGCAGACGATCAGGTCCGGCCTCAGCTGGCGGATGACGTCCGACACATGGTTGTAGAAGAGCCGATGCAAAGCGAACTGCTTGACCCGGTTGAACGATTTGTGCTGATGGCTGCGATACAGCTTGCCCTGTATTTTCGGCTGCTTCGCGACGATTTTGCGGTAGGCGGACAGAATGAGCGGAGCGATCACCGGATTCAAAAAAGTGCCCAGCTCGATGACCCGCGACTGCACGCGCGGCGACAGCTGCCTCAACCCGACGGCCAGCGCGTAGGCGGCTTGCGTATGTCCGGTGCCGAATCCTTCGGAGAGCAGCAATACCCGTTTTTTGCGCATCGTTCCCCATCCTCACTTTACTTAACTTCCATATTACGATTTTGCATGGTTCCGGACAAGTGCGGGATGCGGAGGTCCGGAAGCGTCCCCGGGACGGCAGGGCAAGCGAAACGGAAGCTGTCCCCGTTCGGACATATTGCGCTGGATTCCATCCAAATAGAAAACTTGAAAAATCGCCGATTTGATCCGTTGTGTTGGATTTTGTACAGCGAAAACGTCTCGTCTCCCTGCCAAACGTTCTCAGTAGCTCCAATTCGTTGGATGATTTCCAACACGCTGGATTTGAACTGGAATTCACCCTTATTTTCGTTGGACGAAATTCAGTGTACCCGGCAGCGCAGCCGGACGACCCGGCGATGAGGAACGGTGGCCGCGCAAAAACGATTTTAAAAATTTATAAATTTTGGATGATCGATTAAAGAAAGTCTGCTTCCTAGCCGATAAAGAAAAGGACTAAGCATCAAGCCGGGAAAGGAGCAGGTGCATTGAAAAGCAGGAAATGGTTTGCGTTCGTGCTGGCCATGGTGCTGCTGGCCGTTCAGGCCGGCTTCGCGGGGGCCGAACCGGCGCTGTCGAAGGTGGTGCTGTCCAAAACCGAGCTCGCCCTGGAGGTCGGGGAGACGGCGTCGATTGCCGCGACTGCGGTGTATACCGACGGCACGACCGCCAACGTGACCGTCATCGGGGACTGGAGCAGCGACAACAGCGCGGTGGCCAGCGTCTACAACGGCACCGTGACCGCCAAAGGAGTCGGTGTCGCAACCATCGTTTTCATTTATCAAAACGAGCCTCAATCGGTTCAAGTGACCGTATCGAAAAAAGTGAAGGCGCTGACCAAAGACAAGCAGAGCCTGGATTTGCGCAGAAACGGTACGGCGGATATCGCCTTGACGGCTCTTTACGACGATAATACGAGCGAAGACGTGACGCAGAAAGCCGAGTGGTCCGTCGACGACGCCAGCGTGGCTTCGGTCGTCAACGGCACGGTGACCGGGCAGAATCCCGGCACGGCCACGGTTACGGCCAAGTACGGCAAGATGACGGTGACGATTCCGGTGAGCGTCGAAGTGGTGCGCAGGCTCGATCCGGACAAGAAGCAGATTTCCCTGCTGCTGCTGGACGGCCTGAACAAAGACCAGGAGACGGTCAAGCTGATCGCCACCTATCCGGACGGCACCACGCGGGACGTCGCCGCCGAAGCGCAATGGTCCTCGAGCAACGAGGCGGTGGCCGACGCGATCAACGGCGTCGTGACCGCCTACGGTCCGGGCAAGGCGACGCTGACGGCCTCCTACGGCACGAAGACGGCGACGATCGAGGTCGACGTCGACACGACCCGCAAGCTGGACGTCGATTCGCAGAGCGTGTTTCTGCGCCTGAGCGGCGACGCGTCGGCGAAGCAGAAGCAGTTGAAGCTGACTGCGACTTATCCCGACGGAACGACCGCGGACGTCACCGGCAGCGCGAAGTGGAGCTCGAGCAACGAATCGGTCGCCTACGTCTCGAACGGGCTGATCGGCGCCGTATCGGCCGGCTCCGCCGTCGTGACGGCCCAATACGGCGACAAGTCGATCGCCATCGACGTCGATGTCGAAGTGCCGCGCCTGCTCGTGCTTCAGAGCGGCGCCGATCCGGTGGACGGGCTCTCCATGAAAGCCGGCGATACGCGCGATCTGACCCTGACCGCGACGTTTGCGAACGGGACGACGGATCAGGTGACCGACCGGGCGAAGTGGACGTCGAGCAACGAAGACGTCGTTTACGTCGGCAACGGCCAAGTTCGCGCGTTTAAAATGGGAGAAGCCAATGTCACGGCCTCATACGGCGGCAAGACGGTTTCGATTCCGGTCGACGTGGACATTCCGAGAAAGCTGTCCGCCGGCGACATCAAAACGATCTCCTTAAAGCTCGACGAAGAGTATTCGATCCCGCTCACCGCCGTCTATGCGGACGGGAGCGAGGTGAACGTCGCCGACAAGGCGGACTGGAGCACCAGCGCGGAATCGGTCGCCAAAGTCGAGAAAGGCGTCGTGACCGGGGTTGCGACGGGCACGGCGACGATTACGGCGAAATACGGCACCCGCACGCTGACGCTGAAAGTCGAGGTCAACCAGGCCGGCGAGCTGACCCCCGACACCGCTTTTGTCGCACTGAGCGCGGGCCAATCGCGGCAAATCGTGCTGAATGCGACCGTGGCGGGATCCACCATGGACGTCGCCGCGGATGCCGAATGGAAATCCAGCTCGCCGCAGGTGGCCGACGTCAGCAAAGGGCTGATCCGGGCCTACAAGAGCGGCAAAGCGACGATTACCGCCCAATACGGCGGGAAAACGGCGACCATCGCCGTCGAAGTCGACCTGCTGAAGAAGCTGGACGCCGATCGGCACTTTCTCTCCGCGAAATCGGGGGATAAGGTGCAGATCAAGCTGACCGCCACTTACGGAGACGGCAGCGAGCGGGATGTGACCGCGGATGCGGAATGGAAGTCGGGCAGCTACAAAGTGGCCGACGTGTCCGGCGGGCTCGTCACGGCGATCGCCTACGGCAAAACCAACATCACCGCCAAATACGGAGGCAAGACGGTGACGATTCCGGTGGACGTCGATACGCTGAAGTATTTGCAGACGAACGTCGTGTCGCTCACCCTCAAGGCGGGAACGAAAAAGCAGGCGACGGCCGTCGCCACCTATGCCGACGGCAGCGAGAGCGACGTCACCAAGCCGGCGCTGTGGACGTCGTCCAACCCGATGGTGGCGGACGTCAAGGACGGCATCATTCGGGCCAACGGCAAAGGCAAAGCCGTCATCACGGTGAGTTACGCCGGCAAAAAGGCGAAAATTGCCGTGACCGTGGAATAAGCGCAAAGAAACGGCGGTACGGGGATTTTCCCTGCGCCGCCGTTTTGGGCTGCGAGGCTGTCCCGACAACTTGCGGGACAGCCTCGTTTTCGCTTAAGGGTTGATGAATGCGGTGTGCAGCCGGGGCCGGTAGACGACGTCGAAGCCGAGGCCTTCGGCGATGGCCGCGAGCGGCACGTACGTCTTGTCGCTTTGGCCGACCTTCTGCAAGTAGGCGGGCGGGACGGTTCCGAGCGGCCGGACCTGTCCGTCGACCCGGATCTCCCGCGACCCGATCGCGATCGCGACTTCCCGGCCGCCGTACCGGAACGCCGCCGTCTTCGTCCGGCCTTCCCAGCTCAGCTCGGCGGAGACCGCTGCGGCGACATCGGTCAGCGCGAGAAAGGTCGCGCCGCCGCGCAGCGCCGGCCGGTTCGGCGAGTTCAGCCTCTCGCCCCGCACATAGATCGCGGGCGGCTGCGGAGCGCCGCCTTCTCCGGATTTCGCCTGCGCTGCGAGCGGGCGGTAGGACGACCAGATCGCCTCCGAGAAAGCTTTCGCGATCGCCTCGTAGCCGTATTGATTCGGATGGAAATCCTTCTCGTCGCCGAGCAGCGAAAAGTGGGTGTACATCGCTTCCCGGCCTTTGAACAAGTCGGCCAGCGGCACGATTCGAATATAGCTTTCCCCGCCGCTCAGCGCTTGAACCGTTTCCTCCAGTTTGGCGCCGACCTTGTCGACCGCGGCGTTCAAGGCGTCGTACAGCTTCTGGCCGACGCCCTTGGCGATGGGGGAGTATTGGTTCGCCAAATAGACGCGCGCGTTCGGCGCCGCCGCGTGCAGCGCCGTCAGCGCCTGCCCGACCTGGTCTGCATAATTATTCACCAAAGGATCGAAATCCTCGTTCAAATGCCGGATCGCCTCGTCCGCGCTCATGCCGCTCAAGTTCCGGATATAGTCCGTGAAGTCGTTGCCGCCGATCGTGATGACGACGATGTCGGCATCCGCCAGCGACTTGCGCATGCCGGCGGTCTGCGCCGCCACCGCCTCGGCCTGCGCCAGAACGCGCGGGTCGTTGTATTTGGAGAAGTCCTGCAATTGCGCGGCGGTCGTCGTTTCGCCGGCGGCGACGCTCTGCAGAAGCCGCCGCAATCCTTCGGAAGTCAGCCCGACGACGGCGTAGTTGGCGAGCTCCGCTCTCCCGCGAAGCAGCGCCTGCTCATACAGGCGGTCGACGTACCCGTACACGTCGGCCGCCGACCGGACGCCGGGCTCGTAGCCGGCGGAAATCGAATCCCCCAGCGCGACGATGCGGAGCGCGCCGTTCTTCTGCTGCGGCCGGCCGGCCGCAGCCGGCTCGGCCGCAGCGGAGGTCGCCGCGGCGGCGCAGCCGGCAAGAAGCAGCGCGAGCAGCGCGGCGCAGGCCCGCCGCCCGGCGCTTGCCTTTTTCCCCATGTTCCCCCTCCTCGGTTTCTCCTGCCGTTGTTCCTGAAGTCCCAAGTGAAGTCCCAAGCATTGCTTATCGGCGTCATAAAAATATTAAATTGCCTTCCCTTGCGGAAAGATGTTAAAATAACATAATAACAAAAATGAATATTTATGAATTTCTCCCCAATCCCCGCTTTATTTATTTTAGGTTATTTGGGCCGGGAACGAAAGTCGCCATGTCTCCCCATGATCCATAATCCGCGCATAGAAAGGTTGCACGCTTTATGAAACCAATCGCCAACGGGCTGCCCCCAAAGCAGGGGCTTTACGATCCCCAATACGAGCGCGACGCTTGCGGAATGGGCTTCGTCGCCCACATCAAAGGCCGCAAGTCGCACGATATCATCGAGCAGGCGCTCACGCTGCTCATCAACATGGAGCACCGCGGCGGGCAGGGCAGCGAGCCGAACACCGGCGACGGCGCCGGCATTCTGCTGCAGATTCCGCACAAGTTTTTCGTCAAGGAGAGCAGAAAGCTCGGCTTTGACTTGCCGGAGGAAGGCCGGTATGCCGTCGGCATGGTGTTCCTGCCGCAGGACGAGGCGCTTCGCCGCAAGCAGGAGGAGGCGTTCGCCGCGATCGTCGCCGAGGAAGGCCTGCAGCTGCTCGGCTGGCGGACGGTGCCGACGAACGACGAGAAGCTGGGCGAGTCGGCGAAGAAAGTGAAGCCGTTCGTGCGCCAGGTGTTCATCGGACGCTCGCCGGAGCTGGCCGACGACCTCGCTTACGAGCGCAAGCTGTACGTCATCCGCAAGCGGGCGGAAAAGGCGATCCGCTATTCCGGGATGGAAGGCGGCGAATCGTTCTATTTTCCGAGCTTCTCCAGCAAGAAAATCGTCTACAAAGGGATGCTGACCACCGAGCAAGTCGGCCATTTCTACGGCGAGCTGCACGATCCGGACATGGAATCGGCGATCGCGCTCGTGCATTCCCGTTTCTCGACGAACACGTTTCCGAGCTGGGAGCGCGCGCATCCGTACCGCTATCTGATTCACAACGGCGAGATCAACACGCTCCGCGGCAACATCAACTGGATGCACGCCCGCGAGGCGCTGTTCAAGTCCGAGCTGTTCGGCGACGACATGGAGAAAATCAAGCCGGTCATCAGCCCGGACGGGTCGGACACGGCCATGTTCGACAACACGCTGGAGTTTCTGTATTTGTCCGGCCGCCCGCTGGCCCACGTGGCGATGATGATGGTGCCGGAGCCGTGGCAGAACGACGCGCTGATGGATCCGGACAAAAAGGCATTTTACGAGTACCATGCTTGCCTGATGGAACCTTGGGACGGACCGGCGGCGATCGGCTTTACCGACGGCGTGCAGATCGGGGCGATTCTGGACCGTAACGGCTTGCGGCCGGCGCGCTACTGCGTGACGAAGGACGACTTGATCGTCTTGGCGTCCGAAGCCGGCGTCGTCGACATTCCGCCGGAGGACATCGTGCTGAAGGACCGCTTGCGCCCGGGCCGCATGCTGCTCGTCGATACGAAGGAAGGGCGGATCATCTCCGACGAAGAGGTGAAGCGGGCCATCGTCTCGGAGCATCCGTACCGCGAATGGCTGGATGAGCATCTGGTGGATCTCGACGATCTGCCGGAAGCGCACGAGCTGCCGGAGTCGGACCATACGACCGTCCAGCAGCGCCAGCAGGCGTTCGGATTCACGTTCGAGGACATTCGCAAAATTATCGAGCCGATGGCGATGACCGGCGTCGAGCCGCTCGCCTCGATGGGCTACGACGCCCCGCTCGCCGTGCTGTCGGACCGTCCGCAGCGGCTGTTCAATTATTTCAAGCAGATGTTCGCGCAAGTGACGAACCCGCCCATCGACGCCATTCGCGAGGAGATCATCACCTCGACCTATACGACGGTGGGGCCGGAGCGCAACCTGCTGAAGCCGGAACCGGAAAGCTGCCGCCATATCCGGTTGCTCTCGCCGATTTTGTCCAACGAGGACTTCGCGAAGCTGCGGCACGTGCATCGTCCGGGCTTCAAATCGATTACGCTGCCGATTTTCTTCCCGGCCGGCGAGGGCGAGGAAGGCTTGCGCAAGGCGCTGGATGAACTGTGCGAGGCGGCCGACCGCGTCATCCGGCACGGGCACAACATTCTGATCCTGTCCGACCGCGGCATCGACGAAGAGAACGCCGCCATTCCGTCGCTGCTGGCCGTATCGGCGGTGCACCATCACCTGATCCGCCAGGGAACGCGGACGAAGGTGAGCCTGCTGCTGGAGTCGGGCGAGCCGCGCGAAGTGCACCATTATGCGCTGCTGCTCGGCTACGGCGCGAGCGCGATCAACCCGTACCTGGCGTTCGAGACGCTGGACGATATGATCCGCCAGGGGATGCTGAAAGGCCTGTCCCACGACAAGGCGGTCAAAAACTATTTGAAAGCCGCCAACAAAGGCGTCGTCAAAGTGCTGTCCAAAATGGGCATCTCGACCATCCAGTCCTACCGCGGCGCGCAAATTTTCGAAGCGATCGGCTTGAACCAGGAAGTGATCGACCGCTACTTCACCTGGACGCCGTCCCGGATCGGCGGCGTCGGCCTGGACGTCATCGCCCAAGAGACGCTGGCGGCGCACAACCTCGCTTTCGCAAGGCAGGAGGGCGCGCCCCGGGAGCTCGATTCCGGCGGGGACTACCAGTGGCGCAAGGACGGGGAAGACCATCTGTTCAACCCGCAGACGATTCATACGCTGCAGATGGCGACCCGCACGAACAATTACGATCTGTACAAAAAATATTCCGCGCTGGTGCAGGGCGAGTACGAGACGTACCGCACGCTGCGTTCGCTGCTCGAGTTCAAGTTCGATCAGCCGCCGGTGCCGATTGAAGAAGTCGAGCCGGTGGAATCGATTCTGAAGCGGTTCAAGACCGGCGCCATGTCGTTCGGGTCGATCAGCAAGGAAGCGCACGAAGCGCTGGCCATCGCGATGAACCGGATCGGCGGCAAGTCCAATTCCGGCGAAGGCGGGGAGGACCCGCGCCGCTACATTCCGGACGAGAACGGCGACTCGCGCCGCAGCGCGATCAAGCAGGTCGCTTCCGGTCGGTTCGGCGTCACGTCGTACTATCTGGCCAACGCGGACGAGATCCAGATCAAGATGGCGCAAGGGGCGAAGCCCGGCGAAGGCGGCCAGCTGCCCGGCCGGAAGGTGTATCCGTGGGTCGCCGAAGTGCGCGGTTCAACGCCGGGCGTCGGCCTCATCTCGCCGCCGCCGCACCATGACATCTATTCGATCGAGGATTTGGCGGAACTCATCCACGATCTGAAGAACGCCAACCCGAACGCGCGCATCAACGTCAAGCTCGTGTCCGAGGTGGGCGTCGGCACGATCGCCGCGGGCGTCGCCAAAGGCCGCGCCGACGTCATCCTCATCAGCGGCTACGACGGCGGCACCGGGGCGTCCCCGATCGGCTCGATCCGCCATGCGGGCCTGCCGTGGGAGCTGGGCCTGGCCGAAACGCACCAGACGCTCATTCTGAACAACTTGCGCGACCGCGTCGTCGTCGAAACCGACGGCAAAATGATGACCGGCCGCGACATCGCCGTCGCCGCGCTGCTCGGCGCCGAGGAGTTCGGCTTCTCGACGGCGCCGCTCGTCACGCTCGGCTGCGTCATGATGCGGGTGTGCCATCTCGACACCTGCCCGGTCGGCGTTGCGACGCAAAATCCGGAGCTGCGCAAAAAGTTTATGGGCGATCCGGCCTACGTCGTCAACTTCATGCGGTTCGTGGCGCAGGAACTGCGCGAGATTATGGCGCAGCTCGGCTTCCGCACCGTCGAGGAGATGGTCGGCCGCGTCGACCGCCTCGACACGAAGAAGGCGATCCGCCACTTCAAGGCGCAAGGCGTCGATCTGACGCCGCTGCTGCACATGCCCGAACTGCCGGAAGGCTCCTATCGCCATCATGCGAGAGGGCAGAACCACGGCCTGGAGCAGTCCCTCGACATGCGGGAGCTGTTGCCGGCCGCCGCGCCGGCGCTGGAGCGGCGGGAGCGCGTGACCGGCACGTTCAGGGTCCGCAACATTAACCGCGTCGTCGGCACCATTCTCGGCCACGAAGTGACCCGCCGCTACGGCCAGGAAGGACTGCCGGAGGACACCATCACGTTCCGGTTCGTCGGCACCGCCGGCCAAAGCTTCGGCGCGTTCGTGCCGAAGGGGATGACGCTGCTATTGGAAGGCGACGCCAACGACTACGTCGGCAAGGGGCTGTCCGGCGGCAAAATCGCCGTCTTCCCGTCGCCGAAAGCGACGTTCAAAGCCGAGGAGAACATCATCATCGGCAACACCGCCTTCTACGGCGCGACCGGCGGGGAAGCCTACATCCGCGGCGTCGCCGGCGAGCGCTTCTGCGTCCGCAACAGCGGCGTGCGCGCCGTCGTGGAAGGCGTCGGCGACCACGGCTGCGAATATATGACCGGCGGCCGGGTCGTCGTGCTCGGCGCGACCGGACGCAACTTCGCGGCAGGGATGTCCGGCGGCATCGCCTACGTGATCGACTGGAACGGCGATTTCGTCGACCGCTGCAACTTCGAGATGGTCGGACTGGAGACGCTGGAAGACGAGGCGGAAATCGCCGAAGTGCGCGGCATGATCGAGAAGCATGTCGCCTATACGGACAGCGAGCTGGGACGGCGCGTGCTGGATCAATGGAGCGAAACGCTGCCGAAGTTCCTCAAAGTCATCCCGAAGGACTACAAGCGAATGCTGGAGCAGATCGCCAAAGTGCAGGCGCAAGGGCTCAGTGGCGAACAGGCCCTGCTGGCCGCGTTCGAAGCCAACATGCGCGATCTGTCCCGCGTCGGCGGCAACTGAAGTTTCTGCCTCCGCATCTCTTTCTTCCGGCTTCCCGGCGCGTCGCCGGATGCAAAACCCCGCTTGTGCCCAGGCGGGGTTTTCGTCTGTTCGCCGAAATTTTTCTCCTCTTGAGGTCCTATTCGACAAAAAGAATGGAAAAAAACCCCGGAACGCGAAGAAGAGTCGACACCATCTGCAAGCTTGGACGATTATAATGTGAACATAGGTTTAGGAGCCAATTCTCAGGAGAGGATTTGGGTAGCCGAATGAAGAGGGATTTTCGGTCGGGGATATCCGAAGAAGAAGAGCGGGTGGAAATCGATATACGCAAAATTCTCGAACAGATGGGATTGGAGAAGCATCGCTGGCCCAAGGAATGGTTTGACACGATTGATCCTTCAATGGCGAAATCATAAACCTCTTCAGCACAAAAAAGCCTCGCGGGACCCGCTTGCGCGCAAGCGGGTTTCGTGAGGCTTCTATATTCGCCAGCCTCCGATCATTGCATGGAGCGTTCGGCCCGTACGAAGGCGATGAAGCGGCGGGCTTCATCCGGCGTGAGCTTGCGTCCGTCGATCGTCAGCACGAACTTGCGCAGCAGTTCTTCATCGGACAGCTCCAGTTGATCGACAAAGCTGCCGACGTCCGCATCCATGCGCATATGCGGATTCTCCGTGCGGCCCACCAAGTAGTCGATCGTAACGTTGAATAAATCGGCTACTTTCGCGAGCGTCTCGGAGTCCGGTTCCCTACGGTTTTTCTCGTAATGGGACAATGCTGCCCGGGATATGCCCAAGGATGCCGCCAATTGTTCCTGCGTCCAACCGCGCTGATCCCGGAGGAACGCAATGCGGCTGCCGATGTTCATTATATTCTCTCCTAACTGTATCCCTTTTTGGATTGATCATCTGAGCTTTTATCAATTTTAACAGGAAAAGAATCCGAAAGCTATCTTGACAAAGATACATTTTGTAACTATCGTAAAACCAAATGGTTGATACATTTGGTATCAAAAAATAGATTTGGAGGATGACCGAAGGGAAAGGAAGGGAAACGTTTGGAGCATTTTTATTGCATCAAATGCAGGCGGATCATCGAGATCGGGCAGGCCGCGATCCTTTTCCGAACGGGTTATTACAAGACCGTTTACCGGATGGGATGCTGTTCTTCCTGCAAAGAAGCCCTGAAATGAAAAACGGCGGCTTCCCGCAGACAAAAGGGGGGAGCCCCCGCCCGCAAGGCGATGCGGTCAATTGCCCGTCAGCGCGCGGTCTTCCGCCCAATCCCGGTTCAGGACGTGCGCTGAACCCGTCGTGAGCCGGATCCACCCTTTGACGACGTAACGGTTATTCGGTGTGCCCAGAAGGGCGGGTTGCGTGTTTCTGACGTAGTCGCCTTGCCGATAACTTCCGGTGGTCGGCATGGCGGATGCGTAGGTCGTTCGCAGGCCGCCCTGCACAATCAGGTCGGCGTTCAGGGTGGAGGGATTCATCTCGAGCGGCGCAAACAGGAAGTTTGCGGCATTGCCGTACGGTTCGCTGATATAGCGGGTCGGGTACAGCTCCAGGGCGTCGACCGCAAACCATTCGTCGCCCCTGGCGGGTTGATCGTTCGTTCCGTACAGCCGGATGCGGATGTCGGTCAAATTCCGGAATCCGGACAGCGATTGAATGGCGCCCAGGTTGACCGGAACGAGGAAGGACATCCACCGGCCCAGCATCTTGTTCACGCCGTAGTCGCCGCCAAAGGCGGGAACGTAATCGAAGAGATCGCGGCTTTGGACGGCGCCGTACTGCAACGCGTAGCGAACGGTGACCTGGATGCGGAATGCGTCCAGCGTGTCGGCGAGATAGACGGGAATCTTCGCGCACAGGCTGTCTGTCCTGAGATACGTGGGGCGGATCACAAACGACAATCCCGCGTAGTTGCGCCCGCTCTTCAGATTGCAGCGCACCGATTTGTCGCCGCTGAGATAATCGACGGAGTGCGGGCTCAGCGTGCTGCTGCCGTCAATCGGCCCCATCGTCACTTCGCCCCGGAAATCGAGCGGGATCGTCGCGGTGCTGCCAGCCGCAAGCACGACGTTCGAGAAATCGGTGGCGAACCAGGGAACGCCGGTCCGGCGGTTTCTTCCCGTGATTTCGATCGCTTCGATCGTGTGGCTGTCCGTCGCGCCGAAATTTTGCTGCAGGGCGGGAATGTTCACCATTTGGACGTTGCTGGTGACGGTGAGCGGCGCCGGCGTCATATGTTCGGCCCATCCGGTGATGGTCAACGACCCGACCCGGTCGAAGATGAGGGGATGCGGATCATGCAGCGAACCGCCGATAATGGTGCATTTCTCCACGTAGTCCCCGGCGTCGGTCCCGGCTGCGATGTGCGCTTCGGGATTATGCTCGAAAAATACACCGAACAGGTTCAGGTCGCGGGCAAAGCGGACTTTCATGCCGATTTTCCGGTTGTCCTCGATCGTGCCGCCGAAAAAGTTCAGCGTGCTGTTCTCCGCGTCGTTGATGATATCCACGCCGATGTCGTTGGCCTCGCTGACCAGGGAACGCACGCTGATCGCGTTGCCGTGCAGCTTCATCCCCGTACCGCTGTCCCGGACGTTGCAGCAGTTGAAATCATTAATCCATCCCGCATCATGATGAATACCGGTGTGGAGCCCCGCTGTTTTGATCCGGTGGAATTGGCCGTACGCCACCGCGTTCCATTTCGCATCGCCCGCGGCCGCCGGATTGTAGCGGCCCAGCATGAGGCCGATTCCTTTCATGTTTGAGCCGATGATGGAAAAATCCCTTAGTGCGGGGTAGGTGCACAGTTCCATGCGGATGAGCGGTTTGGACACGTCCTCCGTGAAAAACCGAATGATGCTGACGTCCATCCCCTGGCCGATGATCGTGATGTTGGGTACGGATCTTGCGTCGAGAATCGTATCCGTGACCAAATAACTTTTGGCACCAAGGTACAGGGGCACTTTCTTCGCGATGGCGTCGGCCATCGCCCGTTTGAAAGCGGCCGTATCGTCCGCCGACCCGTTGCCGGCCGCGCCGTAGGCGTCGATGTCAATGCCGTCCGGGTTCACGATCGCGCCTCCCTTCTCGAGCCTGCGGTATGGCTGGTTGCCGGCTCTGAAATCAATGTATTCGCGCGCCGAAAGTTTGCCTCCTTCTTTCGCTTATTCGCGAGTGGAGAGGGCAGGACTCGATCGGAAAGGATAAAAATCGCTTGACACGATACATAATGTATCGTAATGTAAAAGTCGAAAAGTTACAAAATGTAACTTAGGTGACGTCTGCTGAACCTTTATCACCGCGGACACTCGGCCATGCTGTGGGTAACGCTTGCCTTAGACGTATATCGTCGGTGGTGTGGCGTGAGGGGGGGTTAGATGCCCCGTTTCTTTCGTGTTTCAAAGGAAGAATAAGGGCCTTCGCCTCTCCGGCGCAGCCGTTGGACAGGCGAAGGTCATTTTGGTCTTTTGGTTCGATATTTGCAGGTCAGGCGCCTTGCCGGATTCGGAAGACGCCGAAGATGCCGAAGACGCAAGCTGTCCTGGCGTGTATTTTCAAGAACTGATGAAGGAACTGAGGGATCGCGTTGAACCACGAATACGTTCCGACGGCTCGGGGAGAACGGACGTCATGAAAATTGTGGCGCTCATGAACCGGGCGTTCGCGGGGGAGCTTCCGCTATTGCCCTCCGGGGAGGATTACTGGATCGCGATGGAGGAGACCGGGAGGCAAGCGATCGCCGGCCAGGTTCATCACGAATTGCAAGCGCGCGGCTGCCTGGAGCACCTGCCCGATGACTTCCTGTCATTCCTGCAGGCGCGGCGGCGGGAGCAGTCGCTGTACAACCTGATCCTCAAGGCCGAAGCGGATCGCGTCCTGTTCGTTCTGGAACGCCGCGGCATCCGGACGATCGTGCTCAAGGGCACCTGGCTGTCCCGCCGCCTGTACGGAAGCGACGGTGTGCGCGGGACTTCCGACATCGATCTGTTGGTTGCGCGGGAGGACCTGCCGGCGGCATGCGAGCGGATCTGCGCCGAATTGGGCTACGCGGGCATGCCGTACGACCCGAACAGTCCGTACCACGCGGAGCTGGTTCGGACGTTGCCCGGGCGAAACCTGGAATTTCGCGTCGAACTGCATTGGAATCTGGTCAAACCGGATTTTTTCCGGTTGGATTGCCGTCCGATGTGGGAGAGGGCGCAGCGGTTGCCCGATTACGGAAGCGTCTTCGAACTGTCCGAACCGGATCTGTTCTACACACTCTGCCTTCACGGAGCCAAACACGGGATGTCATCGCTCAGAAACGTTCTCGATCTCGAAGCCATGCTGCGGGTCTTCGCGGACCGGATCGATTACAACGAGCTCTTCCGGCGGGCCCGCAGGGAAGAAACGTACGGCATGGTTGTCATGGCTCTGTCCGTCGCGTACCGGCTGTTCCCCCATCTGCACGCGGTCAAGCCGTTCGAAGCCTGTCGAACCTGGTTCCCCTGGAACCAGCGTCTGGCATGGAAGCGGGAGGCGGGATACAGACGTTATCAGGGCGGAATGACCTATTATGTGCAGCGAACGGTGTTCGAACTGGCCAAATTCGACCGCAATCGCTATCGTTACCGTTATTTGTACGGGCTGTTGTTCCCAAAACGGGCGGCAGCAAAGTCGAAACGAAGAATATTTCAAAAGGGTTGACTATGATACATTATGTATCATAAAATGAAGCCGAAAAAGTGAGGTGATTATCGGTGAAAGCTTATGCCGCTCCGCGAATTCTTGTCCACCAGGCGGTCGTGTTCGAAACGCATCAGAGGCACTCCGGCAACCCGGGCCATCCCGGCAATCCGGGCAATCCGGGCCACCCGGGCCACCCGGGCTGGCCCTTTTGAGCCGTATGGCCGGTTCATAGCTGTCGACTGCGCAACCGGAGAAAGAAAGAGGCGACTCTTTCTTTCTCTTTTTTTGTTTGTACTCATGGAGGGAGTAAGACGTCTTGATTGAAACGCTGCGTAGCATGGGAGATTGCCTCATCCGGATCCGGATCGCCGACCGGGAGACGGAACGTTATGTCGCCATGACGATCGGCGATCGGGAAGCGGACGCTCCGCCCGGGAGACAGCCGGATTATACGCTCCGCATCTCGGGCGGATACGGCCGGAGGACGGATTCGCCGAACGACGATGCGGGACCGGTTGCGATCGAGGCTGCAAAACAGGGGTTAACGTTTACGCGGATGGATTATCGGGTGGTCATGAGCCCGGACCGCCGCGAGGCGGACATCCGTTTCTGCGATTATTTCGCCCTTCGGACCGCCTTGCTGAATTGGCTGAGCACGGTGCTGGCGGAGCAGGGCGACGGATTGCTGATCCATTCTTCCTGCGCCGCCCAGAACGGGGAGGCCTATGTGTTCACCGGCTATTCGGGAGCCGGCAAGACGACCGTCGCTTCTCTGTCGCGCCCGAGACCGCTGCTTGCCGACGAAACGGCGCTGCTCCGCGTTCCCGAATCCGGCCGCCCGCTGGTCTACGATTCGCCGTTCCGCAACGACTTCAAGGAGCCGGCGGGGATCGGCCCGGTTCCGCTCCGCGCCATCTATGTGCTGGAGCAATCGGCCCGCGTGCGCGCAAGAAGGCTTGCCCGAAGCGAGGCGCTGCTGGCGCTGTTCGACAAAGTCGTCTACTGGAAACACGATCCGCGCCAGACGACCCGGCTCATCCGTCGGTGCGCAGCGCTGGTGGAACGCGTTCCGGTGTACGTGCTGGAGTTTCAAAAAAACAACGGGTTCTGGGAGGTGATCTCATGAGCGTGAGCTATCGCCGCATGGAGGACGTCGAAGCGCTGGACATGGACGGGGAACCGATCCTGCTCGACCAGCGGACGTTCACGGTCACGAAACTGAACGAAACCGGCGGGTTCATCTGGGAATCGCTGGCTGAGACCCGGACGCGCGAAGAGCTGGTGGCGCTGGTGAGCAGCCGTTACGACGCGGACCGGGAGGCCGTATCCGGGGATCTGGACCTTTTCCTCAAGCAGATGATGGAGATCGGGCTGATCGAAGTTGAGGAATGAACTGATCCGCACGATGGAAGCCGTATTGCAACATAAGAAGGAAATCGTGCTGCGGGCTGAGGGATACAGCATGTACCCGTACATTCTCCCCGGAGATTTGTGCGTTTTCCGGTCTGCCCGGGAAGGCATCCGGCCGGGGCAGGTCGGGCTCGTCGCAGGCAACGGCGGCGTGCTGTACTCGCACCGGCTGCATCGGATCGAACGGATCGGTTCGGGCATCCGGTACGTCTTCCGGGGCGATGCGAACGGGTATTTCGACGTTCCCGTGTACCGGTCGCAAATCGTCGGCGTGCTTCGCGAGCTGACGCGGGACGGGAGGACGATCCGGGAAGACGGCGCCTGGAGACGGCTGTGGTCGTTCGTCGCGCTGCGGGCGCCCTTCGCGCTGCTTCCTTTCGAGCGGATCGCCCGGCGCAAAGAGCGCCGTTCCGATCGTCCGGCTGCGGAAAGGTGGGAAGGCCATGTCATCGGCGGGAGGGGCGGTGCCGGCGGAACAGGCCGATCCGGTCCTTGAGCGGGCGGAGCCGCTCGCCCTGTTGGAAACGGACGTCTCCGAGGCGGGACGATGGGAACGCCGCACGGTCGCGCTGACAGCGGATGCGCTTGAAGTGACGGAGCCGGACGGGACGGTGCTCCGGCGGCTTCCGCTCTTCGGGCTGCGCGGCGTCGAAATTCGCGAGACAGGCGGCGGCGCCTGGCTGGAAGCCGTCACCGCCTCCGGACAACCGGTCCGGCTGGCTTTCGGCACCCCGGCCCGCATCGCCGAGATGCGGGTTTTCCGCGACAAAGTGAGCGCGCAGCTGAAGGGAGAGGCCGCCCCCGCCGGCAGGGAGGCTCCGGCGCCGGACGGACCGGCGGTCCGCCGCACCTTGGGCGACCGCTTCAGGACCGCCGCAGAATTGGCGAGATACGCCGCTCCCCATCGGCGGGAGGTGCTCGTCCTTGGCGCCGTCATGCTGATCGCCGCCTTGCTGGAGGCGCTGCCTCCGTATCTCATGAAGCCGATCGTGGACGGCGGCGTTCTGTCGTCTTCGCCTTCCGCATTCGCCGCGCTCATCGGGCTGCTCGCCGCCGTATACGTCCTGCAGGCGGCCTTTCAGCTCTGGCGCGCCTCCATCGGCATTCGCATCGGGAGCCTGCTCGTCGAACGAATCCGCCGCGACATGTTCGACAAATTGATGACGGTGCCGCTCCGTTACTACGAAAGGAGAAAAACAGCGCCGTATATCGGAAGGATCCAGCATGACGCCGAGTGGGTGCAGCAATTTTTCTCCGCCGGATTCGCGCAGCTGCCCGCGCAGCTTGTGCTGACGGCCGCGGTGCTGGCGATGATGTTCGCGCTCGACTGGCGGCTTGCGCTCGCCCTCCTGGCGTTGCTGCCGCCGGGCGTCCTGCTCCTCGCCGCGGTGTGGCCCAGGCTTCGCTCCCTGACGGGCCGCAGGTGGAACGCGGAATACGATCTGCAGCAGCGCGTCGCCGAGGCGCTGCAAGGCATTCGCGTCATCAAGGCGTTCCGCCGCGAGGAGGAGGAGAAGCGGGCGTTCGCGGCGCTCAACGCGGCGGCGATCGAGCGGATGAAGGCGGGGCAGCTCTGGACGCAGCGGCTTCAAACGGGCCTGCACCTTGCGATCTCCTGCGGGATTGCGCTGGCGTGGTACCTCGGCGGCCGGCGGGTCATGGCGGGCGAGGCCACCCTCGGATCGGTGATGGCGTTCACGACGTACTTGTCCCTGTTTCTCGGGCATCTGCACGCGAACGCCAGGGCGTTCGGCTGGACGAACACGGCGTTGGCCGCGGCCGACCGCATCCTCGATCTGTTGCGCGCGGAGTCCGAAGCGGCGGAGGAGCCGCAGGCGATTCGCCTGCCGCGCGTCACGGGGGAAATTAGGGTCGAGCGCATGAGCTTCTCCTATGAGCCGGGCCGCCGGGCGCTCGCCGACATCGACCTGCACATCCGTCCGGGCGAGCGGATCGGCATCGTCGGCAGGTCGGGCGCGGGCAAGACGACGCTGATTCACCTGCTTTGCCGGTTCTACGATCCCGACGCCGGCAGCATCCGGATCGACGACATCGATTTGCGCCGGATCGCCCGAGCCGATCTTCACCGGCACATCGGCATTGTTTTCCAGGAGACTTACCTGTTCGACGGGACGATCGGGGAGAACATCGCATACGGTTGTCCCGGCGCGACGCCGGAGCAGATCGTGCAGGCGGCGGTGTTCGCCAATGCGCATGCGTTTATAACGCGATTGCCCTATGGCTACGACACGCCCGTCGGAGAGCGGGGCGTTCAGCTCTCGGGCGGGGAGAAGCAGCGGATCTCGATTGCGCGGACCCTGCTGAGCAACCCTTCCGTGCTGATTCTGGACGAAGCCACGGCGTCGGTCGATGCGGAGACGGAGAAGGACATCCAGGAGGCGCTGGACCGGCTCGCCCGGGGCAGAACGACGATTGCGGTCGCCCACCGGATGTCCGCGCTTCGCCGCGTGGACCGGATTTACGTGCTGGACGGCGGGCGGATCGCGGAGGCGGGAACGCCGGAGGAACTCGCGGAGCGCGACGGCGTCTACCGGCGGCTGCTCCGGACGCAGCAGGCGCCGGTCCTGAGCGGGGAGGGCGCAACATGACGGAATCGCCGCTCTGGATCGACCCGGCAAGCATCCGTTTCCGGCTGAGCGAAGACGGTCGCCTTCACGCCGAATGGAACGGGAAACGGGACCGCGTGGAGGCGGGCCGCCTGTTTCCGGCGACGTTTCCGGACGGCTTCGTCGCGATCCGGGATTCGTCGGGTCAGGAATGGGGCGTGCTCCGGTCGATGGAAGGCCTGGAAGCCGCCAGCCGGGACGCGCTGGAAGTGGAGATGCGCTTCCGGCCGTTCCTGCCCCGGATTACGCGCATCCGATCGATCCGGCGCCGGTTCGGCGAATGGCTGTGGTACGTCCGGACCGATGCCGGCCACATCCGGTTTTGCACCGGACCGCTGTACGAGTCGACGACGTTGCTGCCGAACGGCTGCCGTCTCGTCACCGACGTGTCGGATCGGAAGTTCTGGTTGACGGAAGAAGCGTCGCTGGACGCCGGCAGCCGCGCGCAGCTCAGGAAATGGTTATGAATCCTCCCGGGAGAAAAGAGGTCGCTTCATGGAACTGAAAGAGTTGATTGGGATCATCAAGGCCCACTGGAGGCTTGTCGTCGCCGTGGTCGCGTTCGCAACGTCGGCCGCCGGCGTCTACAGCTACGAATTATCGCGGCCCATATACGAAGCGTCCGCCAAGCTCATTCTGACGAACGAACAGATTGAAGCCGGGCTCATCGACTACAACACATTGATGGCGAACGGGATGCTGATTCAGACATACGGTGAAATCGTCAAAACGCCGCGGCTCATGAGCAAGGTCGTCGAGGCCCACCCGGAACTGAACATGACGCAGGAGCAACTGATGGCTGCGGTAAGCGCGAAGACGTCGGACAACCAGATCATGTCCATCGTGGTACGCAACGCCTCGTACGCCAGGGCGGCCGAGATCGCCAACGACGTCGCCGGTGTGATGGTCGCGGAAATTCCCGCGATCATGAAGATGAACAACGTGTTTCTGCTCGACAAGGCGCCGGCGCTGCCCGATCCCGAACCGGTGAACCTGAGGCCGGAGATCAAAACGCTGATCGCCTTTCTTCTGTCGTGGGCGCTCGGAATCGGCATCGCGCTGCTGCGGCATTATTTCGACGACCGCATCCGGTCGGCGCGGGATGTCGAGGCGACGCTGGGAATCGAGACGCTGGCTTCGCTGCCGCGGCTTAAGCGGAACGAAGTGTATCCGTTGATCGGGAATTCCGCGGAGGAGAAGGCGGGCGAACAGACTCAGGTCGTCGTCAGTCATTGAAGGATGGTGGAAGACGAAGATGCGCGTATTGGTTACGGGAGCGGCGGGCTTCATCGGTTTCCATGCGGCGGGCCGGCTGTTGGAGGAAGGACATGCCGTCGTCGGCATCGACAATCTGAACGATTATTACGACGCTGCGCTCAAGCGGGCGAGGATCGAACGCCTGGCCGGTCGGGACGGGTTCCGGTTCGTGCGGTGCGCGCTGGAGGACAAAAGCCGGCTCGCGGAGCTGTTCGCCGAGGACCGGTTCGAGACGGTTCTCCACCTGGCCGCCCAGGCCGGCGTTCGTTACAGTCTGGAAAATCCGCAGGCCTACATCGATTCCAATGTGACGGGGTTTCTGAACGTGCTGGAGGCGTGCCGGCGGTTCGGCGTCCGGCACCTTGTGTTTGCATCGTCCAGCTCGGTCTATGGAGCCAACCGCAAAGTTCCCTATTCGGCCCGGGACTCGGCCGACCATCCGGTCAGCCTGTACGCCGCCACGAAGAGGGCGAACGAGCTGATGGCGCATGCCTACAGCCATCTGTACCGGCTGCCCGTGACCGGCTTGCGGTTTTTTACCGTATATGGCCCCTGGGGTCGTCCGGATATGGCGTATTACAAGTTTACGCGTTCCATTCTCGAGGGGAAGCCGATCACCCTGTACAAGGGAGGGGAGATGTGGCGCGACTTCACGTATGTCGACGACGTCACGCGGGCGATCGCGCTGTTGCTTCCGCATCCGCCTGCGCCCGACGGGAACTGGGACGGGCTGCTTCCGGAGCCGGACAGCAGCGCCGCGCCTTACCGGCTCTACAATGTCGGCAGCCGCCGACCCGTTAAGCTGACGGACATGATTGGGCTGCTGGAGAAGTTGCTCGGCAGACAGGCGATCGTCGAATGTCTGCCGATGCATCCGGGGGACGTGGAGGTCACCTGCGCCGACATGGAACCGCTGGAGAGGCGATTCGGGTTCCGGCCGGAAGTACGGCTGGAAGACGGCTTGCGCCGGTTCGTCGACTGGTACGCCGACTATCACCGGCCAAATTCGGCTTTTGCCGCCGCACCGGCCGGGGGCGGGCCGAATGGGAGGAGTGAAGCGCCATGAAAATATTGGTCACCGGCGGCGCGGGCTTTATCGGCTCCAGCGTGGTCGAGGTGCTGCTCGGAGCCGGCCATGAGGTGATCGTCGTAGACAACCTGTCGGCGGGGAGAAGGGAGCATGTACATCCCGCGGCGATTTTCGTCGAAGCGGATATCGGCCACGCCGCGACGGCGCAGGCGATCGAGCGCCACCGCCCCGATACGGTCGTGCATTTGGCGGCCAACATCCGGGTTGAGAAATCGCTGCAATTTCCAATGTTCGACGCCGTGAACAACATCAACGGCACGATCCATCTGCTCGAATGCTGCCGCAACGCCGGGGTGCGCAAGGTTATCTACGCGTCCTCCGCGGCCGTCTACGGCAATCCGCAATATCTCGGGATTGACGAGGCGCACTGCACGCGTCCGATATCGTTCTACGGCATCTCCAAGTTCGTCCCGGAGATGTACATCCGCTGCTACTCCGAACTGTTCGGCATTCGGCACACCATTCTGCGCTACGCCAACGTGTACGGCATCCGCCAGAACGCCGCGGGAGAAGGCGGCGTCGTCTCCGTTTTCATCGACCGGATGCTGCGCGGGGAACGCCCGGTCATCTACGGAGACGGTCTGCAGACGCGAGACTTCATCTATGTGGAGGATATCGCGCGGGCCAATCTGCGGGCGCTGACCGCGGGCGACGGGGAGACGCTCAATCTCGGCACGGGCAGGGCGACCAGCTTGCTGGAGCTCTACAACCTGCTGGCCGAACTTTGCGGCTTCGACAAAGGCCCGATCTACCAACCGGCCCGGGCCGGCGATATCCGGCACAGCTACTTCAACCCGGAACGGGCGGAGAAGGCGCTCGGCTGGCGGCCGGAGATTTCGCTGGAGGAAGGGCTCCGCCGGGCGGTGGCGTACGCCCGCCGCATGCCGGAGCGGCGTCCGGTGGCGTTATAAGCGAGGAGGATGCGCATGAACGAGATCGCGATGTTCGGTACCGGCTACGTGGGGCTCGTGAACGGGGCGTGTCTGGCCCATCTCGGCCATTCGGTCCGGTGCTGCGATATCGATGCCCGCAAGATCCAAATGCTTCGCGAGGGAAAGATTCCGATATACGAACCCGGGCTGGAAGCCGTCGTCCGGGAAGCGGTCCGGCAGGGACGGCTCCGCTTCACGACGGACATGGCGGAAGCCGTGGCGGAATCGGACCTGCTGTTCATCGCGGTGGGGACGCCGATGGGACGGGGAGGCGCGGCCGATCTGAGCCATGTCCGGGCGGCGGCCGAGTTCATCGGGCGCCATCTGCGCGGACACAAGACCGTCGTCGTCAAAAGCACGGTGCCCGTCGGCACAAGCCGGAAGGTGGAAGGCTGGATTCGCGCCCATATGACGGACCCGGCGGCGACGTTCGACGTTGTCAGCAACCCGGAATTTCTGCGCGAAGGCTCGGCGGTCGCCGATTTTCTGAACATGGAGCGGTGCATCGTCGGGGCGGACCGGGAGGAGGCGGCGCTGGCGGCGGCCGCCTGCTTCTCGCCGCTCGGCGTGCCGGTTCACCGCACCAGCCGGGAAAGCGCGGAGATGATCAAATATGCGGCCAACGCGTTTCTGGCCACCAAAATTTCGTTCATCAACGCCATCGCCAACCTGTGCGAACGCCTCGGCGCCGACGTCGAGGACGTGGCGGAAGGCATCGGGGCGGACAGCCGCATCGGCCGGGCTTTCCTTCGGGCAGGCATCGGCTACGGCGGCTCCTGCTTTCCGAAGGATACCCGCGCGCTGTTGTGGATGGCTGACGCGGCGGGATACGATTTCGCCCTGCTCAAGGCGGTGATCCGGACGAACGAGGAGCAGAAGCTGCTGCTGCTCGGCAAGCTGAACGAAGCCGTCGGGCCGCTGTCCGGCACGACGATCGGCGTGCTGGGCCTGGCGTTCAAGCCGAACACCGACGACATGCGGGAAGCGCCGGCCCTCGACATCGTGCCGGCGTTGCTTGCGGCCGGCGCGCGGGTGCGCGTCTACGACCCGGCGGCCATGGCGGAAGCGGCGAAAGCGTTCGGCGGGCGCGTGACGTTCGCCGCCGACGCATACGACGCGATTTCGGGATGCGACGCTTGCATGATTCTGACGGAATGGCCGCAATTTGCGGCATTGGACCTGGACGAGGTGCGCCGGCGGCTGAGACGGCCGATCGTGCTGGACGGCCGCAACTGCTTCTCCCCGGAAGCGATGCGCAGGCACCGCATCGTGTACTACTCGATCGGCCGGCCGCCGGTCGCGAATGTGTCGGCCGAACAATATGCGTGAGCCGCAAGGCGAAAGGGCGTGGATCATGAGCCAGGGGGAAGGCCGCGTCAAGGAAGTGTTCGTGATGAGATGCCTCGCCTGTCTGGGCATCGTGCTCTACAATACGCTGAACACGACGATCGCCCATTTCCGCTTGGAAGAGTCGGCCGGGCAGGCACTGTTATTGCGCCTTTTGGACATGATCCAGATGCTGGTGATGTTCTCGACGCCGATGTTCGTGTTTATTTCCGAATTTCTGCTCGCCAGGGCGTACGGCGAACGGGTGCCGCCCGATTTCTTCCGGAAGCGGGCGAAGTTCATACTCGCGCCCTACGTCACGATCGCCGTTTTTTATTCCTGGATCGAGGCGCTGTACGACATGCCTTCGCCCACCTGGGCCGACTATGCGTACGAGTTCGCCAAAAACGTGCTGCTGGCCGACTTTTACGGCTACTTTCTGCTCGTCATTTTCCAATTTTACGTGCTGCATGTTCTGTTCGCGAAATACGTGTACCGCAAAGTGCCGATGCGGCTTGCGATCGGGGCCGCGGTCGCGGTGAACGCGCTGTATTTGGCTCCTTTCAATCTGTTGGATCTGACAAGCGCGCTTAACGTCAATTATTACGCGGTCAGCTTTATGAACAAAGTTCCGTTTCCGGCCTGGATCGCCTATTTCACCATCGCGTTCTACTGCGGAAAGCATTACGACAAGCTGGCGGAGCGGCTTCGCAGGCACCGCGTCCGGATGTACGTCCTGACCGCAGCGGCCGCCGGCTTGGTGCTTCTGATGCAGCAGACCGGCGTCATCGCGCATGTGTATTCCAAACGATTCGACGTGCTGATCTACACGATCGGGGTCATTTTCTGCCTGCTCGACGCTTCCGGCCGGCTGCGGGAAGTGCCGCGTCTTGCCATGCGGGTGAGTCAGTATTCGTTCAGCATTTTTCTATTGTCCCGCTACGCGATCGCCGCACTCGACTTCGCGCTGCCCGTTTCCGATTCCGGCTGGTATATCCTGCTGTACATCGCGATCACTTTCGTTCTCTCGATCGCCGCCTCCGTCGCCGCGTCCCGGCTCCTCAACAAGCTTCCGTACGGGGCGCTGATCGCGGGCCGGATCGGCATCGGACCGCAGCGGACCGGACCCGGTCCGCGCCCGGCGTTATCCCGCCGGCTGTCACATGTTATCCGTTCATCCGGGAAGTGAAATCCGTCATGGAGATCAGCCAGATCATCCGGCTCCTGAAGTCGCGGATCGCCGCGATCGCGCTGGCGGTCCTGCTCGGTGCCGCCGCTGCCGGGGCTTACGGCGTCTTCTTCGTCAAGCCCGCGTACGAAGCGTCGGCGCAGCTCATCCTCACCGACGACCATCGGCAGGGCACGACAGACTACAACACGCTGCTCGCGAACGGTCTGCTCATCGACACGTATCGCGGCATCGTCCGGCTTCCGGGCTTTATGGCGAAGGTGCTGCGGGATCATCCGGAGATCCGCGGCACCGAACGGCAGCTGCTGTCGAACGTATCGACGGAGACGACGGGGAGCCAAATTCTGACCGTCGTCGCCCGGGACGCAACGTACGAGCAGGCGAGAAGGATCGCCAACGCGGTGGCCGGAGCCCTCGTCCGGGAAATTCCGGCCGTCATGGGGCTCAACAACATCGAATGGCTCAATCCGGCGCCCGAGCAGGCGAAGCCGGTTCCGGTCAAACCGAAACCGGCCGCGGATGCGGCGATCGGCGGCCTGCTTGCGCTTTTGCTCACCGTCGCGGCGCTCCTTGTGCGAGAACATCTCCGGGACGATTTCCGGTCCGCGGCGGAGTTCGAGCAAGGTACGGGGGTGGCCGTGCTGGCCTCGTATCCCCGAATGAAGAAAAGCGAACGCTATCCAGTCATTCGCCGGATGAACGAACAGGAGAAAGCGAGGGAACGGCTCGATGTGGCCATGGAACCTTAGGCGCGACAGAATCCGGCCGTCGTCGCCGGTATTTGAGACGTGCTGGAAAATCCGGACGAGAATCGAGCCGGTGCTGGCCGGCAAGACGTGTCCGGTGCTGACGGTCATTTCCGCGGGGAAGGGGGAAGGCAAAACGACGACCGCGGTCAATCTGGCCTGCACATACGCGCAGCAGGACAAAAACGTGCTCCTGATCGACGGCAATCTGCGGAATCCGGCGCTGCACAAAGTGTTCGACGTTTCCAACCGCAGCGGGATGTGCAACCTGTGGTCGGACCGCGGCGACAAAGGCGATATCGTGCGGTGCTCCAAAATCCCCCGCCTGGCGCTGACCACGTCCGGCACGTATCCGGTGGACCCCATCGAGCTGTTGACTTCCGGGCGTATTCCCGCTTTCCTGAACGCGGTGCGGCGGGAGTTCGACCTCATTGTCATCGACACGCCCGCGGCGTTGAAATGGTCGGACGCCCATATTCTCGCTTCGCTTGGCGACGGCGCATTGCTGGTCGTCAAGGAAGGCAGAGTCAGGAAAGAGGCGGCGCTCAGGCTGAAGACGGAGATGGAGCAGATTCGGGTCGACATCGTCGGCGCGGTGTTCCATCAGGCGCACCGGCGCAGGACGGCCATCGGGTAGCGGATTTTGCGCAAGCGGCGCAAGAAGCGGACGGGAGAGCCCATGAACCTTTTAATGAGCGTCAAAGTGCGGACGTCCGGGCTTTGGAGGGGCGATTTTCTCAAAAACGTCTCGTTGGTCATGTCCGGCGCCGTCGTTTCGCAACTCGCCACACTTGTGGCGGCCCCGGTGCTGACCCGGATCTATCCGGCCGAAGCGATGGGCGTCTTCTCGATTTATGCCTCGGTCGTCGCCGTTCTGTCCGTCGCAGCCGCGCTGCGGTACGAACTGGCCATTGTGCTGCCCCGGGACGAGCGGGAAGCCGACGAGCTGTTCATCCTTTCCTGCCTGGCGGTGCTGGCGGTGACGGCGCTCACTTGCGCGGCGGTCGGGCTAGCCGGGCGCGCGGCGGCGGAGCGGTTCGGCGTTCCCGCGCTCGCGCCCTGGCTCGCGTGGATTCCGGCGACGGTGCTCGCCGTCGGCCTGTACCAGAATCTCAATTACTGGTGCACCCGCCAAAGCCGTTTCAGGCAGGTGTCGGTCTCGCAGGCGCTGCGCTCCGGCATCGCGGCGGCGATACAGTTGGCGGCCGGAGCGGCCGGGCTGGGAGCCGCCGGCTTGATCGGCGGCCATCTCGCCGGACAGTCGGGCGCCGCGGCCGCGCTCGGCATGCAGAACGGCAAGCGGATCGCGGCCCGGCTGCGGCCCGGCATTCGCTGGCGGAACCTGGGCGCGCTGGCGCGGCGGTACGCCGAATTCCCGGCGTACAGCATGCCCCAGTCTCTGCTGAACGCGCTGTCCCAGAACTTGCCGGTGTTCCTGCTCGCCTTCTTCTACGGCGCGAAAGCCGCGGGCTACTACGCCATCTCCTACCGGATCCTGCAGATGCCGGTGACGCTTGTCTCGCAGTCGGTCCGGCAGGTGTTCCTGCAGCAGGCGAGCGAGGCTTGCCGCAACGGTCGCCGGCCGCTGCGCATGTTCGCGAAGCTGACGCTGACGCTGGCCCTGATCGCGGCGTTGCCGACAGTGGCCGTCTTCGCCTTCGGTCCCCCGTTGTTCGCGGCCGTGCTGGGACCGCAGTGGGGCGAAGCCGGGCAGTATGCACGATGGATGGCGCTGTGGCTGTTCTTCGCGTTCGTCAATCCGCCCGCCACCGTGCTGTCGACGGTGTACGGCATGCAGCGGATGCTGCTGGTCTACGAAATGTTGCTGCTTGCGTTCCGGTTCGGGGCGCTGTATGCCGGCGGCCGGTTGTTGCCGCCTGTCGGCTGCGTCATGCTTTACAGCGTCGTCGGCGCGGCATTCAACCTTTTTCTGATTCTGCACGTGCGGCAGGCGGCGGGGAAGCGGGCGGCGCCGCAAGCCGCGTTTGAAAGGGCGTTTACTCCATGAAGATATTGAAGATGAAGCTGTATGAAACGCAGCTTGCGAGTCAGGGCCGCACGCTGCAGCGGCTGGCCGAGCTGAAACGATGGCAGTGGCTGGACGAAGGCCGCGCGCGCGCCTTGCGGGACGAAAGGATGACCCGGATGCTGCTCCACGCCAGCGAGCATGTGCCCTATTACCGGCGGAAGCTGCGGGAGGCGGGGGTGTGCGAAGTCGGCCGGGTCCGGCTGGAACGTTTCGAGAGGCTGGAACTGCTGGACAAGGAGAGGATCCGCAGCCATTTCGAGGAGCTGAAGTCCGACGACCTGCACCGGCGAGGCTGGTATGTCAACACGTCGGGCGGCTCGACGGGCGTGCCGGTCCGCTTCATCCAGGACAAGGAGTACGACGAGTGGATGGCTGCGCTGAAGCTGCTGGACGACAGCTGGTCGGGCCGGGCCATCGGAGACCGCCAGATCCGCCTGTGGGGATCCGAACGGGACCTTCTGATCGGCAGGGAAAATCTCAGAACCTATGTCGGACGATGGGTCAAAAACGAAATTCACCTGAACGCCTTCCGGATGACGGAGGAGCAAATGGACCGGTATCTGCGCTCCATGCGCGCTTTCAAGCCGGTGCAAATTCTGGCTTATGCGGACAGCATTCACCAGCTGGCGCTGTACGCCGAGCGGCGGGGGCTGTCGGTATTCCGGCCGAAGGCGATCATGACGTCCGCCGGCACGCTGTTTCCGCCGATGCGGGAGCGTATCGAGCGCATATTCGGCTGTCCGGTGTTCGACCGGTACGGTTCCCGGGAAGTCGGGGATATCGCCTGCGAATGCAGCCATCACCGGGGGCTTCACGTCTCGCTGCCGACCCACTACGTCGAGATCCTGAAGCCGGACGGCCGGCCGGCGCCCCCCGGCGAAATCGGGGAAATCGTCGTGACGCTGCTGACGAACTTCGCCATGCCCATCATTCGCTACCGCATCGGAGACATGGGGACATGGGCGGAAGGCCCGTGCACCTGCGGCAGGCCGTACCCCTTGATTCGGAAGCTCGCGGGGCGCGTGACGGATACGTTCCTGACGCGCGAAGGGACCCGGGTGCACGGCGAATTTTTCACGCATCTGTTCTATCACCAAAGCTGGCTGAAGCAGTTTCAGGTCGTGCAGGAAGACTTCGAACGCATCCGCGTGTACGTCGTGTCCGCTAAGCCGGAGGACGAAGCGCAGAAGGCAATCCGTGAACGGGCGCTGGCCGACATCCGGGACAAAATCCGGATCGTCATGGGTCCCGCCTGCGAAGTCGCATTCGAGACGGTGGACGAAATCCGGCCCGCTTCCTCCGGCAAACACCGCTATACGCTGTCCCGTGTGGCGGAGCAATATCTCGTACGGTAGCAGAAGGGAGGCATGACGATGGCTTCCGGGCGGTTTGCGCTTTCCGAATATGCCGCCGCGCTGTTCGTGTTCTCGATCATTGTCTTCTCCTACCGGGAAGGGCTGACGCTGGTTTGTCAGGCGTGCGGCTTTCTGTTCATCGCGGTTTTTCTGAGCGAGGCGATGTTCAGGGTCGAGCGGTTTCGCTTCGCGGTGCCGATGCCGCTTGTCTGTTTCTTCGCGTTCGTGCTGTACGCCGTTCTCAGCCTCATCCGGACGAACCAAAGCATGAGCTTCGCGGCAACGCTGCTGGAGCTGTTCATCCTCTCGCTGTTCATGATCAACCTGATTCTGCATCAGGGCAACGCGAGATGGATCACTTACGGTTTCCTGGCGGCGCTCTTGGTGTCGACGTGGGAGGTATGGCACCGGCTGGGCGGGCTTGCCATCCGGAGCGAACTGGATCGGGTCAGCGTGTTCGTCGACAATTCCAATACGTATGCGATCGCGCTGTTCATCGGGATCATCCTGTGCGCGGAAGAGATGGCGCATCCGCGCGAAGGGGCGGGCCGTGCGGGCAGGATTGCGGCACGGCTGACGCACCTCGCCCTGATTCTGCTGTTCGCTTATGAGATCATTTTCCTGACCGGATCGCGCAAAGCGATGATCGCCGTTCTCCTGTTCGGTTTCTTCGTGTTTCTGAAAGTGCTCGTGAAGGCGAAGTTTCTGCAGAAAATCGTCATTCTGGCGCTAGGAAGCGGCGCGCTCGCGGGACTTTTCCTCGTCATGAAAAATTCGGTGTTCTTCGCGCGGCTGAACCGGGCTTACGAGATGTTCACGGGCAAAAACGTTGTCGAAGGCAGCCTGAACGAGCGGGCGCACATGATCGGGGACGGCTTGCGGCTGTGGACAGAGAAGCCGCTGTTCGGCTGGGGAACGGACCAGTTCCGGTACCTGTCGGGGTATCAGACTTATTCGCACAACAATTATGTGGAACTGCTCGGCAACAACGGGGTGGTCGGCCTCGCGCTGTACTACGCCATGATCGCGGTGCTGCTGCTTTCCGGCCTCAAGCTCCTGCTGAGCGGGAACGAACGGCAGAAGCATTACGGCTGGCTGAACGCGGCGGTGCTGTTCACCCTGCTGTTCTGGGATTTCGCGCTCGTTTCCTACTACAGCAAGCTGCAGTGGGTGCTGTTGTCCGTCGTAATCGGGCTGACCTGCCATGCGCATCGCAACCTGAGCGCAAACGGAGGGATGACCGTTGCCGCTTGAACAAGGAGAGACGCCTGCAGCGGGCCGCGGCGCCAGGACGAAGCTCATGCTGCTGACGCCGAATTTGCATGGGGGAGGCGCGGAGCGGGTCTTGATCAACCTTCTTCGCTTTTTCGACCGCCGCCGGCTGGCGCCCCGGCTGGTTGCGGCCGACCTTGCGGGTCCGCTGGTGAAGCAGCTGCCGCAGGATGCGGATGTCGCGGACCTGGGCGTCCGGCGCATTCGATACGTGCTGCCGAAGCTGGTCGGCGAGATCAACCGGAGCGGGCCGGACGTCGTGCTGTCGGCGTTCGAGCGGATGAACTTCGCGCTCTTGATGGCGAAGCCGTTCTTGCGCAACCGTCCGCGAATCGTCATCCGGGAGGTGAATCTGCCTTCAAGGTCGCTCGCCGAATACGGCGGTTCCCGGCGCCGGCTGTACCAGGCGCTCTACCGCAAGCTGTACCCGGGGGCGGATCTCATCATCGCGCAATCCGAGCGGATGCGGGAAGAGATCATGGCGTTCGCCGGCGTCGGACCGGACAGGGTGGTGACGATCCACAATCCGATCGACGTCGCGGCCATCGGGAAGCTGTCGGATCGGCCGAGCCCGTACGCCGAAACGGGGGGCGCCGGATGCAATGTCGCGGCCGTCGGCCGGCTGGAATTCCAGAAGGGCTTCGACCTACTGATCCGGGCTTTCCGGGTGTTTCTGGACCGGAGGCCCGGCTCCCGTCTGTATCTGTTGGGCGAGGGAAGCCTTCGCGCGGAACTGTCCGGACTTGCGGCATCGCTTGGGATCGGGGAATTCGTCCATTTCGTCGGGTTCCGGGACAATCCGTACCCTTACATCCGGCATGCCGATTTGTTCGTGCTTCCTTCGCGCTACGAAGGTTTTCCCAACGTGCTCTTGGAGGCGCTCGCCTGCCGGGCCAACATCGTGGCGGCCGACTGCCCCAGCGGTCCCCGCGAGATATTGAGCCGGGAGGAATACGGCCTGCTTGTGCCCCCGAACGACCCGGACGGGCTGGCGGAGGGCATGCTCCGACGCGCGAACGACGCGGCAGGCCGCAGCTCCGGTTACGCCAGAGCGATGGATTATGACTGTTCGGTCATTACCGGCAAATACGAACAAGTTCTGATCGGTTGATAAGGCGAGGTGTCATCATTCCATGCGGATGGAAGAAGCGGTTCGCAAACCTTATGCCGGCTCGGGGGAGCGCGTCTTCCCCCCGTTTCCCGAACCGGCGATACCCGGCGTGCGGGGGGGCTTTTATGGCCGATACGGGAAGCGCGCGCTGGATGTGGGATTGGCCGCAATCGGCCTGGCGATCGGGCTGCCGATCATCTTGCTGTTCGCCGTCCTGATCGTCCTTGAGACCGAAGGGCCGGCCTTTTATGTGCAGGAACGGGTCGGCCTGCGAGGCAGGCCGTTTCGCGTCATCAAGCTTCGCTCCATGGTGGCGGACGCCGAGAAAGACGGGGCCAGATGGGCGGACAAAAACGATTCGCGCGTGACGAAGGTCGGCGCGTTCATTCGGAAAACCCGCATCGACGAGCTGCCGCAGCTCGTCAACGTGCTGAAAGGCGAGATGACCCTGATCGGTCCCCGGCCGGAAAGAGCGTGGTTCACGCACCAGTTCAATCGCGAGATTCCGGGATTCATCGATCGGCTTCAGGTCAAGCCCGGTTTGACGGGCTGGGCGCAGGTGAACGGCGGCTACGACATTTCTCCCCGCGAGAAGCTGAGGCTCGACCTCGAATATATCGCCAGCCTGTCCCTGCGCAAGGATCTGCAGATTTTGTTCAGAACCTTCAAAGTGATCCTCACCGGTGACGGAGCCCGGTGAACGGCGGGTTACGAATCGGATTCACGGAGTTGGAACGGATGAGAATGGGATTTGTCATTTTCCTCGCGGCGTTGATCGCCGTCCTGTTCGCGGTGAATCTGGCCATGAACGCCTCCACGGACGCCGGCCCGAAGGCGGAAATCGCGGCCCCGGGACGCAAGAGCGGCAAGACGATTCAGGCCGCCATCGACGCCGCCGCAAGGAACGGCGGGGGAGACGTGGACATCGCGGCGGGCCGATATGATGTGACCGACACGATTGTCGTCAAACCTTCGGTCAGGCTCCGCTTGAACACGGCTGCTATTCTGGTTCCGGTCCGCGACGTCAACGTCATCGAACTGCAGCGGAATTCCTCCGTATCCGGCGGGATCATCTATGCGTACGAGACGAAAGGGTTCGATCGGTCCGGGGTCTATCTGGACGGGGCGCAGCATTTTTCCGGCACCCTCAGCACGGCGGAAATCTCGGATTTGAAAATCGTCGGCCCGCCAGGCGCCGGCAACGGCATCTTTTTTCATGCGGTCCTCCAAAACGACCATATCAGTTGGGTGCAGGCGACGAACGTGAACATCACCGGGTTCTACAAAGCGATTCATTTCAAGACCGAGCCCGTCCAGAGCCCGGACAAAGTATGGATCAACGGCAACAATTTCTCGCAAATTCTGATCAAGGATTCCGTCTACGGCATCTACATCGACGGACACAGCGACTTGCCGTACGAAATTTCGGGCAACCAGTTCACGAACGTGCAAATCCAGACCAACGCGTACACGAAGCAGGCGATCTACGTAAAGGGAACGAAAAACGTCATCCAGGCGATGATCTGGGATTATCATCAGGGCGCGGAGGCGATCTATTTCGACAAGGACTCCTACCGGAACCTGATCCAATCCAATGTCTCCGCGGGAGACGAGGGCTACAGGGACCTCGGCAGAAACAATGTCAACCTGTCCGCGGGCGGATGAGAATGCCCGCTTTCGATCCGGCCCGCCGGCGGGACCGGACCACGGATGTCCGGCATGCGGTCACTGCGCACACAAGTTGCCAGGCAAACGGCCCGTCTTGAAGGCCAAACACCCGTCGCATCGTTTCAAGGAGAGGATCTCATGAGCCGATTGAAGAGGAAGGCATGGGAGTTCGAATTGAAAGTCAGGGGCAACACGTTGCGCTACAAGCGCGATTTGGAGTCGTGGCAATGGAAGAGCCGGGACGACGTCGACCGGCTGCAGCGGTCGAGACTGGAGGCGCTGATCCGGCACGCTTACGAGCACGTGCCCTATTATCGGGAAACGCTGGGAAACGCGGGGCTCGTATCGGACGACGGAACCGTCCGGCTCGAATGTTTCCGGCGCGTTCCGCTTCTCGACAAGAACCTCATCCGGGCGAATTACGACAGGCTGAAATCGGACGACCTGTCCCGCCGCGCCTGGGTGGAAGAGTCGTCCGGCGGTTCGACCGGGATGCCCGTCCAATTGATCCAGGACAAGGATCATTTGGACTGGAGCTGCGCGATCAAGCTGCTCTACGACGAATGGTCCGGTCTGCCGATGGGGGAGAGGCGGGCTTTCGTCTGGGGGTCGGTGCGGGACACGCTGGCCGGCAGCGAGACGCTCCGTACGCAGCTCGGCCGGTGGATCCGCAATGAAATCTGGCTCAACTCTTTCCGAATCTCGCCGGAACAGATGGAGGCGTTCGTGAACCGCATCAACCGCTACCGGCCGGTCCAGATCACGGCGTTCGCGGAGAACATCTTCGATCTGGCCCGCTACATCGAAGAAAGGGGACTCCGCGTTCATTCGCCCAGGGCGATTCTGACCTCGGCCGGAATTCTGTACCCGCACATGCGCGAGAAGATCGAGCGCGTGTTCCGGGCGCCGGTCTTCAACCGGTACGGCTCGCGGGAGGTCGGGGACATCGCCTGCGAATGCTCGCTGCACGGCGGGATGCACATTTCGGCGCCGACGCATTACGTGGAAATCGTCAGGGAGGACGGAACCGTCGCCGCGCCGGGCGAATACGGGGAAATCGTCATCACGCTGCTCACGAACTATGCCATGCCGCTGATCCGTTACCGGATCGGCGATCTGGGCATGCTGTCCGGCGAATCGTGCCGCTGCGGGAGGGGACTTCCCCTGCTCCGGGACTTGATCGGCCGGACGTCCGACATCTTCATCAACGCGAGAAGGGACCGGATCGACGGAAGGATGTTCATTCGTCTGCTCATGCTCAAGTCGTTCATCAGGAAGTTCCAGGTCGTTCAGGAGACGCACGACCATGTGCGCATCCTCATCGAGCCGGCCGTGCGCGGCATCGACCACCGGACGCGTTACGCGCGCGACCTGGCCGAGCTGGCCGCCGACACCCGGACCACGATGGGCGCCGACTGCCGCGTCGACTTCGAATTCGTGGACGGCATCGATACGACCGCCTCCGGCAAATACCGCTTCACGATCTCCAAGGTGCCCTATGGGAAGTAAACGGGCCGGCGTATGCGGCGGACGGTTCGTCCTGTCGCTGGATTTCGAGATGTACTGGGGGATCCGGGACTTGTTCCCGCTGTCCTTCTACCGGGAGCAGCTGTCCCGGGAACGCGCCGTCGTGCGCAAGCTGCTGGCGCTGTTCTCCGAGTACGGCATCGCCTGCACGTGGGCGGTGGTCGGGTTCCTGTTTGCCGAGTCGCCGGAGGAGCTGGCGGACGCGCTGCCGGACTTGCGGCCCGGGTACCGCGAAGCCAATCTGTCCCCGTATCCGTACATCGCCTCCGGGCAGCTGAGGGACGGGGATAAGGCCGCGCCCGGCCATTTCGCCTTCGAGCTGATCCGGGAGATCGGGCGGACCCCGCGCCAGCGCGTGTCGACCCATACTTTCTCCCACTACTACTGTCTGGAAGAAGGCCAGACGATCGAGGAGTTCCGGGAAGACCTGAAGGCCGCGATCCGTCTGGCCGGGCAGAAGCGGTTCCGGCTGGAAAGCATCGTGTTTCCGAGGAACCAGTGCAACCCGGCGTATCTCGGTGTGCTGAAGGAGCTCGGCATCCGTTCCTACCGCGGCAATCCCCGCCACCGGATATACCGGAACGGGTGGAGCGGGCGCGACGCGCCGTGGAAGCGGGCGATCCGGCTGCTGGATGCGTACTTCAACCTGACGGGGCATCATTGCTACGCGGTTGAAGCGTGTCCGGCCGATGTGCCCGTCAACGTGCCCGCAAGCCATTTCATGCGCCCGTATTGCCGCCTGCTCGGCTGGCTGGAACCGCTGCGCGTCCGGCGGATTCTCCGGTCCATGACTTATGCGGCCAGACGCGGGCTGGTGTATCACCTGTGGTGGCATCCCTACAATTTCTCCCGGGACGAGGACAAAAACATGGACGCGCTGAAGCGGGTTCTCTCCCATTATCAGAAGCTGCACCGGGAATACGGGATGCAAAGTTTGAATATGGAGGAACTGTCCGATCAAATCCTCGAACGGACCGCCGGGCGGACCGCCGCGACGGGGAAGAACGCATCGGTGCGACAGAGGGAGGAAAAGACATGAACGCGGTTTGCAAGCGCAACATGTTGTTTCTCATCACCAGCTTGAACCATGCGGGAGCCGAAATGCAGGTGCTGGAACTGGCGTCCGGCCTGAACGCCAGGGGGTGGTCCGTGCTGGTCGTCTCCATGCTCAAGCCGGCGCTCGATCTGACGGCGTACGAGCGTTCCGGCATCGTCTTTCGCCACCTGAACATGATCCGGGGCGTGCCCGATCCGCGGTCGATCTGGAAGCTGAGACGGCTGATCCTCGCCTTCCGTCCGGACATCGTCCACAGCCATATGATCCATGCCAACCTGCTGGCGAGAGTCAGCAGGCTGTTCGTGTCCGTCCCGATCCTCGTATCCACGGCTCACAACACGTACGAGGGAGGCCGGCTCCGGATGATGATGTACCGGATGACCGACCCGCTCTGTGAACTCATGACCAATGTAAGCCAGGATGCGGTGAACAGTTTCATCCGGAAAAAAGCGAGCCCCGAAGGCAAAATCATCTGCGTGCCCAACGGCGTCAACCTGAAGCGTTTCCGCCGGCTGGAAGAGGAGCGCGCGGCTTGCCGGCGGGAGCTCGGGGCGGACGGGGAATCGTTCGTATGGCTCTGCGTGGGGCGGCTGGCGGCGGAGAAAGATTACCCCACGTTGCTGCGCGCCTGGCGTTTGATCGTCCGCGGCCGGCCGGACAGCCGTCTGTTCATCGCGGGCGCCGGCGACGAACTGAATGCGCTGAAGCAGCTCGCCCGGTCGCTCGGCATCGCGGACAGCGTCCGTTTTCTCGGCATCCGCAACGATATTTCCCGGCTGATGAGCGCGGCCGACGCCTACGTCATGTCATCCCTGTGGGAAGGCATGCCGATGGTGCTGCTGGAGGCTTCCGCCTGCGAGCTCCCGATCGTGGCGACGGACGTCGGCGGCAACCGGGAGGTGGTGCAGGACGGCGTCTCGGGCTATCTGGTTCCGGCGGCGGACGCGGATCTGCTCGCGGAGCGGATGGAACGGATGATGGGCCTGCCGGAGAGCGTCCGCCGGGAGATGAGCCGGAGAGGGCGCGATTTCGTGAAGGGAAGGTATGACATCGACGCGATTCTCTCTCGCTGGGAATCGTTGTACGAAGCGTTGGCCGCATCGAGGACCGCGCTGGCGGAAACGGGGGGAAGCGCCGTATGACCGGCCCGAAAGCGGCGTATATCGCCACCGTCTATTCGCACCTGCGACACTTTCACCTTCCTTTCATGCGGAGGTTGCAAAGCCGGGGCTACACCGTGCACGCTTACGCCAGCCCCGATCATTGTCGGGCGGAAGTGGCGGCGGCGGGGTTCGATTGCCGCGACGTGCCGTTTCGGCGCTCGCCGCTTTCCGCGGGCAACGTCCGGGCGCTGAGGCAGATGATCGACGCGTTCCGGCGGGAGAACTACGACCTGATCCATGTGCACACGCCCAACGCGAGCGCGGTGTGCCGCATCGCGGCCCGGATCGCCGGGTGCCGCAACGTGATCTACACCGCGCACGGGTTCCATTTCCACGGGGGAGCGCCGCTGTTCGACTGGCTGGCGTATTACCCCGTGGAAAGGCTGCTGTCGCGCTGGACCGACGTCCTGATCACGATCAATAGCGAGGATTACGCCAGAGCGCTCAAGTTTCCGGTTCGGGGCCGGACGGTGCACGTGCCGGGCGTCGGCGTCGACGTCCGCCGCTTCCGGACGGCGGATGCGGGACGATCCGCTTCGCTGCGCCGGGATCTGGGGCTTGCGGAAGGCGACTTCGTCGCGTTAAGCGTCGCCGAACTGAACCGCAACAAGAACCATGAGCAGTTCATCTTCGCCCTGCGGCAATTGCGCGATCAGGGCCTTCCGGCGTTCGGGATGATCGCGGGGGTCGGCAGCCGGGAGATGAAGCTGAAGGCGCTCGTCCGCAAGCTGCGCATGGAAGACAGAATCGCGTTTCTCGGCTTTCGCCGGGACATCGCGGCTCTCATGCAGGCGGCGGACGTTGTCGTGCTGTTGTCCCGGCGCGAAGGATTTCCCAAAGTGCTGTTGGAGGCGATGGCCGCGGGGAAGCCGATGGTCGTCACCGACGTCCGCGGCAGCCGGGATTTGGTGCGGGACGGGCAGAACGGCTGGCGGGTGCCGTTCGGGGACGCGGCGGCGACCGCGCAAGCGCTCGGCAGGCTGTACGCCCGTCCGGACGAACGGATGCAAATGGGCAACCTGAACGCGAGTCAGGCGACCGCTTACGATATCCGCAACATCCTGGAGCGGATGGACCTGATCTACGCCGGGCGCGATGAGGGGACGCCGCAGGAGCTCGGAGATATCGTCCCCCGCCAAGGCGGGGTGAGGCAAGCGTGAAGCGTCCCTGGAGAACCGCGCTGCGCGCGGCGGCGGCGCTTGCGGCCGCCGTCCTGCTCCTTGGCGCCGGCACGATCGGGTACTTCTACCACTCGGCGAAAACGGCGGTCGACCGGATGTACGTGCCGAGAACGACGCCGGTTTACCGCGATTCCGCGTCAGAGACTGTTCCACAGCGGCCAGGGACGGTTCCCGCGGCCGCCGGACAGGAGCCGGCGGCGGAAGACCGGCAGGCGGCCGATCGGAAAGGCAAACGGCCGTTTACGGTCGCGCTGCTCGGCGTCGACCGGCGTGCGCACGACACGGGGCGGTCGGACACGATCATCGTGATGGCGGTGAATCCGGCGAGAAAATCGATCTTCATGTTCTCGATCCCGCGAGATACGCGGACGGAGATCGTCGGGAAAGGCACGACGGACAAAATCAATCACGCGTTCGCATTCGGCGGCGTGGACATGTCGCTCAGGACGATCGAGAACTTTCTCGATTATCCCATCGACTACTACGTGCAGGTTGACATGGAAGGGTTCAGCCGCATCATCGATTTGCTCGGAGGCGTTGAAGTGAACAATCCGTTCGCGTTTTCCATCGACGGATATTCGTTCGACAAAGGCCGGCTGAAGCTGACGGGGGAGCAGGCGCTGATGTATTCGCGGATGCGGTATGACGACCCGAGAGGGGATCTGGGCCGCAATGCCAGGCAGCGGGATCTGATCGCCGCGCTGCTCAGGAAGTCGGCCCGCGTGAGCAGCCTGTTGCATTCGGATTCGCTCTTGGCGCAGCTCGAAAAAAGCGTGCGCACGAACATGAAGTTTGATTTTATCCAATCGTGCCTGTCCTACCGCGTGGACAGGTACGATTTGTCGATACGGGAGATCCGCGGCACGGGCAAGCTCATCGGCGGCATCTGGTACTATCTTGTGGACGACGGGGAGCGGCGCAGCATTCACGAAGCGCTGCGCGGCAGCATGGAGACCGGTTGACCGCGCGTCGGATACCGAATTCGCAGCCGCTTGCCGGTCCTGTTCGCAATCGGGGTTCGCGGGCGGCGCAAGTTCCCGGACATTGCTCGTACAAGCGCCGCTGTTCTGTTATAATGGGGATATCGCGAGCCCAAGGCTCATGGTGGAGGTCGTACATGCCCTATGCTCCCGTCGTCCGGCTGCAGGACGTGACGAAAAAGATCGGAGGCCGGACGATCATCGACCGCGTTTCCGTCGAGATTTATCCGGGGGAGGTGTTCGGCTTTCTCGGACCGAACGGTTCCGGCAAGACGACGACGATCCGGATGATGGTCGGCCTCATGGCCCTTACGTCCGGGGACATTCGCATTGCCGGCCACAGCGTCAAGACCGCGTTTCCGCAGGCGATCCGGGAAGTCGGCGCCATCGTGGAGAACCCGGAAATGTACAAGTTTCTGACCGGCTATCAGAACTTGCTGCACTTTGCCCGCATGAACCCGAACATCCCCCGGAAACGGATCGACGAGGTCGTGGAGTTGGTCGGCCTTCAGGAGCGCATTCACGATAAAGTGAAAAAATATTCGCTCGGCATGCGGCAGCGGCTCGGGGTGGCGCAGGCGGTGATGCACCGTCCGAAAGTGCTTATCCTGGACGAGCCCACCAACGGGCTGGACCCCGCCGGCATCCGCGAGCTGCGGGACTATTTGCGGAAGCTGGCCCGCGAGGAAGGTACGGCCGTGTTCGTCTCCAGCCATCTGTTGTCGGAGATGGAGCTGATGTGCGACCGCGTCGCGATTCTGCAGAATGGCCGGCTGGTCGACGTCCGGCCGCTGCGGCCGGAGCTTGCGGAAGCGGGAGGGAAGGCGGAAGCCGTCGAGTTCGAGGTGGACCGTCCCGAGGCCGCGCTTCGCCTTCTCGACGAGCAGGACGGCGGAAGCGTCGCGAACGGCCTGTTGACCGTGGTCGCGGATCGGCCGCGCGTCGCGGCCATCAACCGCCGGCTGGTGGAGGCCGGCATCCACGTATACGGCATCCGCGTCAGGACGAAGACGCTGGAGGATCAATTCCTGGAGCTGACGGGGGGCGAATCGGTTGACTGATTTTTGGAAGCTGGTCCGGAACGAGAACATGAAAATCTATTTGCGGGCGCGCACCTGGATCATGTACGGCTTCATCGTGCTGCTTCCGGTGTTCGTCTCGATTCTGTTCTACGCCGTGTCGTCGAACAGGGGGGATCCGCCTTCCAACTGGTCGGCGATGTGGATCGAAACGGCGACGATGACGTATCTCGTCACGATCTTCACGGTCGTCGTGTCGGCCGATTCGGTCGCCGGAGAATTTGCCTCCGGTACGATCAAGCTGCTGCTGATTCGGCCCTGGAGCCGCTCGTCGATTCTGCTGTCCAAGTACGTGTCGGTGCTGCTCCTGGGACTGGCCATGACGGCGGCCACCTTCATCGTCACGCTGCTCGTCAACCTGATTTTGTTCGGCTACAGCGCATCTCCGGACGATCTCCCCGTTCAGGCGAACGGCAGGTCTCCGCTGGAGACGATGCTGCTCTTCTACTTGCTGCAGTTCATCAGCCTGATCGTCGTGGCGACGTTCGGATTCATGATGTCATCCGCCTTCCGAAGCGGCACGCTCGCCATCGGGCTGTCGATCTTCCTGCTGTTGTCCGGCAGCCTGATCACCGGCCTGCTGTCGCTCGTCGACAAGCCGTGGGTGAAGTTCGTGCTGTTTCCGCACCTGCAGCTGACCTCGTATCTGGAAGGTTCCGGCGCATCCGGACCGGTGCCGAACCATCCGACGACGCTCGGATTCTCGCTCGCGGTTCTGGCTGCATATTTTATTCTGTTCAACGCCGTTTCCTGGATCGTGTTCCGCCGGCGCGACGTCGCCGCCTGACCGCGGCGGCGGCGGGGCGGGCGGATCAGCCCGCCTGCCTTGCTTTCTGGGCCGGTGCTCCTTCTTCCGTCTTGACGACCTGGTCTTCGGCCCGGTCTTTTCTCTCCATCCGGCTGAGGCCGTTGAGCTGGCCGCCTTCCTGCACGATCAGCACCGCCGCGCTCGCGTTGCCGTGCAGTCGGCCCGTCGGCATAATCGTCAGCCGTCCCCGCGTCGTGACGTCGCCGTAGATTTTGCCGGCCACGGTCACGTCGCGGGCGACGATGTTGGAGCGGGCCGTGCCCTTTTCGCCGATGACAACGTCGCCATCGCAATCGATTTCCCCCGAGAACTGTCCTTCGATGCGGATGCCGGCCTGGGATTTCAGCACGCCTTCCACTTCGGTGCCTGCGCCGATCAGGGTGTCGGTCGTCTGGGAAGTTCCTTTCCTGTTCTCCTTGAACATGCCGGTTGGCCTCCTTTTCAAGAGCTTTGAACGAGCCGCAAATAGCGCAGCGGGCTGACCGGCTCGCTGTGAAGGGTCACCTCGAAATGCAGATGCGGTCCGGTGCTGCGCCCGGTGTTGCCGATCCGGCCGATCGTTTCTCCGCGTTCGACCTTTTCTCCGGCGCGCACCGCAATTTTGCTGAGGTGCATATAGACGGATTCGACGCCGCCTGCGTGCGCGATGACGATGTAGTTGCCGCGCGAGCTCTGGAACCCGGCTTCCTTGACGGTTCCGGCGCCGGCGGCGTAGACCGGGTCTCCGGTTTCGCCCGCGATGTCGATGCCGGCATGGAACGAGGAGCGGCCGGTGAACGGATCTTTCCGGTAGCCGAAGCCCGACGTGAGCCGGCGGGAAACGGTCGGCCAGGAGGTGGGGGACGATTCCGCGTTCAGCTTCTGCATCTCGGCCTTCCGCTTGGCGGCGTCGAGCGTGGCGGCCAGGCCGTCCAAGAGGCGCGAAATTTCGTCGAATTCACCGTCCGCATCCCGGATGGCATCAAGCTTGCCAAGCGGGGCGTAAGAGGCGGCGACGACCTCCCCATGGGCGGAGGCCGATTTGGCTTTGGTCCCCGACGCCGAGGCGCCGTTCCCGTACTTGTCCATGAACGCCTTCAATTTGCTCTCCAGCTCGTGAACCTGGTCCATGCGCCGGTTCACCTCGTCGGATTCCGCCTGCAGGCGGGACAGTTCCTTCCGGAGCGCGGCGATTTCGCCGTCCTTCCCGGACAGCGTCTGCTCCAGCGCCGCGGTCTGGCTGTTCATCCGTGATTCCCATTGATCGATCCGCTGCTGCGAACGCCATTCGAGTCCCGCGACGCAACCGGCGACGGTGAGCACCGCCGCGGCGGGCAACGCGACCGCCGTTTTTTTGGAAAAATGGAATTGCCTTACCGAACGGTCAGGCCCGCGGATGAGCAGGAGCGACCATTTGGGCTTGCGTTTCCGTTTTGCCATCGAATCTCCTTCCGGCCGGGTGCCTCCGTTGATTTTGTTGAACGCGTTCTATGACTATTTATTCTTGAAAGCTTGCGTTCATACCGCAATTTTTTCGGAAGAATCCCAGTTTCGCCGCGCCGGGTATGGCGCGGGTGTCCGGCGTCCAAGCTAACCAATGTACATGAACCGAGGGAGGGACAGGATGACCTGGCTTATCGCGGTGCTTTTGTTTTTTCTTTTTCAGGCGGCGACCGTCCTCGTTCTGGAGCACCGCCGGCCGGCCAATGCGGTGGCCTGGCTGTTCATTTTGTTTCTGTTCCCGCTGGTCGGGTTTGTTCTGTATTATTTTCTCGCGCACGAATACCGCCGCCGCAGAAAAGCCCGCAAACGGGAAGGGGACGGCCGAAGCGGGCGCCGCCGGAACGCATGGATGGGCCGGATTCGCCTGCTGGATCGCCCGGAACTGCTGCCGAGCCCCGAATTCGCGAAGCAGGACCGGCTGTTCCGCCTGCTCGCCCGGGTGGAAGACGCGCCGATCACCGGGCGCAACCGCACGAGCGTGCTGACGAACGCGCAGGCGACGTACGAGCAGATGCTCGCCGCCATTCGGGCCGCCCGGCGCCACATCCATTTCGCCTCCTACATCATACGGGACGACGCCACCGGCCGCCTGTTCCGGGATTTGCTGGCGGAGAAGGCGCGGGAAGGCGTACAGGTTCGGCTGTTGTACGACGGGATCGGCAGCCACAAGCTCAAGAAGTCTTTCTTTCGTCCTTTGGAGGCGTCGGGCGCTTCGTACGCGTGCTTTTTCCCGCTGCGGCCGTCTTTTTTCAAGAAGCGGATGAATTACCGCAACCACAGGAAAATTCTGGTTGCCGACGGACGGAAAGGCTTTATCGGCGGCATCAACATCGGGGACGAATATTTGGGCAAAGACCGTCGGCTCGGCTTCTGGAGGGATACGCACCTGCTCGTCGAAGGGGACGCCGTGTACGAACTGCAGGAAGTGTTCCTGCGGGACTGGGAGCTGGCGACCGGCGAGCGGCCCGACGATCCGTCCTTCTTTCCGGCTCACGACTGTCCCGGGAGCGAGGCGGTGCAGATCGTCTCCGGCGGTCCGAACCGGCGGGAAGACGCCATCCACGAAACGCTGTACGCCTTATTCTCGGCGGCCCGGGAGCGCATCTGGATTACGACGCCTTACTTCATTCCGACCGGAAGCCTGGCGATGGCGCTGCGGACGGCTTCGCTAAGCGGCGCCGACGTGCGGCTGCTCATCCCGCTGGTGCCCGATACGTATCTGGTCTATTACGCTTCGCTGTCATATCTGGAAGATCTGATGCGGGCGGGCGTGCGGGTGTGGCAATACGAAAAAGGGTTCGTGCATGCCAAAGTCGTCCTGATCGACCGGCTGCTCGCTTCGGTGGGGACGGCGAACATGGATTTGCGCAGCTTTTTCAGCAACTTCGAGATGAATGCCCATTTGTTCGACCCGGGCGCGATCGCCCGGCTGGAGGAGGATTTCCTGCGCGACCTGGGCGACAGCCGGGAGCTGACGCTGGACGCTTATCAGTCCCGGACGAAGGCGCAGAGGCTGAAGGAAACGGTCGCGAGAATGCTGTCTCCGCTGCTGTAGCGGCGCCGCCCGGTGACTCGCGCAACAAGCACGCTTTGGTCACCGGGCGGGAATGGCGCGCAGCACGGCGCCCAGCGGCTGGGGAGGCGTGGCCCGGATCAGGTCGCCGCGCTCGCGCAGGCGATCCATGATGTTCAGCAGGTGGAAATCGCCCGGATGGACGTCGCGCCGCACTTCTTCCCAGGCGAGCGGCGTCGACACCGGCGCGCCGGGGCGGGCCCGCGGGGTATAAGGCGCGGCCAGCGTCCTGCCGGGATAAAACTGCAAATAGTCGAGGTAAATTTTGTCGCCGCGGTCTTTTTTGTACCTTTCGACGGTGAACAGCCCCGGGTTTTTCGCGGTCAAATACTCCGAGACGAATTTGCCGAAGGCGCGCAGGTCGTCGTACGTCGGTCCGCGCTGGATCGGCATGACAACTTGAATGCCGGTGGCGCCGGACGTCTTCGGAACGGCCTGAAGCCCGAGGGATGCGAGCAGGTCGCCGACCAGCGAGGCCGCTTCCATCAGGCGGGGCTCCACTTCGCGCGAAGGATCGACGTCGAGGATCCAGCGGTCCGGCAGCGGGTCGTGCAGCGTCTCGCACGAGACGTGGAATTCCAGGCAGTACAGGCTGCCGAGCCATACGAGCGTCGGCAGGGAATCGAGCACGACGTACCGGACGTCCCCGTGGACGGCGGTATGCACGTAAGCGGGCGTCGGCTCGGGGCTGTTTTTCTGGTAAAAGGACGTGCCGCCGACGCCTTCCGGAAAGCGGATCGTCGTCAAGTAGCGGCCCGTGCAGTGCGGAAGCAGGTACGGGGCCAGTTCCGCCAGCTTCTGCACGTAGTCCGCTTTGGTGATATTCCGGTCGGGCCACAGCAGCTTGTCCGGATGCGAGACGGCGAGCTCGTGCTCGCCGAGCCGCAGGATTACTTTGGCGGGAGCCATCGGACCCGCCTCCTTTCGTGGGGAAGTCAGTTTGGCGCGCCGCTCACGGCGCCGGCTCCTTCGGCGCCGCGCGCCCGCCCCGCCGCTTCGGCGCGGCGCCGCTGTCGGCGGCGGCTTCCGCCCCGGCCGCCGCCGAAGCTTTGCGCGCCGCCGGCTTCCGCTTCGCCGCGGCGGCCCCCCCGCCGGCATCGGTGACCGGCGGCGCCTTCACCGCCTCCAGGCTCGCCTGCAGCGCCGCCATCAGGTCGATGACGTTCGTGCGCTCCGCCGCCGGCGCCGCCACGACGTCCGTGCCTTTGCCGGCGATTTTGCGCTGAATCGTGTCCATCAAGGCGACCCGGTAGTCGTCGGTGTACTTGTCCGCGTCGAACGGTGCGGACAGCTGCTCAATCAGCATTTTCGCCATTGCCAGCTCGCGGTCGTTGACCCGGATTTCCTGCGGCAGATTGGGCACGCCCTGCACCGAGCGGATCTCGTCCGGGTAAAACATCGTCTCCATGTAAATGCAGTTGTCCACGGCGCGGATGGCGGCCAGGCTGCTCTTGCTGCGGATGGCGACCTTGGCGATGCCGATCTTGCCGGTCTGCCGCATCGCCTCCAGCAGCAGGCTGTAGGCGCCGGTCCCGGCCTGATCCGGGGACAGGAAGTACGTTTTCTGGTAATAGATCGGATCGATCTCCTCCAGCGAGACGAAATCGAGAATTTGGATCGCCCGCGTATTTTCCGGCTTCACCGCCTCCAGCTCCTGTTCGTCGAACAGGACGAAGCGGCCTTTCTCGTATTCGTAGCCGCGCACGATTTCCTCCCACTCCACCGGCTTGTCGCAATGCGGGCAGCTCCGCACGTTGGCGATGGGCGTTCCGCATTCCTTGTGGATCAGGCGGAGATGGATGTCCTTGTCTTCGGTGGAAGCGAACATTTTCACCGGAACGTGCACCAACCCGAAGCTGATGGCGCCTTTCCAGACGGTATGCATGCGATCGACTCCTTGCGGCCGGCCGTCCCGAAAGCCCGGAACTTTCGCCGGCGGTTCTGCTCTCAGCATTCCCCCGTGCATGAAGATCCATCCCGCCGGGAATATTGGAATCGGCACAATCCAAGCGCGGAGGAGGAGCAAAACGGTGACTGGCCAGGAAAGGGAAAGCAACCCGTCGGACCGGCCGGACGAGCCCAACCGTACGGACGTGCGGGACGAGGGCAAGCGCGAATACGAGCTGGATATCGACCGGATGGTCAACGAAGGGCTCGGCGGCGGTATGGTGACGATGCACAACGGATTGATCGAGGATACGACGGCCCATACGATGACCGGGCAGGCGGAGGAGGGTAGCGATGAACACTGAGCGCGCGCGGGAAATTTTCCAATCGGAGGAAAATATTCCGGTTCACTTGGACGGCGTTCCGGTTTGGATCGAGGAAGTGGATGAAGCGAACGGCATGGCGACCGTTCAGATCGAATCCGATCCGCTGAACACCCGGACGGTGTCGGTCGAACGGCTGGAAGAGCGGCAGTAGCCGTCGGATGGCTGGAGGCGGGAGCGCATACGGATGCAGCCGCCTCCTTACTTTTTGAAAGTTCGTCCGGCTTCATGTTAAAATGGGACGGGAATCCATATTATGGGCTTGAAGGAGTGGGAGCAATGCATGACATCATCGTGATCGGCGCGGGTCCGGCCGGGGCGAGCGCCGCGCTGTTCGCGGCCAAGGCGGGCAAGAAGACGCTCGTGATCGACAGCGACCAGAGCATTACGAGACGGGCCTGGGTGGAAAACCACTACGGCGTCGACGCCGTTTCCGGGCCCGATCTGGTGGAAACGGGCAAGAAGCAGGCCGCCAAATTCGGCGCCGAGTTCGTGCAGGCGAAAGCGACCAAGGTCACGCCGAAAGACGGCTCGGTTGCCGTCGAGACGGATAACGGCGCGTACGAAGCGAAGCACGTCATTCTGGCCACCGGCATGCTGGCCGATCTGGCTGAGGCGAGCGGCATCCGGACGAAGCCGGGCACCGAGCCGCGGGTCAAGACGATCGTCGATGCGGCTCCGGACGGCAGGACGAACCTTCCGAACGTATGGGCCGCCGGAACGATCGCGGGCGTCAGCGTTCATACGATCATCACGTCCGGCGACGGCGCGAAGGTGGCGGTCAACGTCATCAGCGAGCTCAACGGCGAGCGGTATGTCGACCACGACGTGCTGAAATCGTAAATCCGGATTCGGGCTTCGGCAGACCTTCCGCGCGCGGGAGGTCTGTTTTTTGCGGCGCGTGCCCAGCCAAGCACGCATCTTCTAGCCGGTGAAAGTCCGGTCGCGGGAGGAGCCAAGTCCCCGCGTAGCTTGGATACTTGCGTATGGCGAAATCTGTGCGTAAAAGCGTATCGACAAAAGTACCTGTCAGAGACAGGGCGAGCGACATGCCAGGCCGTAACATGAAGTGAATCCTGCCGCGTCGTCAAAAAGGCCTCG
>Ga0207789_1000075_pt1 | contig 101655 bp, 98 predicted proteins | sample HigsolmetaGSP12D_FD_184840 | JGI IMG/M metagenome (GOLD analysis project Ga0207789, IMG submission 184840) | High solid enriched microbial communities from the Joint BioEnergy Institute, USA - SP1-2-D (SPAdes) | ecosystem: Engineered > Bioreactor > SSF (Solid state fermentation) > Aerobic >... | reverse complement strand
GCCCTCCCAGCCGCCCAGGGACTCCAACAGCTTGCGATCCAGCATCGTCAACCTCTTCTGAACGCCTCAAACCGGCCTCAAGAGTACGAAATCTATTCGGATCGCTCCACGTTATTCTGCGATGAACTAAAAAAAAGCGTCCCGGAGCGGGACGCCATTCTTGCCATCATTGCATCAGGGCCCGGGCCGGACCCGGAACGCGATGCGATCCGGCTTGGCTCGCACCGGCCCCGGGCCGGCACGGGGCACGTGCGCGAAAGGCTTATTCCACCGCGATGGCCTTCATCGAGAGGCGCAGGCGGCCCTTGTCATCGGCCTCGATGACCTTGACGCGGACCTGCTGGCCGACCTTGAGCACGTCGTTGATGTTGGCGATGCGGTGATTGGCGATTTCGGAGATGTGCAGCAAGCCGTCGCGGCCCGGCAGCACCTGCACGATGGCGCCGAAGTCCAACAGGCGCAGCACGGCGCCTTCGTAGATCTGCCCGACCTCCACGTCGGCAGTCAGCTCCGCAATGCGGCGCTGGGCCTCCTTCGCGCGATCCAGATCGGCGCTGGAGATGACGATGGTGCCGTCGTCCGAAATGTCGATCTGCGTGCCGGTTTCCTCGGTGAGGGCACGGATGGTGGCGCCGCCCTTGCCGATGACGTCCCGGATCTTCTCGGGGTTGATCTTCATGGACAGCATGCGCGGCGCGAATGCCGAGAGCTCGTTGCGCGAGCCCGAAATGGCTTCGCGCATCTTCTCGAGGATGTGCAGGCGGCCTTCGCGGGCCTGCGCCAACGCGACCTGCATGATCTCCTTGGTAATGCCTTGGATCTTGATGTCCATCTGCAGCGCGGTGACGCCGCTGACGGTGCCGGCCACCTTGAAGTCCATGTCGCCCAGGTGATCCTCGTCGCCGAGGATGTCGGTCAGCACGGCGAACTTATTGCCTTCCTTGATCAGCCCCATGGCTACGCCAGCCACGTGGTCCTTGACGGGAACGCCGGCATCCATCATCGCGAGCGAGCCGCCGCAGACGGAGGCCATGGACGACGAGCCGTTGGATTCCGTGATTTCCGACACGACGCGGATGGTGTATTGGAAATCCTGCGCAGAAGGCAGCAACGGAGCCAGCGCCCGCTTGGCCAGCCTGCCATGTCCGACTTCGCGGCGCTTGGGCGTGCCGATGCGGCCGGTCTCGCCGGTCGCGAACGGAGGCATGTTGTAGTGGAGCATGAAGCGGTCGCGGTACTCGCCCATCAGTGCATCGATGATCTGCTCATCCTGCTTCGTACCCAGGGTGGCGACCACCAGCGCCTGCGTTTCGCCGCGCGTGAACAACGCGCTGCCGTGGGCGCGGGGCAGCACCCCGAGGCGGATGCTGATCGGCCGCACGGTGCGCGTGTCGCGGCCGTCGATGCGCGGTTCGCCATTCAGGATCTGGCCGCGCACGATCTGGGCTTCGAAGTCGAACAGAATGTTGTCGACCTCGACCGGATCGATGGCTTCGCCGGTCGCCTCCGCCTGCGCGGCAAGCTTTGCATGCACGTCGGCGTAGACGTCGCGCAATTTGGCCGTGCGTTCCTGCTTGGAGCGGATCTGGTAGGCGGCCTTCAGCCCCTCTTCGGCCAGCGAACGCACGGATGCGATCAGCGCTTCGTTCTTGGGGGGCGGTTGCCAATCCCATTCGGGCTTGCCGGCCTCGCGCACCAGGTCGTTGATCGCGTTGATGACGGTCTGCATCTGCTCGTGGCCGTAGACCACGGCGCCGAGCATCACTTCTTCCGACAGCTGGTCGGCTTCGGACTCGACCATCAGCACGGCCGCGTCGGTGCCGGCGACCACCAGGTCGAGCTTGGAGCTCTTGAGCTGCGTGGCGGTCGGGTTCAGCACGTATTGGTTATCGATCCAGCCAACGCGCGCCGCGCCGATCGGGCCGTTGAACGGAATGCCGGAAATGGCGAGCGCGGCCGAAGAGCCGATCATCGCGGCGATGTCGGGATCGATCTCGGGATTCACCGAGAGCGTGTGCACGACCACGTGGACTTCGTTGTAGAAGCCTTCCGGAAACAGCGGACGCAGCGGACGGTCGATCAGCCGGGAAGTCAGGGTTTCCTTCTCCGAAGGCTTGCCCTCGCGCTTGAAAAAGCCGCCCGGGATGCGGCCGGCGGCATAGCTCTTCTCGATGTAATCGACGGTGAGCGGGAAAAAGTCCTGGCCGGGCTTGGGCTTCTTGGCCCCGACCACGGTTGCCAGGACGACGGTGTCCTCGATGGAGACCAGCACTGCGCCGGAGGCCTGGCGGGCGATCTCGCCGGTCTCCAGGGTGACGGTATGCTGGCCGTATTGGAAGGTTTTTGTAACTTTATTGAACATGACAGGCATCCTATGCGGTTGCCCCTCTGAAATGAAAATGCCTGTGACAGGCGGTCCCTGACACAGGCACTCTCATTTTTCAGGAGGGTGTTGCTAGAGTGCCGGCTCCATTGCTCCATGCAACGAAGCGAGGAAGCCGGCAGCCACCGGAAACGCCACGCAACGCTGCGACGGCAGCGTCCGCCGGGTTTCCGATCCCCTGGAAAATCACTTACGCAGACCGAGCTTCTCGATCAGGGCACGGTACGCATCGGCGTTGCGACGCTTCAGGTAGTCGAGCAGCTTGCGGCGACGGCTGACCATGCGCAACAGTCCGCGGCGGGAATGGTGGTCTTTGGTGTGCTCTTTGAAGTGGTTGGTCAACTCGTTGATCCGGGCGGTCAAGAGCGCGACCTGCACTTCGGGCGAACCGGTGTCGCCTTGGGCACGTTGGAATTCGGCAACGATGTTAGCTTTGTTGATGTCGGCTACGGACATATCTTCCTCTCTGACTGGCGGCAGGGCCGAGGCGCCCAGCCGTGATATTGCAATGAAGGTTTGCGGCGCAAGAAAGCAAATCCGCGCCTTGCGCCAAAAAAAGCGGCACAACGAATATGCCGCCTCCTTAAAACTCCCGTGGCCTAGCTAGCCCCCGAAAGTCAGCCGGAAAGTATAGCCTCATTCAGGCAACTTTGCCATTTTGCAGGTCGTAGGAAGGGCCAGATCGGCCGCCGGGACCTTCAACGTTGTTTCAAAGCCATACCCACTGCCCTCCACGTCCCGCTTGACCGTGCCCTCGCCGGCCTTGCGCATGGTGAAGACATACAGCGGCTTGATCGCCTGGTGGTCATCGGGCCGCATCCACAACTCCGCGCCCTCGGCCGTCCAGCGCATCCCGGACAGCCGCCGCGCGATGGCCGCGGCATCCACCGTGCCGGCCTGCTCCAGGGCTGTGGCCAGCATGTCCGTCATGTGCAGCATTCGGGCGTTGAGGTAGTCGTCGGCAGGCCGCGGGAACATGCGCCGGTAGGCGTCGTAGGCCCGGTCCATTTCGGGTTCGCCGGCGTTGTAGTGCCATTCGGCCACCGCCCGCACCTTGCCGACGCCCGCATCGCCCAAGGCCCCGGGTGCGCCCAGCGCGTTGCCGTAGAAGGTGTAGAAGCTGCCCTTGAACCCGGCCTCTTTCGCCGCCTTGACCAACAGCGTGAGGTCGTTGCCCCAGTTGCCGGTGATGACCGTGTCTGCCCCGCTGGCCAGGATCTTGGCCACGTAGGGCGAAAAATCCTTGACCTTGCCAATCGCGTGGAACTCGTCTCCGACCACGGCGACGTCCGGTCGCTTGGCCGCCAGCATGTCGCGGGCGCTACGCGACACCTGACGCCCAAAGCTGTAGTCCTGGTTAAAGAGATAGACCCGGCGAACCTCGCGGTCGCGGCGCATGACTTCAGTCAAGGCCGCCATGCGCATATCGGAACTGGCGTCGAACCGGAAATGCCAGGGACTGCACTTCTCATTGGTCAATGCCGGATCGACCGCAGAATAGTTCAAGTACACGACGCGCTGATCGGGATTGCGCTGGTTATGGCGATTCACCCCGTCGATCAGCGCCGCCGCCACGGCAGAGCTGTTGCCCTGCAGGACGATGCGGATGGATTGGTCGGCCGCGCTGCGCAACAACAGCAGCGCCTCGTCCACCTGGTTCTTGCTGTCGAACGGAACGAGCTCCAGCGCGTGGCGGCCGTCGGCCAGCTTCACGCCGCCGCGTTCATTGATGCGGGACACTGCAAAGCGCAGATTGCGCATGATGGCCTCGCCGGTATTGGCGAACGGCCCGGACATCGCCTCGATCACGGCGATGCGCACGGGAGGCAGTGCATCGGATTGCGCAAAAGCCGGGACGGCTACGAAGCCAAGAAGTCCTACAATGAGCGTATGCCAGCTACGCCTGCGTGACGAAACCACTATTTTGTCTCCGGTAGCGACCAAAACAGGAGCATTGTATGAGCATCGCTACGACCCTGCGCCGCGGCGCTTGCCTGCTCGGCATGGCCGCACTGCTGACCGCCTGCGCAAGCCCCGCGGGCATCAAGCCCGGAGAGCCCGTCTCGGCCGTCACCGCGCGCTTGGGCGCGCCCGCACTGCAGCGGCCGCTTCCCAACGGCGGCGAGCGCATCATCTACACCTCGCAACCCATGGGCCAATACGCATGGATCACCGATGTCGGGCCCGACGGCAAAGTGGTCGCAACGACCCAGGCGCTCACGAGCGAGCGCTTCCGCATGCTCGACTCCGGCCGCTGGGACACCGACCGGCTGCTGTTCGAGTTCGGCCCGCCGGCGGAGATTTCCCGCGTCGGCCTGCGCGGCGAACACATCGTGTGGGCCTACCGCTTCCGCGAAGACGGCGTCTGGAATTCGATGATGTATGTCTTCGTCGACGACAATGGAGTCGTCACCCGCTACCACCCCGGCCCGGACCCCTTGATGGAACCGCGCTTCCAGATGGGTGCCGGCTGATCGCTCACTGCGTATCAAAGGCCTCGACGATGGCATCCACCACCGCGCGCACCCGCGCGGTGCGCGCCAAGTCCGCATGCAGCACCAGCCAGACGTCGACGCGCTCGGTGCGCTCCGGCCAGATGCGTACCAATTCGGGATGAGTCTCGGCCATGCGTACTTGCAATTCGCCCAAGCCCATGCCGGCACGCACCGCCTGCAGCAGCATCAGCCCGGAGTTCACCTCCATGGCCACGCGGGCGTAGGCCGTGGAAACGCCGCAAAGCGTGCGGCCGTCCCCCCGGAACGGGCGATCGTACAGCACGACGTCGTGCCCCTGCAGGTCGCCATCGTCCCCCGGCACGCCGCGCCGCTGCAAATAAGCGCGTGAAGCGTACACGCCCAGTGGCACCCTCGCCAAACGCCGGGAAATCAGGTCGGGGTCGGTCGGCTTGACCGTGCGCACGGCCAAGTCGGCCTCCCGCCGGGTGAGGTTCGTCACCTGGGTCGACGTACTGAGCACGACCTTGATGTCCGGGTGCGCCTCGCGCACTCTCGTGAGCGCCGGCATGACATAAAAGCTACCCATGGTGTCAGAAGCCGCGACCCGGACCACCCCGCACAATTTTTCATCCAGGCCCTGCAATTGCCGCTGTAATTGATGCGCGGCCTGCTCCATCCTTTCGGCTGCCGCGCCGGCCAGCTCCCCGGCCGGCGTCGGCACGTAGCCTCCCGGCGTGCGCAGGAACAGCCGCACGCCCAGCGCCGCCTCGAGCGCCGCTAGCCGGCGGCCGACCGTCGCCTGGTCCACCCGCAGTTGCGCCGCAGCCCCGCGCAGCGTACCCGCCCGGAGGATGGCAAGAAACACCCTGGCGTCGTCCCAATCCATATTCCCTCCCCGGCGAAGCCTCGTCGATGGCGATGCATTATTGCATCATCGTCCTGCAGATTCTCTGCTTTTTTGCATCGCATCGGCGTCCTAGGATAAGGGTCATTGCTTTCTATGGACGAATGGATCGTGAAGTACCCTTACGCCGACATTGCCGCCTACGGACGGGAGACCCCCGCCGCCACAGCCCTGCCGCTCGCCGCCCTGGCCACCGGCTTCATCCTGGCCATGTTGGACGTCACCATCGTCAACGTGGCCTTGACCGACATCGCCAGCACCTTCGGCGCATCGCTCTCGGGCCTGGTCTGGGTGGTGGACGGCTATACCTTGACGTTCGCCGCCTTGATGCTGGCGGGCGGCGCCCTGGCCGACCGCATCGGGCCCCGTGCAGCCTATTTGTCTGGACTGGCGATTTTCACCCTGGCTTCCGTCGCCTGCGGGCTGGCCTGGGACACCGCGTCACTGGTCGGCGCCCGCCTGGTCCAGGGAGTCGGCGCAGCCCTCTTCATCCCGAGCTCGCTGAGCCTCCTCGTCCACACGTACGCGGACGAGGCCGTCCGGGCGCGCATGGTGGCGCTGTGGTCAGCCATCGTCACCTTGTCCGTGGCGGCCGGCCCCGTGGTCGGCGGCCTGTTGATCTCGCGCTTTGGCTGGCGCAGCGCTTTCCTCGTCAACCTGCCCATCGGCCTGGTCGGTGCGCTGCTGACGGTCAGGCTGGTGCAGGCTGCGCCACGCCGCCCGCGGCCGCTCAACTTGGGAAGCCACGCGCTCGGCATCGTGGTCCTGACCGCGCTCAGCTACTTCCTGATCCAAGGACCGGAGCGTGGCTGGGGCGCCCCGGCCGTGTGGTCGGCTGCGGCCATCGCCACCTTGGGCTGCTGTCTATTGCTCTGGCAGGAGAGACGGGCAAGCGTTCCGCTCGTACCGCGCGAGCTCCTGAGCAGGCCGGAATTCGTGGCGTCCGCCGGCATCGGCTTCCTGGCCAACTTCTCCATCTACGGACAGTTGTTCCTCGCCGCCCTTTACCTGCAGCAGTCGCGTGGCGCGACGCCCCTGGAAACCGGGCTCCAACTCCTACCGCTCATGGGGGTATTGGCGGCCGGCAACCTGCTGTCGGGCCGCATTTCCTCCGGGCGCGGCACGCGGTTCCCGCTGCGCCTCGGCTTGGGACTGGCGAGCATGGCAGCGGCATGCGCCGCAGCACTCGGCGCCGAAAGCTCGCACGCGGTATTTCTCGTGCTGCTGACGGCAGGCAACCTGGGCGTCGCCATCGCCATCCCGGCCCTGACCGCGACGGTCATGCGCGCGGGAGGCCAGGACCATGCCAACAGCGCCTCGGCGGTGCTCAACGCCAACCGGCAGATAGGCACGCTCGTAGGCATCGCAGCCATGGGCAGCGTGCTGCATGCGCTGCCTGGCTGGGGCACGGGGCTGCGCGTGGCGCTGGCCCTGATCGCGCTCGGTTATGCGGCAGCCTGGACGATCGCGCTGCGCGGACTACGCTCGGACGGACGCCCGACCCCTGCGGAAGCGGCGCCCGGGCGGCCCTGAGGGATTACGGCTCGATGCCGAGGCTGCGGATGAAAGGCACCCAGGTGGCGCGCTCTTTCTTCTCGAATGCGAGCGCCTCGGCCGGCGTGGAGGGCGCCAGGATCTCGGCCGTCTGGCGCTGGGCGAATTGCACGACTTGCGGATCGCGCAGCGCCTTGTTCAGCGCGGCGTTGAGCTTTGCGATCACAGCGGCGGGGGTGCCGGCAGGAGCGAACAAATTATTCCAGGTGTAGCCTTCGAAGGAGGGCAGTCCGGCCTCTGCAAAGGTCGGGACATTGGGCGTGGAAGCACCGCGCTGTTTGATGCCGTTGGCCAGCACCTTGATCTTGCCTTGGTCCACCAGGCCAGCCATGCTGGGCAGGGTCACCAACATCATGTCGACGCGCCCTGCGGCCAAGTCCGCCGCCGCGGTGGCCGCTCCCTTGTAGGGCACGTGCATCAGCTCCACGCCCGCGGCGCGAGCGAACGCGGCGCCGGCGATGTGATTGATCGAACCGACCCCGCTGGAGGAATACGTCATCGGCTGGGACTTGGACTTGGCCTGCTTGACCAGCTCGGCGAGTGAATTCGCCCCGCTCGCCGGCACGGCCAGCGCCAGCGGCGTGCGCGAAACCAGGCCGATGGGCGTCAGGTCGCGCTCCACGTCGAACGGCAGCGATTTCTGCAGGCCGACGTTCATCACGAGTTGGGAACTCGTGCCGAAGCCGAGGGTATAGCCGTCGGGCGCGGACTTGGCGACGTAATCCGTGCCCACCACGCCGCCGGCGCCAGGCTTGTTCTCCACGATCACTGGCTGGCCCAGTTCGTTGTAGAGCGTCTTGGCCAGCTCCCGCGCCATGGCATCGTTCACGCTCCCTGGCCCGAATGCCACCACGAGCTTGATGGGGCGTGCGGGATAAGCCGTCTCCTGCGCCAGCAACGCGGGCGACGCAGCAACCATCGCCGTCCCGATGACGGCCGACAAAATCTTACGCATGTCTCGATTCCTTTTGTTCGGGCAGAGTGCCCGGTTCCGAATAGTTTTTTCCTCAGAACCCAGTCACCGGACAAAGCGGCTTGCAAGCCGCCGAAGGCAAGTCCGGGGGGTCTTCCCGCGCAGTGACGGGCAAGTATAGGAGCCCGTTCAAGCGTAACCCCTGGCTTGCGTAAGGTTTTTCCGTGATACGGAACGAAAGTCCAACGAACCTGCGGGACCGGCGCTATGATCGGGTCGCCATGCATAGGGAGGAACGCGGGCATGTCCGAATCGAAGGCCATCGGACCGGTGGTCCGGGCGCTGAATATCTTGCGGGCGCTGAACCACCAGCCCCAAAGCTCTCTCCAGTCCCTGCACCAGGCCACCGGACTGCCCAAATCGACCATCCATCGCCTGTTGGCCACGCTCAAGAGCGAAGGCTACGTACGCGCGGACGTGGTCAAGGGAACGTACTCGCTCACCGAGAAAGTACGATGGCTGAGCGAAGGCTTTTCCGAGCCCGAACTGGTCGTGGAAGTCGGCGCCCCCATCGTGCTCAAGCACACGCGGGCAACGGGCCTGCCACTGGCCATCGGGACGCTCGACCGCGGCCACATCGTGGTGCGCTACAGCTCCATGCCCTACAGCCCCATCGGTTCCGAGCACACTACCGTCGGCCACGTCCACGACCTGGTCCATTCCGGCATGGGACAGGCCTATCTTGCCTACTGCAGCCAAGCCGAGCGCGACCGCCTGCTGCAATGGATACAGGCCTCGCTGCCCGAGCCCACGCTATGGCCCGCGGTCGAGCAAGACATCCAAAGCAATCTGGCCGACACGCGCAAGCGTGGCTACGGGCTGCGCAAAGGCCAGGGCCGGGGCTCCAGTACCACGCTGGCCGTGCCCCTGTCCCACGCGGAGCGGGTCCTGGGCGTGCTGTCGCTGACCACTTTCACCGTGCTGCTCACGCCAGAGCGATTGCGCGAGTGCCTGGCGCACCTCGAGCGTACGCGCAAGGAAATCTGCGCCGCCGTGGCCGCCCGCTTGCAGGCGGACTGATTCGTTCCATCTCACGGAAAGACGAGGCGCCACACTCCCGCCCCGCCGGGATACGGACGTAAGCTCTGTCGCGAGCCATGCGGCGATGCCGCGCCCATCCTTTTCAAGACTGGAGACATCAGTTGAAACTCGCCAGCTACGCCACTCTGGACCAACCCGACGTCGCCCGCGTCGGCTTCGTGGTCTCCGACACCGAACTGATCGACGCCGAAGCGGCCTGCAAGCATTTCGCCCCCGGTTTTTCGGGGCCGCTCGACATGCACCGGCTGATCGAAAGCGGTGAGGGTTTCTGGGATCAGTTGCGGCACGTGCATGCCGCGCTGGGGCAGGCCGACCTGCCCCGCCTTGCCATGGACGCGATCCGGTTCCTGCCTGCCGTGCCGCGCCCGTCCAAGCTATGCTGCCTGGCGCTCAACAACAGCGCGAACAGCGAACGCATCGTCAAGGGCCCCAAGCATCCGGCGATCTTCACCAAGCCTTGGTCCGCACTGGTCGGCCACGGTGAGCCCGTGCGGCTCAAGCCCAACTACGGCCGGGTGCACCCCGAGCCCGAACTGGCCGTCGTGATCGGCAAGCTGGCGCGCGACGTCAAGGCCGCCGATGCCTACGATTACGTGTTCGGCTACACCATCCACAACGACTTGACCTCGCCCACCATGCGCGACGAGGACAGCTTCCACTACCGCGCTATCCATCCCGCGCTGGAAGGCGAAGGCATCCGCTACGTAGACAGCCACGTTTCGTACAGCGGCCGCTATAAAGGCTCCGACACTTTCTCGCCGCTGGGCCCGTGGATCGTCACCCGCGACGAAATCGCGGATCCGCATGCCCTGGACATCTCGTGCCACGTGCGGGACGAACAATATGCCAGCGACAACACGGTCAACCTCTTCCACAAGATCCCGGAAGTCATCGCCTTCGTCTCGAGCTACATGACCCTGGTGCCGGGCGACGTGATCTCGATGGGGACGGCGCTGGCCTCGGGAGGCAAGCCAGGGCGGGCCGTGCAAAACGCCGACCTCAACAAGATCGGCGGCCCGGTCAGCGTGACCGTGGCAGGCATAGGCAAGCTCAGCAATCCCGTGCAGACGGGCTGCTGACGCCCTCCCTACTGCTGAGACAGCGGTACGCCGCGGCTGCCGGCATAGAACACGATCAGCACGACGCCCTGGTCGCCGGTCACGCCGCGGTGATACTCGCCCACCATTTCCGGCAAGACATCGCCCTGCTTGAGCCAGCGCGTCTCGCCCGTGCCTTGTTTCTCGACGGTCAGCTCGCCCGACAGCACGTAGGCCGCATTGGGAATGGGATGCGTGTGCCAGGGCAGCGCGCTGTGCGGCGGGATCGTGATCCTGAGCACGGTCAAGAGCGGCGGGCCCGGCGGGTAGGCTTCGTACGCGCGGCCGTCCCACGAGGCGCTGCTCTCCATTAATGTCTGGACCTGCACGCCCGGCGACTCGGCCGCCACGGCCACGCCTGCCGCCAGCACCCACGCGGCCAGTCCCCCCATCATCCTCTTCATGACGATCTCTCCTCGTCGTCTCATCCACCAATCGTTGTCATTGTGCCGCCCCGGCCGGACGATACCACCCTGCGCCGGGAAGCGGCGCTGCCTCGCACCGCGAGGGCCCTGAGACCGGACGCATCCTCCGAAAAAAAGCCGCCCGGGACGGGCGGCTTCGTGGAAGGGGGAAGCATCAATCGTCGATGTTCACTTCCGCGCACCAGAGGTCCCAGCATCGCTTGAGCTGGCCGCGGTTGGTCTCGGTCGCAAGGTCACCTTCCTTGTCCGACAAATAGCGCACGTTGCCAGAGACGCGCAGCGCATTCAGCTGCATGCCGGCATTGATCTCGGCGTAGACTGCCCGGTACACGGCTTCTTCCAGGCTGGTCCCGACCATGGTGGCGCCGTGCCCGGCCATCAGTACCGCGCTTGCCGGCCCGAGCGTTTCGGCCAGGTTCCGGCCAAGCTCCGGATCGCGTATCAGCATGTCGGTCTCGCGTCCGGTCGCCTCGCGTATGTCGAACTTGGCGGCGCGCGTCAGAAACCCGGCCATGTGGAACATGGGCCTGATCTGGACGTCGGTGGCACCGATGGTGATCATCGCGATGGAATGGCTGTGCACCACCGCGTTCACGTCGGGACGGGTCCGATAAATCTCCCCGTGAATGAAGCGCTCGAGGTAGAGCCGGCGGGCATCTCCTCCGACCGGATTGGAATCGGCATCCAATTCGACGATGTCGGACTCCTTGACCAAATTGGGCGCCCGGTTGCACGAAATCAGGTAGTGGTCCGGGATCTCGGGGTGCCGGCAACTGACGTGGCCGAACCCGTCAACCACGCCCTTAAGGTAAAGGATGCGATTCGCACGCGCCACGTTGCGGCGCGCCTCCAGCACAGTGTCGCTCATGACCGATTTCTCCTCATTTTCTGGCTCGTCGGCCAATTGTGCACCCGAAACACTCGTCAATAACATTGACCTTCGACGTCAATTTTTTTGATGACATGGGTTTGGCTTGGTGTGAAATACTCACCCCAACGAACAAGAAGCAACCAGGAGCACAACATGAACCGCAACACCCGCTATTCGCGCGCCCGTCGCCTCAGCTTGCTGGGCGGCCTCTTCGCGGTAACCTTCGGTTTCGCTGCCGCGGCGAGCGACGCCTGGCCGAGCAAACCCCTGACATTCATCGTTCCTTCGTCGGCGGGCGGCGGCACCGACATCTACGCCCGCCTGCTCGCCGAGGGCGTGGGCAAGCTGCTCAAGCAGACAGTCGTGGTCGAGAACAAACCTGGCGCCAGCGGCAACATCGGGGCGGCCGCCGCGGCCCGCGCCACGCCGGATGGCTACACCTTCCTCGTATCGGCCACCCCGGCCATTGCCGTCAACCCCTACCTCTACAAGAACCTACCCTACGACGCCGAGAAGGACCTCGTGCCCGTGGCGCGCGGCGTGGACGCCCCGCTAGTCTACGTCGTCCCGCCCAACTCGCCCTTCAAGACCCTGGACGACTTGATCGCTGCCGGCAAGCGCGACCCGGGCAAACTCGCATTCGGCTCGGCCGGACACGGCTCGCCCACCTTCCTGGGGGTCAAGGTCATGGAAGAAAAAACCGGCGCCTCCTTCACGCATGTGCCATACAAGGGCATGGCGCCGACCATGCAGGACTTCCTCGGCGGCCGCCTCGACTTCCTGCAATCGGACGTCGCCTCGGTGCTGCCCCACATCAAGGCAGGCAAGGCGATTCCCATCGCCATCAGCAGCAAATCGCCGCTGTTCCCCAAGGTGCCGGTCTGGACCGAACAAGGCCTGCCCGACGTGCCGCAGTCTTTCAGCGTGATGGCACCTGCCGGCACGCCTGAGGCCATCGTCCAGAAAATGAGCGAGACCGTGGTCAAGGCCATGGAGGAGCCGGCCGTCAAGCAGCGACTGATCGACCAAGGCTATATCCCGGTTTCCGACACGCCGGCCAAGTTCGCGCAACAGCTCAAGGCAGAACGCGCGATGTGGAAGGCGCTGATCGAGCGCAACAACATCACCGTGGAATAAGCTCCGGCGCCGGCGCCCCCTCTTCCTGCGCGACGCGGGCGAGCGCCTTCCTCAGCCAGGTGGCCCCGGCGTCTTTCTTGTGCCGGGGATGCCAATGCTGGTGCACGACATAGCTCGGCGACTCGAACGGCAAGTCGATGGCCACCAGGGGGGCGAAACGCATCAGCGCCCCGGCCAGCCGGGCCGGCACCACGGCGACCAAATCGCTGTCGGCGAGCAAGTGCTCGATGCCGGCGAAGCTCGATTGCTGCAACCGGATGTTCGGCCGCGCCCCCAGCTTCTCGGCCACATGGTCCTCCCAGCGCTGGCGGTTGCGGCCCCAGCTCGCCACGGACAAATGGGACAAGCCGAGAAACGCCTCCACGGGCATGTCCGCATGCAGCGCGGGATGCCCGATCCGGCCGAGGCAGACGTAATGCTCGCGGTATAGCCGCTGCCGGATGACCGCGTTGCCCATGGTCGGGACGTGGCCGACCACGAGGTCCAGGGCGCCGGACTCGAGATGCCAAGGCGTGTCGGCGGTGATTTCCACTTGCTCCAGGCTCACGCCCGGCGCCTCGGCGGCAAGCAAGGCGCGCAGCCCGGGCATGAGCACGCAAACACCCACCTCGCTCATCGCCACGCGGAAGCGTCGCGTGGCGACGGCCGGATCGAAAACATCGCCGGCCAGCGTACTGGCCTGGAGGAGTTGCTGCGCCTGCTTGAGCGCAGGGTAAATCGACTCCGCCTTGACGGTGGGAATCATGCCGACCGCGCTGCGGACATATAAATCGTCCTGGTAGATTTCGCGCAGGCGCGCCAGCGCCATGCTGACGGTGGAGGCGTTCATCCCCAGCCGCGCTGCCACTTTGGCGATGCTGCCGAGCTCGAACAAGGCGATGAAGATGCTGATCTGGCGGAAATCGGGGAAAGCCTTCGTATCCTCCAGCTTGCGGTCTCGAGGCCCCGCGTCTCCCAAAGGGGGATCACCGGCGCACGGCCTCATCGCGAATTTCCTTTGCTCACGCGGATTATTCCCTCAATAGAACGGTGCTTCCAGATTTTGCCATCTAGCGCGGAATTCCTACCACAAATATGCTGTCCCCATGCAGCCCGAACCAAAGGGCCATTCGGAGATTCATCATGAAAAAAGTCCTTGGGGTCTACAACGCACCGCCTGCGCACTGGGTGGGAGACGGCTTCCTGGTGCGCTCGCTCTTCAGCTACGACGGGCTGGGACGACACCTGAGCCCCTTCCTCCTGCTGGACCATGCCGCGCCGACTGTCTTCGCCCCCACGACGAAGCGCCGGGGCGTCGGCCTCCATCCGCATCGCGGATTCGAAACCGTCACCATTGTCTACCAAGGCGAGGCCGAACATCGCGACTCGACGGGTGCCGGCGGCCTGATCGGTCCCGGAGACGTGCAGTGGATGACGGCCGCCGGCGGCATCCTGCACGAAGAGTTTCATTCCCGGGCCTTCGCCGAGCGCGGGGGCACGATGGAGATGGTGCAGCTCTGGGTCAATCTCCCGGCGCGCGACAAAATGGGCGAGCCCGGCTACCAGCACTTGCGCAGCGCCGACATCCCGACCGTCGCGCTCGAAGGCGGCGCCGGGAGCCTGCGCGTCATCGCCGGGGAGTTCGCCGGCACGCGGGGGGCGGCGCGCACCCATACGCCCATGGACGTATGGGACCTGCGCCTCCATCCGGGAGGCACCGCCCGCCTCCGGGCCCCCGAGGGACACACGCTCGCCTTGGTAGTACTGCGCGGAACGGTGCTGGTGAACGGCGAAGCCGTGGCGCGGGAAGGCCAGCTGGTCCACTTGCACCGCGCCGGAACAGACGTCTCGATCGAAGCGAACAATGAGGCCGGGGTGCTGTGGCTCGCCGGGGAACCCATCGACGAGCCCGTGGTGGGGTACGGTCCTTTCGTGATGAACACGAAGGCCGAGATCCAGCAAGCGATCGAAGACTTCAACGCAGGCCGGTTCGCGCGCACGCCGGCCTGAACCTCGCAGGGCGGCCCGGCCGGCAAGGCGGGTGCTCAGGCGCCCGCTGCGAGCGGCCGGCGCATGAAACGCGCCCCGGGGCCATAGTCGCGCAGCGCGCCCGGCTCGAGCTGCACCGGCTCGAAGCCGAGGCGCATCCAATATCCGCACGCCGGCGCCAACGACACCAGCGTGGCCCATGCAAACCCGGCACGCTCTGCATGGGCGATCCCGGTTCGCACCAGAGCCGTCCCGATGCCCTTGCCCGACGCCGCGGGCAAGACGGCGCAATCGTGCAGGAACCAGTTGCGCGCATCGGCCGGCAGCCCGGCCAGCGGCACGTTGAGCTTGGGGGGCGCATCCAGCGACCAGGGGTAGGAAACCAGATAGCCCCATATTCCGTCCGCCCCGCGCGCGACCCAGCACGAGCCGGGCGCTAGATGGATGCGATTCAGGAAGAAAGCAGCGTTTTCCAGCACGTCGATGCCGGCATAGGCCTGGCGCTGGACCGCGAGCACGCCCTCGACGTCGGCCGGTCGCATCGCCTCGACGACGAAACCGGCCGCATGACGCGACACCATCAGATGCCCTGGGCGTGGACCTTCTCGACAGGCGATTGCAGCTTGTTCAGGGCCGACAAATAAGCCTTGGCAGCGGCCACGACGATGTCGGGATCAGCCCCCACCCCATTGACGATGCGGCCGGCCTTGGACAGCCGCATGGTGACTTCGCCCTGGGATTCGGTACCCGTCGTGATGCCGTTGACCGAGAACAGCAACAACTCCGCATTGCTTTGCACGTGGCTCTCGATGGCCTTGACCGTGGCGTCGACTGGGCCGTTGCCTTCGGCCTCCGCCGTGACCTCCTTGCCGTTCTCGGAGAACACCACGCGGGCATACGGACGCTCGCCGGTTTCCGAGCGCTGCGCGAGCGCGACGAACCGGTAAACGCCTTCGCCTGCCTCCGCGTGTTCGCCCGAGACCAGGGCGTGGATATCTTCATCGAAGATCTCGGACTTGCGGTCGGCCAGGTCCTTGAACCGCGCGAAGGCTTCGTTGACGGCCTGCTCCGACTCGAGCTCGATGCCCAGCTCTTGCAGGCGCTGCTTGAACGCGTTGCGGCCGGACAGCTTGCCCAGCACGATCTTGTTGGCGGACCAGCCCACGTCCTCGGCGCGCATGATCTCGTACGTCTGCCGCGCCTTGAGCACCCCGTCCTGGTGAATGCCCGAGGCATGGGCAAAGGCGTTGGCGCCGACGATGGCCTTGTTCGGCTGCACCACGAAGCCCGTGATGCCGGACACCAGGCGCGAGGCGGGCATGATTTGGGTCGTGTCGATGCCGACCTCGAGCCCGAAGTAATCCTTGCGGGTCTTGACCGCCATCACGACCTCTTCCAGCGAGCAGTTGCCTGCCCGCTCGCCCAGGGCGTTGATCGTGCACTCGACCTGCCGGGCACCGCCTATCTTGATGCCGGCCAGCGAATTGGCCACGGCGAGCCCCAGGTCGTCGTGGCAGTGCACGGACCAGACCGCTTTGTCGGAGTTGGGGATGCGCTCGCGCAAGGTGCGGATGAACTCGCCGTATTGCTCGGGCACGGCATAGCCCACCGTGTCGGCCACGTTGATGGTGGTGGCGCCTTCGGCGATGACGGCTTCGAGCACGCGGCACAGGAAGTCTGGGTCCGAACGGCTGCCGTCCTCCGGAGAGAACTCGATGTCGTCGGTATATTGGCGCGCGAACCGGACCGCCAACCTGGCTTGCTCGAAGACCTGGTCGGGCGTCATGCGCAGCTTCTTCTCCATGTGCAACGCACTGGTGGCGATGAAGGTATGGATGCGCGCGCGCTTGGCGCCGCGCAGCGCCTCCCCCGCCCGCGCGATGTCGCGGTCGTTGGCCCGTGCCAGCGAACAGACGGTGGAGTCCTTGATCGCCAACGCGATGGCCCGGACCGATTCGAAATCGCCGTTGCTGGCGGCTGCAAAACCCGCCTCGATCACATCTACCCGCAGCTTCTCGAGCTGCTTGGCGATGCGCACTTTCTCTTCGTGCGTCATCGACGCGCCGGGGCTTTGCTCGCCGTCGCGCAGCGTGGTGTCGAAAACGATCAGTTTGTCGCTCATGGGAGTCTCTCCTTACAGGCGACATTCTATCGTGACGAAGGGCCGCCCCCGAAGTGCCCGGGAAACGGCCGCAAGCCCTCAGCGCCGGGCGAGGCGCTCGCGCCTCCAGCGCAGGGCCCACAAGACGTAGCCGGAGAGCCCGTAGATCACGAACAACACGAACAGGACGATGGGCGGATCGCTGGAGATGAAGACGATGGCCAAGACCACCAGCAGGATGGTCCAGAAAGGAACGCTGCGCCCCAGGGCGAACGATTTGCCGCTGAAGAACGGCGCGTTCGACACCATGCTGACGCCCGCGTAGACGGTCAGCGTAAACGCGGCCCAGGGCATCCACAGCTCGCGTATCGGCAGTTTGTTGTCCACGGCGAGCCAGACGAAGCCGGCCACCAACGCCGCCGCCGCCGGGCTGGGCAGCCCCTGGAAAAAGCGCTTGTCCACGACGCCGACGTTGATATTGAAGCGGGCCAGCCGCAAGGCTGCGCCGGCCACGTAGATGAAAGCCGCGAGCCATCCCCAGCGGCCCAGGCCGTTCAGGATCCACTCGTACATGACCAGCGCCGGCGCGACGCCAAAGGAGGTCATGTCGGACAGGGAATCGTATTGCTCGCCGAACGCCGACTGGGTGTTGGTGAGCCGGGCGACGCGCCCGTCCATCCCGTCGAGCACCATGGCCACGAAAATGGCGATGGCAGCGGCCTCGAACCGATTGTTCATGGCCTGCACGATGGCGTAGAAGCCGGCGAACAGCGCGGCCGTCGTGAACGCGTTGGGCAGGAGGTAGATGCCGCGATGGCGGTGTTCCGGGTCTTTCATGACAGGGTTCCGCCGAAAGGTGAAACGTCGAGGTGCACCCACGTTGCAATGCCCCTTTAGATTGGAGAAAGAGTGGTGATCAGCATGACACGAAGGTTAACCGATGGCGTGCCAGCAGACCAATGAAAGGCGCGGCCGCCCTGCCCTGTGCGCCGCGGGCCACCTCGCTTGCCCTTTCTCTCCTATCCCAGCAGCGGCCGGCCCGCCACGGCCTGCGCGGCAGCCAGGACGGTCAGCGACGCATAGGCCAGGGCGACGAGCCAGACTGCCGCGATGCCGGTGGTCGCGTGGCGCGCCACCATGCCAGTGCCCGCGACGGCAAGCACGGGGCCGGATGCCCGGGCCGCCGCCATCGACGCCAGCATGCCTGCGGCGGGCAATACCTGCTGGGCGTGGATGCCGAGGAAATGCGCCACGCGCAGGTCTCCCCCGGCCAGCGACCAGCCGAAGACCGGCACGACAGCCCCGCCCGCCATGGCGCCGATGGTCGGGCCGCCATTCATGCTGATCGCCACCCCCGCCCCTGCACCGAAGACGAACGTCAGCACGAGCCCCAGTACGGCGCCGAGCCGGTACGCGGGCGCCATGTCCTCGGCATGGCGTCCGATCATCCAGGCTAGCGGCAGGGAGCAGGCGGTCAGGGTCAACGCGCCCACCCCCATGAGCACATACATGGCCGAATGGAAGGGTGCCGAATCATTGAAATGCGACGGCTGGCCCAAGGCCGCCTGGAGCGTGATGTAGGCCACCTCCGCCGCGCCCACCAGGATGATGGTGCGGGCCAGGCGCCGAACCGCGGGCGACGCGCGGAACCCGGAAGGCAATTCTCCGATCAGCCAAGCGGTGGTCCACGCATACAGCGCCACCGACGCCATGAACTTCATCGGCTTGACCCACACGCCCACGCCGCCCAGCGTGCGCGCATCGATCGCGGCCATCGCAAGCGACGCGGCAAGCGCGGCGAACAGGATCAAACCGAAGCGCGCCAGCGGGCCATGCCTGCGCTCGAGCTCGCGCACCAGCGCCCGCACAGGCTTGGCGGCATACAGCAAGCCGTAGGCGACCAGCCCCGCGGGGCCGAACAAGAACGTCAGAGCATGGCAGGGAATCATCCACAAGGGAGCGATTCCATCGCGTTCGGCGCGCCGTGCCAGCCAAGTGCCAACGAAGAGGTCGAAAGCCAAGTAGTGATACCACCCTGCCGTCAACATGCCGCGATGGCCGAACAGCGTCGACACATCGTCCAGCGACCCGTACCCCCCGCCGGCGGCTGGCCAGGACATGGCCACCAACGCGACATAAGCCAGCGCCAGGGCACCGGGAACCACGGCGCCCGTCACCATGCGGACGATGGGCTTGGCCCTGCCCAGCCACGGCGACGCCGCCAGTGCAATCCAGGCGAGCATCACGATCATGCCCGCAAGCTCGAAAAGAAGATCGAACATGGCCCCTCTCCTCAGAAATGCCGCCCCAACCAAATCTAAACAGCGTTCAGATACCATAACAAGGCATTTGAACGGTGTAAAGTTTGATTTTTCCGACAACCAGCGAGGAGCCCTCATCCATGGCCACCCGGCGAAGCGGGGCGGCGACGCCCTACCACCATGGCGCACTGCGCCAAGCGCTCATCGACGCCACTGAACAATTGCTTGCCGCGCGCGGCGTGGAAGGCTTCAGCCTCAGGGAAGTCGCGCGCCAAGTGGGGGTGTCGCCGGCCGCCGCGCTGCATCATTTCGGTTCGGCCGCCGGCTTGTTGACGGAAGTCGCCATCCTGGGCTTTGAGGAACTGACGCGCTTCCAGCGGGAGGGCAGCGCGGCCGGCAGGACGCCGACCGAAAGGCTGCACGGCAAGGGGCTGGGATACGTGCGCTTCGCGCTGACCTACCCGGCCCGCTTTCTACTGATGTTCCGCAAGGACATGTTGGCACCCGACTCGCGGCTGGACGACGCGGGCCGGGCGGCCTACCGGGAGCTGGAAGAGGCCGTGCGGGAGTACGTGGGGCGCACGGATGGCCCGCTGGGCGCTGCGGACCAAGCCCTGCTGATGGGAGCGTGGTCGGCCGTGCACGGATGCGCACACCTGGCGCTGGAAGGCAAATTCGGGAACGGGCAGGCCGGCGGCGACGCGTTCATGGCGCAGATCCTGCCCGAGATGCTCAGGCAACTATTTCCCGAGCGGCCGCGCCCCAAGCGGGGCAAGGCCGAGTGAGCGCCGCGTCCATGCGCGCGGCGCAATGCCATCGACGTCAATAGTGGATGACGGTGCGGATGGACTTGCCCTCGTGCATGAGGTCGAACGCCTTGTTGATTTCGTCTAGCGGCAGCGTGTGCGTGACGAAGGGCGCGAGTTCGATTTCCCCGCGCATCGCTGCCTCGACCATGCCGGGCAGTTGCGTACGGCCTTTGACGCCGCCGAAGGCCGTGCCTTTCCAGGTGCGTCCGGTCACGAGCTGGAACGGGCGCGTGGAGATTTCCTGCCCCGCACCCGCCACGCCGATGATGATGGACTGGCCCCAGCCGCGGTGTGCGCACTCGAGCGCCGCGCGCATCACGTTCACGTTGCCGATGCACTCGAACGAGTGGTCCACGCCCCAGCCGGTCATCTCGATGATGACTTGCTGGATGGGCTTGTCGTAGTCGTTCGGGTTGATGCACTCGGTCGCACCGAAAGTCTTGGCCAGTGGGAACTTGGCCGGATTGGTGTCGATGCCGATGATGCGGCTCGCCTTGGCCTGGCGCGCGCCCTGGATGACGGCAAGGCCGATGCCGCCGAGGCCGAACACCGCCACCGTGTCGCCTTCCTGCACCTTGGCAGTGTTGTGCACGGCACCGATGCCCGTGGTCACGCCGCATCCGAGCAGGCAGACGTGCTCGGGATTGGCCTTGGGGTTGATCTTGGCCAGCGAAACCTCGGCCACGACGGTGTATTCGCTGAAGGTCGAGCAGCCCATGTAGTGGTAGACGGGCTGGCCGTTGTAGGAGAACCGCGATGTGCCGTCGGGCATCACGCCCTTGCCCTGCGTTGCGCGCACCGCGACGCAGAGGTTGGTCTTGCCCGACTTGCAGAACAGGCACTCGCCGCACTCGGCGGTATAGAGGGGGATCACGTGATCGCCAGGCGCAACCGAGGTCACGCCCTCGCCCACTTCGACCACCACGCCCGCCCCTTCGTGGCCGAGCACGACGGGGAACAGGCCCTCCGGATCCTCGCCCGAAAGCGTAAAGGCGTCGGTATGGCAAACGCCGGTATGGGTAATCTTCACGAGCACTTCGCCCTTCTTGGGCGGGGCCACGTCGATCTCGACGATTTCGAGCGGCTTACCAGGTCCGAATGCGACGGCGGCACGAGATTTCATGGGAGTCCTCTTTGCAGAAAGTCTTGGGAGCGCGACGGGGCGGGATTCATCGGAGATACGAGCGCACGAGGGAAATCACCTCGTCGATGGGCCGATTCGGCGTGCCGGCGGCCTCGGCCAGGTGAGTGAACTCCTCGCGCAAATGACTTTCCAGCACGCCCGCCATCAGGCCGTTGATGGCCCCTCGCACGGCTGCAATCTGTTGGAGGATCGCCCCGCACTCCGCGCCCTCCTCCAGCGCCCGTTCGAGTGCGTCGATCTGCCCGCGCACGCGGCGGACACGGGTCAAGACGCGCTTTTTCTCTTCAGGCGTATGCGGCATGACGGTTCAGCATACTGGGTAGGAGTATGCGATGATACGTCATCGCCGCCGCAAGCGGCAGGGGGTTGACCCGTAGCAGACGGCGCTCGATGCGCAGCGCCCAAAAAGAAAAAGCCCTCGCGCAGGTAGCGTGAGGGCTGAGGCCTGGGATGCGCCGGGGCGCATCCTCGTGTTCCGGCCGCGCCATGGCATGCCGGGCCCGCAGGGAGCCCTGCCGCGCCACAACCGAAGATGGGCGCAGACATGCAGGACGCGCGGAATATCAGTTCTTGCTTTGGTCAACCAGCTTGTTCTTGCGGATCCAGGGCATCATTTCGCGCAGCTTGGCGCCCACTTGCTCGATCTGGTGCTCGGCCGTGAGGCGGCGACGCGACTTGATGGTCGGAGCCCCAGCCATGTTTTCCAGCAAGAAGCTCTTGGCATATTCGCCGCTCTGGATGTCTTTCAGGACGGCGCGCATGGCCTGCTTGGTCTCTTCGGTCACGATGCGCGGGCCGGTGACGTATTCGCCATATTCCGCGTTGTTCGAGATCGAGTAGTTCATGTTGCCGATGCCGCCTTCGTAGATCAGGTCGACGATCAGCTTGAGCTCGTGCAAGCACTCGAAGTAGGCCATCTCGGGCGCATAGCCGGCTTCCACCAGCGTCTCGAAGCCGGCCTTGATCAGCTCGACCGTGCCGCCGCACAGCACCGCCTGCTCGCCGAACAAGTCGGTCTCGGTTTCTTCGCGGAAGTTGGTCTCGATGATGCCGGCGCGGCCACCGCCGTTGGCCATGGCGTACGACAGGGCGATGTCGCGGGCCGCACCCGAACGGTCTTGGTAGACCGCAACCAGGTGGGGAACGCCGCCGCCTTGCTGGTAGGTGGCACGCACCGTGTGGCCCGGGGCCTTGGGAGCGACCATGATGACATCGACGTCGTCACGGGGCACGACGCAGCCATAGTGCACGTTGAAGCCGTGCGCGAAGGCCAGTACCGCGCCCTTCTTCATGTTGGGGCCGACGTTCTCGGCATAGACCTTGGCGATGTTCTCGTCGGGCAACAGGATCATGACGACGTCGGCTTCCTTGACCGCATCGTTCACTTCCTTGACGGTCAGGCCGGCGTTGACGGCCTTGTCCCAGGAGGCTCCGCCCTTGCGCAGCCCGACCACGACCTTGACGCCGGAATCGTTCAGGTTCTGGGCATGGGCGTGACCTTGGGAACCGTAGCCGATGATGGCGACGGTCTTGCCCTTGATCAGCGACAGATCACAATCTTTGTCGTAAAAAACTTTCATGGCGCTCTCCAAAATCCACTCGATACTCGAAATTCAAATTCAAATTCAATGCTGGCCGCTCCGCTTCCGACGCGACGGGGACGGGGAACCCGAGGCATTGGGTTCTGCCGGCGCCCGCCGGGCGGGACACATCCGCGCCACGGCCTGGCCTGCCATCCCGGGATGCACAGGCGCGCAGGGGCTCAGATCTTCAGCACCCGCTCGCCCCTCCCGACGCCGCAGCTGCCTGTACGCACGGTCTCCAGGATGCAGGCACGGTCGAGCGCCTCGATGAAGGCGTCGAGCTTGCCCTTGTCCCCGGTGAGTTCCACGGTGTAGCTCTTGTCGGTCACGTCCACGATATGGCCGCGGAAGATATCGACCATGCGCTTCATTTCCTCGCGCTCCTTGCCCACCGCGCGAACCTTGATCAGCATCAATTCGCGCTCGATGTGGGGCGCTTCGGTCAAATCGACGACCTTGACCACTTCCACCAGGCGGTTCAGGTGCTTGGTGATCTGCTCGATGACGTCGTCGGACCCGGAGGTCACGATGGTCATGCGCGACAGGGTCGGGTCTTCGGTCGGCGCGACGGTCAGGGTTTCGATGTTGTAGCCGCGCGCCGAGAACAGGCCGACGACGCGCGAAAGTGCACCTGCTTCATTCTCCAGGAGCACCGATATGACGTGTCTCATGTGTGCTCCTTAGAGGTCTTCGGAACCGAGCAGCATCTCGGTCAGGCCCTTGCCGGCCTTCACCATCGGCCACACGTTTTCCGTGCGGTCCGTGATGATGTCCAGGAACACCAGGCGCTTTTTGTGGGTGGTGAACGCTTCGCGCAACGCGCCCTCGACATCGCGGGCGCTTTCGATGCGCATGCCGACGTGGCCATAGGCCTCGGCCAGCTTGACGAAGTCGGGCAGCGAATCCATGTACGACTCGGCATAGCGGGAACCGTAGTCGATCTGCTGCCACTGGCGCACCATGCCCAGGTACCGGTTGTTCAGGCACAGGATCTTGGGGCTCAGGTGGTACTGATGGCAGGTCGACAGCTCCTGGATGTTCATCTGGATCGACCCTTCGCCGGTAATGACGGCGACGTCGGCATCCGGATACACCATCTGCACGCCCATGGCATACGGCAGCCCCACGCCCATCGTGCCCAGCCCGCCGGAATTGACCCAGCGGCGCGGCTTGTTGAAGCGGTAGTACTGCGCGGCCCACATCTGGTGCTGCCCCACGTCGGAAGTGACGAAAGCCTCGCCGCGCGTGACTTCCCAGAGCTTTTCGATCACGAACTGGGGCTTGATGACGTCGTCAGAGCGCTTGTATTTCAGGCATTGCCGCTCGCGCCACGCGCCGATCTGCTTCCACCAGGCAGCGAGCTGCTGCGGATCGCGCCGGTTTTCCTTGAGCGCGGACTCCAGGTGCGCCAGGAGGTCCTGCAGCACGTCCTTGACGTCGCCCACGATGGGCACGTCGACCTTCACGCGCTTGGAAATCGACGAGGGATCGATGTCGATGTGGACGATCTTGCGGGCGTTCTGCGCGAAATGCTTGGGATTGCCGATGACGCGGTCGTCGAAGCGCGCGCCAATGGCCACCAGCACGTCGCAATGCTGCATGGCCATGTTGGCCTCGTACGTGCCGTGCATGCCGGGCATGCCGACGAAATGCTCGTCCTCGCCGGGAAAGCCGCCCAGCCCCATCAGGGTATTGGTGCACGGCACGTCCAGCATGTGCACGAGTTTGGTCAGCTCGGGCGCGGCATCGGCCAGGATGACCCCGCCGCCCGTGTAGATCATCGGGCGCTCGGCCTGCAGCAACAGTTGCACGGCCTTCTTGATCTGCCCCTGGTGCCCCTTCACGACGGGCGAGTAGGAGCGCATCTTGATCTCGCCCGTGGGGGGCGTGTACTTGCAGCGCGCGACCGTGATGTCCTTGGGGATATCAACCAGCACTGGGCCGGGACGGCCGGTGCGGGCGATGTAGAAGGCCTTGCGGATGGTTTCCGCGAGGTCCTTGACGTCCTTGACCAGGAAGTTGTGCTTGACGCACGGCCGGGTGATGCCGACGGTGTCGGCCTCCTGGAAGGCGTCCTGGCCGATGGCGGTGGTGGGCACCTGCCCCGTCAGCACCACCAGCGGGATGGAATCCATGTATGCGGTCGCGATGCCGGTTACCGCGTTCGTCACGCCGGGGCCACTGGTGACCAGCGCCACGCCGACGCGGTTGGACACGCGCGAATAGGCATCGGCGGCGTGCACGGCTGCCTGCTCGTGACGCACCAGGATGTGCTTGAACTTGTCTTGCTTGAAGATCTCGTCGTAGATGTAGAGAACCGAGCCGCCCGGATAGCCGAACACGTGTTCGACCCCCTCATCGGCAAGGCTGCGCACGACGATCTCGGCGCCTGTGAGTTCCATTGGATGTGTCGTCCATTCAAGTTCGCGCTGACGCCCCGGGCGGTACTGCCTCCTGGCAGGGAAACCAAACCTGTACGGGCACCGGCAGCATGCAGCGACGCTTCACGGTTCACGGAACCGATCCGCTCGCCCACCCTGCCGACCTCGCACACGTTCACCGGAACGAGCACTGAAGGTTGAAACGGAAGGCCAAGGCCAGGCCGCCTGCGCCCTTTCGGGCCGAGGCCGCCGCAACGCTTTTGGCGCGGACTTGGGCTTGAGTAACTGCAATGCTTGGCGCCGAAGGTATCGGGCGCCAGACGAAGCGCTCTGCCGTCGACTTGGGTATCGCTTTCGGCGAGCCCGCTAGGCTATCAGGTATGCTGCACCGCAGTCAAGGTAGCGGTGCGCGCCTGGGATTTTCCCGCACTGCCCCCCTGGGGGCGGGCGCGCGCCCGCCGGCTCGGGTTATCGTAGCGCCCCATGAATGATACGCAGTCCTTCCGCCCCGCACCGCTTCCCACCCCCGGCCGCTGGCGCCGTTTCGCCTGCATGCTGTATGAAGCCATCCTGCTGTTCGGCGTGGTATTCGTCGCCGGGTATCTTTTCGACACGCTGACGCAGAGCAGGCATGCGCTGGCGCTGCGGCACGAGCGCCAGGCCTGGCTCTTCTTCGTCATCGGCGCCTATTTCGTCTTGTGCTGGCGCCTGGGTGGCCAGACCTTGCCCATGAAAACCTGGCACATCCGGCTCACTGACGCGGACGGCGGGCGGCCTCCGCTCTGGAAGGCAGTCCTCCGCTACCTGCTGGCCTGGCCGTTCACGCTCACGGGCATCGGGTTCGTCTGGAGCTTCTTCGATCCGGACAAGCAGTTTCCCCAGGATCGCCTGCTCGGCACGCGGCTGGTTTCCACGCGCTAGCCCAGGCGGCCGCTGGAGCGCATCGGCGGTGCGGCGTTGCAGCGCCTTGATGGAGCTGGGCGCTCCGGCGGCGTGTTGTTTTTTCCCCCAAATGCTCCCGGGTGGCCGCCTTCCCTGAGGAATCTTCAGTTGCCTGTAAGGTTGCGCGTTCTATCGTTGCCCCCTAAAATATAAATGCGAATCATTCTTCTTATCTCTTTTTTTCTTCGATGATTGACGGGCGCGCAGGCGCCCGCTTGGGGGGATTTCACGGTGACATCTTCGAACCCATTCCGGGTCAATACCTTGGCGGCCGCGATCGGCGCCCTGACCTTCCTGCCTGCCGTCCAGGCCCAGTCGCAGGACGCGGCAAACGCAGACGCGCCGCGGTCCGGCGGCCAGCTCGCGCCGATTACAGTACAAGGCGAGGCCGATACGCCCTACAAGGCAGAAAAATCGGCATCTCCGAAATTCACCGCGCCGCTGGTCGATACGCCCAAGAGCGTGACCGTCATTCCGCAAGAAGTCATCGAGAACACCGCCTCTACCACCCTGACCGAAGCGCTGCGCCTGACCCCGGGCATCACCTTCGGCGCCGGCGAAGGCGGCAACCCGCTGGGCGATCGCCCGTTCATCCGAGGCTATGACGCACAGGCCAGCACGTTCGTGGATGGCATGCGCGACATCGGCGCCACCACGCGCGAAATCTTCAATATCGAACAGGTCGAGGTCACGAAAGGCCCCGACGGCGCCTACGGCGGCCGGGGCGGGGCCGGCGGCAGCATCAACCTCATCACCAAGGCGCCCATGGCCGAGAATTTCACGAACGCCACGCTGGGCCTGGGCACGGACAATTACAAGCGCGCCACGGTGGACGGCAACTGGCTGTTGGGCGACAACATGGCCTTCCGGCTCAATGCCATGGCGCACGACGCCGACGTGCCAGGCCGCAAGGCGGTGGACAACTCCCGCTGGGGCATCGCGCCGTCCTTCACGTGGGGGTTGAACACGCCGACCCGGATCACGCTGAGCTATTACCACTTGCAGACGGACGACACGCCCGACTCGGGCATCCCGTTCATGTACGGCAACAGGGTGCCCGCCGGCGTCACGGCAATCCGCCCGGTCACAGTCGACATGGACAATTTCTACGGCCTGGCCAACAGCGATTTCCTGAAGAACCGCTCAGACGTCGCCACCGCCCGGATCGAGCACGACATCAGCAGCAACCTGACCTTCCGCAACACGCTGCGCTACACCGCCTCGGACCAGCGCTACATATGGACCCAACCCGACGACAGCCAGGGCAACGTCAACGACGGCTTGGTCTGGCGCCGCGCGAACACCCGCACCAGCGGCGTCCATACCATCGCCAACCAGACCGAGATTTTCGGCAAGGCCAACCTGGGAGGCTATGAGCACAGCTTCACGGCCGGGATCGAACTTTCGCGCGAGAAGGCCGACAACGGCACCTACACCATTACGAGCACCCTGGGCAGCCGCAGCACCAACTCTTGCGGGCTGGGCGCAGGCGCGCCGTCGGGCTACACGTGCACGGACCTCTACAACCCCAACCCGTATGATCCGTGGACGGGGAGCATCATCGAGGGCGAACGCGCCAACCACTTCAAGACCACGACCAAGTCCATCTATGCGTTCGATACCATCAAGCTGAGCGAACGCTGGATGACCAACCTCGGCCTGCGCGTGGACGACTACAAGACCCGCTACTTCAACGCCACAACCGACGTCGGCCGCAACGACACGCTCGTCAACTACCAGCTGGGCCTGATCTACAAGCCTGCGTCCAACGGCAGCATTTACGTGTCGTACGGCACCTCGTCCACGCCCGCCAATGCCTTTCTCGGCCAGGGCAGCGAAAGCGGCAGCCTGACCCCGGGACGCGGTGGCGTGGGCCCCAATGCCGCGGAACTCGGCCCCGAGAAAAACCGATCGCTGGAGCTGGGTACCAAGTGGAACCTGCTGGATAACCAACTCGCAGTCAATGCTGCCGTGTTCCGCATCGACACGACCAATGCCCGCGTGACCATGCCCGACAACACCTACGCGATGGCTGGCAACCGCCGCATCAACGGCTTCGAAGTCGGCTTCTCGGGCAACATCACCAAGGCTTGGCAAGTGTTCGGCGGATACACCTTCCTGGACAGCGAGATGCGCAACACCGGGGCCACGACCGACGTGACCAAGGGGCAGGAGTTCCCCAATACACCCAAGCACAGCGCCAGCCTGTGGAGCACCTACAGCGTGACCAGCGATTTCTCGCTGGGCGGCGGCGTGTTCATCGTGGGCAAGCAATACGGCTCGACTGGCGCGGTACGCCGCTACATCCCGGGTTACACCCGCTTCGACGCCATGGCCGCGTATCGCATCAACCGCAACGTGAGCCTGCAGCTGAACCTGCTCAACCTGACCGACAAGCGCTACTTCACCTCGACCTATTCGACGCACTATGCCGCGGTGGGGGCAGGCCGGGCAGCAATCCTGAGCGTCAACCTGAAGTACTGAGGAGGTTCGCCCTGCGCGCGCGGCGTGCCGTCCCAGTGTGGACGGCGCGCCGAACTTTTCTAAGGCGGCCGCCAAGCCGGGTGCGGGCCTGCGCCAGGCTTGGGGCCGCCTTCGCACTGGCCCGTCCGTTCTCATGCACAATCGCAGCATGCACCCCATCACTCCCCGCCGACTGAACACCGCCACGCCAGAAGAGATCGCCGAGATCCTGCGCGGGCCCGAGGAGCACGCAGTGGCCTGGATACGGGCCGCTGCCGAAGGCGGCGTCTCCGAAGCCCAGGCCGTCTACGGGCAAATACTGCTCGACGGCCGCGGCACGCCCGTGGACCGCGAACAAGCCGTGTATTGGTTCAAGCGCGCGGCCGACGCCAACCACGCAATGGCGATGAACATGCTGGGCCAATGCCACCGCCACGGCTGGGGGGTCCCCGTGAACCTCGTCCTGGCCGCCTATTGGTACCGGCTCGCAGCCCAGCAGGGCTTGGACTGGGGCATGTACAACTACGGCACGGCGCTGGCCCTGGGAGAAGGCGTGCCCGCCGACCGCGCCCAGGCCATGGCGTGGTTCAAGCGGGCGGCCGCCTTGGGCCATGCGAAATCCATCAATATCCTCGGCGGCTTCTACGAAGACGGCTGGGAAGTCCCCGTCGACAAAGAGCGCGCTTTCGAGCACTACCGCCGTGCAGCGGAGGGCGGAGATTTCCGTGGGCAGTTCAACTACGCGCGCCTGCTGGTCGAACGAGGCGAAATCGACCTCGCGCTGCCCTGGCTGGAGCGCCTGCCCGAGACGGCCACGCCCGCCTTCCTCGCCAAGGTGGCCGCGTTCTTTGCCCGCGCCGGCGATGCGCGGGTCCGCGCGGTGGCGCAACGGCTGGAGCGCCGCGCCGGCGCAAGGGGCGAAGGGACCACCCAGCCATGATGGCGTGGACCATGCGCGCCTTCACGCTCACCGTGGTGGCGCTCATCGGCCTGACCGCGTGGGCACTCTCGCATGGGATGCCCTGGCCCGCTGCCCTCGCCACGGCCGCCTTGCTCGCGGTGCTGGTCCACGCCGCCCTCGTCGCGGCGGGTTTCCTGCTCGCCCGGGCCGAAGCGAAACGGGCCGGTGAACCCGCACCGCCCGGCTGGGCCGCCGCCGCGCTGCCTGAGATCCTGCTTTCGATACGCAACATGTACGTGGATATCCCGTGGCGCCACCGGTGGCCCGCCCGCCTGCCCGACAACCCACGGGGCGCGGTGCTCCTGGTACATGGCTACGGATGCAACCGCGGCATCTGGCGGGACCTGGACGATTGGCTCGCCGCGCGCGGCTGGGCCGTCGCGGCGCTCGACCTGGAACCACCCCGGGGAAACATCGACGAATTCGGCAGGCAGGTCGCCGCCGAAGCCGCAGCGCTGGCGGCACGTACCGGCGCCGGCCCGGTCATCGTCATCGGGCACAGCATGGGCGGCCTGGCCGCGCGGGCGGCGCTGCGCTGCGCGCCCGACGCCCCCATCGGGCACATCATCACCATCGGCACCCCGCACGGCGGGACCCGGCACGCGCGCTTCGGACGTGGCCTGTGCGCCGCTCAGATGATGCCCGGCCACCCCTGGCTGACCGGGCTATGCACGGCCGAGCGGCCAGGTTGGCCAAGCCTCTGCACGTGCATTGCCTCGCGCCACGACAACATCGTCGCCCCGGTGAGCCGCGCGCTGCTACCCGGCGCCGCAGTCACGCAAATCGTCGAGCGGGTCGGGCACATGGCCATGCTGCACCACCCCGCAGTGCGCGAATTCCTAGGCGCGCGGCTGGCACAGCTTTCGAGCGGCCCAGCAACCCCCGCCGGGAATGCAAAGCTCAGCGGCGGCGCCCCAGGGCGATGACTACCGCCCCGGCAGCAATGGCGAGCACCCCGGCCCAGACCGGGATCTCCACGGTCTTGCGGGTATCCGCGGTGGCCTCCACTGGGCCGAGCTTGAGCAGCGTCTCCTCGGATGTGTACGAGAAGGTCCGGTAGCCGAGGGCCACTATCCCCAGCACGATGAGCAACAGGCCGACCACCACGGATGCTTTCATGTTTTCCCCTCTTGGTTGAGCCTACGCCCGCAAGATACCCGATGCACCGGCCCGCCGCGGCGCAAAACACGCCGGTCGTAGCATTTCCTTACCTCTGAAAGGCCTTTCGGAAACACGCAACCGCCGCAGTGCTGCCTGCCCGTGGACCGCGCCGGACCGGTGCAAAACCTTTTATAATTGGTTATCGTTTTCATTTTCACCATTGCCGACCGAGTACATGGCTATACGCCTCTCCGAGCTACCCTTTGGCCATGAAGCGGCCGTCAATACCGTCGAAGACGCACTACCCGCCGATCCCGTTGCCGTCCGCCTGCGCGATCTCGGCTTTGTCGCCGGCGAGCGCGTGCGCATCGTGGCCCGCGGCCCGATCGGCGCCGACCCTCTGCTGGTCCAGATAGGTTTTACCCGTTTCGCCCTGCGCCGCTCCGAGGCCGCGCGGGTCGTGGTGGAACCCCTCGCATCCTGATCCCATGTCCACCGCCGCCCTGTCGAACCTGCGCGTTGCCCTCGTGGGCAACCCCAATTGCGGAAAAACCGCACTGTTCAACCTGCTGACCGGCAGCCGCCAGAAAGTCGCCAACTATGCCGGCGTCACCGTCGAGCGCAAAGAAGGCCGCTTCGTCACCGCCTCGGGCCGGCAGGTCAGCGTGCTCGACCTGCCCGGCGCATACAGCTTGCACGCTGCCAGCCCGGACGAGGCCATCACGCGCGACATCTGCATGGGCCAGTTCGCCGGCGAACCGAGGCCGGACCTGCTGGTGGCCGTGGTGGACGCCACCAACTTGCGCCTGCACCTGCACTTCGTGCTGGAGCTGCAGCGCCTGGGGCTGCCCATGGTCCTCGCCCTGAACATGGTCGATGCGGCAGCCCGCCGCGGCATCCGCGTCGATCGGGAAAAACTGGAGCAGGCCCTGGGCGTCCCCATCGTGGAAACAGTAGCCGTCAAGCGCAATGGCGCCGCCCAATTGCTCTCGCGGCTCGATGGAGAGCTGCCCCCTCCCTCCCGCGGCCCAGCCCCCGGTGCCGACCTGCACCAAGAAGTCAACCGGCTGCTGCGCGAGGCCGTGTCGGTGCCGCGCCGGACCGCCGCGATCGACGACGCGCTCGACCGCTGGCTGCTGCATCCGGTATGGGGCCTGGTGACCCTGGCCGTGGTGATGTTCCTCATGTTCCAGGCGGTGTTCTCGTGGGCCGAGCCGCTCATGGAGCTGATCGAGTCGTCCGTCGGCGCCTTGGGCGCTTGGGTCGGCGCGACGCTGCCGGAAGGCTTGCTCAACAGCCTGCTCGTCGACGGCATCATCGCCGGCGCGGGCAGCGTGCTGGTATTCCTGCCCCAGATCCTGTTCCTGTTCTTCTTCATCCTGCTGCTGGAAGAATCGGGCTACCTGCCGCGCGCCGCCTTCCTACTCGACAAAATGATGGTGGGAGCGGGCCTGACCGGGCGCTCCTTCATTCCGCTGCTGTCCAGCTTCGCCTGCGCGGTTCCCGGCATCATGGCCACGCGCACCATCCAGGATCCGCGCGATCGGCTCACGACCATACTCGTCGCCCCGCTGATGACCTGCTCGGCGCGCCTGCCGGTCTACACGCTGCTCATCGGCGCTTTCATCCCGGACCAGACGGTGCTCGGGATCTTCAACCTGCAAGGCGTCACGCTGTTCGTGCTGTACGTGGCAGGCATTCTGAGCGCCCTTGCCGTGGCCTGGGTGATGAAGCTACTGCGGCGCGACACAACGGAACACTCCCTGCTGCTGGAACTGCCGTCCTACCGCATTCCACACTTGCGCGACGTCGCGCTGGGCCTGGCGGAGCGGGCACGCATTTTCCTGGCCCGCGTGGGCGGCATCATCCTGGCGCTGACGGTGCTGATCTGGTTCTTGTCGAGCTTCCCCTCGCCGCCCGAAGGCGCGACCGGCCCTGCCATCGAGTACAGCTTCGCGGGCCGCATCGGCGAAATCCTCCAGACAGTCTTCGCCCCGATCGGCTTTAACTGGCAAATTTCCATCGCGCTCGTTCCCGGCATGGCTGCGCGCGAAGTTGCGGTCGGCGCATTGGCCACGGTGTACGCCCTATCGGCCGAGGATGAGGAAACGGCATCGACGCTGCTCACTCCGCTAATCGCGGCCCAGTGGCCGCTCGCCACGGCGTTCTCGCTGCTCGCGTGGTTCATTTTCGCGCCACAGTGCCTTTCCACCCTGGCCGTCATCCGTCGCGAAACCGGTTCGTGGAAGGTCGTGGCGCTGGCCGCCGGCTATCTGTTCGGCCTGGCCTACCTGGCATCCTTCATCACGTATCATGTGACCAGGATGCTGACCTGATTCGAAGGGCTGCCATGAATGCCTACTCCGTACTCGAAATCGCGCTCGTCTCCCTCATCGTCGCAGCGTGCGCGATCAAGGCTTTCGGGCGATTCGCTCCCAGGATGCGCATGCGCCTGCAGGCTCGCCTTGCCAACGCCTTGGACCGCCCCGGCCGCGCGCCGTGGCTGCGCAAGGCGGGCCAACGGCTAGGTGCGGCAGCGCCCGATGCGGGATGCGGCAGCGGCTGCGGTACCTGCGATGGCTGCGGCCCCGCCGACGCCAAGCCCGTGCACCTGCGCCGATGATGCCGCGAGGTGGAGTCAGGCGCGGCGGTTCAAATCGAACAGGCTCGTGGCGGTCAGGTCCAGCACCTCGCGGCCGTCCTGGTTCAACAAATGCCAGCGCCAGCGCAGCACGCCCAGCTCCGGACGGCTGCGTGAAGGCCTAGCTTCCAGCACCTCCGCCCGCAAGCGCAGCTCGTCGCCCGCAAACACCGGATGGGGCCAGCGCACCTGCTCCACCCCGGGCGAAGCGAAAGACTCCGAGTCATGCAACGCGGCCTGCACTGCGAGCTCCATCGCGATGCCGCAGGTCTGCCAGCCGCTCGCGATCAGTGACCCGAAGTGTCCTTTGCGGGCCGCTTCCTTGTCCGTGTGGAACCATTGCGGATCGTAGCGGCTCGCAAAGGCCAGCATTTCCGCCTCCTCGACGCGACGCGGCCCGGCCTCGATGACCATGCCCGGCTGGAAATCGGCGAATCTCATGCATGGTTCTCCGTCTGGATGCCTTGCGTCTTGCGCCGGTCATGCGCGAAGCGGGGAGCGCGCTTCTGGGCCAAGGCGGCCAAGCCCTCCCGCGCGTCTGCGCCGGCAAATCCGAAAAACTCCAGGGCCAGCGAATGTTCGAACGCCGGCCACGCCGACCGCAGCCAATGATTCAGGCTGCGCTTGGTCCAGGCCAGCGCGGTGGGACTGCCAGCCGCAAGCTGCGCCGCAATGCGCCGGGCGACAGGCAACACGTCCGCATCGTCCACGCACAGGCTGACCAACCCGATGCGTTCGGCCGACTCGCCGTCGAGCGGCGCACAGGTCAACAGATGGTACTTGGCCTTGGCCATGCCGCAAAGCAGGGGCCATAGGAGGGCGGCATGGTCGCCGGCCGCGACGCCCAGCTTGGTATGGCCGTCGATGAGCTTGGCGCTGCGCGCGGCGACGGAAACATCGGCCAACAGTGCGAGCGCCGCGCCGGCCCCGACGGCTGCGCCGTGGATCGCCGACACGATGGGCAGGTCGCAGTCCAACATGCCCTGCACGAGGTCACGGGCCTCCCGCATGACGCGCAGCCTGTCTTCTTCGCTATCGAGCATGGCCCGGACCACGTCCGCATGGCCGCCGGCGCAAAACCCCGTGCCCTCGCTGTGCACGAGCACGCACCGCACTCCCGGCTCGCGTGCGAGCCGGGGCCAGATGGCGGCCAATTCCGCATGGCCCCGGGCGCCCAGCACAGGTATGGTGCCCGGGGTGCCGAGCACCAGCTCTGCAATGCCGTCGTCGCCGACCGCAACGCGAAAATCGGACGTATCCACGCGCAATTCGTGGGACATGCTTCCTCCTCGAACGTGAACGAATGGTAGGCAACAGCCGGCGACCGTTCCCGCGCAGGCGCGCCGCCGGGCACCCGGAAAGTCCTACCGCACCCACGCGGCGGGCCGCTTCTCGAGAAAGGCCGCGAAGCCTTCGCGCGCCTCGTCCGTGCCGCGCACCCGGCTGATGGTGCGGGCGGTGAGCTCCCTGGTTTCGGCCGTCACGGGGCCGACCTCCAACCGGCCGAACAAGTCCTTGATCTCGGCCAGTGCCTGCGGGCCGTTGGCGACAAGCTCGCCCACCATGGCATCGACGGCGGCATCCAGTTCGGCGGCGTCGACCACCCGGTGTGCAAGTCCTACCTGCAGCGCCTCCTGGGCATCGATGCGAGAGGCGGTCAATGCCAGCCGCAGCGCATGGCGCTTGCCCACGGCGTTGACAAGGTACGGACCAATGACGGCCGGCAGGATGCCGAACCGCGCCTCGCTCACGGCAAAGCGCGCGTCACGGGCGGCCACGACGAGGTCGCAGGCGCAGGCCAGCCCGACCCCACCCCCGAGGGCGACGCCCTGGACGCGCGCGACCGTGGGTTTGGGACAGGAGGCGATCGCGTCGAGCATGGCGGCGAAACGGCGCGCATCCTCCAAGTTCCACGCCTCCGTGGCACGACTCGCGCGCTGCATCCATTGGATGTCCGCCCCTGCGCTGAACGCCTTGCCGCGCCCGGCGAGCACAATGGCCCGCACCGATGCGTCCGCGCCGAGCTCTGCAAAGACCTGGGCCAGCTCGGCGATCATCCGTTCGTCGAACGCATTGAACACCTCGGGCCGGGCCATCTCTACCCGGGCGACGCCCGCCCCGCTCTTGGTGATCGAGAGAGTCTCCATGGCCATTCAGTACGTCTCCAGGTGCAGCCGTCCTTCGCGCTTGAGTGTGGCGGCGATCGATTCCCAGTTCAGCCCCGCCTGCAAGGCGACGTCGCGCAACGCAAGGATGACGCCGGTTTCCATGCTCTTGAGCCCGCACACGTAAAAGTAGGAATTGGGGTCCTGCAAGAGTTCGGCGAGGTCGGCCGCGCGCTCGCGCATCAGGTCCTGCACGTAGCGCTTGGGTGCGCCTGGCGCCCGCGAAAACGCAAGGTTGATGTCGATGAAGTCCTTGGGCAGGCTCATCAATGGCCCGAAGTACGGCAGCTCCTCCTTGGTGCGCGCGCCGAAGAACAGCATCAGCCTGCCGCCTTCGAACCGCCCCTTGCCGCGCAGGCGGCGCCGCCATTCAGTCATGGCGCGCATCGGCGCGCTGCCCGTGCCGGTACATATCATCACGATGTGCGAACGGGGATGGTTGGGCATCAAGAACGAGGCGCCGAACGGCCCGATCACCTGCACCTTGTCGCCCACCTTGAGGTCGCACATGTAGTTGGAGCACAGGCCGCGGACCGGATTGCCCTGGTGGTCCGCCGTCACGCGCTTGACCGTGAGCGACACGTTGTTGTAGCCGGGCCGTTCGCCGTTGCGCGGGCTGGCCACGGAGTATTGGCGCGCATGGTGCGCCCGGCCCTGCGCATCGACCCCGGGCGGGATGATGCCGAGGGACTGCCCCTCGAGCACTGGAAATGGCACGGAGCCGAAGTCGAGCACGATGTGATGGGTCTCATTCTGCGTGCCTGGCTCGTTGACGCGCACATTGCCCACTACCGTAGCCGTGACGGGATTGCGCGGGCCGTAGAGGTTGGTGTAGGCATGGGCGGCAGACCAAGGCGGAATGGTGGCGCCGTACGAGGCGGCATTGAAAGGCTCATCGTCCGCGGAAAACGCTTCCGGTTCACGCTCGGCCAGCGGCCCCGGCGGGGCCTCGGCGCCTCCCTGGTCGACCGCGGCGCCTGCCGCTGCGAGCTGTTCGGGGGTCAGTTCGTCGGGCAATGCATCCCAGCCCAATTGCTCTTCGATGCTATACGCGGCCGACGCCAGCACGGATCGCCAGTTATCGATCGCGCCGGTCGGGCATGGCGGCACGCAGGCCATGCAGGCGTTGCAAACATCGGCCCGCACGACGTAATTCCTATCGTCGTGGGTGATGGCGCCCACCGGGCAGGTCGCTTCGCAGGTGTTGCAGCGTATGCAGATTTCCGGATCGATCAGGTGCTGCTTGATGACGACCGTCTTGACTGGCGTATCCATGCGCAGCTGCCGCTAGTTGAACCGGACGTATTCGAAATCCACCGGTTGCCGGTTGATGCCCATGACCGGCGGCGCGATCCAGTTCGCGAACTTGCCCGGCTCGGCGACACGCCCCATGAGCGACGCCACGAAGGCCCTGTCTTCGGCGCTCGGCAGCCATTCGTCTTTCTTCGCGTCCCACTCTTCCTGGGAGACCACGCGCCCCTCCGGCGAAACGCGCACGCCGGACAGCGAGCCGATCTGGCGGTTGAAGGCCTTGTGCGGGACGGTCAGGCGCATGGGCAGGCCCGCTTTCTCGATCACCTTATTCCAGCGCGCCACGCCAGCCATTGAGTCCTTGATGAAGTCATCGCGCAGCACTTCGTTCAGGCCGTTGAGCATGGGCACCTCCCGCTCGACCAGCTGGCCGTCGCGCACCTCCAGCACCTTGTACGCCTCGTCGCGCAGGCGATGGTCGTCGGTGCGCTTGCCTTCTTCGTAGCGCCCCTTGAGCCCCGAGCTGTAGAAGATAGCCGCGTTGGACGACTGGTCGGCGCCGAACAGGTCGATGGTCACGCTGTAGTGGAAATTGAGGTAGCGCTGTATGGTGCCGAGGTCGATCACCCCGGCGGCGCGGATGCGGTCCGGATCATCGGTCTTGAGCTGGTTCATGACTTCGCAGGTACGCTGGATCACCCGCGACACGCCCGACTCGCCCACGAACATGTGGTGCGCTTCCTCGGTCAGCATGAACTTGGTGGTGCGGGCGAGCGGGTCGAAGCCTGACTCTGCGAGCGCGCTCAGCTGGAACTTGCCGTCGCGGTCGGTGAAGTAAGTGAACATGAAGAAGGACAGCCAGTCCGGGGTCTTTTCGTTGAAAGCCCCCAGGATGCGCGGGTTGTCCTCGTCACCGGAGCGGCGGTCGAGCAAGGCCTCGGCCTCCTCGCGCCCGTCCCGGCCGAAGTAGCGGTGCAGCAGGTAGACCATGGCCCATAAATGGCGGCCTTCCTCCACGTTGACCTGGAACAGGTTCCGCAGGTCGTACAGCGAGGGAGCCGTCAGGCCCAGGTGCCGCTGCTGCTCGACCGAGGCCGGTTCCGTATCGCCCTGGGTGACGATGATGCGGCGCAGGTTCGCGCGATGCTCGCCCGGTACCTCCTGCCATACGGGTTCGCCCATGTGCTCGCCGAAATGGATCTTGCGGTCCTTTTCGGCCGGGTTGAGGAAAATGCCCCATCGGTACTCGGGCATCTTCACGTATCCGAACTGGGCCCAACCTTGCGGATCGACGCTGACGGCGGTGCGCAGGTAGACGTCGTAATTGCTGCTGCCCGCCGGCCCGACGTCGCCCCACCAATTCAGGAAGTTTGGCTGCCATTGCTCCAACGCCCGCTGCAGCGCGCGATCCTCCGAGAGGTTGACGTTGTTGGGAATTTTCTCGCTGTAATTGATGCTCGACATGTCTCGACTCCAGGTTCGGACTGCGACGTTTAGACTCGGTTCAGATCGAAGGCGGCCTTCTCGCCTTTTCCGTAAACCTTCAAAGCCCCCTTCTCCCCCACCGCATTCGGGCGGTTGAAGATCCAGTTCTGCCATGCGCTCAGGCGGCCGAAGATCCGCGTCTCCATGGTTTCCTTGCCAGCAAAGCGCAGGTTGGCCTCCAGCCCGGTCAGCGCATCGGGCGACATGGCGGCGCGCTCTTCGATGGCGAGCCGGATTTCGTCGTCCCAATCGATGTCGTCCGGTGCCGCGGTGATGAGCCCCAAGCCGAGGGCGGCCTGCGCATCGAGCGGCTTGCCGATTTGCGAACGGACGGCCGCCAAGGGCTCCGGCTCTTCATAGAATCGGCGTGCCAGCCGCGACTGGCCGTTAACCATGGGGTAGGCTCCGAAATTGCACTCAGACAGCGTGAGCGCGGGCGCCTGTTCGGGAGCATCCGGCAGCGCCAGCATGTAGGTGCGGTCCGCGGCGAAGGCCAGCTCGGCCAGCGTGCCCGCAAAGCACGACCCGGACTCGGCCAGCGCGAACAGGCTGCGGGACGACACATCCAGGCGTGCGAGCGTGCGGCGCAGGAGCCCGCCCACTTCGCGAACGAACCAGTGTCCGGCATGGCGCTGCAAGGCCTCGTCGCAAGCCAGGACCTTGGCGGCGTCGCCACGCGTCTTGAGGATCCAGGTCCCGATGTCCAATTCATTGGTCCGCATGTGCAGGATGGCATCGTCCAACTCCCGCGCCATGGCCATCGGCCACCAGTTCGCGCCGGCGGCCAGGATGCCGTCCACATCCGCGGGCTGCTCAGCATCGGGCGCGGCAACGGTAAACACCGCGCTACGGCTGGCACGATCGATGCGGACCTCCACGTAGCGGTAGCGTAAGCCGTCGGGCTCTTCCGTGCGCGCGATAGGCACCAACTCGACGCCTTTCGCATCGGCCGGGCGGTCGCTACCCTCGGCGAGCCGCTGCGCCCGCTCGCGGACGACTTGCGCAAACTGCGAGGGCTTGGGCGCGCAATCGACCAGGCGCCACTCCACCGCGCGCTGGCCGCGCACGCCTTCGCTCGTGGTGCAGAAAACATCGGCGAGGTCGTGGCGCACGCGCCGCTTGTCGGTGAGGCGGGTCAGGCCCCCGGTGCCGGGCAAGACGCCGAGCAGCGGAACCTCGGGCAGGGATACGGCGGAGGACTTGTCGTCGATGAGGACGATGTCGTCGCAGGCCAGCGCAAGCTCATAGCCGCCGCCTGCGCATGCGCCATTGATCGCGGCAAGGAACTTGAGCCCCGAATGGCGGCTGGAATCTTCGATGCCGTTGCGCGTCTCGTTGGTGAACTTGCAGAAGTTCACCTTCCACGCATGGGAAGACAAGCCCAGCATGAAGATGTTGGCGCCGGAACAGAAGATGCGCTCTTTCAGGCTGGTGATGACGACCGTGCGCACCTCGGGATGTTCGAAGCGGATGCGGTTCAGCGCATCGTGCAGCTCGATGTCGACGCCCAGGTCGTAGGAATTGAGCTTGAGCTTGTATCCGGGCCGCAGTCCGCCGTCCTCGGCGACGTCCATGCTCAGCGTCGCGATCGGACCATCGAAGCTCAGTTTCCAGTGGCGATACTGGGCGGGCTCGGTGCGGTAGTCCACCTTGCCCGGGGCCTGGCCGGCCATGACGGCAGCATCCATGACATCTCCTCGGTGATATGCAAATTAATGCATTAGTTGTCTGATGAATGAACAATAGTGCATGCTCGCAGGCGCGTCAATAGCCGGGCACTCGGGTTCAACCCTGATCCCGTCGCCGGCGCCGCCCCAGGCGGCGCCCGGTCACGTCACATGTTCCAGTCCATCAGCCCGGCAGCGTTGCGCACCAAAGTCCGCAGGCCTTCGAAGGCTTCCTCCAGCGAATGGCCGCTGGTGTTGTAGCGGGCATCGGCCTTGGCATAGAACGCGGCGCGACCGGCAAGGATCCGCTTGAGATCCTCCATCGCCTCGCGACTGCCGGACATGGGACGGAAGTCGCCCTGCGCCACCACGCGGCGCATGTGGTCCTCGGGATCGGCCTGCAGCCAGATCGTGTAGCAATGGGTGAGCAGGAGATTGAACGTCGATACGTCCGAGACGAGGCCGCCCGGCGTCGCGATCACGACTTCCGGATAAATCTGGATGGTCTCTTCCAGCGCTCGCCGCTCGTAGCGTCGGTACGCGTTGGCGCCGTAGAGCGAATGAATCTCGACGATGCTACAGCCGGCAACCTTCTCGATCTCCCGGCTCAGCTCGATGAAGGCGTAGCCGAGGTCTTCCGCCAGCATCCGCCCCAACGTCGATTTGCCCGCGCCGCGCAGGCCGACCAGCGCGATGCGCGACAGCCGGGAGTGGCTGTCGCGACGCGAGCCGAACAACTCCGACAGCGCATTGCGCGCGCGATGCAGGTCGGCTTCGGAGCGGCCCTCCAGCAACTCGCGGATCAACAACCACTCAGGGCTGCTGGTGGTCACGTCGCCGAGGATTTCCGCCAGCGAGCACTGCAGCGCCTGGGAGACCTGGAGCAGGACGAGAATGGAGGCATTGCCCGTGCCCAGCTCGAGATTGGCTAGGTGGCGCTCGGAGATGCCCGCCGCCGTCGCCGTCGCCTTGCGGGTCAGGCCGCGCCGCGCGCGGATGATACGGATGCGATCGCCCAAGGCAACCAGGAACGGCTCTTTCGCCGGCACGCCGCCGGCCGCCAGGCGATCGGACTCGGAAATACCCACCTCTTCTTCTTTCATCGGAACTGGCTCGCACGACGAAGCGCGCTCCTGGGATTTACCCGCAGGATGCGGTTTTCTTTTTGACATGACCCGACCATGACGCGTATTGTCTCGCCTCAAGAACATGCACAATACTTCATGGACATCGGATGCAACATGAAGTTGAGTATGCCTGAGGAGACGAATTCATGCGCGATTCATTTGAATCCTTGGTGCAGAAGATAACGCAGTCCATCGCCGGCCTGCCCGTGGACGAGACGCTCGAAGCACATCTCAACCGGCATTACGGGTGCGACTCCGATTGGTTCCGCGACATGACGCGTGCTTGCGAGACGGGCGTGCGCGAAGGCTGGCTCTGCCAGCGCGAGGCCGGCGGCGTGCGCTACGGGCGCGTCGTCAAGCCCGGCCCCGAGACGGCCGGTTTTTCCGTCGACGTGGTGGAGATGGCCGACGTGGCGGGCCCGCATCACGTCCACCCGAACGGCGAGATCGACATGGTCATGCCGCAGACCCCGCAGGCCAGCTTCGACGGCAGTCCGGCAGGCTGGAAAGTGTATCCGCCCGGCAGCGCGCACCGTCCCACCGTCGCGGGCGGGCGCGCCCTGGTCCTCTACCTGCTGCCCGAAGGCGCCATCGAATTCACCCGCTCATGAGCACACTGCTACCGAACTTCCTGGCCGGACGCTGGCAGGCCGGCGACGGCCCCGGCGCCCCACTGTTCGACCCTGTATCGGGCGCCGAGCTCGCGCGGGTCTCGAGCGCCGGCCTGGACCTGGCCGCCGCATGCGAGTATGCGCGCCACGAGGGTGGCACCGCGCTGCGCGCGCTGACCTATCGCGAGCGAGCGGGACTATTGGCGGCGATCGCGGACGTGCTCAAGGCCAACCGCGACCGCTATTTCGACATCGCACTCGCCAATTCGGGTACCACCCACCGCGATTCGGCGGTGGACATCGACGGCGCGATCTTCACGCTCGGCCAGTATGCCCGGTGGGGCACGGAGCTGGGCGACGCACGATGGCTGCCAGACGGCGAGGCCGTGCCGCTAGCCAAGGACGGATCGTTCCGAAGCCAGCACGTGTCGGTGCCGGTGCGTGGGCTCGCCCTCTTCATCAACGCATTCAATTTCCCTGCCTGGGGGCTCTGGGAAAAAGCGGCTCCAGCCCTGCTCTCCGGCGTGCCGGTCGTCGCCAAGCCGGCCACCGCCACGGCCTGGCTAGCGCAGGCCATGGTGGCCGACGTCATCGCCGCAGGCGTGCTGCCGCCCGGCGCATTGTCCATCGCCTGCGGCAGCGCGCGGGGGCTGCTCGATGCCTTGCAGCCCTTCGACGTCGTGTCGTTCACCGGCTCGGCCGACACCGCCGCGGCCATCCGCGCGCACGACGCCGTCGTGCGGCGCTCGGTACGCGTGAACGTCGAGGCCGACAGCCTCAACAGCGCATTGCTGCTTCCCGACGCGCCGCCCGGTTCGCCGGCCTTCGACCTGCTGATCGACGAGGTGGTGCGCGAGATGACGGTCAAGTCCGGGCAAAAATGCACGGCCATCCGGCGCATCTTCGTTCCGGCGGCCCACTATGCCGACGCCGGCCGTGCCATCTCGGCGCGCCTGGCGCAAATCACCGTGGGCGATCCGCGCAATGACGCGGTGCGCATGGGATCCCTGGTCAGCCGCGCACAATGGGAAAGCGTCCGCGCCGGCATCGCGCAGCTGCGGCGTCACGCCGAGGTACTACACGACGGCGAAGCAACGCCCCTGGTCGATGCCGACCCCTCGATATCTGCCTGCATCGGGCCGACCCTCCTCGGCGCACCGGACGCCTCGGCCGGGGCGGTCCACGAAATCGAAGTCTTCGGTCCGGTGGCGACACTGCTGCCCTATTGCGACCTGGACGATGCGACGCGCCAGGTACGCCTCGGACAAGGTTCACTCGTGACCTCCATCTACACCGGCGACGATGCGCTCGCCGCCCGCGTCGCGCTCGAGCTGGCCGACGCGCACGGCCGCCTGCACGTGGTCACCCCCGCGGTGGGTGCCACGCACAGCGGCCACGGGAACGTGATGCCCATGTCGCTGCACGGCGGCCCGGGTCGCGCCGGCGGTGGCGAGGAGCTGGGAGGGTTGCGGGCGCTGCAGTTCTATCACCGCCGCACCGCGATCCAAGGCGCCGGATCCGTCCTCGACGGGCTGGGCGCCGGTGGGCCCTAGGCCCGCGCAAACGAGACATCGAGCACATTCCGGCGCACGCACTGCCTGGCGGGAGCCGGAAAACGAGCATTGATTGGAGTGAGGAGACGACCATGCTTGCCGACTGTGCCGCCCCACCTGCGGAGTTCAATTTCGCCGGCCATCTGCTGGCGCTCAATGCAGGACGCGCCGCCAAGACAGCCTACATCGACGACCGCGGTTGCATGACGTACGGCGAACTCGACGAAAAAGTCCGCCGGGCCGCCTCCGCGCTGCTGGACCTAGACCTGCGCCCGGAAGACCGCGTACTGCTGTTGATGAACGACTGCACCGACTGGCCCGTCAGCTTCCTCGGCGCGCTCTACGCAGGCATCGTGCCCGTCGCGGTCAATACGCTGCTGACGCCTGCCGATTACGCCTACATGCTCGAGCACAGCCGGGCGCGCGCCGTGCTGGCCTCGCGCTCGCTACTGCCCAAGGTTTCGTCCGCGCTCGCAACGAGCAGGCACCGGGTGCGGCACATCGTCGCATCGCGCGACGAATCTGGCACTCCCCTAGGCGGCGCGCTGGACTTCGACGACTGGCTGGCCGCGCACGAACCCATGGCTGCCCCGGCCGACACGCTCGCAGACGAGCCCGCGTTCTGGCTCTATTCCTCCGGCTCCACAGGCAAGCCCAAGGGCGCAGTGCACACCCACGCCAACCCCTATTGGACGGCCGAGCTTTACGCCAAGCGCGTCCTGGGCATGCGCGAGAGCGACACGGTGTTCTCGGCCGCCAAGCTCTTCTTCGCCTACGGGCTGGGCAATGCGCTGAGTTTTCCGCTCAGCGTCGGCGCCTCCGTCGTGCTCATGGCCGGGCGTCCCACGCCCGAAGCCTGTTTCGAAAGACTGACGCGCTTGCGGCCCACGATCTTCTGCGGCGCCCCGACCGGCTATGCCGGCATGCTGGCCAGCCCGGCGCTGCCCGCGCGCGAGGACGTCGCCCTACGCCTGTGCTCATCGGCGGGCGAGGCGCTCCCGCAGGAAATCGGAGAACGCTTCACCGCGCATTTCGGCTGCGAAATCATTGACGGCATTGGCTCGACCGAAATGCTGCACATCTTCATTTCGAACCGCGTGGGCGACGTGCGCTACGGCACCACCGGCAAACCGGTGGAGGGCTACGAAGTCGAACTGCGTGGCGAGGACGGCAAGCCGGTGGGCGTGGGGGAAATCGGCGACCTCTACATCCGGGGCCCGAGCGCGGCGCTGATGTACTGGAACAACCGCGAAAAGAGCCGCGAGACGTTCCAGGGCGCCTGGACCAAGAGCGGCGATAAATACAGCCGCGATGCGGACGGCTATTACACCTACGCCGGCCGCAGCGACGACATGCTCAAAGTGAGCGGCCAGTACGTCTCGCCCTTCGAGGTCGAAGCGACGCTGGTACAGCACCCCGCCGTGCTCGAAGCCGCCGTGATTGGCGTCACCGACGACGACGGCCTGACCAAGACCAAGGCGTACGTCGTGCTCAAGCCCGGCCAGCCCGCCGGAGACGCGCTGGACGCCGAGCTCAAGGCCTTCGTGAAAGCGCGCCTGGCACCGCATAAATACCCCCGCCAGATTGAGTTCGTCAGCGACCTGCCCAAGACCGCGACGGGGAAGATCCAGCGGTTCCGGCTGCGGGAGCGGGAAAGCGCCAAGGCATCGCAGGAGGTGCACGCATGAGCGCGAATGAACCGCTGCGCGCCGGGCTGCCTTGGCGCACCTACGCCACCCCGGACGCCGATGCTGCCCCCACGCGCTTCGCCGACGTTTCCTGGGACGGCAAGCGCCACGACATCGAATACGTGTTCATCGCGCCGCAGCGTACGCAGCAGCCGTTGCTCGTGTTCCTGCACGAGGGCCTGGGCTCGGTGGCGATGTGGAAGGATTTCCCGCGCACCCTCTGCGAAGCCGTCGGCTGCCGCGGCCTGGTGCTGTCGCGCTGGGGCTACGGCCGCTCGAGTCCGCGGCCCGGCCACGAGAAATGGCCGGTCGACTTCATGCATAGACAGGCCCGTCATTTCCTGCCCGCATTCTTCGAGGCCATCGGCCACGACACCCGCGCCGACCCGCCCTGGCTCTACGGCCATAGCGACGGCGGCTCGATCGCGCTCATGTACGCCGCCGCGTTTCCCGACCGCGTTGGAGGGCTGATCGTTGCAGCGCCTCATCTCTTCGTCGAGTCGATCACGCTGGCCAGCATCGAACAGGCGCGCGACGGCTACGTCACCACCGACCTGCGCAGCAAGCTCGCCCGCTACCACGCCGATCCCGATTCGGCCTTCTGGGGCTGGAACGACGTCTGGCTCAACCCCGAATTCAAGCGCTGGAACATCAAAGCGCTCTTGCCCGACATCCGCTGCCCCGTCCTCGCCGTCCAGGGCTACGACGACGAGTACGGCACCATGGCGCAGATAGACGGCATTGCCGAAGAAGTCCCGCATGCCGAGCTGCTGAAGCTGGAGGATTGCGGCCATTCGCCGCACCGCGACCAGCCGGCGAAGCTGATCGAGGCCTGCGTGGCCTTCATCCGGCGCCACCACCGATGAGCCGTCCGGAGAACTTCGGGCGTCACCGCGATGCGCAGCCACAGGGCGCATCGACTTTTTCCACCAAGAAAGGGGCGGCGCCGCACGATGCCCGCCCGCCAGGAGACAAGAAATGAACGCTTCGAAACGCCAATCCGCCATCCTCGCCGCCGCGATGTTCGCCGCGTCCTGCCTTGCCTCGACGGCATCGGCCCAGGCTCCGGGCAAGGTGAAGGTCGGGCTGATGCTGCCCTACACCGGCACCTATTCGGCGCTCGGCACCGCGATCGAGAACGGGTTCCGCCTGTACGTGCAGGAGCAAGGCGGCAAGCTGGCCGGACGCGACATCGAGTACTTCAAGGTAGACGACGAATCCGACCCGGCCAAGGCCTCGGACAACGCCAACAAGCTCGTCAAGCGCGACCAGGTCGACGTGCTGGTCGGCACCGTGCACTCGGGCGTGGCCATGGCCATGGCGAAGGTCGCAAAAGACACCAAGACGCTGCTCATCATCCCCAACGCGGGCGCCGACGATGTGACCGGCCCACTGTGCGCGCCCAACATTTTCCGCTCTTCCTTCAGCAACTGGCAGCCCGCCTATGCGATGGGGCTGGTGGCCGCAACCCAGTTCAAACACAAGACGGCCGTCACGCTGAGCTGGAAGTACGCCGCGGGCGACGAGTCGACCAACGGTTTCAAGGAAGGTTTTGAATCGAAGGGCGGCAAGGTCATCAAGCACCTGCACCTGCCCTTCCCCAACGTCGAATTCCAGGCCCTGTTGACCGAAATCGCCGCGCTCAAGCCCGATGCCGTATACGTGTTCTTCGCCGGCGGCGGCGCGGTCAAGTTCGTCAAGGACTACGCCGCGGCGGGCCTGAAAGACAAAATCCCGCTCTATGGCCCCGGCTTCCTGACCGACGGCACGCTGGAAGCGCAAGGCGCCGCCGCCGATGGACTGCTGACCACGCTGCACTATGCCGACGGCCTGACGTTGCCCAAGGACAAGGCCTTCCGCGCCGCATATGAAAAATCGTACAAGCTCCAGCCCGACGTCTACGCCGTACAGGGCTACGACGCCGCACAGCTCCTCGACGCGGGACTGAAGGCCGCGAACGGCGACATCGGCAAGCGCGAAGCCGTGATCAAGGGCATGGAGCAGGCCAAGCTCGACAGCCCGCGTGGCGCATTCACGATGTCCAGGGCGCACAACCCGGTACAGGACATTTACCTGCGCAAGGTCGAGAACAAGACCAACCAATTCGTCAGCGTTGCAGTGCCCGCCCTCGCCGACCCGGCGCGCGGCTGCAAGATGTAAGGCGCGACCGCGACTTGCGGCGGCGGCCCGACGGGAGTGAGCGATGGATTTGACGACTTTCTTGATCCAGTGCCTGAACAGCGTGCAGTACGGCCTGCTGCTGTTCTTGATCGCCAGCGGATTGACGCTGATCTTCGGCATCATGGGCGTGATCAACCTGGCCCACGGCAGCTTTTACATGATCGGCGCGTACCTGGCGTTCACGCTGTCGTCGTTGACCGGCAACTTCGTCGCGGCGTTGCTGCTGGGCATCGCGCTGGCCGTCTTGTTCGGCTACCTGCTGGAATGGTGCTTCTTTAGCTTCCTCTATGAGCGCGAACACCTGCAGCAGGTGCTCCTGACCTACGGCCTGATTCTGGTGATCGAAGAAATGCGCAGCATCCTCGTAGGGGACGACGTGCACGGGGTGCCCGTCCCCGACTGGCTGTCCGGCGGCATCGCGATCGGCAACGACATGACGTACCCGGTGTACCGGCTCTTCATTTCGGGCGTATGCGTGCTGCTGGCCGCCGCGATGTACGCGGCGCTCAAGAAAACGCGGGTGGGCATGATGGTGCGGGCCGGCGCGACCAACCGCGAGATGGTGCAGTCGCTAGGCATCAACATATCGCTGCTGTATCGCATCGTATTCGCGATCGGCGTCGCCATCGCGGTGCTCGCGGGCATGATCGCCGCACCCGTCTCTTCCGTCTACCCAGGCATGGGTGGCTCTGTACTGATCATCTGTTTCGTCGTCGTGGTCATCGGCGGCATCGGCTCGATCAAGGGAGCGCTGGTCGCGTCGCTGCTGATCGGCTTCGTCGACACCTTCGGCAAGGTGTTCTGGCAGCAGGCCGCCGGCGCGCTGATCTATGTCCTCATGGCCGCCATCCTGTTATGGCGCCCAGAGGGTTTGTTCAAACAAGGTACTTGATCCCTGGCGCGGCCCGCCGTGCCGGAGCTGCCTGCGACACATTGGAATACGGAATGAAAGTCCCTCCCCTGCTTGCCTGGATCGTCGTGCTGGGACTGCTGGCGCTGCTGCCGGTGCTGCCCGAGCCAATCGGCACGCCGTTCCACATCGAACTCGGCACCAAAGTGCTGATCATGGCGATCTTCGCCGCCAGCCTTCAGCTGCTGGCGGGCTACACCGGCCTGATCAGCCTGGGCCACGCCGCCTATTTCGGCGCCGCCGCCTACGCCGTCGCGATGCTCACGCCGCGCTACGAGGCCGGCAACGGCTGGCTGCTGCTCCTGGCAGCGATCGCCTGTGCGGCGCTGCTCGCGTTCATCATCGGTTTCCTGGTGATGCGCACGCGCGGCATCTATTTCATCATGGTCACCCTGGCCTTCGGCCAGCTGGTGTACTTCGTGTTCCACGACGTCGAGATATTCGGCGGCAGCGACGGCACATATATCTACAACAAGCCGGCGTTCGAGCTGGGGAGCCTGCGCCTCGTCGACCTTGACCAAGCCTCCCACGTCTACTGGCTCACGCTGCTCGGCCTGGCGCTCACGCTGGGTGTAATCGGGCTGGTATTGCGCTCGCGGCTCGGCCACGCGCTGGTCGGCATCCGGCACAACGAGCCTCGCATGCGGGCAGCCGGCTTCGATACGTTTGCCTACAAGCTCGCCAGCTTCACCCTGGGCGGCGCCCTCGCTGGGCTGGCGGGCTTTCTCTACGCCACCCAGCATGGCTACGTCAATCCGGAGCTCGTGTCCTGGCACCAGTCCGGCAACGCGCTCCTGATGATCATCCTCGGCGGGTTGGGCAGCATGGCGGGCGCCGTGGCCGGCGCCGCCACCTTCGTGCTGCTGGCCGAATGGTTCCAGGACCTCACCAAGCACTGGCAGCTGCTGATGGGCGGGTTCATCATCCTGGCCGTGGCGTGGATGCCGCAAGGCCTGGCCGGAGGCTTCTCGGGCCTGCGCCTGCCCCGCCGCGGCCGCGCGCGCCCCGCCTCGCCTCGCATCCCAACCCACCCGGTGGGCGACGACCTCGCGTCGCCGCGCGCCACGGCTACGGAACAGACGACATGACGGCAGTGCTCCAAGCCCACGGGCTGAGCCGCCATTTCGGCGCGCTCAAAGCCATCGACAATGTTTCCCTCGCCCTCGCGCCCGATCGCATCCATGCCGTGATCGGCACCAACGGCGCGGGCAAATCGACGCTCATCCACCTGCTCTCGGGAGAGCTTGCGCCCACCTCTGGCTGGATCAGCCTGCACGGCCGCGACATCACGAATTGGTCGCAGCCGCGCCGCGCCCAGGCGGGCATAGGCCGCAGCTACCAGCGCAATACCATCTTCCTGCCACTGACGGTACGTGAAAACTGCCGCCTCGCCGCGCAGGCGCGCGCCCAGCGGCCCTGGCGGATCTGGGAATCGGCGCAGGCGTGCAAGGCCAGCCAGGAGCGCGCCGACGACGCGATGGAGCGCACGGGGCTCTCGGCCCTGGCAGACAAGCCCGCCGCCAGCCTCTCGCACGGCCAAAAGCGCCAGCTGGAAGTCGCCATGTGCCTGGCGACCTCGCCGACGGTGCTGCTGCTCGACGAACCGCTCGCCGGCATGGGCGCGGAGGAATCCGAGCGCATGCTGGAGCTACTGCGCCGGCTGAGGAAAGGCCACGCCATCCTGCTGGTGGAGCACGACATGGACGCGGTCTTCGCCGTGGCCGACGACATCACCGTCATGGTCAACGGCAGCCCCATCGCCACCGGCCTGCCGGCCGAGGTCCGCAACAATCTGGACGTCCAGGAAGCCTACCTGGGCGCAGCCCATTGAGCGACGCGAGGAAGCAAGGGATGGAAACGCTCATCGACGCCCGCGGGATCCACGCGTGGTATGGCAGCAGCCACATTCTGCACGGCATCGACTTTCGGCTGGGACGCGGCGAAACCCTCGGCCTGCTGGGCCGCAACGGCATGGGTAAGTCCACGTTGATCCGTACCCTGCTCGGCCACGTCAGGGAGCGCGAAGGCCAGATCGTGATCGGAGGCCGCGACTTGTCGCGCGGCAAACCTTACGAAGCCGCCCAGGTCGGCATCGCCTACGTACCCGAAGGACGCGGCATCTTCCCCAACCTGACGGTGAAGGAAAACCTGGTCATGGCCGCGCGCCGGGGCACGGACGGGCGCGCCGAGTGGACGCTGGACCGCGTGCTCGCGACCTTTCCCCGGCTCACCGAAAGGCTGGGCAACCTGGGCTGGCAGCTTTCAGGGGGGGAGCAGCAGATGCTCTCCATCGGCCGCGCGCTGATGACCAACCCCGCAGCGATCATCCTGGACGAAGCGACCGAAGGCCTCGCGCCCCTGATCGTGGCCGAGATCTGGCGCGTCATCGGCGAGATCCGGCGCACCGGCCTGGCGGCCCTCGTCGTGGACCGCAACTACCGGATGGTCATGGCCAATGCGGACCGCCTGATGGTGCTGGAAAAAGGGCGCGTGGTGCAGGAAGGGCTGGCCGAGGACCTGCGGCGCCGGCCGGAAACGCTCAGCCGCTACCTGGGCGTCTAGGCGGGATCAGTCGTCCCCGCCCTCCGTCTGCTCCGGCGGGATCTCGAACACCTGCCGCAGGTAGGCCAGATAGGCCTTGTCCTCGCACATGGTCTTCTCCGGCGTGTCGGACACCTTGGCCACCGGTTGCCCGTTGCACTTGACCATTTTCATGACGACCTGCAGCGGCTGGTAACTGAGGTCGTTGGTCAAGTTGGTGCCGATGCCGAAGGCAGTGTTGCAGCGCCCCTTGAAGTGCTTGGCCAGTTTGATGGCCAACGGAAAGGTCAGGCCGTCGGAGAACACCAGCGTCTTGGTGCGGGGATCGACCCGGTTCTGCTTATAGTGTTCGATCAGGCGTTCCCCCCAAATGAAGGGATCGCCGGAGTCGTGGCGCGCGCCGTCGAACAGCTTGCAGAAGTACATGTCGAAATCGCGCAGGAACGCGTTCATTCCGTAAACGTCGGACAGCGCGATGCCCAGGTCGCCGCGATACTCGCGTGCCCAGACCTCGAAACCGTAGATCTGCGAATCGCGCAGGCGCGGCCCCAGCGCCTGGCAGGCTTGCAGATACTCGTGCGCCATGGTGCCCAGCGGCGTCAGCCCGTGCTTCATGGCGAGGTAGACGTTGCTGGTTCCCGCAAAATTCTCCGGCATCTGCTCTTTGAGCGTGATGACGACTTCTTCGTGCCAGGCCTTGGAAAAGCGCCGGCGGGTTCCGTAGTCGGCAACATGGAAATCGTGCAGCTCCGGATCGCTGCGCACCATCTCCACTTTGCTCATGAGGCGCTGCCGCCCCTCAGCATAGGCCGGGACGAGGTGGTTGTTGCGGAAATAGACCTCGTTGATGATGGCCAGCACCGGGATTTCGAACAGGATCGTGTGCAGCCACGGCCCCCGGACCACGATGTCGAGCTCGCCCGGCGCCTGCGCCTTGGAGACCGATATGCAGCGCCTGGGCAGGCGGAACAGCCCGAGGAAGTCGACGAAATCGCTCTTGATGAACCTCAGGCTGCCCAGGTAGGCGAGCTCCTCCTCGGTGAAGCGCAGCTCGCACAGCGCATCGATTTCTTCGCGGATCTCGTCCACATACGGATGCAGGTCTATCCCCGGCGTGCGGCACTTGTACTTGTACTCGACCTGCGCCGCGGGGAAATGATGCAGGACCACCTGCATCATGGTGAACTTATAGAGGTCGGTATCCAGCAAAGACGTGATGATCATGACTGCGGACCACTCTGGTTGCCATAGGGCGTGCCGAGATTGCCTCCGGACATGCCGTAAACGTGCTCGGGCCCGGGAAATGCGCCGCTCTCGACTTCCGTGACATAGCGGCGGAACGCCTGCAGCACCGCATCCCCGCCGGCCGGGGCGTTCACCATGTAGTTCTTGACGAACTTGGCGGGCGTCGAGGTCAGCCCCAGCATGTCGTGCATGACGAGCACCTGTCCGGAACACGCGGCCGAGGCACCGATGCCGATGGTGATCAGGTCCACCGCCTCGCACACTTGGCGCGCCACCGGATCGGGCACTGCCTCAATCACCATCATTGCCGCGCCCGCGGCCTCGACCGCCTTGGCGTCGGCCACGATGCGCCTGGCCTCGGCGTCTTCCTTGCCCTGCACGCGATAGCCGCCCAGCGCATGCACGTGCGAGGGCAGCAGGCCGATGTGGCCGCAGACGGGGACGCCGCTGCGCACGAGCAGCTCGATCGTGGGCGCGAGTTCCGCCCCGCCTTCGATCTTGACCATTTGCGCCCCGGCCTGCAGCAGCGTCACGGCATTGCGCAGCGCCTGCTGCGGACTTTCCTGGTACGTGCCGAACGGCATGTCGGCCAACAGGAACGGCCGCCGCGTACCCCGGGCCACGCATGAAACGTGGTAGGCCACATCCTGCAGCTGGACCGGCAACGTGGAGTCCCGCCCCTGCACGACCATGCCCAAGGTGTCGCCGACCAGGATGCAATCGACCTCGGCATCCTCCATTACCTTGGCGAAACCGGCGTCGTAACACGTCAGCATGGAAATCTTGCGGCCTGCGGCGAGTTTCTTGCGCAGCGCGGTCAGGGTGGATCGCATCGTACGGTCTCCAGTGATGCCTTTTTGCGTAACTGAAGAAAATAGCACAAGCATGGGTTTACCCGCATGCCGGCCCGGCCGCGGCCGTGCGCCCGAAGCGCGCTCCATCCATGGCACCGCAAGGGGTATGCCGGCCGGATTCTCCCAGTCCGGTAAAATGATGGGCTTGACCTAAACTTTATTCCAGCCCGCCCTGGAGCAGCCTATGACTCACGTCGTCACCGAGAACTGCATCAAATGCAAATACACCGATTGCGTTGACGTCTGCCCGGTCGACTGCTTTCGCGAAGGCCCTAACTTTCTGGTGATCGACCCCGACGAGTGCATCGATTGCGCCGTCTGCATCCCCGAATGCCCGGCCAACGCCATCATGGCCGAAGAAGACGTACCTGCCGACCAAGTCCACTTCATCCAGCTCAACGCCGAGCTGGCGCAAACCTGGCCCAGCATCACCCGTACCAAAGAGCCGCTGCCCGACGCCGACGAGTGGAAGGACAAGACGGGCAAGCTGGCGCTGCTGGAGCGATAACGACCCGTTTTCGCGCCGACGCATCGTCATTCCAGTTTTCAGGGCCGCCTCCGGGGCGGCTGGCCGGCGCTGGCGGCCCCGGCCGGGGACGCCCAGGAAATAATGACCGCTGAAAAATACACCGTCGAAACCGTCACCTGGGTCAAGACCTGGGTCCCGCACAAGCTCTTCTCTTTCCGTACGACACGATCGCCAGGCTTTCGTTTCGCGCCGGGGCAGTTCGCCCGCCTGGGCATAGAACGGCAGGACCCTGACGCCGAGGACGGATCCGGGCGGCGCATCGTCTGGCGGGCCTATTCCATCGTATCGGCGCCTTACGACGACTTCCTCGAGTTTTTTTCCATCGTCGTGCCGGGCGGCGAGTTCACCAGCGCGCTCGAGCACCTGCGCGAAGGCGACCGCATCTACGTCGACAAAACGAGCTTCGGCTTCCTGACCACGGCGGCCTTCCCTGCCGGCAAGGACTTGTGGATGCTGGCATCGGGAACGGGACTGGCGCCTTTCGTCTCTGTCCTGCAGGACCTGGAGGTCTGGGAAACATACGATCATCTGATCGTAGTGCACAGCGTGCGCACGCCGCAGGAATTGGTGTATCGCGACGTCATCGAAGGCCTGCGCAACCACGAGGTTTTTGGCGAATTTTGCCGCGGGCGGCCGGACAAGCTCATCTACCTGCCATCGGTCACGCGCGAAAAGGTGGAAGGCGCGATGAGCGACCGCATCACGACGCTGATAGCCAACGGCGAGCTGGAAAGGCGCGCCGGCGTGACGCTGGATCCGGCACGCTCGCGCGTCATGCTCTGCGGCAACCCCGACATGGTCTCGGACCTGCGCAAGCTGCTGGCCGAACGCGGTTTCGGCACCTCCCGGCGGGGCAAGCCGGGGAACCTGGCGGTCGAGAATTACTGGTAGGGGTAGCTTCGCCTCCCTCCCCAGGCCGCGAACCGCGCGGATTGTGCAATGCAATATAATCGTTTGACGGCAACGATCGTTTGCACCCAGGTCTGGAGCAAAGATGCTGTATCAATTGCATGAATGGCAGCGGGCGCTGCTCACCCCTTTCGCGCACTTTGCGGACGCGACGGCACAGCTTTTCTCTAATCCGTACAGCCCCCTCGCCTATACGCCGATGTCCCGGCGCCTTGCGGCGGGCTACGAACTGCTGTACCGGCTGGGCAAGGACTACGAAAAGCCGGCCTGGGGGCTCACGTCCACGACCATGGACGGCGCCGACGCCGTCGTCACCGAAGAGATCGCCGCTGCGCGTCCATTCTGCAACCTCGTGCATTTCGTGCGCACCCCGGCCGGCCGCAAGCCCGCCAGGCGCAAGCCCGATCCGACCGTACTGCTGGTGGCGCCGCTCTCCGGCCACCACGCGACGCTGCTGCGCGACACCGTGCGCGCCCTGCTTCCCGCGCACGACGTCTACGTCACGGACTGGATAGATGCCCGCATGGTGCCGGTCTCTGCCGGCCCGTTCCACTTGGCCGACTACGTGGACTACATCCGGGATTTCATCCGCCAGCTGGGGCCGGACGTCCACGTGATTTCCGTCTGTCAGCCTACCGTCCCCGTGCTCGCCGCGGTGTCGCTCATGGCCTCGGAAGGCGATCCCAAGCTGCCGCGCAGCATGGTCATGATGGGCGGCCCCATCGACCCGCGCAAGTCGCCCACGCAAGTGAACAACCTGGCGACGACCAAACCCTACTCCTGGTTCGAGACGAACCTCATCCACCGCGTGCCGCCGCGCTTTCCCGGGGCCGGTCGCCAGGTATATCCGGGCTTCCTCCAGCATGCCGGCTTCGTGAGCATGAATCCCGACCGGCACCTGAAATCCCACTACGATTTCTACCTCGACCTGGTGCGCGGGGATGAAGAGGACGCCGAGGCGCATCGCCGCTTCTACGACGAATACAACGCCGTGCTGGACATGCCGGCCGAGTACTATCTGGACACCATACGCATCGTGTTCCAAGAGTTCCAGCTTCCGCGCGGGGTCTGGAAAGTGCAGGGCAAGCTTGTCAAGCCGGCAGACATCGAATCGGTCGCGCTCTTCACCATCGAAGGCGAGCTGGACGACATTTCCGGCTCCGGCCAGACCCGGGCCGCGCACGACCTGTGCAGCGGCATTCCGGCCGAACGCAAGCGTCACTTCACGGCGCCACGTTGCGGCCACTACGGCATTTTCTCGGGAAGGCGCTGGCGCGAGATGATTTGCCCCCAGATTGCCGCCTTCATTCGCCAGCACAGCCATCCCGCCTGACGAGGACGCCCGTGAGCCTGGTTGACCTGGTCGACGCGGAACTGCCCCAGACGCAATGCACCAAGTGCGGCTACGAGGGATGCCGCCCATACGCCGAAGCCATCGTGCGCGGCGAAGCATCCATCAATCGTTGTCCGCCCGGCGGCGACGAAGGCATCGTCAAGCTCGCCGCCCTTTTGCAACGGCCGGTGTTGCCGCTGGACGAAACGCGCGGGAGGCACGAACCGCTGAGGGTGGCGCGCATCGACGAACAGCACTGCATAGGCTGCACGCTCTGCATCCGGGCCTGTCCGGTGGACGCCATCGTGGGCGCCAACAAGGCCATGCATACGGTGCTGCCCGAGCTGTGCACGGGCTGCGACCTGTGCGTGGCTCCGTGTCCTGTGGACTGCATCGTGATGGAGCCCGCTCCCGGCGGGCGCACCTGGACGCGGCAAGACGCCGACGCCGCGAGGCTGCGCCATCGGCGCCGGCAGGAGAGGCTCGCCCGCGAAAGCCTCGAGGACCAAGAACGGCTGCGCGCCAAGTCCCAACTCCAAGGCGCTTCCCCGCTCGCCCCCGCAGCCTCCGCTGCGGCAGCCACCGGCGCCGACGAAGCGGCCGAACGCAAACGTGCCATACTGCAGGCCGCGCTGGCCCGGGCGCGCGCCCGGCGGGCGCATTGATCCATCCCGAACAAGACGGCCATCGCCGCGTCTGCATGAATTCTGCCAAACGACTCGCTATTTTCGAGCGCCTGCAAGCCGCCAATCCCACGCCGACGACGGAGCTGGAATACCAAACCACGTTCCAGCTGCTCATTGCGGTCATCCTTTCGGCGCAGGCCACCGACAAATCCGTCAACCTGGCGACGCGCCGCTTCTTCCCCCAGTACGGCACGCCCGAGAAACTGCTCGAGCTGGGCGAGGAAGGGCTGATCGAGTACATCCGCACCATCAATCTCTACAAGACCAAGGCCAAGAACGTCATCGCTACCTGCCGGATCCTGCTCGAGCAGCACGGCGGGGAAGTACCCGCCAGCCGGGAAGCGCTCGAGGCGCTGCCCGGCGTCGGCCGCAAGACCGCCAATGTGGTGCTCAATACGGCCTTCCGGCAAGTCGCCATGGCTGTCGACACCCACATCTTCCGCGTGGCCAACCGCACCCGCCTGGCGCCCGGCAAGACCGTGCGCGAGGTGGAAGACCGCCTCCTCAAGGTAGTGCCCAAGCCCTTCCTGCTGGACGCCCATCACTGGCTCATCTTGCACGGACGCTACGTCTGCCTCGCCCGCAAGCCCAAATGCCCGGAATGCGGCATCGCAGACTTGTGCGAGTACAAGGAGAAGACGCTGCCCGCGTGAGTCGCCCGGCTCGACCGGCGGGCACGCGGTTTGCGGCGTACCCGGCATTCTGGAAGGAGCATGTGATGACCCACAGCAGCGTGCTGGGCGCCCCCGACGCAGCGCCCGACGAGGACAAGACCGGAGCGCTGGGACCGAGCGATACCTCCGACTCAGGCAGCGACTTGGCCGGCTTGCCGGACGAGGCCACGGACACCGATTCGGGCGGCACCGGCGAGCGCGGTTCCGTCGATCCGCAAGAAGAGCAAGCGGGAAGTGACGTGCTGCCCGATGAGGTGGTGGATGAAGAGCGCCTCGTGCGTTCGCATCCCGGCGACAATGAGGACGACGCCACCGAACGCCGGTGACGGGCCGCCCCCGCCCGCGACACCATCGATCAATGCACCGTGTGCCGCGCCGCCCGCGGGTGGCCGTCCATGGCGTCCTCGGGCCGGGCCGGGACCTTGTCGCTCAGTACCGGCGCCGCTACGGGGTCGAAATCTGTCCAGTCGCCCTCGCGCCAGCGGCCTTCGGCCTTTTCCACGTCTTTGCCACCGCAATCGCGCAACACGCGTGCGGCGACAGCCTCCGACTCACGCGTCACATGCACGGCGGCCAAGACACCCGCCCGGCGCATGCCGGTCGTGTGGCCGGCCCGATGGGCGCGTGCGGCACTACGCGTTGCTGCCAGCGCGCCCGCCAGCGATCCCACGTAGGCCCCCACCCCGACGGCCAGCAGCAAGGCGAGTACCGACCCCCCCGCGTACAGCCAGATGACGCTGCCGATCAAGGCACCGGCCAGCCCCAGCAGCGCGGCACCCGCCACGGCCCCGCGCCGGGTCTTGCTCGCACCGGGGTCGACCGCCTGGTCCCCGCCCAGGGAGTAGCGGTCGTGCTGCCCAGCGGGATTGACGAAGAAAATGGACACGTCCTCGGGGGCGAAGCCGGCGCCAAACAGCTGGCGGCCGGCTTGCTCGGCCTCGGGGAATGAATCGAAGCGAGCAGCAACGATGAGTGACACGGCTGTCTCCTATCTGTTCACGGATAGGAAACTGCTAGCACGGACCGTGCCGCCTCACTCCTCTTCCGGAGGGGTGGGCGGAGATGGCGGCAGATCGGGATCGATGGGGTCGGGTTCCTGCGCTGGCGGCACGGGCGGGTCGCCCACCGGCGTACGCGGCGGGTCGCCGACCGGCGGAGGATCCTTGACGGGCGGATCGGGAGGAACGGCGTGCAGGCTCAATTCGAACATGAGGTCTCCATGACTGCATGAGGCGTCATGACACGGGCGCGTCGTGCACGTCCGTTTCGCGCGCATCGCTCGCGGCATACTCCTCCAGCCGGTTGTAAAGCGTCTTTAGGCTAATGCCCAACATCTCGGCGGCATGCTTCTTGACGCCTCCACAGTGCTGCAGCGTCGCGAAGATCAGGCGCTTATCCGCTTCTGCAAGCGACATGCCTACCGAAATCGTGACCAGCGGTTCGCTTTCGGCCTTGCCGGCCGGAGCCAGTCGTATGGGTGCCGCCACCGAATCGATCAGCCCGCCGTCGGCCATGATGAACGCGCGGTGCACGTAGTTCTTCAATTCACGCACGTTGCCTGGCCAGGAATGCGCCACCATGTCGGCCAGCATAGCCGGCGAAAATGACTTGGAAGTCTTGTGCGTTTCGTTGAGCTGGTCGAGGAAACTCTGGGCCAGCAGCTCGACGTCCTTGCCGCGCTCCCGCAGGGGCGGAAGGTGAATGGGGAATACGTTCAGGCGATGATAGAGATCCTCGCGCAGCTTGCCTTCAGCCACTGCCTCCTGCGGATTGCGGTTCGTGGCGGCGATGATGCGCACGTCGCATTCGATTTCCTGGTTAGTGCCGACCCGCATGAAAACGCCCGTTTCGAGCACCCGCAGGAGCTTCACCTGCAGCTCGATGGGCATTTCCGTGATCTCGTCCAGGAACAAGGTCCCGCCGTGGGAGCGCTCGAAGTACCCCTTGTGCTGGCGCTCTGCTCCCGTGAAGCTGCCGCGCTCGTGCCCGAACATTTCGCTTTCGATCAAATTGGGCGAAATCGCGCCGCAGTTCACGGCCAGGAACGGGCGCTTGCGCCGCAGGCTGAGGTCGTGCAGGGTCTGGGCGGCGAGCTCCTTGCCGGTGCCGCTTTCGCCGATCAGCAGCACCGTGGCCTCCGTGGGCGCAACCTTGCCGATCTGGTCATAGAGATCCTGCATGGCCGCAGAGCTTCCGAGCATGCGCCCAAAGCGACCGAACCGCCTCAATTCGCCGCGTAGCGAACCAATCTCGGCTTTCAGGTCTCCTGCACGCGGGATGCGATCCAGGATGGCCTTGAGCCGCTGCATGTTGATCGGCTTGATGAGGTAGTCTGCCGCCCCCAGCCGCAAGGCGTCGACCGCGCTTTCGACGCTCGCATGGCCGGTAATGAGAATGACCTCTACCGGGATCGACGGGTCGAGCTCCTTGAATAAGTCCATGCCGCTGCCGTCGGGAAGCTTGAGATCGGTCAGCACCACGTCTGGACTCTGGCGCACGATCTGGATCCGGGCCTCACGGAGGTCGCCCGCCACTGCGGTGGTAAAGCCTTCAGCGCTGACGATTTCCGCCAGGGCGGCTCGAGTATTCGGTTCATCGTCCACGATCAGGACATGCGGCATGCGTCAAGGCTCCACGATAAACAGGTCACGCAGCCGGGGCCGCCTCCCGGGGGCAGCCATTCGGCCGTCAAAAGGATGTCCGTATCGACGGGCTGAGCACCGCCCGACATGCATTCTGCCGCGGGCCGGCGCAATGCGCCACTAGCGCCGCATGGACAGCAGGCCGATGACCGCGCCCACGGCGGCGGCTATGCCGACCGCCCTCCATGGATTCTCTCGCACGTAGGCATCCGTGTGAGCCGAAACCTGGCGGTAGGACGCCGCAGCGCCACGCTGCGCGTCCCGGAACAGGTCCCGGGCGCGGTCCATCTCGTCACGGAGCCGGTGGCGCGCAGCCTCGAGCTCCTGGCTGGTGAAGTCCGCCTTGTTTTTCAACAGAGCTTCGGTGTCCTCGACGGCCCCGCGCAAATGCTCGACTACCTTGCTCTTTCCTTGCCAGTCGTTCGAATGCCAACCCATATCCTCTCCCTGTTTCGGTTCCGGGCTAGCGTCTCAACGCACCCAGCAGAAGCGTCACCACGAAAACGATGACGAAAACGTAGAACAGTATCTTCGCGATCTCCGCGGCGCCGGAAGCGATTCCTCCGAATCCGAAAAGCGCGGCGATCAATGCAATTACGAAGAAAATGGCGGCCCATCGCAACATCGCTTACTCCTTGTATAGATCCAGCGTCGAGCAGACCGGGTCGTGCGCCGGCGCCACTCCGGAAAGCAGCGCTCGCAGTTTTCGTACCGTGGCGCCAGACGTCACGCCGGTGCTCCGCCAGCAGACCACGACAACCGGCGATTGGCCATGGTCCAAGTGCAAGGAATAGGTAAGAATTACATGAAAACTTGTAAATTCCATGCTTACGGATGGGCGTTGCCACAGCCCGTTACCACGTGCATGTCCCCGGCGCCCCGCGGGGCGCCCGCGACTGCTTAGAATGGGGCCTTGCCGCCCAGCGACGCGGCTCGCCTCGCCCCTGGAGCCCCATGCGGAAGGAACCGGCAATGCGCCCTGACGAAGCCCAGGCCTCGACGATCGATACCGAAACGCAACGCCCGGGTTCCGACGGCAACGCCGCTCCCTCGGCCGAGCGCCTACCGGATGCCCGGGACCACTACGGACTGCTGTATGGCGCATCACCCGCCATGCGGGAGTTGTACCAACAGATCGAGAAAGTCGCGCCCACTTCGCTCACCGTGCTCATCATCGGCGAGAGCGGCACGGGCAAGGAATTGGTCGCGCGCACGCTGCACGAGAAGAGCCCCCGCTCCAGCGGCCCCTTTATCCCGGTGAACTGCGGTGCCATCCCCTCCACCCTCATCGAGGGCGAGCTGTTCGGCCACGAAAAGGGCAGTTTCACCGGCGCCATCCAGCAGCACGCCGGGTATTTCGAACGCGCCGCCGGCGGCACGATATTCCTGGACGAGATCACGGAAATGGCGCCGGACATGCAGATCAAGCTGCTCCGCGTCCTCGAGACCGCCGCCTTTCACCGCGTGGGGGGGACGGAGCAGATCTCAACCGACGTCCGCGTCATCGCAGCGACCAATCGCGACCCGCAACTTGCCGTCCAGGACGGCAGGTTCCGGGAAGACCTGCTGTATCGACTCGCGGTATTTCCCTTGCGCGTGCCACCGCTGCGCGAGCGCACCTCTGACATCGAGCTGCTCGCGCGGCGCTTCCTCGACCAACTCAACGCGGCCGAGAAAACCCGCAAGCGCTTCGCCAAGGGCACCCTCGACAACCTACGCCACCATCGCTGGCCGGGCAACGTGCGGGAGCTGAAGAACGCGATCCACCGCGCCTTCATACTCGCTGACGAGGAAGTCGAGGTGCGCAGCCCCGAGCCGGCTCCGCGGAACCGACGGATCGTGCGTCGCGACGGCCGCATCGAGCTGGCCGTGGGCACGCCGCTGCCCGAAGCGCAGCGGGAGCTCATCCTGGCCACGCTGGCCCATTTCGGCGGCGACAAGCGGCAAACCGCCAGTACGCTGGGCATCAGCCTCAAGACACTCTACAACCGGCTCGACAGCTACAAGCACGGCGGCGCTGACGCCTGAACGCTGCCCGCCGGCACGGATGCCAGGGATGACCGGACACTCAGAGCCAGCGCTCCCACAGCCGGGCGAAGAACTCCTTGAACCGCTGTGAAACCGGCCGCCTGCGCCACTGTTCGGCATCCACCCGTACCGCGGCGCGGCGGTCCGCCTCGAACAGCGCTTCCATTTCCGCGCCGAATCCGGCTCCGAGAATGACCGCATTGATTTCGTGATTCAGGGTAAAGCTGCGCCAATCGAGGTTACTAGACCCCGCCGTGGACCAAACGCCGTCTACCACCGCAGTCTTAGCATGAAGCAAGGCATCCTTGCGTTCGTAGATTTTCACCCCTGCTTCCAGCAGCGTTTCGTAATGCGAGCGTCCTGCGTGGAACACGATGGAAGAATCGCTGAACCCCGGCAACAGCAAGACGACGTCCACGCCCCGCTGCGCCGCCTCGCACAACGCCGCGATAAAGGCGGGATCGGGAACGAAGTAGGCCATCGTGACATGGATGGAGCGCTGCGCGCTGTTGATGGCTGAGAGCAGCGTCAGGTAAATCGCGTGATTGTCGCTTTCACCGGGACGATTGACGAGGATGCGCACCACGTGCGGTCCGCTGCGGGGTTGCGGGACGAGGAAATCCGCGGCGCCCAGGTCCGGGCCATCCTGGCTGCGCCAGCCGTCGAGGAAAACGCGCTCGACATCCTGGACTGCAGGCCCGCGTATGCTGATATGGGTGTCGCGCCAGGGCGCGCTTTGCGCATCTGCCGCCTTTCCGCCCGAAGAGCCGCGCCCCGGCCGGGACGCGTAGACGTCGCTCAGGTTGATGCCCCCGACAAAAGCGATTTCACCGTCGACCACCAGGATCTTCCGGTGGCTGCGCTCATTGAGGGACCACGCACCGCGTCCTTGGAGGGGATTGACCGGATTGAAGAACACCACCTGCACGCCCGCCTGCCGCATGCGTTCGAAAAGCTCCGGCGGCACGGACAGCGTGCCCACGGCATCGACCATCACGGCCACTGCCACACCTTCCCCACGCTTGTCGATGAGGCGTTGCGCGATACGCAAGCCCACGGCATCGGCCTCGAAGATGTAGCTCTCTAGGTGAATGAAACGCCGGGCGCCGCCGATGGCCGTTTCCATCGCCGCATAGGTGCTGGGACCGTCGGCGAACAACTGCACGGCGTTGCCGGCGACGAGCGGCGCATCGGCCACCGCCTCTTCCACCTGCAGGTGCCGGGCCAGGAAGTCCTGCGCGCCGGCGCCTGCGCCCAAGCGCTGGATGATGCGCCGGCTCTCCCGGTAGGTCAGCCATCCGCTGTCGGTGGAAATGCGCACCTCGCGCCGGGGCGGCGCGTCTTCTGCGTCGGGCAGGGGGTGCGCGCAACCGAGAGCCGAGAGGACTGCCGCGACACAAACAACGAAGCCAAAGAACGTAATCATTCTGTCATGCACTCCACGTTATGTAGTGGATGGCCCCTGGCCCGGTGGGCCTTGCGCAGGTAAAACTTACCGAACCGGCAAGAGCTGCACGCCATTGTCTACCGCTGCGCTGCGTCTGCCTACCGTTTCGCGATTGGCACGAAGCTTGCAATTGCTTGAGATCGCGACACCTGGGGGCCGGCCTCGGCCCCCGCATCCAAAGCACGGGAGACGGCCTTGGTACAAGCCACGTACGACATGCGAGTGCGTCAGCAATTATCCTTGACGCCAAGACTCCAGCAGTCGGTCAAGCTGCTGCAGATGTCCGCACTCGAATTCACGCAAGAGCTGCAACAGGCAATCGCGACCAATCCATTCCTGGAAGAAGACGATCAGGACGACGCGCCGCCCGCGGAAGAAACGGTGCTGTCGGTCGATCGCAACGCGGGCGAGATTTCGCAGGCCGAAGAAGCCGACCTGCGCGCCTCCGAACCGCCCCCGTTCGACCCGGAACCGTATTCGGCGCCGTATCCCAGCGACCGAAGCCGCGACGACGACGGCGACGAACGTCCCGACGTCGGGCAATGGACACACAGCTGCGTCGGCCTGCACGATCACCTGCACCAGCAGCTCTGCGGATACCGCCTGGGCGCACGAGACCGCCTGCTGGCGGAGGTCATCATCGAAGCGCTGGATGAAGACGGTTATCTGCGGCAGGATCTCGACGAACTTGCCGTCTCCTTGGCCATTTCCCCGCCGCCCCACCCCGACGAATGGATGGTTGCCCTCAAGCTCGTCCAACACCTGGACGCGCCCGGATTGGCAGCACGCAGCCTCGGCGAGTGCTTGCGGCTGCAGTTGGAATCCCTCGATTCCGGAACGCCGGGCCGCATGCTGGCCATGGAAATCGCCGGCTCGCACCTGGACCTCATGGCCCGGCGCGAGACGGCCGAACTTCGCCGCAAGCTCGGGTGCAATGAAAGCGAGCTCGCGGTCGCGTGCCGCCTGATCCGAAGCCTGAATCCGCGTCCCGGCCTGGCGTTTTCCGAGCCCGAGAGCGACCACATCGTGCCGGACGTCATCGTGCGCAAGGTCAGGAACAGATGGATCATTACGACCAACCCCGCGGTGATGCCCAAGGCGCGGCTGCACCAGGCCTACGCCAACCTGTTCCGCAAGGCGCGCTATGACGACCGCGCGCCCCTGGCGCAGGAACTGCAGGAAGCGCGCTGGCTGATTCGGAACGTTGAACAGCGCTTCGCCACGATACAACGGGTGGCCGAAGCCATCGTCGCCCACCAGCGCACGTTCTTCGACTACGGCGAGATCGCGCTCAAACCCCTGGTGCTGCGCAAAGTGGCCGAGGAACTCGACCTGCACGAGTCCACGGTCTCGCGCGCGACGAACAACAAATACATGGCGACGCCCCGCGGCGTTTTCGAATTCAAGCACTTCTTTTCGAGGGAATTGGCCACGGACACCGGCGGGCGCTGTTCGGCCGCGGCCGTGCGCGCGCTGATCCGCGACATGATTGCCGCGGAGAATCCGCGCGAGCCGCTCTCGGACGTCGCACTGACACGCTTGCTCGCGGAACAGGGCGTGGTGGTGGCGAGGCGCACGGTCACAAAATATCGGGACTTGATGAAAGTCCCGCCGGCCGAATTGCGCAAACAACCCTGACCCATTAAAACGGGGGTGTGGAGGCAGCCGCCTCTTCTGGATTTCCCCATGCGCGCATTGAAACTCCTGGCTGCCTTCGCTGGCCTTCTCCTGCTTCTCATCGCCGCCGCGCTGTTGACCGATTGGCGTTTCCTGCGCGGCACCGTGGAGCGCATCGCCAGCGACAAGCTGGGGCGCCCGGTGATGCTGGACGAATTTCGCATGCAGCTGCGTCCCGTCACGCGCATTCATCTCCAGGGGTTGAAGGTCGACAACCTTCCGCAGTTCCGCCCGCAGCGCATGGTCGAGGCCGAAGCGGTCGATATCCACGTCCGGCTGCTACCGCTGCTCAAGCGCGCCATCGTGCTGGACTTGCTGTCCATCGACGGCGGCCAAGTGCACCTGGCGCGGAACGACAAGCTCGACAACTGGACCCTGCCGAAATCGGAAGACTCCGGCCCGCCGCCGGACATCGTGCTGCGCACGCTCGCCTTCAACCGTCTAGCGATCACGTACGACGACAGCGTGCTGGACGTTGCTGGCAAGCTGCGCGCCGACAGCGAAGCACCACCACCATCGGGGCCCGCCTATGGGATGAAGCTCCAGTTCGACGGCAAGTACCGCGAAGGGGTGTTCGGCGGCGTCGCGCGTGCCGGAAGTATCCTGACCCTCCGGGACTCGGGCACCCCGTTTCCCTTTTCCATCGACGCCCAAGCCGGACGGACGCGCATCCGCGCCGAAGGGCAGGTCGGGGATATTTTCGGCGATGCCCAGGTGGACCTCGCCCTCGACGCCAGCGGACCGACCTTGTCGACGCTTTATCCCTACATCGACCTGCCGCTGCCCGCCACCCCGCCCTACCGGCTCAAGGGGCAGCTCAGGCGCACCGCAACGACTTTCGACCTGGTCGGCATGCAAGGAACCATCGGCTCCACAGACATATCCGGCGATGCGCACTACGAAATGCGCGCACACAAGCCGCTACTGCGCGCCCGGCTCAAGAGCCGCGTCTTGGACATGAAAGACCTCGGCCCGCTGATCGGCGTGGGCGATGATTCGGAGCACGATGCCAAGAAGAACGCCCGCGCGTCGGACGGCCGCGTCCTACCAGATGCCGAATTCGAGCTCGAACGCCTCAACGCCATCGACGCAGACGTGACCTTGGACGCCGGCGACGTACGCGTGCGCGGTCCCTGGGCATTCGACGATTTCTCGTCCCGGCTCGTATTGCAAGACGGCGTGCTCAAGCTCGCTCCCCTGAACTTCGGCTACGCGGGCGGCAAGCTACGGGCGGACATCACGATGGATGCGCGCCAGCCGGTCATCCGCGCCGACGCCCGGATCGCGATCCAACGCGCACGGCTGAACCGCCTGTTTCCCGACGTGGAACTGATGAAGAAAAGCGAGGGTACGCTAGGCGCCGACGTCAAGCTCAAGACGACCGGCAACTCCGTGCGCGCCATGCTCGCCCACGCAGGCGGGTCGCTCGGGCTGGCCGTGACGGGCGGCGAAATCTCGAACCTGCTGGTCGAAGCGATCGGGCTGGACGCGGGACAGGCGCTTGGGTTCCTGATCGGGGGGGACGAAGCGACTCGCCTGCGGTGCGCCGTAGCAACCTTCGACGTGAAGCAAGGCCTCGCCACGGCACAGGCATTCGTCGTCGATACCGACGATACGCGTATCGACGGGAGCGGCACGATCGACCTCCGGACCGAAAAGCTGAACCTGCGCCTGGAGCCTCAGCCCAAGGACAAGAGCATCCTGGCCGCCCGCTCGCCGATCAACATCGTCGGCACCTTCGCCAAACCGGACTTCGAAATCGACAAGGCGAGCCTGCTGGCGCGTGCCGGCGCGGCCGTGGCGCTCGCCTTCATCAATCCGCTCGCGGCACTGATCCCCCTGGTCGAGACCGGGCCAGGCAGCGACGCCGATTGCAAGGGCCTGCTCTCGACCTTGCGCGACGCCAGCCGCAACGCCGATGCCCCTGCTGGCCGGGGCGGGCAGCGCTGACCGGCCGCGTAGGTCACGATTCGTCGGGCGGCACCGTCTTCTGGCGCTTGCCGCGACTGGCTCGCAGGTCGGTATCCTCCTGCCCTGATTGCACGTCCCGATAGGCCTGCTCGATGATCTCGCGCGGGGCGCTTTCCTGGCTGTCGTGAGACTCGTCGTGTTCATGGGGCAGCCGCGGCTCGGGTTGGCCGACGTCGTCCTGCGCGCGCGTGCGCTCCGGCTTGCGTGGTTTGGGGTCAGCCATGCGAATCTCCTGAACGAGCCAGCCGCAAGCCGGCGTACTGCCAACGCGAGGCGGGCGGAAAAAAATTCCGGTACGTCGTGCGCAGGTGGCTGCGGGGCGTGGCGCATGACCCACCCCGCAGCACCATCTGGTTGATCATGAACTTGCCGTTATATTCCCCCACTGCCCCGGCTGCGGGACGAAAGCCGGGATACGGCAGATAGGCGCTCTGGGTCCATTCCCAAACGCCGCCCAGGAACGCCGTGCACCCGGGCCGCAGGCGCCGGGGGTGGAACACGCCTGCCTCCGCGAAGTCGCCCTCTTCGATGCCCGCCTCCGCAGCCGCGCGCTCCCATTCCTGTTCGGTGGGCAAACGCGCCCCCGCCCACCGCGCATAGGCATCCGCCTCGTAGTAGCTCAAGTGGCAGACCGGTTCGGCCTCGTCGAGCGACTGCACGCCAAAGCTCGTGTAGCAGTACCAATCGCCTGCCCTGCGCAGCCAATACAGCGGCATGTCCCAGGCTTGCCGGCAGCGGGCATCCCATCCGTCGGACAGCCACAGATCCGGGCGCTCGTAGCCGCCGTCGCGGATGAAAGCCAAGTATTCGCCGTTCGACACAGGCCTGTCCGCCAATTCGAATGCTTCGGTCCAAACGCGATGCCTGGGGGATTCATTGTCGAACGCGAATCCGTCCCCGGCATGGCCGATCCCGACCAAGGCCGCGTCATAGCGGCGGAACCGGAGCGGCCCCGGAGCGACCTCGGTCCGGCCCTCCGGCACACTGCCCCACGCCGGGAGCAAGGGGTTGCACCAAAGGTGGTGCTTGAGGTCCGTGGCGATCAGCTCCTGGTGCTGCTGTTCATGTTGCAGGCCGAGCTCGATCAGGTCGAGCGCCTCGGCCGGCAGGGCCTCTTCGCCCATCCATGCCAGCAGGCGCTCCGACACCGATCGCTGATAGGCAAGCACCCGCTCGAGCGACGGGCGGGACAACAATCCCCGCTCGCCGCGCGGATGGCGTGCGCCAACGCCCACGTAATAGGAATTGAACAGCTCCCGAAAGGCCGGATCGAACGGTTCGTGCCCGGGCAGCCTGGGTTCGAGCACAAAAGTCTCGAAGAACCATGCAACGTGGCCAAGGTGCCATTTGACCGGGCTGGCCTCCGCCATGGATTGCAGCATGCAGTCTTCCGCCGACAACCCGTGCAGCATGGCGAGGGTCGCATCGCGCACGGCGACGAAGCGGCGCGCCAGCAGGGCCTGCCAATTCGTTGCGTCGCGCGCGTTCATCGCTGTGCCAGGAATACGCCGAACCAGGCGCGCGGATCGGTCCACATGCTGCGCACGGAGAATCCGGCTTCGGCCAGCATGCCGTCAAACTGTTCGGGCGTGTATTTGTAGGAATGCTCGGTGACGATCGCATCGCCGGGCTGGAACGTGCGGCCCATGGCGCCCCACCGGACCCGGACGCGCTTTCGGGCCCGCAGCCGCATCTCTATCCGCCCACGCTCGGCATCGAAGATCGCCTCGTGCGCGAAATCCGCCGGTTGGAAGTCGGTGCCCAGCACGCGGTTGCACACCCGCAGCACATTCCGGTTGAAGGCTGCGGTCACGCCCAAGTCGTCCGCATAGGCCCGCTCCATCGTCTGGCGATCCTTGCGCAGGTCGGCGCTGATCAGCAGGCACCCCCGGGCGCCAGCTTCGCGGCCGATGGCCGCCATGAATGCCACGGCGCGACCGGGCGAGAAGTTGCCGATGGACGAGCCTGGATAGAAAAAGACGGGGGGATGCTCATGCAGGTCGACCAGCGCACCGTGCAGGTCGAATTCCCCGGAAAAATCCGCCTCCATCGCCTCGCACGGCATCTGGGGAAAGTGACGGCCCAGTGCGGCCACCTCGCGGCGTACCCAATCGGCGGCAATGTCCACGCCCACATAGCGGCAGGCATCGACGTGGGGGAGCCAATCGCGGGATTTGGCGCAATCGCCGCATCCAAGGTCCACCCATTGCACGCTGGCAGGCAAGGAACGCACGATGGCTGCCCGGTGGGCTTCGAAAATGGCGCGCTCGGTCCGCGTGGGGTAGTACTCCTCCAGCTCGCAGATGGCGTTGAACAACACGCAGCCTTGTGCGTCGTAAAGGAATTTTGGATCGATGCGCGCCGGCTCGGCTTGCAAGCCCGCGGCGAGTTCCGCGGCCCGGTTGTCAAGGGGAACGCCCTCGGGGTGGCGCCGTGGCTGCACGGCTGTTTTCTCGGGCGCGGCGGCCACTGCAGCCGCGGGGGTGAGGGAATAGGGACGTATGTTCGTCAATATCGGCTCCTGACACAACGACATCTGGCGTCGAGCGCCAGCAAGTCCGGTGCCCGGCTTCCGATGTCCGTATCTATACGCCCCGGACGGCTCCGGCGACCAATGCGCTTGTAACGCTTCGCGCCATGCCGGAGGGGTTTGCGCGCGCCCCGGCCCCCACGGACGCGTAGCTCCCCAGCCCCGACGCGAGCTCCGCTTCGCGCAATCCCTGGGCGCCGCACGCACTGCACTTGATCCAGATCATTGCCTCTTCGCATGAGCACTGTTAAGTTACCCTCGGTAACACACCTCATGCCAACGGATTACGTCCCTTCTCGCTCGGCGCGGCTCCGACCAACGTCAGGAGACTGGCTGCAATTAATTGGTTCGCTGTTATGGCTGGCCCAGGCCGGCGTATTGGCCGCCGCGGTACAACGCATGGCAGCGAACCCCGGTGACGCCAAGCCCGGCCTCGCCGCCGCAGGGGTGTTCCTGGCGTTGGCGCTGTGCCGGACAGGGCTGGAAACCTGGGGGCAGCGGCTGAGCTTCAAGGTGGCCCGCGATGCGGTCACTCGCCGCCGGGCCGACGCCATCGCTGCGCTGGCCTGCGGCTCACCGCTGGATAAACGGCGGCCGGCCGCCGGCGAGGCCGCCAGCGTGATCGCCGAGCAGGCCGACGCCGCGCTCCCCTATCTGGCCCGCTACCCAGCCGTGCAGCTCAAAGTGGCGGTCGTTCCCCTAGCCATCCTGGCCTGCGTCCTGCCGTTTTCGTGGGCAGCGGGGCTGGTCCTGCTCATCGCGGCGCCCCTTATCCCCCTCTTCATGGCGCTGGTAGGCTGGCGTGCGCAGCGCGCCAGCGAGGAACACCTGGCCGAAATGGGAACGCTCAACGCCTTCCTGCTCGATCGGCTACGCGGGCTGGCCACGCTCCGCGCGCTCGACGCTGTGGAAACCACGACACACCGCCTCGAAAGCGTTGCCCAAACGCTGCGAATCCGTACCATGGCGGTATTGCGCATCGCGTTTCTTTCCTCGGCAGTACTGGAGTTGTTCTCCGCGCTCGGGGTAGCCATGGTGGCCGTCTATGTAGGATTCCATCTCTTGGGGCAACTGCAATTCGGCGCCTGGAGCGGCAAGCTGACGTTGGGCGAGGGGCTGTTCGTCCTGCTTCTGGCCCCCAGTTTCTTCGAACCCTTGCGCGAGCTGTCGACGGTCTGGCACGACCGCGCGTCGGGACGTGCCGCACTCGACGCCTTGGACCGTCTCGCCGCGGCGCCGCTCAAGCTGGTGGGCGGCCCGGCCGCCCCTTCGACCGCCTTTAGCCCCCCGCTGCGCACCCCGCCTGGCGTCGAATTGGCCGGCGTGGGCTTCCACCATCCCGATGCCGGGCAGCCGCTGTTCGAAGCCTTGGATCTGCGGGTCATGCCGGGCGAACACGTGGCCATCCTGGGCCCGAGCGGCTCGGGCAAGTCCACGCTCCTGGCATTGATCGCCGGCCTGGTTCCGGTCCGGTCCGGCCGCATTGCCGTGGGCGGGACGGAGCTGGACGAAAGCACCGCCCCAGAGCTGCGCGCGCGCATCGCATGGATCGGGCAGCGCCCGCACGTTTTCGCGGCGACCGTGCGGTTCAACGTCAGCCTTGGGCGCCCTGAAATCCATGCGCGCGCGGTCGATGCCGCGCTCGGAGCCGCCCATCTCCGGGCATTGGCTGGCGCCGCGGCAGGACGCAGGCTCGGCGAAGGGGGCGCCGGCCTGTCGGGCGGAGAATCCCTGCGCCTAGCCATCGCACGGGCGGCGGCCGACCGGGCCCGGGACCTGTGGCTGGCCGACGAACCCACCGCCCACCTGGATGCAGCCACCGCGCGCGAAGTGACGCGGCGCCTGCTGGCCCAGGCCAAGGGCAAGACGCTCATCGTCGCCACCCACGACCCCGAACTGGCCGCCCGCATGGATCGAGTCGTCCGCTTGCCCATGGCCTCGGGCGACGAGCTCGCCCTTCCCGAGGAGCGCTTGGCATGAGCGAACGCCGCATCGATTCCGCCTCGCTGCACACGGATGCACCCTGCGCTGCGGCGGCCGCCGGACGAGGCGACCGTGGCGCCGTGCTGGCCGTGCTGCGGCTGTTTTTCGTGCGACGGGGCCGCCTGCTTGCGGGAGGCGCGGCCTTGGCAACGCTGACCGTCCTGGCAGGCATGGCGTTGATGGGCCTGTCCGGCTGGTTCATCACCGCGACCGCGATTGCGGGACTGGCGACCGGCACCGCCCTCGCCTTCGACGTTTTCACGCCCGGTGCCGGCATCCGCCTGCTCGCGTTGGTTCGCACTGCGGCCCGCTATGGCGAACGCGTGGTCACCCATGACGCGGCCCTGGCAGTCGTGGCCGCGCTGCGTCCGCGCCTGTTCGCCGGCTGGGCGCGTCCCGATGCCGCCCGCGAACTGCTGGCACGCCCGGCACGCCTGCTGTTCCGGCTGACCGCCGATGCCGACGCCCTGGACGGCCTTTATCTGCGGGTGCTGGTGCCGGCCTGCGCGGCCGGCGCCACCATCGCGGTCATGGGCATCGCGCTCGGGGTCGTCAGCCTGCCGCTGGGGCTGGGCATCGCGGCCTGGATGCTCGCGGCCAATGCCGCCGTGATAGCGAGGACGGTGCGGCGCAGCCGCAACGCGTCCCACGATCGGGTACACGCCCTAGAGGCCCTGCGCGCCGACGCCATCGATCTGGTCTCGGGCCAGGCCGAACTGTTGATGGCCGGACGCCTGGATGCGCAATGCGACCGCCTGGCCCGTACGCAGGCGCGCCTTGCCCGGGCGGACGACACGCTCCACCGCGTCGATGCGCAAGCGAGTTTCCTCCAATCGTTCGCGTCGGGCGTGGCCATGGCCGCCACGCTGGCCGGATGTGTGCTGCTCGTTGCGGACGGCGCCATCGGCGCCCCGGTGGCGGCGCTGACGTTGCTGCTCGTGCTGGCCAGTGCCGAACCGATGGCCCCGCTGCGCCGGGGCGCACTGGAGTGGGCCCGCATCATGATCGCCGTGCGCAGGCTGGCGCCACAGCTCGAGGCACAGGGCGGGCCGAAGGGCCCCGCGCGCGCCGGCGGGGACGTCAAGCTCGAGTCCGTCTCCTTGCTGCATGCCGCTTCGGGCCGCTCCGGCCGATACGTGCTGGACGGGGTTTCGCTCACCGTGCGGGCCGGCGAACGGGTTGCCGTCGTCGGCCCCAGCGGCGCCGGCAAGTCTACGCTGCTCGCGCTCATCGCCCGGGAGCTCGAGCCGACGTCGGGCTTGGTCGACGCACCGGCAGCGTGCCTGTTCACCCAGCGCACCGAGCTTTTCCGCGACAGCGTGCGCGCCAACTTGCTCCTTGCGCGGCCGGACGCCGACGACGACACGCTGTGGGCGGCACTGCGCGCAGCGGGGCTGGCGCAAACCATCGCTTCGCTGCCCATGGGGCTCGATACGCGCCTGGGCGATGGCGGCCTCGGGCTGTCCGGCGGCCAGGCGAGGCGCCTGGCACTGGCGCGGCTGCTCCTGCGCCCCACGCGGCTGTGGCTGCTCGACGAGCCGACCGAAGGCCTGGACCCGGCTACGGCCCGCGACGTCCTCGCGCGATTGAACGAACAAGCCGGCGATCGCACGCTGATCATCGCCACCCATACCCGGCGGGAGGCCACCCTGGCCGACCGCCTCATCGTTCTGAAAGGTGCCACCGTGGCCGGCGACGTACCGCGCGGCACGGCCGCCTTCGAGAACACGCTCCATACCCTGCGCACGGACTGAGGAGGAATCGGCCGCCATGGATCTCGACATTGTTTCTTTATCGCGCTTGCAGTTCGCACTGACGGCGCTCTACCACTTTCTCTTCGTCCCGCTCACCCTAGGACTGTCCGTCCTCATCGCCATCATGGAGACGGTGTACGTGATGACCGGACGCAAGATCTGGCGCCAGATGACCAAGTTCTGGGGCACGCTGTTCGGCATCAACTTCGTCCTCGGCGTCGCCACGGGGCTGGTCATGGAATTCCAGTTCGGGATGAATTGGAGCTACTACAGCCACTACGTCGGCGACATCTTCGGGGCACCGCTCGCCGTAGAAGGCCTGATGGCTTTCTTCCTCGAGGCCACCTTCGTCGGCCTGTTCTTCTTCGGATGGAATAAGCTCTCGCGCGTCGGGCACCTGGTGGCGACCTGGTGCGTGGCGCTCGGATCGAACTTCTCGGCGCTGTGGATCCTCATCGCCAACGGCTGGATGCAGAACCCGGTAGGCTCTGCATTCAATCCCCAAACCATGCGGATGGAGATCACCGACTTCTTCGCAGTGATCACCAACCCCGTGGCTCAGGCCAAGTTCGTCCACACCGTCTCCGCAGGCTACGTCACGGCCTCGGTGTTCGTGCTCGGCGTGTCCGCCTGGTACTTGCTCAAGGGCCGCCACCTCGACGTCGCCAAGCGCTCTATGACCGTTGCCGCCTCGTTCGGGCTCGCGTCGGCGCTGTCGGTCGTGGTGCTGGGGGACGAAAGCGGCTATCTGTCGACCGAACACCAGAAAATGAAGCTGGCCGCAATCGAAGCCATGTGGGAAACCGAGCCCGCACCGGCCCCCTTCACGGTGATCGGCATCCCCGACCAGCAAGCGCGCGAGACACACTACGCGGTCCGCATACCTGCAGTCATGGGGTTGATCGGCACACGCTCGCTCACGACCGAGATTCCGGGCATCAATACCTTGGTCGAACACGCCAAGGACCGCATCCGCAGTGGCATCGTGGCATTCGACGCCTTGCAACGCATCCGTGCGGCCGGCAGCACTGCGGCCGCTGCCGAGGCCGACCGCGCCGCCTTCGAAGAACACGGAAGCAATCTCGGATACGCATTGCTGCTCAAGCGCTACGTGGACGATCCCCGCCAGGCCACGCCCCAGCAAATCGACCAAGCGGCCGAAGACACCGTGCCCATGGTGCTGCCGCTGTTCTGGGCGTTCCGCATCATGGTGGCGCTCGGCTTCTTCTTCATCGTGCTGATGGCCACCTTCTTCGTGCTGTCGGCACGGCGCAGGCTGGACGCCCACCGGTGGCTGCTCAAGCTCGCGGTATATGCCATCCCGCTGCCGTGGATTGCGGCGGAACTGGGCTGGTTCGTCGCAGAGTTCGGCCGCCAGCCCTGGATCATCGAAGGCGTGCTGCCCACCGCGGCGGCGGTCTCCGATCTCGGCGCCGGCACGGTGTTGGCCACCATCCTCGGCTTCACCGCTCTCTACACGGTCCTGTTCATCATCGAAATGGGCCTCATGCTGCGTGCGATCCGCAAGGGCGTCGAGCCCGACCTAGATCCCGAGGTCAGCCTGATCGCGCCACGTGTCTCTCAACGTCTCACCGCCCAGGAGTAAGCCATGATCCTGCACACCCTCATCGACTACGACGTACTGCGGATGATCTGGTGGGCGCTGCTGGCCATCCTGCTGATCGCGTTCGCGCTGACCGACGGCTTCGACTTGGGAGCTGCCATGCTATTGCCGTTCGTCGGCCGGACCGACGCCGAGCGGCGCGTGGTGATCAATACCGTCGGCCCCGTCTGGGAGGGCAACCAGGTGTGGCTGATCCTCGGCGGGGGCGCCATTTTCGCCGCGTGGCCGCCACTCTACGCGGTATCGTTCTCGGGTTTCTACTTGGCGATGTTCGCCATACTGTTCGCGCTGATACTCCGCCCCGTGGGCTTCAAGTACCGGAGCAAGCGCGAAAGCGCCCGCTGGCGCACGGGTTGGGACTGGGCGCTATTCGTCGGCGGCCTCGTGCCTTCGCTGATCTTCGGGGTGGCGGTCGGCAACGTACTGCTGGGCGTGCCCTTCCGGCTGGATGAGGATCTGCGCATCTTCTACGAAGGCGGGTTCTTCGGGCTGCTGTCTCCGTTCGCGCTGCTCTGCGGCCTGGTCTCGGTATCCATGCTGTGCATGCACGGCGCCGCATGGCTCGTCCTCAAGAGCCGCGGTCCCGTTGCGGAGCGCTCCCGCACGTATGGCAGCGCCGCGGCGCTCGCCACCCTGGTCCTGTTCGCGTTGGGCGGGCTCCTGCTGTGGCAGGGCGTAGACGGCTATCGCATCACCAGCGCCATCGACCCGGCAGGCCCATCCAACCCCTTGCGCAAGACCGCCGAAATCGCGGCCGGTGCCTGGTTCGACAACTATCGGAGCCATCCCTGGCTGGCGGCAGCGCCCGCCGCCGGGCTGGCCGGCGCCGCCCTCACCTGGATTTTCCTGCGGTGGCGCAAAGAAGGCACGGCCCTCTTGACGAGCTCGCTCTCCATTCTGGGGATCATCGTCACCGTGGGCGTCACCATCTTCCCATTCCTGCTGCCCTCGTCGATCGACCCGCGCGCCAGCCTCACCGTCTGGGATGCCTCGTCCAGCCACCAGACCCTGTTCATCATGCTGGTTGCGGCCGTCATCTTCGTCCCGCTGGTCGTCGCCTACACATTGTGGGTCTACCGGGTGCTGTGGGGCAAAGTGGACGAAGCCTCCATCAACGAACCCGGCAACCACGCCTACTGAAACCTGGGAGGAATGAGCATGTGGTACTTTTCCTGGATATTGGGGCTGGGCCTGGCCGCAGCCTTCGCCGTCCTGAACGCGATGTGGTATGAGTTGATGGAGGAGGAGTAACCGAGGAATGGCGGCATGAAGACCTGGGACGAACGGTACTCACGACCCGGATATAAGTACGGCACTGAGCCCAACCGTTTCCTGGCGGAACAGGAGCCTCGCCTGCCGGCGGGCAGCCGCGTGCTCCTGCCGGGCGACGGCGAGGGCCGCAACAGCGTCTGGCTGGCGCAGCGGGGCCACCAGGTGCTCGCGGTGGATAGTTCCCAGGTCGGCCTGGACAAGGCTCTGGCGCTGGCCTCCCTGCGCGGCATCACCATCACCACCTTGCATGCCGATCTCGCCGATTGGTCGCCACCGGCGGCGACCTGCTCCGGCGTGGCCCTGATTTTCGTGCACCTTCCCTCGGCCGTCCGCCCCGGGATCCACCGCCGGCTCGCCCGCGCGCTCGCCCCCGGGGGCTGGCTGATCCTTGAGTGCTTTCATCCCCGCCAACTCGACTATCCGAGCGGCGGACCGCGCGAGGTCGACATGCTGTCCGACCTCGCCGCCATACGCTCCGATTTCTCCCCGCTGCTCGAGGAAGTCGTGGCATGGGAAGGCGAAGTGGTCCTGAACGAAGGCGAAGGCCATAAGGGGCCGGCATTCGTGACCCGCTACGTAGGGCGCATGCCGGCCCCCTGAATCGGCCGCGTTCCCGATGCGATTTGCCCACCTGCGAACAATCGCACCCCCTAGGTATTTATTTTATAAATAAAAATCATTACTATTTGCCTTTCTATTTTTTTATTGGCAAATTGATGATGCCTTCGCCGATGATGCGCATCTGGAAGTGGCCCCTCATCCTGGGCGGCCTCACGGCGACCGGTTTGGTCAGCGCGCTCGTCTCCGACAGCTGGGGCGACGTTTGGTCCTGGATAGGCTTGGGCATCCCCGTCCTGGCCATGACTTGGCTCAGCCTGCGTCGTCCGCCCGAGCGATCGCGACGTTCTCCGGCGAGAACCCGCCCATGACCCCCGCCAATCCCGGGGCCGCCGCGGCCGTCGTCCCCGTTCGCCTCTGCCCTGGCCCTTCCGGCCGCCTAGCATGACCGATCCCATGTCCAACGCCCGCTCCCTCAAGACCTGGTCCTGGCTGCACAAGTGGAGCAGCCTGGCCTGCACCGCCTTCATGCTGTTGCTGTGCTTGACCGGATTGCCGCTGATCTTCCATCACGAACTCGGTCACTTGCTCGGAACCGAAGTCGAGGCCCCCGCAGGTGCCGACGATAGCGTCCGGGTGAGCCTGGACAGCGTGCTCACGACCGCGCATGCCCTTCATCGAAACCGCGTGATCCAGTACGTATCCCAGGACGAGGAAGACGATCGCATTTGGTTTGTCACGCTGACGCCTACGCCCGATCCCACCGACGACTTCCGCTCCGTGGCGGTCGACGCGCGAACTGGGGAGGTGCTGGCCGAGCCCCGTTTCGACCGCGGTTTCATGTACGTCATGCTCAAGCTTCACGTCGATTTGTTCGCCGGCCTCGCGGGCAAACTGTTCCTCGGCTTCATGGGCCTGCTTCTGCTCGTTGCCCTCGTGACCGGCGCGGTGCTTTACGGACCGTTCACCAAGAAGCTCGAATTCGGTGACGTCCGGCGACACCGTACGCCCCGCGTGAAATGGCTGGACCTGCACAATCTTCTCGGCGTCGTGACGCTGGTGTGGGTTTTCGTCGTGGGAGCAACCGGCGTGATCAACACCTGGGCCGACCTGTTGATCAAGTACTGGCAGTACGACCAACTCAGCGCGGTGCTGGCGCCGTACCAGGGACAACCGATCACCCCGCCCGCCGAGCGGGCGTCGGTGCAACGCGCGATGGAAGTGGCAATGACGGCGGCGCCCGGGACGCGCCTGTCGTTCATCGCTTTTCCCGGCACGGCCTTCTCCAGCCCGCACCACTACACATTTTTCCTGGCGGGCAACGCCCCCCTCACGTCCAAGCTGCTACAGCCGGTCCTGGTCGACGCCCAAACCGCCGAGATCACCGCGATGCCTAGGCTGCCTTGGTATTTGGCGGCGCTGCTGCTCTCCCAGCCGCTGCACTTCGGCGACTACGGCGGCATGCCGATGAAAATCCTGTGGGCACTGCTCGATCTGGCCACCATCATCGTGCTCGGAAGCGGCCTTTATCTTTGGTTCAAGCGCAGGCAGCCCGCGTCCGTCCGTGCCGGTGCGCATGCCCACGCCGTGCCGGCGGGGCAAGGCGACGCGCGAAACGGCGGTGATCCGCTATAGTAGCTGCACCCTTCCCTTGCTGCTGTAGATGCATGTCACGCCCAGCAAAGTCCAACAACGCCGCGCCGGCAATTTCGCCCGACATTTTTTCGTTCTCCGACCTATCTTCGCGTCCCGCGTCCGTACAGCAGGCGTACGCGTATGTGCGCCAAGGCATCATTACCGGACGCTTTCCGGAAGGGTCCCGCATCACCGAGAAAGAGGTGGCCGAGGCGCTGGGGCTGTCGCGCACACCGGTGCGCGAGGGCATTCGGCTGCTGGTCTCCGACGGCTTTTTCGTCCTGCGTCCGAATGCAGGCGCGACCGTGCGGGTCTGGTCGGACCCCGAAGTGCGCGAAATCTATGCCGCGCGCATTCTGGTGGAATCGGAGCTGGCCGCCCTGGCGGCCGAACGCATGGACGCCCGCACGCTGGAAGAGCTGCGGCAAGTCGAAGATGAAATGGAGTCTCGCGGACCGGACGTCAGCGACGCCAACCTGGAACGCATCAGCACACTGAACCGGCGTTTTCACGCGCTCATCTATGAGGCGGCCGGCAACGCCCGCCTGCTCGCGATGCGCGCCAAGGCCGTCGAGCTCAAGGTGATCCTGGGCACGCGGCGCAGTTACGACCGGGACCGCCTGGCGCGCACGTTCCAACACCACCGTGAGCTGATCGATGCGTCTCGGCGGCCGCTGCCATCCGGACCATCGAGAGATTGGTGCCCACCTGCACGATGGCCTCGACATCGTCTCCGTCGAGTTCGCGGATCGCCGCACGGCACATTTCATCGGTAGTGTGCGCGATTTGGACCGGGCTCGGACGGCGCAGGCAAACGTCGCGCACGACCGTGAAGCCGCAGTCTTCGAAAAAGCGGCGAACTTCGGCGTTTGCGACCGGGAAATACGGCGACAGGAACGCGATGCGCTTGACCCCATAGGCATTCAGGGCCGCTTCCAGCGCAAACGACCCGCAGGTCACGCCCACGCCTGCGCAGTCATGGATCTCCTTCAAGTATTGTTCCGCGCCCTTGCGGCCATTCCAGAACGTGACCGCCGACATCCCCATCACCAAATACTGGATCTCGCAACTCTTGAGCACTTCCGCAGCGTGCTTGGTATTGGACGAGATCGCTTCGATCATGCGCATGAAATCTGCGTCATCGTTCACCTTCATGTCGGGGATCTCGATCCGGCTGTAATGGTTGGTGACGCCGACGGAACGCATGTCGTCGAAATCCGGCTGGACAATCGTATTCGTCGAAGGCCCCAAGACCCCGAATTTCATCCGGTAACCCAAATGATCCATGTTGGACTCCTCAAGAAATGACGGACAGCAGCGCGTCGCGGGACATGACGTCCGCATACTTCTGCTGCAGGTCGAACAAACTGGCTTGGTGAGGGCCTGGCGCCCGGTCTCCGACGCAATCCTCCACCACCACGGTCATGAAATCGTGCTGCATGGCATCGATGGCCGTTGCTCGCACGCAGCCGCTGGTCGTGCACCCTACGACCACGACGGTATCGACGCCGCGCGCCCGCAACCAATCTGCGAGACTCGTGGCGAAAAAGGCGGACGCGCCTTGCTTGCGGATGACGCGTTCCCCCGGCTCGGGCGCGAGCAGGGGAAGAATCTGCGAACATTCCGCACTCTCGGTGAATCGGGTCAAGGCGGGAGCCTTGCGGCAGAACACATTGTGGTCGCTGCCGTCTTCGGCGAACACCACGCGGCTGTGCGCCACGGGCAGGTTGCGCGCACGGAACGCCTGCAGCAGCGCGAGCGTACGCCCGGCCGCCTCGGCCACGTGCTGGCCGCCAAGCAAGGCGGGGTCGACGAAGCCGTTTACGAAATCAACCAACACCAAGCCGCAGCGCTTTCCTATGCCCGAGGGCTGGCCCAGCCCTTGCCTTTGGTAGACCTCGACATCGCTCATGCTTGGCTTCCTTGGTCCAGATCGCGATAACGGGCGTCAAAGCGTTCCACCCAGTCGAACCCGATCAGCTGCGAGAATTCGGCGAACGGATACGAGGGCCCGTCGGGAATGCGGCCCGCGCCCAGCGCGCCATACGCGTCGGCGCACGCCTGGGCGGCGGCCAACAATGCGGCCGTAGGGTAGATGACGAGCTTGGCGCCAAGCTCGTACAACGCCTGTGGCGTCATCACTGGCAGGCGCGCCCCGGGGCCCATGTTGATCATGACGGGAACATCCACGGTGGCGGCGCATTGGCGAATCTCGTCGGTCGACTCCGGGCCTTCGACGAAAACGACGTCCGCCCCCGCCCGGGCATACCGGTCGATGCGGCGCAACGTCTCATCCATGCCGAGGTCGGTGCGCGCATCAGTGCGCGCGATGATGACGGTACCGGCGTCTTCGCGGGTATCCAGCGCGACTTTGATGCGCGCCTCCATCTCGGCGGCCGGAACCACCTTGCGACCGCGCATGTGCCCGCAGCGCTTGGGGTAAACCTGGTCCTCGAGCTGGATCGCCGCCGCGCCCGCCCGCTCGTAATTCCGAACGGTGTGCATGACGTTGATCAAGCCGCCGTAGCCGGTATCGGCGTCGCAGATCAATGCGGACTCGCTCACGAGCGCCATCTGGCGCACCCTGTCCAGCATGTCGGTGCCATTGGCCAGCCCGGCGTCGGGCAAGCCGAGCGCCGAGGCCACCACCCCGTATCCGCTCATGAACAAGGTCTCGAACCCGGCTCGCTCTGCCAGCCGGAGCGAAATCAGGTCGTAGACGCCCGGGGCGACGGTGGGCCCGGATGCCGCGAGCGACGCACGCAACCTCTGCCGCCGCGCCGAGGGCGGACGGGTTGCATAGCCGTTGTTCATGCGATGCTCCTCGCCCGCTCCAGCGCGTCGAACATGGAGGTCTTGCGGATGTACGCCATGGAAGCCTGCGGATCCGCCGCGGTGGCGCGCAATTCGGCATGAATGCGGTCCCGGACCGCTTCGTCGCGCTCTTCGATGAGCTGCTTGTTGCGCGCCGTATTGGCGTTGATGTATTCGATCGCGACGGTGCGGCGCTGGCGCTCGTACTGGTCAAGCAGGCTGTCCGGCGCGCGGCCCTCGATGACGTCGATGAGCTTGGCGGTCAGGTTGAACGCGTCATGCACCCCGCCATTCATTCCCATGCCGCCCAGGGGATTGTTGATGTGCGCGGCGTCTCCTGCCAGCATCACGCGCCCGAGGCGGAAACGGCTCGCCACGCGCTGGTGCACCTTGTACAGCGTGCGATGGACGACCTCATAGCGCTCGGGACGCGGCAGCAGGCCCTGCAATCGAGCCTCGATGAACTCATCCGACAGCACGCGCTCGTCCGACTCTTGTTCGGCCGTGGGAAACAGCACCCGCCACAGGGACGGTACCTTGAGCATCACGCACCATTCCTCGGGATCGGAGATGTAGTTGACCCAACCATGCGCCATCCGCACCGATCAGGTAGTCGCCGCGCACCTCCTCCAGGCCATCGAGCGTGCGGACCTTGAGCGTGACGCCAGTGTCGTCTTGTCCTGCCGCTTCGACGGCGCAACCGAAACGGACCTTGGCATGGGGGTATTGCTCCAGCTTCTTGACCAACTCGAGATTGAGCTTCCATTGCTCGCACTGCAGGCGGAACGGATAGGCCGTGCTGCCCTCCAGCCGCGCCAAGTCGAACTCGGCGATCAGGCCCTTGCGCCGGTCTCGCTGCTGCGTGAAGCGGGCCTTGAGCCCCGACTCCACGAGCACGTCGGAAATGCCGTAGGGGGCGAGCATGTCCAGCGTCGGCGGATGGAAGGTCGAGGCCCGCAGATCTTCCATGACGGTGGCATTGCGCTCGAACACCTCGACGTCGATGCCCGCGTCGGCCAGCACCATTGCGCTGACCAGGCCCACCGGCCCCGCACCGGCGCCAACTTCACCCACGCCCCGTATCGCGGCAACGCCCAGGCCATGACCGACCTGCTCGGCGGCACCCTTCAAATGGGCTTCATCAACACGCCGGTGGCGGCCCCGTTCCTGAAAGACGGCCGGCTGCGCGCGCTGGCGGTCACTTCGAACGTCCGCTCGCCGCTGCTACCCGAGGTCCCCACGGTGGCCGAGGCGCTGAACCTGCCCGATTTCGATTTCAATGGATGGTTTGGACTCTTCGCCCCCAAAGGCACGCCCGCACCGGTGATCGCCAAGCTGTCCGACGCGGTGGGCAAAGCGCTGGCCGACGCGAAGGTGAGGAAAATCTTCATCGACGCAGGCGCCATGCCCATGGAGCTGGGAGCTGCCGACTTCGCCAAGTTCGTGGCCGAAGAACGTGGCCGCATCGACCCGCTGCTGGAAAAACGGAAGAAGTAAGGAGAAGGGGTTCGGCGAAACCGGGCGCGGGCCTCGCCCCGCCCGGATCCAGCCCGGGTTCAGTCCATGTTGGCGATGATGGCCTCGCCAAACCCGGAGCACGACACCTGGGTCGCACCCTCCATCTGCCGCGCGAAATCATAGGTGACGCGCTTGGACAATATGGTGCGCTCCATTGCGGCCAAAATGAGATCGGCCGCTTCATGCCACCCCATGTGCTGCAGCATCATGCGGCCGGCCAGGATCTCCGAGCTGGGGTTGACGTAATCCTTGCCCGCATACTTCGCGGACGTGCCGTGCGTAGACTCGAACACGGCGACCGAATCGCTCATGTTGGCCCCGGGGGCGATGCCCGCCCCGCCCACCTGCGCGGCCAGCGCCGAGGAAAGATAATCGCCGTTCAGGTTGAGGGTGGCGATGACGTCGAACTCCACCGGCCGCAGCAACATGCTCTGCGAGAACGTGTCGATCAGGCAATCCTTGATGACGATGTCGCGGCCCGTGCGGGGGTTGCGGATGCGGCACCACGGCCCGGCGTCTATGGTCTGGGCACCGAAGGCGAGGCGCGCGACCTCATAGCCCCAGTCGCGGAACGCGCCCTCGGTGTACTTCATGATGTTGCCCTTGTGCACCAGCGTGACGGACTTGCGGTCGTGGTCGATGGCGTACTGGATGGCCTTGCGGACCAAGCGCTCCGTCCCCTCGCGCGAAACGGGCTTGATGCCTATGCCTGACGTGGCGGGGAAACGCAGGTGCTTGGCACCGAGCTTTTCCTCCAGCACCGTGATCAGCTCCACCGCCTCGGGCGAGCCCGCGGCATACTCGATGCCCGCGTAGATGTCTTCCGAGTTCTCGCGGAAGATGACCATGTTGGTTTTTTCGGGATGCTTGAGCGGAGACGGCACGCCACGCAGGTATTGGATCGGCCGCAGGCAGACGTATAGGTCTAGTGCCTGGCGCAGCATGACGTTCAACGAGCGCAGGCCACCTCCGGGCGGCGTGCCGAGCGGCCCCTTGATGGCCAGGACGAACTCGCGCAGCGCATCGAGCGTCTCCTCAGGCAGCCAGACGCCTTCTCCGTACAGCGTCGTGGCCTTGCGGCCGGCGTAGACCTCCATCCAGTGGATGCGGCGCTTGCCGCCGTAGACTTTCGCAACGGCGGCATCGATGACCTTGGTCGCGACCGGCGTGGTATCGCGCCCGATGCCGTCACCCTCGATATAGGCGACGATGGGCTCATCCGGCACGTTGAGGGAATAATCCTCGTTGACGGTGATACGGCAGCCCTCGGCGGGCACCTGGATATGCTTGTAAGACATGCAAGGATTCCGAGCAATCGTGGGGATGCGCGCCGTTGCCGCGCGCCCTGGATAGGGGCAATTATCCTGGATTCGGCCAGGCATTGCCACGCGGCGCCCGCGACGTGCGGCGGTACAATGGCCGCATCATGTTCAACCCTACCCGAGAACAAGTTCGCCAGTTTTTCACCGAAACCTGGCGCAAACACCGCGCAGGCGAAGTGCTGACCCCGCTGGAGGCCACGGCGCTGGACTGGATCCTCGAGCATCCCGAGTACCACGGCGACCTCGAAAACCCAGACGCCGCGCAGGCAGACTACAGTGTCGAGGCAGGTCGCACCAACCCGTTCCTTCACTTGTCGATGCACCTGGCCATCGCCGAACAGCTCTCCATCGACCACCCGCCCGGAATACGCGCCGCCTACCAGGCCCTCGCCCGCAGCAAGGGGGCGCACGACGCCGCGCACGAAATCATGGAATGCCTGGGACGGGTGGTCTGGGAAGCACAGCGGCTGGGCACGCCGCTGGACACCGAGGCCTATATCGAGCTGATCAGGCAACGGGCGGGGTCATAAGCCCGGCGCCCATCGCCCCGGCAGCCCATTACTTCACCGACAAATTGCCGGGCAGGCTGGAAAGATAGGCCGCGACGTCCTCGATGTCTTTGTCCGACAGTTGCACCGCGAAAGCGCCCATGATGGCGTTCTTGCGGATGTTCGCCGACGGGGCGGCGTTGGACTGCCCCCGGCGGTAGGCCTTCAGTGCGTGCACGAGATAGTCGGCATGCTGGCCGGCCAATTGCGGGTAGCTCGGATCGATCGAGGTCTTGGCGTCGGCGCCGTGGCAGGAAGCGCAGTTCACGCGGTCGTAGACGGCTTTGCCGGCGGCGACGTCGCCAGCGGCAAAGGCCGGCACGGCGGCCGAAAGGGACAACAGGACGGCAGCGACGGAAAAACGGTGACGGTTGCTCATGGTCGGGCGCTCACTTCAGACTCGAGTAATAGGCGGCCAAATCGGCGATGTCCTGTTCAGACAGGCTCTTGGCGATGCCGACCATGGAAGGATGAGAGCGCGCGCCGCTGGCGTATTCCTTCAGCGCGGCCTCGATGTACTTCGCGTTCTGCCCGGCGATCTTCGGGACGGAGTAGACCTCGGGGAAGCTGGCCTTGTAGCCGGGAATGCCATGGCAGCCTATGCACATGGAATTTTTCTCACGGGCGGCTTCGGCATTGCCGGTGACGGCAGACTGAGATTGGGCTGCTGCGGAGCCGACGACCGCACAGGCGGCCAGGGCGGCCAGCGCGGGCATGGCCCGCTTCGTTATGCTCAACTTCATTAGAACGCTCTATCAGAATCAAGAGAAATCCCGATACCGGGCGGCGAGAAAGACTGAGCGGCAACGCCCGGCCCCAAGGCCAACGAAGCGTCTCCGTTTTTATCGAAAATCGTATTGTTGTACGACTGAGAAGCACGATTTTCGTCTTATTTAACCTCTAATGATACATCAGGACCGCAGAATCCCGCAGCCGTCCGATCTCGCCACCTCGCGCTCCCTCCTCTCCCCGTCTTTCCCTATACTGGGTGCTTCGCCCCCGTGGCCCCCATGCCAGTTCGACCATGTCCCAGACCGCTCAGCCTTCTCCCGCCCGCTTCGCGGGCACGGACACCTACGTCGCCACCGACGACCTGACGCTTGCCGTCAACGCCGCCCTGACGCTGGAACGTCCTCTCCTGATCAAGGGAGAGCCCGGTACCGGCAAGACCATGCTGGCCGAGGAAGTGGCCAAGGCGCTGGACAGGCCACTGCTGCAATGGCACATCAAGTCCACCACCAAGGCGCACCAGGGGCTTTATGAATACGACGCAGTCTCGCGCCTGCGCGATTCGCAGCTGGGCGACGAAAAAGTGCGCGACATCCGCAACTACATCGTGCGCGGCGTGCTGTGGCAGGCATTTGCTTCGCCCGAACCCGTCGTGCTGCTGATCGACGAAATCGACAAGGCCGACATCGAGTTCCCGAACGACCTGCTGCGCGAACTCGACCGCATGGAATTCCACGTCTACGAGACGCGGGAAACGGTGCGCGCCATACACCGGCCGCTGGTCATCATCACCTCCAACAATGAGAAGGACCTGCCCGACGCGTTTCTGCGGCGCTGCTTCTTCCATTACATCCGGTTCCCGGACAAGGCGACCATGGAGCGGATCGTCAAGGTCCACTACCCGGACCTGAAGAAGGAATTGCTCTCCGCGGCGCTCGACAGCTTTTTCCAACTGCGGGAAACGCCGGGGCTGAAGAAGAAGCCCTCCACTTCCGAACTGCTGGATTGGCTCAAGGTGCTGCTGGCCGAGGATATTCCGCCTGAAGCGCTGCGCAGCGGCGACCGTAATGCCGCCATCCCGCCGCTGCATGGCGCACTGCTGAAGAACGAGCAGGACGTGCACCTGTTTGAACGGCTCGTGCTGATGGCGCGACGGTAACCGCTCCCGCCGGGCGGCGCACCGCCCGGGAGAAGCCCCCGCGCCTCGGACGGCAAGTCTCTCGCCTGGCACACGGACCATCATGCTGATCGACTTCTTCTACCATCTGCGCAAATTCCAGCTGCCGGTGTCCATCAAGGAATACCTGACGCTGCTCGAAGCGCTGTCGCGCCGAGTGATCTCGCCCTCGGTGGATGAGTTCTACCTGCTGGCCCGGATGACGCTCATCAAGGACGAGAGCCTGTTCGACCGCTATGACCGGGCATTCGCCAGCTATTACAAGGACGTCGAAGCGGCCTTTCCGCCGGGCAAGGAGATTCCGGCGGAATGGCTGGTCCAGCGCCTCATGCGGGAGCTCTCGCCGGAAGAAAAGGCCGCCATCGAAAAGCTGGGGTGGGACAAGCTGATGGAATTGTTCCGCCAACGGCTGGAAGAGCAACAAGACCGGCACGAAGGCGGCAACAAGTGGATAGGAACCGGCGGTACTTCCCCCTTCGGCAGTGGCGGGTATCACCCGGAGGGCCTGCGCATCGGCAACGAAAGCGCCGGCAACCGCAGCGCCGTCAAGGCTTGGGAAATGCGCGACTTCCGCGATTACGACGACCAGGTGGAACTGGGCACGCGCAACATCAAGGTGGCGCTGCGCCGACTGCGGCGCTTTGCCCGCGAGGGCGCCGATTACGAGCTGGACCTGGACGACACGATACGCAGCACCGCCCGCAATGCGGGGCACCTGGACCTGCGCATGGTCCCGGAACGCCACAATACCGTGAAGGTACTGATGATGCTGGACGTGGGCGGCACCATGGACGTCCACGTCCAGCGCATCGAAGAACTGTTTTCGGCTGCCCGCAGCGAATTCAAGAACCTGGAAGTCTATTACTTCCACAACTGCCTGTACGACTGGGTGTGGAAAAGCAACCGCCGGCGCCATGCCGAACGCACCCATACGTGGGATCTCCTGCGCAAGTACAACCCTGACTGGCGGCTGATCTTCGTCGGCGACGCCACCATGAGCCCCTATGAAATCCTGCAGCCGGGAGGCTCGGTCGAGTATCACAACGACGAGGCCGGTGCGGTCTGGCTGCAGCGCATGGTCGCCGCCTTCCCTCGCTTTGCCTGGTTGAACCCTGAGCCCGAGGGGCTATGGCCCTACCGGCAGTCCGTGGATATCATCCGCAGGCTGATGCAGGGACGCATGTATCCGGTCACGCTGAGCGGCCTGGAGCAGGCCATGCGCCTGCTCTCCAAGTAATCCCGGTTCCGGGGCGCGCGGCGGGAACATCGTCGCGGTTCGTCACTCCAACCATTTCCTGAACGGTCGACTCAACCTATGCCATCATCGCTTACCGCTTTCCGATCCGGCGGCCTGGGCCGGTCCCTCGCCTGCGTCGCGCTGTCCTTGAGCGCGTTGCTGCCGCCGGCAGTCACCGCCGCCCACGCCGACGCAGACTCCCTGCCGGCCGGCGTCCAAAAGGTCACCTCGGTCGAAGGTATCAGCGAGTTCCGCCTCTCCAACGGGTTGCGGGTCCTGCTCGCCCCCGACCAGTCCAAGCCGACCACCACGGTCAACATGACGTATCTAGTCGGGTCGCGCCACGAAAACTACGGCGAAACGGGCATGGCCCACCTACTCGAACACATGCTGTTCAAGGGCACGCCCTCCATGCGCAACGCGCTGGCCGAGTTTTCGCGGCGCGGACTGCAGGCCAACGGCAGCACCTGGACCGACCGCACGAACTATTTCGCCAGCTTCGCCGCCAATGAGGACAACCTCGAGTGGTACCTGAAATGGCAGGCGGACGCCATGGTCAACTCCCTCATCGCGCGCGAGGACCTCGACTCCGAGATGACGGTCGTGCGCAACGAGATGGAAAGCGGCGAGAACAATCCTTTCCGCGTCCTGATGAGCAAGATGCTGGCATCGGCCTATCAGTGGCACAACTATGGCAAGACGACGATAGGCGCACGTTCGGACGTGGAAAACGTCGACATCGGCCGGTTGCAGGCCTTCTACCGCACCTACTACCAGCCTGACAACGCGGTGTTGATCGTCTCGGGCCGGTTCGACGTCGCCAAGACCCTGGCCGTCATCGCCGACACGTTTGGCAAGATTCCCAAGCCCGAGCGCACCCTACCCCGCCTCTACACTGAAGAGCCGGTGCAGGACGGCGAACGCAGCGTCACGCTGCGCCGGGCGGGCGGCTCGCCCATGGTCGCGGCCATGTACCACACGCCGCAAGGCGGCGCGCCCGATTACGCGGCCATGGACCTGCTGGCCGGCATCCTGGGCGACGCGCCCTCCGGCCGCCTGTACAAGGCGCTGGTCGAAACCAAGCTGGCGGCATCGACCTTTGGCTTCACCTTCGGCATGCACGACCCAGGCGTCATCATGCTGGGCGCGCAGCTGCCGCCGGGCGCCGACATCGACGCCGCCCGCTCGAAGATGCTCGAGACAATCGAGACCATCAAGTCGCAGCCCATCACGGAAGAAGAACTGGAGCGGGCCCGGACCCGCTGGCTCAAGGACTGGGACATGGCTTACAGCGACCCGCAGAAGGTGGGCGTGTCGCTGTCCGAGAGCATCGCCCAGGGCGACTGGCGGCTGTTCTTCCTGACCCGCGACCGGGTCCGCGCGGTCAAGCTGGCCGACGTGCAGCGCGTGGCCGAGAGTTACCTACTCCAGTCCAACCGCACGCTCGGCACCTACATCCCGACCGACAACCCGCAACGCGCGCCGGCGCCTAAGCCGCTGGACCTGCAGGCCGAGCTCAAGGACTACAAAGGCGACACCGATTTCGTCCAGGCCGAAGCCTTTGATGCGACGCCGGCCAACATCGACGCACGCACGCAGCTCAAGACCCTGGAGCTGCCCAACGGGCCGGTCAAGCTGGCGCTGCTGCCCAAATCCACGCGCGGCCGCCTCGTGCATGCACGGCTGGCGCTACGGTTTGGCGACGCGGAATCCCTGCGCGGCCAACGCGAAATCGCCCGCGCCGTGGGCGCCTTGCTCGACAACGGCACGGCCACGATGACTCGCCAGCAAATCCAGGACCGCTTCGACGCCCTGCGCGCGGACGTCGGGTTTGCCGCGGGCGGCACGGGCGTGGTGGTCGACATTTCCACCACGCGCGACAACCTGCCCGCCACGCTGGAGCTGGTGCTGGACATCCTGCGCAACGCCAACTTCCCGGAAGACCAGCTGGACGAATACCGGCGGCGCGGACTGGCGGCGGTGGAAAGCGCGCGCCAGGAACCCACGGCCGTCGCGCAACAGGCGCTCGCGCGCCACAACAATCCCTGGCCGGCAGATGACCTGCGCTACACGCCCAGCTTCGACGAACAGGAGGCCGCCTACAAAGCGCTGACCCGCGACGCGTTGGTCCGCTTCCACGAGCGCTTCTACGGAGCGGGGCACATTCGCCTGGCCGCGGTCGGGGATTTCGACCCCGAGGTCGTGGAACAGGCACTGACCCGGGGCTTGGCGGGCTGGAAACGGGCGCCCGCCTACACCCGCGTGCCGCATCCTTTCCATGCACCGCCGGCCGAGCGCTTCGACATTTCGCTGCCGGACAAGGCCAACGCCTTCTATATGTCCACGCTTCCGATCCCGCTCCAGGACACTGACCCGGACTACCCCGCCGTGATCCTGGCCAATTACCTGCTAGGCAGCTCGGAAACCTCCCGCCTGTGGATGCGCGTGCGGGAGCGGGAAGGCCTGTCCTACAACGTGCGCAGCCAAGTGTCGGCCTCGTCGTACGAGCCTTCCGGCAGTTGGACCATGTACGCCATCTACGCGCCGAGCAACCGGGCGCGCCTGGAGGCGGCCGTCAAGGAGGAAGTCGAACGCGTGCTGCGCGAGGGTTTCAGCGAGGAGGAAGTCCGGGATGGCATCGCGTCGCTGATGAACCTGCGGCATTTGGCGCGGGCTCAGGACCGGCGCCTGGTGGCGGCCTGGTCCGACTACCTGGAACTCGGCCGCACCTTCGCTTTCGCCGCCGAATCGGACCGCAAGCTGCAGGCGCTCACGGCGGCGGACGTCAACGCCGCGCTGCGCAAGTATTTCAAGCCTGAAGCCTTCAGCACGGCAGTGGCGGGCACGTTCAAATAGCAGGAAGCGCCGGGCCGGGGCCCGCATCCCGGCCCCGGCGCCGCGCTACAGGAGCTTCATGCCCGCGAACTCCTCGCGCACCGTGCCGAGGAAAGCCTCTGCCGCGGGTGACAAGCTGCGGTCGCGCTTGTACACGGCTGAGAAATCGATGGGTACGCGCGGGCCCACCAGCCGGCAACGGGTCAAATTCCCATAGGGCATGCGGGACGCCAGCGCGGACGCCCACATCGAAACCCCCAGGCCACTAGCGGTCATCCAGAATGCCGAGGAAAGAAAGTTGACCTCGTGCACCACGTTCAAGGTCACGCCGGCTTCGGCCGCCGCGGCCTCCATCTGGCGGCGAATGCCGTACGCCAGCCCGGGGCGTACCGCGATCACCGGCTGTGCCGAGAGCTCGCGCCACCGGACCTGGCGCCGGCGGGCGAACGGATGGTCCGTGGCGCACACCAGGCATAGGTGATCGCGCAGCAACAGCCTAGACGCCAGGAGAGGCTCCTCGCGCTCGAGGGTGCCGATTCCGAAATCCACGGCCTCGGATGACACCCGGGACAGAAACTGGTCCGGCGCGCAGTCGTCCAAGACCAATTGGACGCCGGGAAAGTCCTCCCGGAAGCGCCGCACCACGCCGGGCATCAAGACACTGCCCACGGTCGCGGTAACCGCCACATGAACGCGCCCGGTCCGGCACTCGCCCAAGTCCCGCGTCCTCGCCCCGAGCCAGGCCACGTCGCCCAGGATCCGCTCCGCCGTCGCAATGATTTCCTGCGCCGCCTGCGTCGGCACCAGCGAACGCGAGGTCCGGTCGAACAGGCGCAAGTTGAGCGTGGACTCCATTTGCCGAAGCATGGTGCTGACGGCTGACTCCGTGACCGAGAGCCGGTCAGCGGCCGTCGTGAGTTTGCCGAGCCGGTACACGGCAACGAAGGCACGCAGTTGCCGCAGGCTCAACTGGGTTTCGATGCTCATTCAATGTTTTCTCAAGGTTCAATCAAAATCTTTTGATTGGCTTCGGCCCGAGCCGGGTCTTCAATACAGGAAGAAGGGCGGCGCGGCGAGCATACTCTACCCCAGACTCCCTCGCTTGACCCCTCTTTATCCATCAAGCTCGGGAATCTATGTCGAACGACCACAGTAGTACCACCCGCAACCCCGCGTGGAGCGACGAGGAATGGCAAACCCGCATCGACCTGGCCGCGTGCTATCGCCTGCATGCGCACTACGGCTGGACCGACCTCATCTATACGCATATCTCCGCCCGCGTGCCGGGCGAGGAAGAACACTTCTTGCTCAACCCGTTCGGATTGATGTTTGACGAGGTCTGCGCCTCCAACCTGGTCAAGATCGACATCGACGGCAACGTCATCGAACCCACCCCGCACCGGATCCATCGCGCGGGCTTCGTCATCCACAGTGCCATCCATGCGGCGCGCCCCGACGCCCGCTGCGTGATCCACGCTCACACCCGAGCGGGCATGGCTGTCTCGACCATGAAATGCGGGCTGCTTCCGCTCACCCAGCACGCCATGCTGTTCCACGGGAAAGTGGCCTATCACGACAGCGAGGGCTTCGCGAACCAGCTCGCCGAACGCGAGCGGCTGGCCGCCGACCTGGGCGACAAGCCGGTCATGATCCTACGCAATCACGGCACGCTCATTGCCGGGGAAACCATCGGCCAGGCATTCGCGATGATGTGGCACCTGGAGATGGCCATGCAGGCCCAGGTCGATGCCCTCGCGAGCGGCCAGGAGCTGGTGCAGCCGGGCACGGCGTTGGCCGAAAAAATTTCAGCCGCCGGCTTTCGCCCGCCCGGGACGCTGCGCTCGGACGGGACGATGAGCCCCTTGGGGAACCTCGAATGGCCGGCCCTGCTGCGCATGCTGGACCGCAAAGACCCGTCGTATCGAACCTGATCGTTGCAATCCGTCCCCACCCATAACACATGGCGCGGCTTGAACCGCGCGAGGAGACACACGATGTTCCGCCGTTGCCCGAAACTCGTCGTCCGCCTGGTCGCAGCGCTCGCGTTCTTCACCGGGGCTGCCCATGCCTATCCCGATAAACCGATACGCATCATCATCCCCTACGCGCCGGGAGGAGGCGCGGACGGCGTTTCCCGGCTGCTGGCCCAGCGGCTGGAAAAAAGCTTCGGGCAACCGGTACTGGTCGAATCGCGCGCCGGAGGCAATACGGTCATCGCGGCCCAGGCCGTGGCGCGGGCCGCTCCGGACGGCTATACCTTGCTGATGACGGGCGGCTCCACCATGTCGCTGATTCCGCTGACCAGCAAGAAGGTGCCCTACGACCCGCTGGCCGACTTCGCGCCCATCAGCATTCTGTCCAAGGGGCCGTATCTTCTGTGTGTCTCGGCGGAACTGGGCGTCAACACCCTCGACGAGGTCCTCGCGCTCGCGCGCGCCAAGCCCGGCGCCCTGTCCTATGCGTCGAATGCCATCGGCGGTTCTGCGCACCTGGGCATGGAACTGCTGGCACAGCGAGCCAAGGTCCAGCTCAACCACGTTCCATACAAGGGGTTCGCCCCGGCCATCGGGGATGTCGTGTCGGGCCGCACGCCCCTGGCGATGCTGGACCAGGCAACGCTGGGCGGTTTCGGCAAGTCGGGCCGGATCAAGGTCCTGGCTGCCACTTCGCTGACGCGATCCAGCATGTACCCGGACGTGCCGACGCTGGCCGAACTCGGCTTCCCCGGCTACGAGCTGGAAACCTGGTTCGCCCTCTACGCCCCGGCAGGTACCCCGGACTCGATCATCGAAAAACTGGGCGCCGAAGTGCGGGCCTGGCTATCCACCCCCGAAGCCCAGCAGGCCCTGAACGCGCTGGGGCAAGAAGCGGCCGCATCCACGCCTGAAGCGGTCCGCGACCGCATCAAGAGTGAGCAGCAATCCTACGGCCCGCTGATCGAGGCCGCGAAAATCAGTACCGACTGATTCAGGCTGGCGCCGGGACGGGCCAGGGTCAGCTGAAGAATTCCTTCACCCGGTCCGTCCAGGACTTGCTCTGGGGCGAGTGCTTGTCGCCGCCCTCGTTGAGCGAGGCCTCGAACTCGCGCAGTAGCTGCTTCTGCTTCTCGTTCAGGCGCACCGGGGTTTCCAACACCACGTGGCAGTAGAGATCGCCAGGATAGCTGGAACGCACGCCCCGGATGCCCTTGCCCCGCAGGCGGAACACCTTGCCCGACTGCGTGCCTTCAGGAATGGTGATCTGGCCGCGCCCGCCAAGCGTGGGCACCTCCAGCTCCCCGCCGAGCGCGGCAGTGGTGAAGGGAATCGTCAGCTCGCAGTGCAGGTCGTCGCCATCGCGCTGGAAGATGGGGTGCGGCTTGATGTGGATCTCGACGTAGAGGTCGCCCGGAGGACCGCCGTTGACGCCCGGCTCGCCATTGCCGGCGGACCGGATGCGCATGCCGTCATCGATCCCGGCCGGAATCTTCACCTGCAGCGTCTTATTGCGCCGCACCTTGCCCACCCCGTCGCACGTCGTGCAGGGCTCGGGAATGACCTTGCCCGTGCCGTGGCACGTGGGGCAGGTCTGCTGCACGCTGAAGAACCCCTGCTGCATGCGCACCGCCCCGGTGCCGCCGCAGGTGTGGCAGCTCTTGGGATGCGTGCCCGGCTTGGCCCCGCTGCCGTGGCAAGTGTCGCAGTTGTCCCAGCTGGGAACGCGGATTTCGGTCTCGAACCCCGCAGCCGCCTGTTCCAGCGTGATTTCCATGCTGTATTTGAGGTCCGCGCCGCGGTACATCTGGGGGCCGCGCTGGCGCCCGGCGCCGAAGATCTCGCCAAAGATATCGCCAAACGCGTCGGCGAAACTACCTGCCCCGCCGCCCATGCCTCCCGCCGCGGCGGCATCGACGCCGGCGTGGCCATAACGGTCGTAGGCATCGCGCTTGTCAGAGTCGGAAAGAATCTCGTAGGCGTATTTGACCTCTTTGAACTTCTCTTCCGCTTCCTTGGAGTCCGGATTGCGGTCCGGATGGTATTTCATGGCCAGCTTGCGGTAGGCCTTCTTGATCTCTTCCTCGGAAGCGGTGCGGGATACGCCGAGGACTTCGTACAAGTCGCGTTTGGTGGACATGATGGTCTTTCAAGTGGCCTGCGGGAGGCCGTGATCTCTTAGGCGAATAGCTGCGTTGCTATTGACTCTGGTTTGGGTAGGCCCCCTCTGCCCGTCGAAGCCTTCCAGGAGCGGCTCCGGCGAACGGAGGGGGCCTACCCAAAACCCCGCACTGCGCCTTGCGGCGCCGTGCGGGAGACGCTGGGCCCGAACGGGGCGGCCCTCATTGTAGGCTGCCCCGGGCCGGCGGATTATTTGTCGTCGCGCTTGACTTCCTTGAAGTCGGCATCGACCACGTTGTCGTCGGCCTTGGCGCCGCCGGCATTCTCGCCGGAGGCCGCGCCGGCCGCCTGTGCCTGGGCCTGCATGTCGGCATACATCTTCTCGCCCAGCTTCTGCGAGGCCTTGGACAGCGCTTCGACCTTGGCATCGATCGTGGCCTTGTCGCCGTCTTTCAAGACGCCTTCGAGGTCCTTGATCGCGGCCTCGATGGCTTCCTTCTCGGAAGCATCGAGCTTGTCGCCGTACTCGGACAGCGACTTGCGGGTGGCGTGGACCAGCGCGTCGGCCTGGTTGCGCGACTGCGCGAGCTCGGCGACCCGGCGGTCCTCGTCGGCGTTGGCCTCGGCGTCGCGGATCATGCGCTCGACTTCGGCTTCGGTCAGGCCGGAGTTGGCCTTGATCGTGATCTTGTTCTCCTTGCCCGTACCCTTGTCGCGGGCGGACACGTGCAAGATGCCGTTGGCGTCGATGTCGAACGTGACCTCGATCTGCGGCACGCCACGCGGCGCGGGCGGAATGCCTTCGAGGTTGAATTCGCCCAGCGCCTTGTTGGCCGAGGCGATCTCGCGCTCACCCTGGTACACCTTGATGGTCACCGCGGGCTGGTTGTCCTCGGCGGTGGAGAAGACCTGGGTGTACTTGGTCGGGATCGTGGTGTTCTTCTTGATCATCTTGGTCATGACGCCGCCCAGGGTCTCGATGCCCAGCGACAGAGGCGTCACGTCCAGCAACAGCACGTCCTTGCGATCGCCGGCGAGCACCGACCCCTGGATGGCGGCGCCAGCGGCGACGGCTTCATCCGGGTTCACATCCTTGCGCGGCTCGCGGCCGAAGAACTCCTTGACCTTCTCCTGCACCTTGGGCATGCGCGTCATGCCGCCGACCAGGATGACGTCATCGATATCCGAGACCTTGATGCCGGCGTCCTTGATGGCGATGCGGCAGGGCTCGATCGTACGTTCGATCAGGTCCTCGACCAGCGCTTCCAGCTTGGCGCGGGTGATCTTCATGTTCAGGTGCTTGGGACCGGAGGCGTCGGCCGTGATGTACGGCAGGTTGATCTCGGTCTGCGAGGACGAGGACAGCTCGATCTTGGCCTTTTCCGCGGCTTCCTTCAGGCGCTGCAGGGCCAGGACGTCCTTCGAGAGGTCCGTGCCTTGCTCTTTCTTGAACTCGGCGATGATGTAGTTGATCAGCACCTGGTCGAAGTCTTCGCCGCCCAGGAAAGTGTCGCCGTTGGTGGACAACACCTCGAACTGCTTTTCGCCGTCGACGTCCGCGATTTCAATGATCGAAATGTCGAACGTACCGCCGCCCAGGTCATACACGGCAATCTTGCGGTCGCCCTTGTCGGTCTTGTCCAGGCCGAATGCGAGCGCAGCCGCGGTCGGCTCGTTGATGATGCGCTTGACCTCCAAGCCCGCGATGCGGCCGGCATCCTTGGTCGCCTGGCGCTGGCTGTCGTTGAAGTAGGCCGGAACCGTGATCACGGCCTCGGTCACTTCCTCGCCCAGATAATCCTCGGCGGTCTTCTTCATCTTGCGCAGCACTTCGGCCGAGATCTGGGGCGGCGCCAGCTTCTTGTCGCGCACTTGCACCCAGGCGTCGCCGTTGTCGGCCTTGACGATGGAGTAAGGCATCAGGTGGATGTCCTTCTGCACCTCGTCTTCTTCGAACCGGCGACCGATCAAGCGCTTGACCGCGTACAGCGTGTTCTTGGGGTTGGTGACCGCCTGGCGCTTGGCCGGCGCGCCCACGAGGATCTCGCCATCTTCCATGTAGGCGACGATGGAGGGAGTGGTGCGGGCGCCTTCGGCGTTCTCGATGATCTTGACCTGCGTACCTTCCATGACTGCCACGCAGCTGTTGGTGGTACCCAGGTCGATGCCTATGATTTTGCCCATGATCCTATTCCTGAAAATCGGAGAATTTTCTTGACTGGTGAATAAATTGGGGGATTCTTCGTGATTTCAATGCCTGCGATGACATCGTTCAATCGCGGCGGACCCGCATACCTCACTTCGGCGCAGCGACCGTCACCAACGCCGGGCGCAGCACCCGATCCACGATCATGTAACCCTTTTGCAGCGTCTGGACGATGGTATTGGCCGGCTCATCCGACGGCACCGAGGCGATGGCCTGATGGTGATGGGGGTTGAATTTGTCCCCGGGGACGGGAGCGATCTCCATCAGCTTGTTGCGCTCGAACGCGCCGGTCAGCTGCTTGAGCGTCACTTCCACGCCTTCGCGCAGGGACTCCAGGGACTGGTTTTCCTGGGCCAGCGCGGCCTCCAGACTGTCCCTGACCGGCAGCAGGCTCTCGGCAAAGGACTCGATGCCGAACTTCTGCGCCTTGGCCACTTCCTCCTGGGCGCGACGCCGCACGTTGTCGGCCTCGGCCACCGCCCGCAGCATGGCATCGTAATGCTCCTTGGCCTGCGCCTGGGCAGCGGCCAATTGGGCTTGCAGCTCGGCGACCGGATCCTCCTGCGCGGGCTCCTGGACCGGGTCTTGGGTTTGCTGCGTCGCAGCATCCGTCACGGGCTGATCCGGTTCCGGAATGGGTTGGTCGCCAGGCTTTTGCTCAGCCGACATTGATGCCTCCATAAAAAACCAATTAAATCAGGGACTTGTTGAGATACTATGCGCAAGGTGGGGATGAACGCCCCTATTTCAAGAGGGGGAATATACCCTCAAGCGAAAAAACCCCGCCCGCGCGGGAGCCCTCCTGCCCCGCGCGCAAACGTGGCGGCTCCCGCTCAGTGCGGCGAAAAGGATTTGAGTTTTTCGAGCTGGCGCCGGTCGTGCTTGGTGGGGCGGCCCTTGATGTGGGCGGACGGATCGACATTCTGCTTGCGCAGCTCCAGCGCTTCGAGCCGGCGCTTGAGCCCTTGCGGCGTCTCGTCGTAGAGCGTGCGGGCGAATACCGCCGGCCCCCGCTGCGCAGACAAGCCCCGCACCAGGACTTCCCAGTCCTGCTCGCCCGCGCGGATCTGCAGGATGTCCCCGGGCCGCACGGACCGGGACGGCTTGACCCGATCCCCGCCCACTTTGACCTGCCCCGCCTCGACGGCCGCCTGGGCGAGCGACCGGGTCTTATAAAACCGGGCCGCCCAAAGCCACTTATCGATTCGTAGTTCTTCCATTTCCATCCTGTGCATGCATTGCACGGTCAAGAGGCCGCCCGGGCCTTCGCCCCACCCAACCCTGCAGGTGCCGTTCCGCCAGGTCGGCCAGGGCAGCGACCCAGGGACCGAAGTCGTTCAGGGCGGGAATGTAGCGGAGCTGGCGTCCGCCGGCGGCGACGAAAGCCTCTTTGGCCTGCACCGCGATCTCTTCCAAGGTTTCGATGCAGTCGGCGACGAAGCCCGGGCAGAACACGTCCACGTCGGCCACGCCGGCCTGGGCCAACTCCTTGAGCCTGGGTTCGGTATACGGCTGCAGCCATTCGGCGGCGCCGAAGCGGCTCTGGAACGTCACCTCTGCCTCCCCGGCGGCCAGCCCCAGCTCCTCGGCCAGCAGGCGGCCGGTGCGCAGGCACTGGTCGTGGTAAGGGTCTCCGAGCTCCGCGCAGCGCTTGGGCACGCCATGGAAACTCAACACCAGCTTCTGCCCCCGCCCCTCCCGTTCCCAAAATTCGCGGATGCGGGAGGCCATGGCGCCGATGTAGCCGGGATCGTCATGGAAGTCCCGCACGTAGCGGATTTCGGGCACGTTGCGCAGGCAGGCAAGGCGCGCGCCCACCCCGTCGACGACCGCAGCCGTGGTGCTGGCCGCATATTGCGGATAAAGCGGCAGTACGAGGATGCGCTCGCACCCCGCGGCACGCAGGGCGCCGATGCCGTCGGCCAGCGACGGAATCCCGTAGCGCATGGCAAGCGCCACCTCCACGTCCAGGCCCCGGCCCGAGAGCTCGCCCCGCAGCCGCTCGCCCTGGCGCCGGCTCCACACCATTAGCGGAGAGCCTTCGGGCATCCATATCGAGGCATAGCGCCGTGCCGCCTCCCGGGGGCGCAAGGTCAGGACGATGCCGTACAGGATGGGCAGCCAGAGGAAGCGCGGGAGTTCGACCACGCGCGGATCCGAGAGGAATTCGGCCAGGTAGCGGCGCACCGCGGCCGGGGCGGGCGCGTCCGGCGAGCCCAGGTTGACCAGGAGCAAGCCGGTACGGGTAGGGTGGCCGGCTGGCGCCGAGGGCTCGGGAAGGAAGCGCATGAAAGGCTTTCCGGTGTGTCGCGCAGGCGAGGGTTAGCAATGGCTCAAGGCGTTCGACAACAGGCGGGCCGTAATGTCGACGATGGGAATGACGCGCTCATACGACATTCGCGTCGGGCCGATCACCCCTACCGTCCCGACGACCTTGCCGTCCACGCCGTAGGGGGCGGTAATGATGCTGACTTCTTCCATCGGCACCAGCTGGGAATCCCCGCCGATGTAGATCTGCACCCCCTGGGCGCGGCTGGACATGTCGAAAAGCTGCATGAGGTCCGTCTTTTTCTCGAAGAGCTCGAACATCTTGCGCAGCTTGTCCATGTCGGAGGCCAGGTCCGAGACGCCAAGCAGGTTCAGCTCGCCGGAAATCACCACGCCTTCGTTTTCGCTTGCCGCCTCGACGCTGGCATCCACCGCCTGCGCCATGAGCTTGGAGATGTCGTCCCGCAGCCGGCTCAGCTCTTTCTGCAGCAATTGCCGGGCGTCGTCGAAGGACTTGCCGCTGAAATGCTGGTTGAAGAAATTAGCGGCCTCAGTGAGCTCCGACGACGAGTAATCGCGCTGCACCGACAGGATGCGGTTCTGCACGTCGCCTTCGGGCGTCACGATGATCAGCAGGACGCGCCGCTCCGAAAGCCGGATGAATTCGATCTGGCGGAAGACTTGGCTGCGCTTGGGCGCCATGACCACGCCGGCGAAATGCGTGAGGTTGGACAGCAGCGAGGCGGCCGCCGCGATGACGCGCTGCGGTTCCGCCGAAGGCAGCATGTTCTGGATATGGGACGCCTCCGACACCTCGTACGGCTGCACGGTAAGCAGCGAATCCACGAACATGCGGTAGCCGCGCGGCGTGGGCACCCGCCCGGCCGACGTGTGCGGGCTGTGGATCAAGCCATGCTCTTCGAGGTCGGCCATCACGTTGCGGATGGTGGCCGGAGAGAGGTCGAAGACCTTGGAAAGCGTACGCGAGCCGACAGGCTGTCCGTCACTAATGTAACGCTCGATGAGAGCTTTCAACAACGCACGTGCGCGATCGTCCATAAGCCTATTTTACCCCGTAGGGTGTGCGCCGTCCCCGTCGAAACGGCCGGAACGGGACGGATTTTGTTCAATGCCGCATTCTTCCGCCCATATAATGGACGCATGCATTTTCCCATCGTCGCCCTGGTTGGCAAATATCACGACACCGGCATTGCCGCCCCGCTGCGCGCCGTCGCGCAGATGCTGCGCGAGGCCGGCCGCGAGGTCTTGTTCGAAAAAGACACCGCTGCCAACATCGGCGTCGATGAATATCCTGCCGCAACCGTGGAAGAGATCGGGCAGCGCGCCTCGCTCGCCATTGTCATGGGCGGGGACGGCACCATGCTCGGCGTGGCGCGCCAGCTGGCGCCCTGGGACGTGCCCGTCGTAGGCATCAACCATGGCCGGCTCGGCTTCATCACCGACATCCCGCTCGAAGACGCCTGTACCGCCGTGGCAGGCATGCTGAACGGCGAATACGAATCCGAGACCCGCACCCTGCTCGCCTCCAGCGTGATCCGCGGCGATACCACGCTGGTCTCGGCATTGGCGCTGAACGACGTGGTCCTGAGCCGGGCCGGGCTGGGCGGCATGGTGGAAGTCACGGTGCAGGTCGACGGCCTATATATGTCGAAGCAGCGCGCCGACGGGCTCATCATCGCCACGCCCACCGGCTCGACGGCCTACGCGCTCTCGGCCAACGGCCCCATCCTGCACCCGGCCCTGCGCGGGCTGGTGCTGGTGCCGGTGGCCCCGCAGGCCCTCTCGAACCGGCCCATCGCCATCCCGGACGACTGCACCATCGAAATCACGCTGACGCGCTCCCCGGGCGGCCGGGACGAAAGCGCGAGCGTCCACTTCGACATGCAAAGCTGGTCCTCGCTCCAGGAAGGCGATCGCGTCCTGGTGAGACGCGCCGAACATACGATCCGCTTCCTGCATCCGGCCGGATACAGTTATTTTTCCACCTTGCGGCGCAAGCTGCACTGGAACCAGATCTCGGGCACTGCAATCGACTAACCCTGCCCCGTCCCTCTTCCGGCTTCATCCGTATGCTGCGCGCCCTGCACATCAGCGATTTCGTGATCGTCGACCACACCGAAGTCGAATTCGGCCCGGGCTTCACCGTTTTTTCTGGCGAGACTGGCGCGGGCAAATCCATCCTGATCGACGCCCTGGCCCTGGCCCTGGGCGAACGGGCCGACGCCTCGGTGCTGCGGGAAGGCGCGAGCCGCGCCGAAGTCAGCGCGGTATTCGACGTACCCGCATCGCTGCGCGACTGGCTGGCCGAGCGCGAGCTGGATACCGAAAGCCTGGTGCTACGCCGCGTGGTCGACGCCCAGGGCCGCAGCCGGGGCTACATCAACGGCGTGCCTGCCACCCTCACCCAGTTGCGCGAGTTGGGCGAGCGGCTGATCGACATCCACGGCCAGCACGCCCACCAGAGCCTGCTCAAGCCGCATTTCCAGCGCGACATGCTCGACGACCACGGCGGGCACGGCGACATGCGCCGCGCGGTGGCCGAGGCCTGGAAAGCCTGGCGCGAACTGGAACGCAAGCTGGAGGAAGTCGAGCGGAACGCCGCCATGCTGGCCCAGGAGCGCGAGCGCCTGCAGTGGCAGGCGGACGAACTGGGCCGCCTGGCGCTCAAGCCCGGTGAATGGGACGAACTCCAGGCCGAACACAAGCGGCTGGCCCATGCCCAGGCCCTGATAGACGGCGCCAGCCAGGCCATCGCGGCGCTCGATGAAGACGACGATTCCGCCCATTCCCGCCTGGCCGCCGCGGCCCAGCGCATCGCCCAGCTCGCGACGCACGACGCCGCGCTCGCGCCGGTCGCCGAAGCCTTGGAATCGGCCCGCATCGCGCTGCAGGAGGCGGTCTCCGACCTGAACGGCTATCTCTCCCGGCTCGAACTCGATCCGCAGCGCCTGGCCGAGGTCGAGGCCCGCCTGCAGGCAGTGTTCGACACGGCCCGCAAGTTCCGGCTCCAGCCCGAGCAGCTGGCGGCGCAGCATGCCGCGCTGCTGGCGCAACTCGACACGCTGAAAGACGCCGAAGACGTCGAAGCCCTGCGCAAGAGAGCCGCCAACGCGAAGGCTGCCTACGAGGAGGCCGCCGCCAAACTGAGCCGGGCTTCGAC